>WBZO01002855.1_pt1 | contig 21444 bp, 17 predicted proteins | sample 5204261 | NCBI WGS metagenome assembly WBZO01 (sample SAMN12412400, study PRJNA552823) | activated sludge metagenome | isolation source: activated sludge from anammox sidestream of wastewater treatment plant... | place: USA: North Carolina | collected 2017-09 | reverse complement strand
TTTAATGTTATTACCATCTATTATACCGGAAGAATTGCCAACCATATATCCTCTTATTCTATCCTTAAATATCTGCTAATTGCAACCATTTTGCTAACTCCAGTAAGTTACTGGTTAATCGCTAATAGCTTTATATCTTCTGGCGTTATCACCCTCGGTATCTTAGAAGGAATTGCTGCCATGATTATTCCATTACTAATCACAAGTCTCTTTCCTGCAAAAATCAGGCTAACAGGGGTCGCGATGTCTTACAATATTGGCTTTACTATTTTTGGTGGATTAGCACCGATCATTATCAGTAGTTCAATTAAATCAGGGGTTGGTGGGATTTATACCACTCCAATAATCTATCTGAGCGCAATTGCAATTATTGCTGCTTTTGGACTTATCTTTGCCAAAAAACATAGCCATGATTCTATCTTGCTAAAAAATTCTCACAAAGCCAGCTAATCAAATAGGGTCAAAAACATCAGGTTACACCAATATTTCAAGTGGTGTACCTGATCAAATCATTAATTAAGTTATGGAAGTCTAATTCTGAGACGCTAATTTATACAAAAAATCAGCAAACCCAAAGGCTAATCTCCATTTGAAGTACGTTTGAAATTAAATACCCCAACACACATCGGACTAGTAATACTGTTTGTTACAACATCACATTTACTCATATCCATGCTACACTTTAATATATCTGGCTTGATATTTGCTGGTTTTGCATTTGATACAAATATCCTATCTTGGTTTATACTTAAACTTAAGGGATAAACTAAATGCTCATTTGGCATACTAATACACCTTGTAGCATCTATAGACGCGCATTTATCTATATACGAATCTGTGGTACCTGAATTAGTCCGATAATAATTACCCTTATAGTATTTTGAATAATAGAAGGCACTAAGAGTTTCGTTATCGGGATTACAGTTGATAAGGTTTCCCTTAGCATCCATAAGACATTGAATTGCATTACGAGGCGTCGTTCGCCCACTACCAGAATACTCAAAACCACTAATATTAATATTAGGAGGATTATAGTAAAAAAACACCGGGTTTATAATATTAATTCTCTCTTGACCACAACTATCAATATACCCCTGATTAGTGACATTACATCTTGTAACATCGCCACTTTCACCAGTATTGTGTGCATTGATTATATATAAATAATTATTGATAACCAGCAGATCCTGCGGATGATTTAGATTACTGACAGCAGTATGACATTTATAGCTACCATTATTATCACGACAACTAATTAACTGATTCATAACATCATCGGTTACAAAAATAGTTTCAACACTTTCATTACCAGACTCAGTAGCTAAAGAATTATTTCTTAAATAAAAACCATCATTGATTATCAGAGAGTTTTCAGTGTTATCTTCATTGCGGTCATGACTTTCTATATATACGCTAACTACTGTTTCATCAAAGTTAACATTAAAACTATTGTTTTTTTTATCTAGCTTATTTTTTGAGGAGTTTGGATTCTCAGATTCTGATACCCTTCGTAAATAGCCAATCCCATTTTCTAATGCTTTAGAGCTAGTTCTTCCAGGATCAATAAAATTGACAGCAAAAATTGAACGATCAGTGCCGCTCCTCTGATCTTTATTGACTTGAGCATTATTAGTATTATTTATATTGCTATTAGCCAAATCTCCTTGCGAAACAAGACTATAGCCAACACATACCACAATAAAGCAGGTGATAAATATTTTAATTTTTTTGACTGGTGACACATCATACTCGATAAGAAAAATTGCCAGCGCTAAGAACCATTTTACTAAGTCCAAAATGTTCTAAGTTACAGTTTTGCTTTTAAACTGAAGACTATACTACGTATTTTTTCAATTTGCAAGCTTTTCTCTATATCCTGTACTTAACCAACTAAGCCAAAAAAACAATAACAAGCATAAACCCTCAAAAAAACTGGAATTAGCTTCATTTTTGCAGCGCAAAAAATAATCAGTTTTATTTCTGTTATACTCTAGCAAATACGAAAAATCACATGCACATGACGGGGAAGAATTGTGTCATGTTGGCGAAAACAGTATTAATCAACTATTAACTTTATGGAGGCTTTATGTCAAATATTCAGTCAGTACTTTCTGAAAATCGGGTATTCCCTGTCAACCCTGAATTCACCAAGCAAGCAAATATTAAAAGTGAAGAAGAATATCAGCAAATGGTTGCTGATGCTACTAATAATTATTCCGGCTATTGGGCAAATCTTGCTCGCCAGTACATAGACTGGAAAGCACCATTTAGCAAATCACTTAATGACAGTAATCCTCCGTTTTATACTTGGTTTGAAGATGGCAAACTAAATGTATCCTATAATTGCCTAGATCGTCATGTAGCAAATAACCCACATAAAACTGCGATTATTTTTGAATCGGATGCTGGACATATAGAAACAATTACCTATAAAGAGCTTCTGACAAAAGTTTCACGCTTTGCCAATGGCTTAAAAGCACTGGGCGTAGTAAAAGGCGATCGGGTTATTATTTATATGCCAAACAGCATTGAAGCAATTGTAGCAATGCAGGCTTGTGCCAGAATCGGTGCAATTCATTCGGTTGTATTTGGCGGTTTCTCGGCTAAGGCAATTCATGAACGAATCCATGATGCACAAGCAAAAATAGTTATTACCTCCGATGCACAAAAAAGAGGCGGCAAAATATTTCCATTAAATCAGGATGTAAAAGAAGCACTATCGCTACCCGGTTGTGAATCGGTAGAAAAAGTTATAATCCATCGTAGGACTGGAGAAAAAGTCGAATGGGATAACAAACGTGATATTTGGTGGCATGATGTAATCAAAAACCAGTCAGACGAGTGTGAACCAGAGTGGGTTGAAGCAGAACATCCATTATTTATCCTCTATACATCAGGATCAACTGGTACACCAAAAGGAGTACAACATGCCAGTGGTGGATATCTCCTTGGTGCAATCACTACCATGAAATGGGTTTTTGATATTAAGGACAATGATATTTACTGGTCAACTGCGGATGTGGGCTGGATTACCGGGCATACTTATTTATGCTATGGACCACTAGCCGTTGGAGCAACCCAGATTGTCTTTGAAGGTATTCCAACTTTTCCGGCGGCTGATCGCTTCTGGCGCATGATTGAAACGCATAAAGTTACCATATTTTATACCGCACCAACAGCAATCCGGGCACTTATCAAGGCTGGGGGTGATTTACCAAATAACTTTGACTTGAGCTCATTACGCTTACTTGGCTCAGTAGGAGAACCGATTAATCCTGAAGCATGGATGTGGTATCATGAAACAATTGGTAAAGGCAAATGCCCGATTGTTGATACTTGGTGGCAAACTGAAACTGGTAGTCATATCCTAGCACCTATCCCGGGAATAACTGCCCTAACACCTGGTTCGTGTACTCGATCAATTCCAGGAATTTTTGTTGATATTGTTGATGAAGCCGGAAATCTGGTTACTGATAATAATGGCGGTTATCTAGTTATTAAAAAACCATTCCCATCACAAATCCGTACCATCTGGAATAATCCGGAGCGCTTTATCAAAGCTTACTATCCTGAAGATATTGCGAATGGAAAATATTATGTTGCCGGTGATTCAGCCTCACGCAACACCATGGGCTACTATCACATCCTCGGGCGAATTGATGATGTATTAAATGTATCTGGACACCGTTTGGGAACAATGGAAATTGAATCAGCATTGGTTGCCCATCCGGGAGTTGCGGAAGCTGCAGTTGTTGGTCGTCCACATGATATCAAAGGTGAAGCTATCGTTGCATTTGTGGTCTGCAAGGGACAATTACCAACTGGTAGTGAAAAAGATTTCCTAGTCAATGAATTACGGGAGTGGGTTGCCAAAGAAATTGGCGCACTTGCTAAACCGGATGAGATCCGCTTTGGGGAAAACCTACCCAAAACCAGATCTGGTAAAATAATGAGAAGACTATTGCGTAGCCTTGCCAAAGGTGAAGAAATCACTCAGGATATTTCAACTCTTGAGAACCCGCATATTCTTGATCAATTAAAATAAAAAAAGACGCTCAATGCGTCTTTTTTTATTTATTTACTAGTTTAATACCATAGCCAAAATTGTTCCAACCAGCTAGTTCTTCATTTAATGAAAATAATGTTAGTGGATTATTGGCAATCCAATTATTATCGATGCACAAATCAAAGCTATTTTTACTGACATTCTCAACCCGAATTAATTGCCCAAAATCAAGATTTTTTCGACTACGATTAAAAATCACTGATAGTCTAAAGGCAATTAACGCCCAGACTATCCTAACTTTTGGCTTATTCTGGTACATTTTGCATAATTTATCATATACTTTCGGTACGCTTCCTCGGTGTGCTCTTACTAGTTCAGCAATCATAGTCTGCTCTGGCTTTGAAAACCCGGCAAGATCTGAATTTTGCAAGATGTATGCACCATGTTTATGATAGTCATTATGTGAAATACTTAAACCTATTTCATATAACTCGCATCCCCATACCAGCAGCTTCAGACGCTCTTTTTTGGTTTTTTCGGCTGGCACCAGCTGGCGTTGCAAATAAAGTGCTAAAGCAGATACCCGATCTCCCTGCGCCTTATCGAGCTTATAGCGCTTCTTTAATTCGGAAACGGTTACCTCACGCAAATCAGCGTTACTTTTACGTCCCATCAAATCATACATTACACCTTCACGCAATGAACCATCCGCAATTGTCATTGTTTGAATACCAAGTTCTTCAAATATCGCAAGCATTATTGATAATCCACCAGCAATTACGGGCTTACGATCTTCCTTAATTCCTGCAATACTAATGTTTTTGATGTTTTTATTGCGAATTAGCATTTTTTTAAGCTGCAACATCCCCTCATAAGTAATCTCAGTGGCTAAACCATTCTCAAGACACATATCATAGAGGGTTCTAGCAGTTCCAGACGTTCCAATTGCAAGCTGCCAGTCATGTTTGGCAAATAAATGCTCCATTGCCTGAATCTTGCTTCTAGCTGCCAAAATCGCATTATTAAAATTAGTCTCATTTAGCTGCCCATCAGAGAAATAGCGCACTGAATAAGAAACGCAGCCCATTGTAACACTTTCCATGATTTGTGGTTCATAACCAGTGCCAATGATAAATTCTGTAGATCCGCCACCGATATCAATAACCAGTCTTTTCTCTTCAGTATAAGAAAGTGAGTGCATTGCTCCAATATAAATCAGACGAGCTTCCTCTTTTCCCGAAATAACCTCAATCGGAAAGCCTAGAGCCTTATTCGCAATTACAATAAATTGAGCTGAATTATTGGCTACTCTGAGTGTACTGGTACCTACCACCCGCACCTGTGATTTACGAAAATTACTCAATCGTTCATGAAATCTGGACAATACCTCCAATGCCAGCATCTGTGAATCTTTGGTAAGATTATTATTTGCATCAAGTCCGCTTGCCAGACGCACTGTTTCCTTTATCTGATCAATCGGAACAATTGTTCCATCCTCATTAATTTTACCAATCAGCAAACGAAAACTATTTGACCCCAAATCAACAGTTGCAAGAAAATTCTCAGTCATGCAATTTTACCCTAAAAGATTAGAATTATTTAATTACGTCAATATTTCCAGAAGATCTGGCAAGTACAAGCTCATTAGCACCACGGATTGCAAATAGCCCATTGGTAACTACACCAACAATATTATTTATTTTCTGCTCCAGTTCAATCGGATTTAAAATTTGCAGATTATGAACATCAAGAATCCAGTTACCATTATCGGTTACAACATTCTCGCGCCAAACTGGATTACCACCAAGTTTCACCAACTCCCGAGCAACATAACTTCGCGCCATGGGAATAACTTCCACAGGTAAAGGAAATGCCCCCAATAAATCAACATACTTTGACTCATCTGCAATACAGATAAATTTAGCTGAAGCAGCAGCAATAATTTTTTCACGCGTGAGTGCTGCACCGCCCCCCTTAATCATTTTTAGCTGATGATTAATTTCATCGGCACCATCTACATAAATATCTAAAGTACCAACACTATTTAAATCATAAACCGGAATACCATACTCTTTAAGTAATTTGGTAGATTGCTCTGAACTGGAAACACAGCCCTGGATTCTATTTTTAATAGTTGCCAGTCCGTCAATAAAGTACTTTACAGTAGATCCAGTACCAACACCAATAACCATGTCATCCTGATCAATGTATTTAAGCGCATAATTCCCAGCGAACTTTTTTAATTCATCCTGATTCATCTCAATATTCCTCACAATTCAATAATCATTTTATTAATAACACTACGGCTTCTGCAATCGCAGCTTCTCCACGCCCAACAATTCCTACTTTTTCACTGGTTTTAGCCTTAATACTTACCTGCTCATCACGTAACCCTAATATTTCGGCAATAGATGTCCGCATTAAATCAATATACTCGCGTAATCGCGGAGCTTCAATTATAACAGTGGAATCAATATTATTTATCTTGTAACCCAAATCAGTAATTTTTTCATAGACTTCCTTTAGAAGGAGCCTACTATCAATATTTTTGAAACGATCATCGTTATCAGGGAAAAGCTTACCAATATCACCAAGCGCAGCCGCACCAATCAATGCATCAATAATCGCATGTAGTAATACATCCGCATCCGAATGCCCGGCAAGTCCAAGATGGTAAGGTATTTCTATCCCACCAATTATTAAAGGTCTCCCGGCGATAAAAGTATGCAGATCAAATCCCTGCCCAATTCTAAACATCTTGATAATTTCCTCATAAACGGCTGGCAAGAATGCTTGCAGCAAATAATAAATCATCTGGATAAGTAATTTTCAGATTACTATAAATAGATTCTACAATAGCAACTTCCCTACCCAAGGCTTCAACCGCGCTGGCTTCATCAGTAATAGTTATATTTTTTTCCCGACAGTAATTTAATCCAGATACTAGGATATGCTTTCGAAACATTTGTGGTGTTTGAGCCTGATAAACAACCGTACGATCAATTGTTTTCACAATATTACCATTGGCATCGACCTGTTTTAGGGTATCTGTAGCTTTACTTGCCAATATTCCGCCAGTTTCACGATCTTTTAGTTGAATAAGTAGCTGTTCAATATCGCGATAATCAACACAGCACCGAGCAGCATCATGAACGAGTACCCAATCATTATCTGCCAATTCAATATTTTCCAGCGCATTTCTAACGGTATCAGTTCTCGTTAGACCACCGACTCGAAGAAAATTAATACTCGGATAACGGGAAATATAATCATTAATATAAGCATCACCCTGCTGACAAATAACATATATTTCATCAATAGCTTCTAGCTTAGTAAACGCCTGTAGCGTCCAGTCAAGAACAGTCTTATCAAGTAATGGTAGATACTGTTTAGCAATCGGCGCATTAAATCGGCTACCAGTCCCAGCACATGGGATAATAACAACCTGCTTCATCTTCTCCCTAGGATTCAATAAAATCTTTTGCTTGATTAAACCACATACAATTACCATTGCTGGCTTTATCTAAAGTTTTCAAATACTCTAAATGCTCATTAAGCTCTGTTGCTGATACTTTGACAACAATGTCATTTGAAATATCAATTTGTTTGTACGTTTTTCTCTTTTTTTGCTGTTTCACTTCTTCTTCAGCAAGTAAACTGATTTGCTCTTTAGTCAACTCAAGATACACAAATCCAAGCAGTTCGCAATCGATTAATGCACCATGATAAGTACGATTACTGCGATCAATCTTAAAGCGATCGCATAATGCATCAAGGCTATTTTTAGCACCAGGAAACTTCTTACGTGCCATCGTGAGGGTGTCAATAGAGTTTGCAGCATATTCAAGAGTGTTTTTCTTGCCTAACTCTAGAAAATGGTGATCAAGGAATTTCAAGTCAAATTTTGCATTATGTATGATTAACTCAGCACCCTCAATATAGCTTAGAATTTCATCAATACGCTCACGAAATGGTGCTTCATTTGCAACCTGCTCCATAGTTATACCGTGGACATTAGTTGCTTCTTGGGGAATATCCCGTTCAGGATTAAAGTATAGATGTAGGGAATTTCCGGTAAGCTTACGATCAATCATTTCCAAAGCCGCAAATTCAATGATTCGGTGACCTTCTCCTGGCTCAAATCCAGTCGTTTCAGTATCTAGTAGTAATTGTCTCATTGTTATAGTACCTTAAATCTGTACAAATGCTTACGACAGCTCATACAGATATAATAACGCAGTTTACTTCTTAACCCAAATAGTCCGACGTGCATTAACTGAGCTGAACCACAGTTGCAGCAATGTACCTGTCCATCATTATAAACATTAAGATTTTCTGTCAAATATTTATCATAATCTGGCAACTGCGAATAGCGAACTACCCGAATAACGGCAACAAGAGCATAGCAGGCGATTACAAAAACTATAAACCAGCCAATACTAGCGCTAAAAGCCACCATTAATGCAATAAAAACTATTAAAAACAGGATAAAGCCAAAGCAACCTAACAGGCTTGGAAGTATGATAAAACTCATTAAACTCAGAAAGGCAAACAGGATTAATCCACCGATAACCTCAAAAACAATCATTTTCTCTTCCGCATACTAAATTTGATAACCCCACTATTTTAGCACTTCTCATCAGTTTAACAAACATTAAAAAACCACGAGAAAAATCTCGTGGCATAACAGTAAGATTAGTTTAGAAGGTAGGACATTTTCCTGAGTTGGTACCATTTTGCAATGAATTTTCAAAAGTGCAAAGAGCAATTATATTGCCAACTACAAACATGTCAGGATGATCAAACGGCGTACCTAAAGTGGAAATCAGACTATTAGGTGTCCAGAATTTAGCATTTGCCAATGGATTAGGTTCATCAGGATTGGTGATCCCACTTATTCCCATTGGAGATAGCTGTGTATAATTATTAGTCATCTGGAAGTTAGGAATAACTGTTGATTCAATTAGCCCACTACTAGGCGCAACTGAGCATGAACCAGATGAAGATACTAAACCATTTCCTCCAGGAAAGTTGATACCATACTTCATACAAGAATAAGCTTCATGGGTATTTAATACAGTTACAGCTGAATCAAAAACCATATGAATAAAGTTTATTGGTGAATTACTTGTCCAATTATAAGTAGATCCATTAGTCAGTATCAACTGGAATTGATCATTTGCCGATACTGCCGGATTTATAAAGGCAGTCCCTGAATTATTAGTTCCATAATGATTGGCTGGAGCAGATACAGGATAAGTCGAACCATCTGGTAAAAAGAACGTCAAATTGAGTGGAGTCTTAGGATCGTAGTTATTAATACTAAATGTATTATTTACTATTGCACCAGAAATTTGCCCTCCAGTATAAGTAGTACCCAGAATACCTGAATATAGCTCATACAATGTTACAACCTCAGTTGGCGACATTGGGATATCAGACCAGAACTGGGTATTCATTGCAAAATTATAGGCGTTAGTTAAGTTGTGGAAACTATAATACATAGCAGCAGTCAACACATAACTAGTTAATGCTGGCTTATAAGTAGCAGCAGAAACAGCAGTTACTATATTCCAACTATTCATTTGGATCACGGACTCAGTTCTTAATGGACTATTTGCCGAACTCATAACATCGACATTACCACAATTATATGCAGAGTTACTTGAACAATTAAAAACTCCATCATTATTGTCATTAAAAGCAAAATTCATCTGATCAGCAAGGGAATATGCACCTTCCTGAGGAGAGGTAATTTTTAATTTCAAGGCATTCTTACTTAAAATACCACTCTGGCTACCCTGAGCCATCTGCGAAGCTTTTAGTGCGTAGCCACCACCTTCCGAGTAACCAGTAATAAATAGTGGAAGCTCCTGACTAGAGTTAACACCATAATCACTAGCCAAAATCTGTCTTAATGCCGGAAGCATATTAAACGCCGAGTAAACATTATTATCTGGATAAGCGACATATGGATGAACATTATTATAATCAGCCCCCTGACCGACATAGTCCGGAGCAACAACAGCAAACCCCCGAGCAGCATAAATTGCAGACAAAGTAGCATAAAAGCCATCACCGGTATTATCCAGTGCAGTCACATTACAATAATCTGGTATATTTAATGAAACATTGCCAGCGCCACTAAAGAAAGGTCCCAAGCACGAAGGAACCTGATTTTTACCAAAAGTAGTTGGATGAAAATAAACCACAACTCCACGAATTGGTGCGCCATTTTTCATATTCGGAACAATGATTAACCCTGATGCCGTTCGGACAATCTGAGCTGGATCTGTCTGATAATTCTGCCCCTGAGTTTGATACTGAATGGCATATGCGGAAACTGACTCAATCATGCTGGCACCAGCAATGTTTTTTTCAATGAAATTTGCTGCCACGTCATAATTATATAAAGCTTTAGTATTTGCCTGATTCGCTGCTTCATAATCCAAAACAGACAAATCACTTTCAAAATAATAACCTAGTTGCGGCTGTGTAGTTGCATAACCCACAGCCAGTGGACTTGCATAGGAGATAGTTCCAAGCCCAGCTACAGGCATACCACCTAATCGTTGCTTGGAAATTGATACCACCTCACCATAGTTGGTGGTATTATTTGGACCAGCATAGCCTCCGCCATTACAGGCAGTTAAAGAACTAAGTATAAGCAAAGGCAATACTGATGATTTTTTGTTTATTTTCATAAAACTACCCAAAAAAATTTTGCTAGCGGGCAAACTAAAATAAGTTATATTATAAACTCAAGTAGTTATTTAGGGTAGATTTTAATGAAAATTTTTACACTTCCTAGCGCACTCTCATTCCTGGTTTAGCTCCATCATGTGGCTCCAATATGTATAAACCACCATTTTTATCTTCAAAACTAGCAGCTAAAACCATACCTTCGCTCATTCCGAATTTCATCTTACGTGGAGCTAAATTTGCAACCATAACAGTATGTTTTCCAACCAAATCCGCAGGGTTATAGGCTGATTTTATACCCGCAAATACATTTCTGGTTTCATTACCAATATCAAGTGTCAATTGGACTAGCTTATCAGCACCTTCAACGTGACTTGCTGCAACAATCTTAGCAATCCGCAAATCAATTTTGGAAAAATCATCAATTGTTATTGTCTCGGAAATTGGTTCATAATTTACATTATCAGCCTTAGCTGGTGTGGTAGTTTCGGTTACAGTTACAAGCTTATCGATCATGGCTGGTTCTATCCTATTAATTAGATGGTTATATGTATTTATATCAACTCCAAGAAGGTATTCCTCAAGACTAGCCCATGTTAATGGATGAACATTCAGAAATTTTTCGACATTTCCAATTAATTCAGGCAATATTGGTTTAAGATAAACCGATATAATCCTAAAGGCATTAATCAATAAAGTACACACCTGCTGCAATTCAAGATCTTTTCCGGCTTCTTTAGCTAAAATCCAAGGTTTTGCCTGATCTACATACTGGTTTACATCATCGACTATTTTCATTATGAGGCGTATTGCTTTGGCAAATTCACGTGCTTGAAATAACTCAGCCACCTCATTTCTAATCGACAATACATGAATCAAAAGTGATTCATCATCAATTCTATCTGCAAGTTTATTGGCAAAACGTTTGGCAATGAACCCAGCCGAACGAGCTGCGATATTGATATATTTCCCAACCAGTTCCGAATTAATTTTGGCAACAAAGTCATCCAGAGACAAATCAAAATCCTCTATCCGACTATTTAATTTACTAGCAATATAGTAGCGGAAAAATTCAGGGTTAAGACCACTCTCAAGATAAGTTTTGGCAGTAATAAAGGTTCCACGCGATTTGGACATCTTTTCACCATTTACAGTCAAAAATCCATGAACAAAGAGCCCACTTGGAGTCCGATAGGCTGCATCATGAAGCACAGCAGGCCAGAATAACGCATGAAAATAAAGAATATCTTTACCAATAAAATGGTATATTTCGGTATCTGGACTATTCCATAGCTGATTAAAATCAAGCCCTTCTTGCTCGCAATAATGCATAAAACTACTTAAATAACCAACTGGCGCATCAAGCCAGACGTAGAAATACTTACCCGGAGCATCGGGGATCTCAAAGCCAAAATAAGGTTTATCACGAGATATATCCCAATCCTGTAAGCCTCCCTCAAGCCATTCCTGCATTTTATTTTTAGCTTCAACCTGTAAGCGTCCATCGGCATTTAGCCAAGTAGCCAAAAACTCTCCGGCTTCACTCAAGCGATAGAAATAATGCTCGGACTCACGTAAAACTGGTTTTGATCCTGATACAGCGGAATATGGATCAATCAACTCAGTTGGTGAATAGGTAGCTCCACACTTTTCACAGCTATCACCATACTGATCTATTGCCTTACATTTCGGGCAAGTACCCTTGACGAAACGATCAGGTAAAAACATCTCTTTTTCTTCATCAAAGAGCTGACTAATCGTCCGAATGGCGATTTTATTATTTGCCTTTAATTTATTATAAATATCATAAGCGCACTGTTTATTTTCTACTGAATTGGTAGTATAAAAATGATCATGGCTAATCCCAAATGCGCTAAGATCTGAAACATGCTCCTGATGAAAGCGAGCAATCAACTCTTCGGGAGTAATCCCCTGCTCCTCAGCTTTTAGCATAATTGGCGTGCCATGCGTATCGGTTGCACAAATAAAATAGCACTTCTCCCCTTTTATTTTCTGAAAGCGAACCCAAATATCAGCCTGAATATGTTCAAGGATATGCCCAAGGTGCAAGCTTGCATTGGCATAAGGTAAAGCACAGGTTACAATAGTATTTTTAGTCAAAGGACACCTCGGTATAATTGTCTTAGTAAATCAGTAAACTTTTTATGTTAAAATAATGCTTCCACAATACTTGATTTCAAATCTTTAAATAGCAATGGAAACAATGACTAATAAACCTGATATTATAGCACACCGCATCAAAACTGGACTAAGTCGGATTAAAAACATAAAAAATATCATAGCAGTAACATCTGGTAAAGGCGGCGTTGGTAAATCTACAACCGCAGTTAATCTAGCAATCAGTCTTGCCAAACTTGGTTTATCAACAGGGCTTCTGGATGCCGACATTTACGGACCATCGCAACCAATCCTTGTTGGCGCAACTGATTTTAAACCCGAGGTTAGCAATAATAACTTTGTTCCACTGGATAAATATGGCATAAAATTAATGTCATTTGGTTTTTTGATTGATTCTACCCAGCCCGCGATCTGGCGCGGAGCAATTGTTAATAAGGCAATTGAACAAATGCTAAATGATAGCGAATGGGGAGAACTTGATTTTCTGATAGTTGATATGCCACCCGGAACTGGCGATATTCACCTGACTATGGCGCAAAAAATGCCCATCACAGCAACAATAGTAGTTACAACCCCACAGGACATAGCACTACTGGATGTTGGCAAAAGTATTGCCATGTTTAATAAATTAGGTCTTCCATGCCTAGGGATAGTTGAAAACATGAGCACACATGTCTGCGAAAATTGTGGGCATCAAAGTGATGTTTTTGGCACAGAAGGAAATCAAAAATTAAAAGAAACATATAATCTAGAGCTATTGGCAAAATTACCATTAAACATTAAAATCCGGGAAGAAAGCGACAAAGGATGTCCAATAGCAGTTGCTAGTAATTCAATTGCGGATATTTATCTTAACCTAGCTCAAAAAACTATCGAAGAAATTAGCAAGTTACCGAAAGATTTTTCAAATAAATTAGGTACAATTTCAGTAGTACAAAAATAAATTGGATAATTAAGTAACCATTTCTTCGTTAAAATACTGGTTTAAAATTTATAAATTAATCAAACCAACGATGACTGAAAAAAACTACATTACAACTAAAGGCTATCTGACTCTAAGAGAAGAACTCCATAATCTGGTTACTAAAGAACGCCCTCACTATGTGCAACTAGTCAACTGGGCAGCTAGCAATGGAGATCGCTCGGAAAATGCCGACTACCAGTATGGCAAGAAACGCCTGCGTGAAATAGATAAGAGAATTCATCTGCTAACTAAAAAAATTGAACATGCAGAAGTAGTTGACCCAAGTACGCATGCTGGAAATGAAACAGTATATTTTGGTGCTACAGTTGTCATATTAAGAAATGAAGAAATTGAACAGATTGTAAAAATTGTTGGTCAGGATGAGATAAATACTGAACTTAACCATATTAGCTGGACATCGCCATTAGCCAAAAATCTATTAAGAAAAAAATTAGGCGATGATTTTTCCTTTATGTCCCCACAAGGTCTTGAAAATATAGAAATCCTAGATGTAATTTATGAGTAAAAAAAATATAGTAATTGTTGGTGGTAATGGGCTTATGGGAAAGCTCTTTAGTAGATTATTTAATAATGAAAATCATAACGTAAGTACAATAGGCAAAGATGACTGGCAAAATGCCAGCACAATTCTGGCAAAAGCTGACTGGGTAATTATTAGTGTCCCTATCCATATAACCAGTGAGGTTATTGTTAAAGTTGCCAAACAAATCAACCACAATTGTGTATTATCAGACTTTACCAGCATAAAATCCTCTCCGTTATTAATAATGCTTCGCGAGCATATTGGTCCGGTTATTGGACTTCACCCAATGTTTGGTCCCACAATTAATAGCACCCACAATCAAGTGATCATAGCTTGTGAGGGGCGTTATCCAGATAAGACTACTTGGGTTACAGATTTGTTACTAAAATTGGGCTTCACGGTCAAACACCTTGATGCGACAAAGCACGATCAGGCAATGAGCTTCATTCAGGGGATTGAGCATTTTCTAACATTCAGTCTTGGTACATTTTTACACCACAAAAATCAGCACCCCGAATCTTTAATGGAATTGGCAAGCCCAATCTATATGGCAAAGCTATTACTTATGGGAAGAATTTTTGATCAGGATGCTGCTTTATATGCCGATATAATCATGGCAGATAACTCCAGAATTGAATTAATCAAAGAGTTTAGTCAATGGCTTAATCATTGGGTACAGCAGCTCGAACAGCAGAACAAACAGGAATTTATCGAGGAATTTAAGGCTGCTAGTAAATGGATGGATAAATTTACCAGCTACTCACAAGAAGTAAGTGATGGATTTTTAGATATTCAATTAGTAGAATCCATTAATCTGAAACATTAGCCTCATTTAATAAATAGTTAGAATAATTTCATAAGGAATGACATGCTCTACAATCAGGATATTATTGGTGGCTTGCCAGTTATTACCAAACTAGATGTTAACTTGCTTGAAAAAGGGCAAATTTACCGTTTTATGTTTAAAGGTGCGGACATGAATATAGGGCAAAGCTGGTATGTCCCGGTAATGGTTGCTGTAGGTAAAAACCCAGGAAAAAAACTATTACTTAATACAGGAATCCATGGTGATGAATTAAATGGAATAAAAGTAATCCAAGAAATTTTTGCAACACTAGACATAGAAAACATGACAGGAACAGTAATTGGCGTTCTACAGGCTTCACCTAATTCATTAATGCACATTAGCCGTAATTGGTATCTTTCAACTGATGGTGGTGATTATGCAAATATGAACCGACTTTTCCCCGGCAAAATAGATGGAAATACCGCCGAAGTTCATGCCTATAAATTATGGAATGATCTGTGGTATGGAAATGTTGATATGGCAATAGACTTACATTCTCAATCTACGGATACCATTTATCCATTTTTTATGTATGCCGATCTTAGTATTCCGGAAGTCCGTGATCTAGCATTACAATTTCCAGCAGATCAAATTTATGATGACAAAGATAGCTTAGGTACCGTCGAAGGAACTTTTGATAGCTATGGCATTCCAGCTATTACCCTTGAATTGGGCTCACCACGAATCTTTGAGCCAGAATATATTCAGCGTGCAATTGAAGGAATACATAATGTCATGTTGGCTAATCAAATGATAACGGCGGATCATGGGCGAACGGCAGAGGCTTTTGGAACCGTAATTGGCAAGAACCTTACATCAATAAAAGCAGAAGTTGGTGGTTATGCAGAAATATTCGTAAAACTAGGGGTTAAGGTAACAAGAGGCAAAAAAATAGCAATTCAAAGAAACCCTTTTGGCGATATAATTAAATGCTACGAAGCTCCACATGATGGAATAGTTGCATCAATTGGCACTGGAGCAACCCGGGAACCTGGTAGCTTATTAGTTCGGATTCTTAGCTAAACGATTTAACGGCTAATAATCATCTGATAAACACTACTTGTTGTCATGCTACTGCATGCTGTATCAAGTATTTTATAGTAACTATCCCGAGCTGGATTATTTATTTGCCGAAACATGTAACAGTACTTAATGCCATAGTTACATTCTTTTGTCAGATAAAATCCTTTATTTACAGTATCCAGACAATGCTCATTTTTGGCAAGATGGACAATTTGTCTGGCTGTGTAGGTGGAAAATTTTTGCTGATAGTAATCTTCAGATTTAACTTCAAGAATTTTAAAGACACTATTGCCTCCACAATATTGATAAACCTGAAAGTCACCTTCTTCAGTATATTTCCTAGCATCCTGAAATTTGAGGAAGATACAGTTTCCATTAGTGCTAAGTGTTGCATCTATCATGCTTTCGGAATTACCAAGCTCGTGTAGCAAACGACGAGTCGAATTACTGATTTCAAGCATCGAATAGACATGGCTACCATCAACTACTTCTGCATCAAATATTAAAATCACATTATTGTTATTAAATTTGAACGCATAAATTACATTCGGATTTGCAATCTGGCTAATTGGAACTTGATTAAAAAACAATGTGTATAACCCATTTGCATTATTGTAAACAGCATGTAATTCACCCTGCTCCGTATATAGAACAACATCTTCAAGATTAATAAACTGACGGGTATTGGTATTGGCTAACGTAATCAGCTGCCTATCACCAAGTGAACCATTATTAAGCTGACGCATTATCTGATAGGAAGCCCCTGCCGTAATACTGTCTATAGTAGCAGATTCTGCGGCATGGTAGTCATTGTAAAGGTATTCTTGAAGGGTTTTATCAATATTAAAATATCTATAGGCAAGAATACCTAACACTACTAACCAAAATGAAATTAGTAGTACTAATATCCACGGTACCCGTTTGATAATTTTTATTATAATATCGATCATTATTAAATGTGTGTGATAAAAAGGTTAACCCTTAATTTTACCTTACGTAACAGCAAAGAGTAACCAAAACACCCCAAAATAAATATATTACAACTCGGCTAACACTGTAAACATTGATAATTTTATAGTTGTAATATCCAACACTTTAGTCAATCTATAATAATGAAGCCTCTCACAAAACTGATGATTTAACTTTTATTTAATGATATCATACGCTAAAATCAAGTGTACGTAGCCGTAGCGCATTCAAAATTACCGTAACTGAAGATAAGCTCATCGCGACACTTGCTACCATCGGGTTTAACAAATGGTGCCCGAATGGATAGAAAACCCCCATTGCAAGTAAAATTGCCAGGCTATTATAAATAAAAGAGCCAAACAGATTTTGACGCATATTACGATTAATTGCCTGCGCCATTTTTAAGGCATCAGAGATCCCAGATAATGATGTGCCCGTTAGACAAATTGCAGCACTACTGCTAGCGATATCAGTTCCACCAGCAACAGCAATACCTAGGTCTGCCTGCACCAAGCTTGGGGCATCATTAATACCATCTCCGACAAAAAGAACTTTCTTACCCTGCTCCTGCTCCGCCTTGATAAAGGCAAGTTTATCTTGAGGTAAACAATTGGCAACTACTTTAGTAATTCCAGCTTCTGTAGCTATTACTTTCGCATTACTCTCATTATCTCCAGTCAGTAAAATAATCTCACTTACCAGCTTGGATAAGTCAGCAATCGCTGCTTTAGCATCGGGTTTTAACTCATCACTAACATCAACCCGTGCAATGATACCATCCGCATTTGCTAGATAAATATTGGTATATCGGTTTTTCTCTATCATATCATCAGTAAGTTTCACCACCTCCTGACGAATAAATTCAAGCGACCCAGCAAAATACTCCGTCCCATTAATTACCCCACTAACACCTTTGCCAGAAATAGTTTTATATGATTCCAAATTAAGATTACCATCTACAATTACTTCAGTTCGATAGTTTAAAATGGCATGTGCCAATGGATGTTCAGAGTTTTTCTCCAGAGCTTTCAAAATTCGCAATGAATAGTCAATACTTATATGAGCATTACAAATATAATCCACAACTGAAGGTTTACCTATAGTAAGAGTCCCAGTTTTATCAAGGATAATGGTATCAATCTTATCTGCATGTCCAAGAACTGAAGGATCACGAATTATGATGCCAGATTTGGCTGCCCGCCCAACACCAACCGTGAGAGATACAGGAATTGCCAATCCAACTGAACATGGACAGGCAATAATAAGTACCGTCATAAAAATTGTCAGGGCATAATAAAAATTATTTTCAGGAGCAATAAAATACCAGGTTAATCCACTCAGTAAAGCTAATAACATCACAGTTGGAACAAAGATTCTGGCAATTTTATCAGCAATTTTAGCTAATGGTGGCTTTGCCATTTGGGCAGTTTTAACCATAGCAATAATATCACCCAGTAAAGTATCCCCTCCCACCTGCGATACTGAAAACTCAAAAGCTCCACTGATATTGATTGTTCCGCCAAATACTTTATCGCCCACCCTCTTGTGAACTGGCAAGGGTTCACCAGTTAGCATTGCTTCTTCAAGATAGCCTTCACCAGATATGATTTCACCATCAGCAGGCAATTTCATCCCGGGCTTAATTCGGATTATATAGCCAGTACGTAATAGATTACTGGCAATTTCCTTTTCCTCTTGATTTATGATCACAATAGCAGTAGCAGGGATAAGAGTGCTCAAACCTTTTATTGCTCCCAGTGCTGCATTTTTTGCTCGATCCTCAAGAAAGCTGCCAAGGTTTACTAGTCCAATAATTACTAAGGCTGACTCAAAATAAACATGGCTTGAGAGTAGATAGCTTCCATTATGACTCACGACAACAATAAATAGCGAATATAACCAAGCAGAGAAAACTCCAAGGACAATTAGAGTGTACATATTAGGACTAAGATTACGGACACCCAAGATACCACTTTTGATTTGAGATTTTCCGCACAACATAACCACTAACAAAGTAATTAGAGCATAAAAAAGACCTATTATGAATCCTTTAGTACTACTATAATCTAGCGTCGTAGCAGGTAGCATTTCAGTAACCATCAGCCCAGCACCCAATATTATTGGAGTTACTATATTAAAGATCCGTAAGAAGACTGATTCTGATTTTGGTGCAATTTCAATAGGATAACCAAGCTTATCTAACGCCTCACGAACTGAATCTTCCAGCTTGTTACTATCATATTCAATCATAACCGTTTTATCAAGCAGATTTACCTGCGCAGAGGATACGCCAGATAACTCTTTAAGTCGGCTCTCAATTTTTCCAACACAGCCAGCACATTTGACATTACTGATGTTATACGTTACGTTAACTGACATTTTTACGCCCTCAAATATACCCACATAGGGTATATTATAGCAGATTAACAATTGAAAACCAATCTCTTTAACAATAAAAAAACCGGGGTTTTAAATCCCCGGTCTTTAGCACAACTATTCGCCACTAGCACCATAATTTGGTAAATGACGCGCACTTGGATCATCCAGATCACAATTTGGCCATTCACGATTAGGCAACCAGTAACCACAAATCACATGATCATGATTCGGAAACATTTCATTAAACATTTCACGATACATCAAACCCTCTTTAGTTAACGGACGATTATCCGTATATTTAGCAGATTTCTCAGCAAACTCAGCATCAGTATAACGCTCTTCTGCCATTTCAATCAGACAATCAACCAAACCATGTCCAACAGCATCCGAGAATGCGGCTTTGTCACGGAATAAAATTTCGGCTGGCAAATAATCAGAACCATCAAATGCCTTACGTAACAGATATTTACCCATATTGTAAGTATTTAATTTAAGCTCAGGTTCAATTTCCATGACATAGCTAACAAACTGTTTGTCAGAAAATGGCACTCGCGCTTCAAGACTATTACCTGCAATACAACGGTCTGCACGTAACACATCATACATGTATAATTCTTTAATCCGCTTTTGTGATTCTTTCTGGAAATCTGTCGCTGTTGGTGCATAATCAGTATATTTATAACCAAATAACTCATCACTTACTTCACCGCTAAGTACCACACGGATATCGGTGTTTTCACGGATATATTTGCATAACAGGAACATTGGTGTGCTGGCACGAATAGTCGTTACATCCCAAGTTTCAGTATGCCAGATAATGGTTTTTAAAATATCTTTGATATCCTGATAAGTAAAAATTACTTCATGATGATCAGTTCCAAGATAGTCAGCAACCTGCTTGGCATATTTAAGATCAATCGGATTTACTTCCAACCCAATCGCAAAAGTAGTAATCGGTTTTACCGTGTGACGTTGAGCAATGGCACATACCAGACTAGAATCAAGCCCACCACTTAATAAATAACCAATTGGCACGTCTGCATCTAAACGTTTAACTACACTAGCAGTCAGAATATTACGAATATTAGTTAGGATTTTATCCATGTCATATTGCTTACCACCTGGTAAACGATATAATTCACAGAATGGTTTGATATCTTCACCATTATAGTAATGTCCAGGTGGAAATGGATTTACCTTATCACAAAACTTAATAAGATCTTTCATTTCTGAGGCAAAAGCAATTTGCCCTTCTTTGGTATAACCATAGAATAATGGACGGATTCCCATAGCATCCCGGGCAGCAATCACGCGTTTATGGCGCTTGTCATAAGCGACAAAAGCAAATTCACCATCAAGTACATTACATGCTTCAACCAGACGATGATTTTCCAATACTGGAATAATCACTTCACAATCAGAATGAGAGATATAAGGATAGTCAGTATAAACTTGCTTTAATTGCTTATAATTGAAGATTTCACCATTACACATTAAAACCCAGCGACTGTCTTCAAAAGGCTGATCTCCGGCATGAGATCGATCCATAATTGCCAGACGATGAAAAATAAAAGTATAATCTTCAACTTCTTTGACCTTGGTGATATCTGGTCCACGATAGCTTATTAAGCTGTCAGAACCATATTTTTTGGGTCTAACACTAATTCCACACATACTATAATCCTTTAGCCAATCTATAATTTATAAAAATTTCCGATAACCTATGATTATAACATAGCTTACTTTTTATTAATTCAAGATTAGTAATAATTTACCTGAGTCCTCACTTTTTTATGCTTAATAGCTTGATTGCAGCAATTAATAGATCTTTAACAAATTGGTAATTAGAAATGAAAAAAGGCATAAGCCCT
>WBZO01002854.1_pt1 | contig 21444 bp, 22 predicted proteins | sample 5204261 | NCBI WGS metagenome assembly WBZO01 (sample SAMN12412400, study PRJNA552823) | activated sludge metagenome | isolation source: activated sludge from anammox sidestream of wastewater treatment plant... | place: USA: North Carolina | collected 2017-09 | reverse complement strand
CATCCTCGAGGTGCCCTGGCGACGGGCCTGGATGATTTTATCGATGGTTTCATCGATCAGATTCCGGGATTTATCCGGGAATGGCCTGGGGGAGTCGGTAATTGAAACATGGTCTTTTTCGATGAAAGTGCGGTCTTTGCGGTCCTTGAGGGATTTGAAAACAATCTGATGGCGGTCGAGTTGGTTGTAGGGCATGGTTTTCCTGTAAGTTCTATGGATATGCAAACGCCTTCAAACAAATGGCTGTATGAGATCGTGGAAAGACTAACGCAATCACCCTTGAAAGGAATCCCTCCCGGCAGGCTCACCCGATGAGGGACATGAGGACCGATCGTGCTCATTTTTTTGAACTCGGGGGGATTGAAATCGAATGATCCTTCGGGTATATTTCGGCGTTTGTGTCTATCTGTTGCGAGGAAGATGATGATCAATAAAACACATTACACCAAACCGGATGAAGTCGACCAGCAGTGGTATGTGGTCGATGCCGCTGGCAAGGTTCTCGGGCGCCTGGCCACTGAAATCGCCAGAGTGCTGCGAGGGAAGCATAAACCCACTTTTTCACCCAGTGTGGATACGGGCGATTTTGTCATTGTGCTCAATGCCGACCAGGTGGTTCTCACCGGACGGAAAGCGGATGCCAAGGTTTACCGGACTTACAGCGGATACCCCGGCGGGCTGAAGGAAATTCCCTATCGCCTGATGCTTCAGAAACACCCTGAGCGGATTATCGAAGCCGCGGTGAAAGGGATGCTTCCGAAGAACCGGCTGGGAAGGGCCCAGATGCGCAAGCTCAAAGTCTATAACGGTTCCACTCACAAACACGAGGCGCAGCAGCCCAAGCCTCTCGAGATTTAATCAAGGAGATCGCATTAAAATGCCTGTTGGAGAATATAATTACGGCACCGGAAGAAGAAAGACCGCCACTGCGCGTGTTTTCATCAAACCCGGAAGTGGGAAGATCGTGGTCAATGGCCTGGATGCCGACCAGTATTTCGGCCGTTCGGTGCTGTCCATGATCATCCGCCAGCCATTCGATATCACTGACACGAATGGGAAATATGATGTCATGGCCACCATCCAGGGGGGTGGGAAATCCGGCCAGGCAGGCGCGTTGAGGCATGGAGTTTCACGCGCTTTGTGTGACCTCAGCATCAACAACCGTGCAGCCCTCAAAGCGGCAGGCTTGCTCACACGCGATCCACGAATGGTCGAGCGGAAGAAATATGGCCAGCGTGGGGCACGTGCACGCTTCCAGTTCTCGAAACGCTGATCTGCACGTTTCAAGTTGAATCACTCCACACAGGGCATCCAGGAATGGGTGCCCTTTTTTTATGCACCCCGCAGGGCGCATTCACTTCCTGGAATTTCTCTTTTCAGCAGTGGTCGAACATCAACAGGCCGATCACCAACTTCCCCCAATCAATCCAGGCTGAGAGCAGCCCTGTTGTGCTTCATTCCTCCGAGATTGTCAGGGACAAATCAGCCAGGTTCTGATTGGAAATGGAGAACGTGTCTCAAGGTGGAAAAGGGGGTGTTACTTCTGCAGAAAATGCCGGGAGCTGAGACGGGGGGAATGTCTGGCGGAGAGGCCGGGATTCGAACCCGGGGTAGAGTTATTAGCCCTACGACGGTTTAGCAAACCGCTGCCTTCAGCCGCTCGGCCACCTCTCCGTTCTTTGATGCATCTTTGCGTAGATCCCTCCATCAAGTCAATCCTTGTGATGGCTGAGGAGGACTGGCTGGCACAAATAAATCCAGCCCGGGAAATACTTCCTCCCGGGCTGGAAGAATTCATAAACCACAGCACAAAACTTCCTAAACCTCCTCATCCAGCGGGCGGCTGGTGGGACGCCTGATCAGTACAGATTCCAGTCAAGCACACCGGCCGCTGTCACCGGATAAGCCCCAGTGGTGGTTCCACCTTCGGCTGCAGTTGCGAGCGGTGAACTGCCCTGCAGGGTCAAATCACCCGCTGCCGGATTCGTAAAGAGAGGATCCACATTTTCCAGGTCACCAGGCCCCGGAGGGAGCGAGCCGGAATTTCCGAAGTCCCATACCTCCCTGGCCCAGGTGTGAATATAGTCATTGTAGGAATGGGTATAGGCGAGCGGATTTTCAGCTGGCATTTTATAGGCGATGATATTGGTAAACTCAGTGCATCTCAGAATCGAATTTTTAACCTCCAGGTTTGAGCCATTCAGGCCCGCATCGGCAAAGGTGTCATCGAAGCTGATGTTGGGATAACCACCACGTGAGCTGTACAGGGTGCAGTGGTCCAAAAGGACATTGCCAACATTGGTGGATCCATCATAAGTCCCCAGAGATATCCGGTTGTCGATAAGGACACAGCGGCTGAGGAGTCCGCTCATGGGGCCACCTGTCGAATGCAGCCACCAGATACCCTGCTCCTGGAAGGACTCGATGATCAGGTTTTTGAAAATGACTCCAGAGCCGCATTTGATGCCGGTCTGCCACCCTTCACGATCGCCGATCAGATGAAGGTTCTGCAGTGTCACTTTATCGGCATTCTCGATTCCATATGCACCCAGGAAATGAATCTCAGCTGGTTGAGTGGTTGTGCAGATGATGCTCAGATTGGCCAGGTTCAGATTATCCCCATCGGCGAAAAAGAATGGGGCTGAATGCTGTTGAATCTCGATCATCTGGCCGGCCTGAGTTACCAGGATGGCCTCTTGGAGAGTGGTATAAGCCCCACCCTGGCCATCCTGGCGGACAATCACATCGCCTGTCGGGTAACCGCCGCCCTGCCAGGCGCCGATGTTGCCGCCATCATCCGCCGCTTTCAGAAGCTTCGAGGTTGGAAGGAGGGAATAATCTCCGGCTCCCGGATCGGTAAATGCCGGTGGAATTTTTTCAACATCACCGATGCCAAGCGGAGTGTTCGTATCGTAAGTACCGCCGCCCGCACTATTATAGTTCCAGAAGTCACGCACCCAGCGAGTGTCGAAATCATTGAAGGAGTGCTGGTAGGCCAGTGTCACCGCCTGGTCCGCGTTAACACAACGCGCTGTATTCGTCATGATTGAGTTTTTAACTGCCACATTCGAAAAATCATGCCCGAGCTGAGATGGAGTCATTTCTAAAAAGACTGGATACCCGTCGTTCCCAGAAGGCTGCAGGGTGCAGTGGTTGATCAAAACTGGCCCTTTACCAGCAAAATCCTCTGTGCGGAGATAGATGCATTGATATATCGGTCCGATAACATAAGTGTCTTTGACTGTTGCCCCGGTTGTGATTCCTCCGCCATCTCCAGCACCATCACGGAGAACGATTCCAGCGGATTTGACACCGGTCACAAAGCAGTTTTCGATGGTTACATTGCCATAGCCGATAATGCCCCATTGATTCGTCACGCCATCATTGTCTCCAACGAACTTGATGTTCTTCAGTGTACGGTGGGTGAATGAGAGATTTCCCCCGCCGGTCACGTTAAGTGTGGCTCTTTCAGGAGCAGTGCAGATCAGGCTCCGCCAGGAGAGATCGAGGCCACCCGGGATATTGAAAGGACCGGTGAACTGCTGGATTTCAATGGTGTCATCGCCATTGGCGGAAACACTCACCGCCTCCTGGATGGTGGTGTACGCCCCACCGGCTCCATCCTGCCGCACGACAACTGTTGCTGAAAACGAGACGCTGCAAACAAATAAAAGCAGCCAGGCCAGGGAAAGAAATAACGAATGGTTCCTCATTTCAACCTCCTGAAAAATCTGAAAATCCTGTACCGAAACAGTTACGGTTGACAACCGTACCATGTTCGGTTAGATTATGTCAAGAATAATCGACCCATAACTCTTTTGAATTTTTTTGATGGAGAAAGCTCGAGTGTCAGGACATCGCAGGAACATACGGGCCATCGCAGAAATCTGCGAAGTCAGCCCGGCGACTGTCTCCCGTGTGCTCAACAATAAACCGGATGTCAGCGATCAAATCCGAAAAAAAATCCTCGATGCCATCAAGGAACACAATTATTCCCCGCGCCTTTCGGTCAGCCAGACAGAGATTCTGGGGGTCACGCTGGAGTATTCCCGCGCATTCAGCTCACCCTATGTGAGTGCCATATTCGAGTCGATGGAAGACACTGCCTTCGATCTGGGGTATGACCTGCTGATTCTGCGCAATGAAAAATTGCGCCGCCTGGTCGATGATTATTCGATATTCCTGAGGCGTAAAATGCTTTCAGGGATTATCATCCTGCTCTCGAAAATCGAAGACACTTTCCCGGTCGATATTGCCCAGGCCGGTTTTCCTCACATGGTCATCGGGAATCGATTCGATCCTCCGGTGAACTGGATTGGCGGTGATTGTTATACAGGGATGTATGAAGCGACACGCTACCTGATATCCCTTGGCCACAGCCGGATCGCCTACATCCGCCATTCACCGCTTTATTGGGATAACCAGCAGAGAGTGCGTGGGTATCGGGATGCGCTGGAACAGGCGAATATCCCATTTGCCGAAAACATGGTCCGTGAACTGGTGGGCGAGGATGTGATTGCGGCCGCTTACAACACCCTCAATAACCTGTTCTACAGCTGCCCCGGCATTACTGCTTTGATAACACCGAACTGGGACATGCTGGGGATATATGAGTGCCTGCGGGAGCATGGCTTGAGGATTCCTGATGATATCTCTGTGGTGGCACTGGATGATTCACCCGACATGGAACACGCCAGCCCTTCCATCACCACTGTCGCACAGAGGATTCAGCAGATGGGGGAGTTTGCGGTCCGGGAGGTTGTCAAACAGATCGAGTCCCCCGAGGAGGCTGCGAAAATCCGCCGGGTGGTTTTGCCAACCGAGCTCATCATCCGTGAATCCACACGCCCTTTGAATACAGGTGTCATTACCGCATCTGCGGCTCATAATTGAAGAAAACCTGGAGAGAACCATCGATGCTGCACCGAATGAGCAATCTGAAAGGGTTTACATTGATTGAGCTGTTGATTGTGATCGCCATCATTCTGATCCTGATAGCGATTGCCCTGCCGAACTTCCTGGCAGCCCAGATCCGCGGAAAAATTGCCGCGGTCCAATCCGACCTGTATGCAGCCACGACTGCAATCGAAAGCTTTCGAATCGACAAGCGTTATTATCCACCCGATGGGCGGTGGAATATGGGGCTGCAGCCTTTTCTCAATGACCTCCTGAAGCGCAAGCCCCCCAACATCAACTATATCAATTACTGGCGGTTCAATGACCATCACGAGCTCACCACCCCGGTCCCGTACCTGAAGCAGTTGCCGCGTGAGCCTTTTCTCCAGGGGACATTCTGGTGGGATGGTTCTTTCCTGTATGAAAATACCGAAAATATTGCCACCGAATTCAAGAATCCCACTTTTACCCAGGTCCGGGTGATCACGGTTGGCAAGCAGTTGCAGCTGGCCGGCAAGACCAGGATTTTATGGAACCTTTCCAGCCTCGGGCCGGATCAGGAGAAAAACGATGCCTTTAACTGGATCGAGTACAGCCCCACCAATGGGCTGGTGACACGTGGGGATATTTACCGGACTGGCCCATAAACTTATTCGGACATCCCCTTTCTTTATTGAACAACCGGCAGTGGATGGGTATAGTGGCGCTTTCCATTTTTGCATGGAGGCCGCCCTGTGAGCAAACCGACTTCATCTCCGGCAGTAGAACTCCGGCCATTGAGTCCTGAGCAATCTGCCTGGCGCTGGAAGATTCTTATTGCCACCTACTGTGCTTATGCGGGTTATTACCTGACACGCAAGGCTTTCACCATTTGTAAAAATACAATCGCAGTCGAGTTTAACTGGGACCTTCAGGATGTGGCGCACATCTGGACCGCCTACCTGGTGGCGTACCTGATCGGCCAGTTTATTAACAGTTTTATCGGCCGTGAAAAAGGGCCAAGATTCCTGCTGCTCGGGGGGCTGGGGATCTCCATGGCCTGCAATGCAATCTTCGGCTTTACCAACTCGTATTCAACCTTCCTGATCTTCATGTTCTTTAATGGCCTGGTTCAGGCCAGCGGATGGCCCGGGGCGGTGGGAGGGGTTTCGGAATGGCTGCGCCCCCATGAACGTGGAACCATCATGGGCATCTGGTCGACCTCCTATATGGTGGGCAATATTCTTGTCAAGAGCCTGGGGGGGCTGCTGCTGGACCACTATGGCTGGCGCTGGTCCTTCTTCGGTCTGACCCTGGCGACTGTGGGGGTCTGGCTGGTGGTTTACTGGTGGCAGAGAAACCGTCCGGAAGATGTGGGATTGCCCCCGATCGTGGATCCCATCGCTCCGGAGGATCGGACAGTCGAAGCCTCCCAGGCCACCAGTGTTTCATTCAGTGAGTATTTCAGGATGGCTTTCAATCCAATTGTCCTGTCGATGGGATTGGCTTACTTCTGCATCAAGTTTCTTCGTTACGCTCTGGACTCCTGGCTTCCGGCCTTTCTCGATATCCAGGGAATGGATGCGGCCGAGGCCTCCTATTACTCGATGATCTTCGATTATACCGGCGTGGGAGGATCGATAGTTGCCGGCTGGGTGCTGGATCGTTTCTTCCGTGGGAACTGGGCCATGCTCTGTTTCGTGATGGGACTGGGGATGGTCTTCGGGTATTATTCAGTCATCATGTGGGGAACAAGTCCGGTAAATACTGCCATACTGTTCGGCCTGGTCGGGTTCATGATTTATGGCCCGGATACACTTCTCTGTGGAGCGGCTGCGGTTCAGGTGGCGGGAGTGAGGAATGGGGTCGCTGTTGCCGGAATCGTGAATGGATTTGGCAGCATCGGGCCTGTAGTCCAGGAAGAGATTATCGGATTGCTTGTGCGGGATGATGTCCATGCCGGAATCCGGGATTCGAATCGTTTGGCTCTCGCCATGAGTGTGCTCTTTGCCCTCCTCATGCTGATATTATCTTTCAAGGTTTCCAAGAGACGGACAGACTGTTCACCAGAGTAATCCTCACTGCACCTCCGTATAAGTAATTTTCTGGCAGAATCAATTTTCCCCTTCGCAAAGATTGTATAGTGTAATATCATAACTTAATTGCGAGTTTTGTCCTCTCATTTCAAAGGTCGATTCGGAGGTGCGGAAATCATGTCTTACCAATTGCTACGTAGGGATTTCCTTAGGCTTGGGGCTGGAGTTTGCGCACTCTCATTAAATGGGCCAGTCTGGCTTGGGCAGCAGGCATTCAGCACTCCCTCGCTTATCAGTCCTGGTTGCTGGAAATCGAAGGTCCGGATCGCAAAAATCTACATGGGGACTCCAAAAGCCCACTGGCCAACCCCTTTGATGGATCTCACCTCTGAAATGCAGCGTTATGAAGAAGAAATCAATGGAATGCAGGATGGTTTTTCGGATGTGGAATTTGTGGCCAGTGAACTGGTAACCAGTCTCGAGCAGGCTGAACAGTTGAAGGAGAAAGTCGATGGAGTCGATGGAATTCTGATTATCCATCTGTCGATGGGAATCCTCCCGTTGATTAAACCAATTCTTTCAGCTGGATATCCAACAGTTCTTTTTTCCGCCCCATATTCCGGTCATGAATGGATTCATTTTGGAGAATTGGAAAAAGAAGCAAAGGGCCAGTTGGTGGTCATTCTATCCAGCGATCTGAGAAAACTGGCAGATGGAATCAATCCGATCCGCGCTATCCACCATCTGCGGGAAGCGAAAATTCTTAATCTCACAACCAATCCGATGGATAACAGCTTTCTTGAAAAGGCCAGAACCGTTTTTGGAACAGAAATAGTTCCGGTCAGCCTGGATCGCATTCTGTCGCTTTATCATACGATTCCAGATTCAGAGGCAAGATCCGAAACAGACAAATGGATCATCAAGGCTATGGAAGTGGTCGAACCTTCGCAGGAGGAGATTTACCGTTCATGCAAGCTGGCATTGGCATTCGAACGGCTCCTCGAAGAAGAACAGGCGACAGTCATCACCGCGGATTGCTATGGATCCATGCACCACAAATTGCCCGCCTACCCCTGCATCGGCTTTACACGATTGAATGACATCGGGCTGGGGGGCATCTGTGAGTCCGACCTGGAATCCGCATTGACTTTTATCCTGTTCCAGGGCTTGTGCGGCCGTCCGGGTTTCATCAGCGACCCGACTGTCGATGGAGACACGATCATTCTGGCCCACTGTCTCGGTACCAGGAAAATGGAAGGGCCGAATAAACCGGGTGCCCCTTACAAACTCAGGTCCATCATGGAGCGCCAGGAAGGGGCGGTCCCCCAGATTTTCATGAAGGCTGGGAATTCGGTAACACAGGCCCGCATCGTCGGGGTTGAAAAAATTCTCTGTTTTACAGGCCAGATCATCGCGGCTCCCGATAATGATCGTGGCTGCCGGACAAAGATCACGGTCCGGGTGGATGGAGATGTGGAAAGTTTATGGAAGAACTGGTCCCATGGGCTGCATCGAGTCACCTGCCTTGGGAATATCCGAAAAGGCATCGAAAGGTTCTGCGGATTTAAAAACCTCGAGTTTATCGATGAAGCCCGCCCGGTCTGATCTGGATCATCCTTTGGCTGAAAGCCCTGTTGAACGAAATGCACCGGTGAAGGCCCTGTTCTTCAGAGATCATTCGGCTTCATGAGTTTCGATATCCAGCGGAGCATGCAATTCGTTTTCAACTGCTGCATCTGCAGGCAAGGTCAGCACCCGGTAGAAACACCAGAATGTGATCCCGGTTACAGTCAAACAGGAAGTAAGCAGAAATATCCAGCCACTCAGATACATGTCAGGACTGCCCCCCTTGCTGATTTGATTCGGCCTTCCACCTTCGGCCTGCCAGATGGACCAGCAGGGTCAGGAAGACCGCCAGAACAACAATGAATCCGATCGTCATCTGGGTCACCTCCTGGTTCAGCGCACGGTAAATGTAGGAGCCTTCTTCACTGTGCCCCTCGATGATGTTCATGTAAACGAACAGGATGAATATACCGATCATATAAACCGGTGAAACATAGCGGATAATAAACCGGAATATATTCGGAATCCTCATGCGTGACCCTTTGTGGGCTTCCTCGAACCCTTTATCGATCCCGAGCACCCATCCAAAAAAGATGACAGTCACAGTTGCCAGAAGAAAGATGCACACCTGTCCGACCCAGAAATCCATGGTGTCGAGGGCTTCCAGGTCCTTGCTGAAATAGACCACGAAAAAACTCCCGAACAATGAGATCAATCCGAGGAAAGTGACCGATGCCCGCCGCCCCAGATTGAATCCCTCCTCGAAAAAAGCAATGACCGGCTGGAGCATCGAGATCGAGGAGGTGATCGCTGCCAGAAAAAGAAGAAAGAACCAGAGGAAACCGAAAAAATGCCCGATTGGCATCCTCTCGAATACTGCCGGCAGAGTCAGGAAACCCATTCGCAGAGAAGATCCGGCGGCATTGGTGATCGTCTCACCGCCAAGGAAGATGAATGCTGCAGGAACAGTGATCAATCCCCCCAGGCACACCTCACAGAACTCATTGGTGGCTGAAGCGGTCAAACCGGAAAGCACCACATCATCCTTGGGGCGCAAGTAACTGGCATAAGTCATCACAATCCCGAAACCGACAGACAGGGTGAAGAATATCTGCCCGGCCGCCTGGAGCCAGATTTCAGGGTTGGTAAAAGGATTGATCAGGCTCCAGAATGACCCCCCCGAGGGAACTTTGAGGTTCCACATGAAACCAAGCCCATTACTCACATTTCTCTCAGGAAGTTCCGGATTGGGTGTTCCAAGTGTCAGAACACGAATGAGGACCAGTATCGCGGCTATAATCAGGGCGGGCATGGCGATCTTGCAGAAAGTCTCTATCCCTTTTGAAAGCCCCCGGTAGATCAAAATAAAATTCAGCACGAAAGCAATCAGCAGGAAGACCACTGCCGGGCTGAGGCTGCCCTCGAGGAGGAATCCATTTTCATTCATCCCCACAAAACGTGCGAAGAAATCGACATAAGGGGTGGTGTCAATTCCGGTGCTGGATGGCATTTCGCCAACCAGGTAATACCACGCATAGGCCAGGCACCAGGACTCGATGAAGACATAATACATATAGATGACCAGCGGGACGATGATCGCGAGAACTCCGAAATACATGGACTTCCCCGAATGGGTCAGGACCCGAAAAATTCCTGGAGCGCTGTTGAATCCACGGGTGCCGCCATACCGGCCCAGTGTCCACTCACACCAGCAGATGGGGATTCCCAGCAGAAGCAGTGAAATAAAATAGGGGATCATGAAAGCCCCTCCCCCATACTTCGCTGCAAGCCCCGGGAAACGTAGAAAATTCCCAAGCCCGACTGCCGAGCCTGCCACTGCCAGGATGACTCCCAGACGAGTCGCCCACTGTTCTGCTGGTTGGCGCGCCACAGCTTACCTCCCTTTCAAGACAATCAGAAACTCATTTTCACCAATTCAGTTCTTTCCATCGACTCTCGCCACACGATTCGGCGGAAAGAGAATGGATATGGCCATCCCTCTCAGGTTCTTGACCGGTACCGGGCCGATTGAACGGCAGTCCCTGGCTTCATCCCGGTTGTCACCGAGGAGATAATATTCATTCTCATTGAGTTTCACTGGATCGGGCACTTTCTTATCCTTGCGGAAATCCCTTTCCGCCAGCATCGGGTGGCGTGTGAACACATTTCCATCGATGAGCAGTTCGCCGCTCGCGCTGAAAGTGACACTCTCCCCCGGGAGGCCGGCCACCCGCAGCAGCTGTTTGGATTCACTCTCGCTCTCACCCGAAGATGCCAGCCAGACTATATCGCCTCTCTGGATCGGCTCATCCGCATAATAATCCCGATCCACCAGAACCCAGTCGCCCGGCTGGATGGTCGGGGACATGTCATTTCTCAGAACATGCACATAAGCAAATTCCCCGGGATGGTCGACCATCCCCACCCAGTACCCATAGGCAAACAACAGCACACTCAGTGATCCCAGAAGCACTGTCGCCAGGCATCCTCCCGAACAACAGCCGCAGGAAAAAGAGAAACAGCCCTTCTCCGAATTCCTGGGCTGATGGTATGGATCCATCATTTTGGTCAACTCCTTGTCAATGGTGCCGAACCTTAATACCGGAGGTGAAGATAACAGGAGTCATCCTGATGGACAAGTTTCCAAACCCGGGGCATGAGAGACTTTTTTTAAAGGGAAAGAGTCTATCGGCACGAAGATTGTTATGATTTGAACTGAATGAAGTCTTGTCTTCCACTCTTTTCCTGGTGGTGGATGGCGGCATTGTTCCCTCTCATTTCCGCCTGCGCTCAAGCTCCACCCAATGATACCTGCGCCACAGCCCTGAACATTTCACTGAATTCCATGCCGGTCCAAATCTATGGATCGACTCTGTTTGCCTTTGACAATGAACGCAGCCTGGGGTGTCCCGGGCATCCCGGCGGGCATGATCTGGTTTACAGTTTCACCCTCGGTTCCCCAGCCAGCCTGAGTATCGATACCTCCGGAAGTGCTTTCGATACCGTCTTATCCCTGTGGGGTGCCTGTGATTCCGGCCATCTCACCAATGAGATCGCCTGCAATGATGATTTCGATGGAGTTGCCTCACGGCTGGATATGTACCAGCTCCCGGCTGGCACTTATTTCATTCTGCTGGATGGTTTCGACACCAGCCAGTCCGGCAATTTTCTGCTCACCTTGTCCATTCCGCAGACACCAGCCAATGACCACTGCGAAAATGCGCAGCCGATTCCCCTCAATTCAACAACTTATGGAACCACCCTGGCTGCCGACAACTCCCAGCAGCAGTTTTGTGGTTCAAAACTGACCGATGGCCCGGATGTGTTTTTCTCGTTTGTCACACCGCAGGCGACCCGAGTCCGGATCGACACTCTCGGCAGCGACCTGGATACTGTAATCACAGTCCGACGGGTCACCTGTACTGGGACTGTGCTGGCCTGCAATGATGATTCCGGTGGGACAAAACAGTCCCAAGTGATTCTGGAAGATCTCCTGCCGGAATTTACCTACCTGATCCAGGTTGACAGTGATTCAGATGAAGCGGGCACATTTCAGCTGAATCTGTATGAACTGCAGCCGCCACCGGTCAATGACCAGTGCGCTCAGGCGGTCCAGGTCAACTCGATCCCATCCTCTCATTTCGGAACCACACTGTTTGCCGCCAATGATGATTTCTCCCCGACCGCGGGCGGACTTGGTCCCGATGTTGTTTTCAGGATCGACCTGGCAGGGCCGGACAGCCTGGTGATCGACACGCTCGGCAGCTCGGTCGATACCGTCCTTTACATGCGTTCAGGAACCTGCAACGGTCCGGAAGTCGCATCCAATGATGACACCCTCGGCAGCCGTACCTCCCGCATCATTGCATCCAATCTCCCTGCCGGTTCGTATTTCATCTTTGTCGATGGGCGCACCTCAGCAGACCGGGGTGATTTTGTTCTCAATATCGAGCGTGGAAGCCCACCCGGTAATGATGTCTGCGAAGGGGCCTGGGATATTTCTGTTCCGGGTGTGGCGACCGGCTCCAGCCTCTATGCGGCCGATGATACCAACTCCTCGATGGCAGGCTGCCAGAGTGATGGGCCGGAGGTTGTGTTCCGTTTCGCCATCCAGGAGCCACGCAACCTGATATTCAGCACCCTTGGGACACAATACGATTCGGTTTTGTATCTCAGATCGTCCGATTGCCAATCCAATGAAGAAATCGCCTGCAATGACGATGGGGCAGGGCCTTTCGGGGTGGCCTCTTCGATCCAGGATTTTGAATTGACCCCTCTCCCGGCGGGAATCTATCACCTGTTTCTGGATTCCATCGAAGTCCAGGGAGGAGATTACACCCTGCAGATTGTCGACCTTTCGACTCCCACACCGGTGCCGACATCCACCCGCACTCCCACGATAACTCTGACTCCTACACGGACATTCACCCTCACTCAAACCTCCACACCCAGCCCAACCTTTTCCCGGACACACACACAGGCCCCCACTTCCACACCCTCACCCACACCCTCACACACCATGACAGATACTGCGACCGCCTCGCCGACAAGGACACCCACTCCGACTGCATCCCCGACTGCCTCCAACACCTCCACTCCGACTCCAACAGCGACAGCCGCAACCCGGACATTCACTCCCAGTCCAAGCGCAACTCCCTCGGTGACATGGACTTCCTCACCCACAATGATCCATTCTTCAACCCCCACACCGACTCATACCATTCCCACACCCACCCGGACCTTTTCTCCCTCTGCAACACCGGCTGCCAGTTCGACAGCCACTCCAACAGCGACAGAGACACCCACTGCAACATCCAGTCCCACAGCTGTTGTGACTCCTACCGAAACTGCGAGCCAGACCCCCACTGCGACTGCATCTCCGACAAGGACTGCTTCAGCAACTCCTTCGCCTTCGCCATCGAATACCAGGACAGTAACAGGCACTCCAACAGCCACTGTGACGAAGACGCCGGTTTTTACCTGGACCCGAACTCCTTCACCGACATCGACTCAGACCGCCTCTGGAACTCCCACTCCCACGGCCACTTCGACTCCGACCATGCCCACCGCCACTCCCAGCGCGACAGAGACTCAGCTGCCAACCGAGACACACACTTTGTCGCCCACATTCAGCCTCACTCCCAGTCCGACCCTGACAGTTTCCTCTACTGCAACACCTTCGCCATCTTCAACATCCACAGCCAGCCACACCCTGACACCGACTCCACCTGACCCGACTGCAACCTTGACAGCGACACCCACTCCAACATATACACAGACACCGACTGCTTCCGAAACAGAAACAGCTGCCGAAACACCCACTGCCTCATCGACTCCCAGTAGAACTTCGACCGAAACCACAACCCCGACAGAGACTCCGACTCCCTCTCAGTCCTGGACTCTGACTGCAACAATCACAGGAACAGGCACAAATACGAGCACCCCCACACCTGATCCGACTGAGACCTTTACCGAAACTCCATCACCAAGCACGACAAGCACTCCAGCATTGACTTCGACATCGACAGCGACACACACCATGACTTCAAGGCCGACACCAACGGTAACACCCTCTCACACTCCGGAGCCACCGACTCCGACACCATCCGAAACACCCACTCTCACAAGCACCAGCAGCCCAATCCCCACATTGACTGAATCTCCCTCACCTTCCTGGACCATCAGTCCCACACCCACCCGGACCTTCACCACCACCCCGACAACAACCGGGACTGCGACCGCCACATGGACTGAAACAGCCACTCCAGTCTGGACTTCCTCTCCAACTGGAACAAGGACCAGCACACCCACCGGCACTGCCACAGTGACTCAAACTGCATCTTCAACCCATACCGGGACACCCACTCCAACCGGGACATCGACTGAGACACCAGCGCCGACACGAACCGAAACTCCACCTCCGACGCCTACTTCAACTCTCACTGCAACCCAGACTCCAACAGCCAGCGAAACACCCACTCCAACTGTCACAATCACCCCAACCAGAACAGTGTCCATGACATCCACAGGGACCTTAACGCCGACTCAGACAATCACCTCCAGTCCGACATTGACCTATTCCCAGACTTATACACCGGTTCCCAGCCCGACTGTGGCCTCCACAAAAACATCAACACCAACTGGCACACCGACAGGAACCTCGACTCCATCCAGCACCCCAACCAGCAGCGCCACTCCTTCCGGCACTCCAACCCTGACTGTCACTGCGACAGAAACATCGACTTCTTCAGAGACTGCTACAGCAACTGGCACTCCAACCGCGACTGGAACTCCTTCAGAAACTGTCACTCTGACTCCGAGCCATACACCCAGCAGAACCCACACCGCGACACCCACACCTTCACCGACAGAAACTCCGAGTCAGACACCCTCCTCATCCTCAACATCAACACCTGAGCCGACCCCGACCTCGACTGAATCTCCAACTTTAAGTCATACCCGGACTGCCTCTCCGACATTGTCTGCCACCTCGACACCCTCGGAAACCGTATCCATGACACCCACAGTTACTCTGACGATAACACATACTGGGACACCGACTCCCACCATCACACAGACAGCGTCAGACACCCCGACTCCATCAGTGACTTCGACATTCACACAAACTCCCTCAGCTACCCCGACAGAAACACCCAATGGCGATCTGGATAAAGACCTGTTTGTCGGGCCGAAGGATCTGCTGTTGCTGCTGGGTCAGTACAATCTGGAGGAGGGGGAGATGCTGCCTGCTGATTTCGATCGGAATGGAAAAGTCGGCAGTGAGGACTTGTGGTTTATGGCTCTCCGCTGGCACACTCAGGTGAATTTTGTAAAATAATTCGCGGGAGGGAACATCCGAATGAAATTGACCACATCTGTTGCGCCTGAAAATACCCTCCTGGTCGAGGCGCGTGTCATCCCTTCAGAGATCGGGTTTATCAATGCCCTGATTGAGGAATATGAAGGGCTGGCGGTTATCCGCACCCTGGACCGCCGCCAGGGGCTGATCAAACTCTGGATTCCGGAAGGGTATCTGCCGTTGCTCCGGGCAGTCTGCGAGGACTTCATTTCCCGCGGCTGGATGTATTCCTTCCAGATCATCGATCCCTGGTGGGAGATTCAGGATCCTGCCGAGAACCCCTCCTTCACCCAGGGTGAAAGGACCTGAACCCCGCCTTTGGGGACCCACACCTCGAGCCGTTCATTCCATCCCTGGAAATAAAGCTTCTGATCACTTCCGGGAAATTTGCGGATCGGCTGGTAATGCTGTTCAAGCATGCTCTGAAGGCGCTCGATACGCGGATCGAGGGTTCGGATCGGGACATGATTCAGCTGCCTCCCCGGAACCAGCAGCATCCCCCACTGGCCAGTGCGATCATTGATGAGCAGCAATGGCAGGGCTTTTTTCTCAATCAGATCGGTCAGACCCGACAGCATTCTGTCGACACCGGGATCCTTTATGCCACTCTGAATCTCCCTCTGCCAACGCACCCACCACAGATATGTTTCCGACAGGTCCATGGCAATGGGGTGCTGCGACAAAGCCGCCAGGAAGGGGGGAGCCCAGAGGGTCGATCCCTCCGGGGCCAGCTCGCGAATCACCCTCAACAGGGTGTGCACTTCGAGATCAGAAAACTCGACAATTCTTCCTTGTGACTGGTCCGCCAGATCCACACCGGGTGCCATCTGAAAATGCAGCCCGCAAGCCAGGCGATAAGGCTGCCACCCCAGGATCGCCACCAGGCCGATGATCAGGACTGACTGGCAGGCAATCCGAATCCAACGGGCCGAGTGTGGCTCCTCATGGCAGCCTCCATTCCATGCGCGTGACTGCCTGATCCAGGAGATCAATGCCCAGGAGGAAAATAACGCAATGAGAGGCTCCCCCAGGGAAAAGATATAATCGACTGTCCCTCCCTTTACGACATAAATCCCGCTCCCCAGCGATGCGATTCCAAATAGTACGACCAGCGCTCTCGATCTGAAAGATTCGGTGGCCGGGCTGCCGCAACCTGAACTATGGATGAAACGGTACAACCCCAGGATGGCCAGAAGGATGAATCCCCCCTCGAGAGTGAGGATCGTGGTCCCCTGTTCGGATAGGCTGGCCATCCAGGCGGAGGCCTGTGAAGGAATCGATGCCACCTGGTTGCTCCACACATTTTCCCAGAAAGCCCGACCAGCCAGAAGAAAACTGCCTCCCAGCATCAATCCGAAAAAGCCCGCTCCAGCCGCCAGAGGAATGATCGAAAACTGAGGGCAGATCAGGGCATGGAGGAAAAGGATGGCGGAGAAGGGAAGAGAACTCATGTTCGTCCATAAGGCACAAATCCCGCAGGCCACAGCCACACAACGGCTCCAGAGATGGCCGGACAGGCTGGCTAGAAGCCCTGTGAGGAGAAACAGGATTTCCAGGTGCTCCGACTGGTATCCGGAGCTCCAACGGTACCCTTCGGGAAGAAAGAGAAAAACAGCTGAGGCCAGCCATCCCACTCCGCCCGATCGAAACAACCGCCATCCGATTAAAAAGAGGCACAAAGCCGATCCAGCACGAATGAAATGGGTTGACCAGCGGAAGATTTCCAGTGAATCCCATCCAGACACCCTGGAAAGTTTGACAACCAGGCACCCCAGCCACAGATGCAAGGGAGGCTGGGGAGAAAGAATATCGGTGTAGAGATGGACCCCCTGCGATAAACGCCAGCTGATGTACTGGTAGTTTCCATCACCAAAATCCACATAAGCCCGGCTGATGGGTGGTTTCAGCCAGACCAGGTACAGCAGCAGGATAAAACACCACAACCACCACCAGTGTCTCTGCACAATTCAGCCTCCCGGAAGACCAGCATTACAAACCGGATGGCGGGCTGGATCAAGGAGCAGCTCCCCCTTTACACACAAAAAGCAGCCGCTGGTTTTCCCCTGCGGTGTTCTGCCAAGCATTATTCTGAATGATACTGAATGTGAAATATATTTACATATAATAATGGAATGATACTTTTTCTCAGATTAAAATTTAAGGAGCCGGTCCGGCAGGACGATAAAAGCGAATAATACTGTGCTTTGAAGGCGGCTGTGTGGGGATGGCCCGATTCCTGCTTTTTAAAAACAGGAATACTCGCCCGTTGGGTCTCTCACCAGCCCATAAAATCTTTCTGGATCAGGATGCACAGGGGAATGGTGCAACCATGAATGCAACTGTCAAACGCGAAGACCCGGAGTCCGAGATGCCACAGAATGGTCTTCACAACGATATCAGGAAGGGTGAAAGCCTCGCCCGGGTTATGGCATTGAAAACAGGCCAGAATTATTCCGAGCGCCTTTCCGCGATCAGCCATTTTACCATGGAGATCGCCCATCACCTCAACAACAGCCTGACCCCCATCATTTGCTATGCTCAGATGCTGGCTCAAGGTTCCTGTTCACCAGTTCAGGAAAAGCGTTTGCGTAAAATCACCGAAGCCGCTTATCGTGCCAAGGAAATCATCGATGGCCTGATGTCATTCGCTGGCGGCCATGCAACTCATGTCCTTCCGATCGATCTGAAAGCCGTGGCTGAGGAAACTGTCAGTGTCGCTGAAGGGCTGCTCTGGATCCCTTCACGCCAGATCGAAATCACAGCTGATTCCAGGCCAATGACGATTCTGGGGGATCCCCACCAGATCTCCCAGGCGATCCTGCATCTCCTGAAAAATGCCATGCAGGCCACCCGGGATGACTCCCGCAGGATTCATCTTCGTATTCAGCACCAGGAAGGCACCGGAATCTCTCTCGATGTGGAGGATAATGGCTGCGGCATTCCTCAGGATCTCCTGCCCAAGGTTTTACTCCCATTTTTCACCACCCATGATGGTGAAGGAGTCGGCCTGGGGCTGTCTATTGTCAATGGAATCGCCGAAGCCCATGAGGCCCTGCTGGAAATCCACACAGAAGTCGGCAAAGGCACCCGGGTTCGGCTGGTCTTCCCCTCATTCGAAGAGCAGATCCTTCAACCCCCTGTGAGGAATCACGAACCCCTTCAAGTGGTTGAACCGTAATATCGTATCCCGGATTTTACTTGTCTTTCAGGAATCCCTGCAGCAGATTGCCGACATCCTCGATCGTGTCTTTTTTTCTGCGCGGTTGTTTTTCCGGAGCAGGCTCCGCAGGCTGATCCTGCTCGACTGTGGCTGATTTCACTTCGGCCTCGGCCGGCACTGCTGGCGTTTTGCTCCGTGGTTTTTTCTTCAGCAGGCCACCCACTCCCTCGAGTATGTCGGATGGCTGAGTTTTCTGGAGCGCTTCTGCAGGTGATCCACCCTGCAGCACCTCACCGACTCCTTTGAGGACATTCCCCGCCGCTTCATTTCCAAGAGGCACCTTGTCACCCAGCTTGCCCTGGAGTTTGTCTTTGAATTTATCCTGAAGGATATTGACGCCTGCCTCGACAGCACTTTTCATGTCGAGCTTTGGAATCGGACGGCTCACAGTTCCCCCCATGGGGATATCAAGAAAAGCGAATTTAGCCTCCTCTTTGGACTGGAGCATGGGCCTTATTGCCTTGGGAATCTCGTCAATGGCGCTTTTGGCCACATTGAGCCGGGCAGTGGCGGTCAGCTTGTTATCAAAACCGACCCAGCCTTTGAGGGCGAATCCCCCTTTTTCTCCCATGAACAGCAGAGGATCGAGGCGGTACCCCTTTTCATCCTGGACAATCCGCCCTTTTGCGGTTGTCAGGGCGAAACCATTCTTGAGCCACTCCCAACCGACCAGCCCGACAATGGCCTGGGGAATTGGATGGCGTGTCAGCATCATTCCCTTGTCGATGTTGTAGTTGATGACCAGGCCCTCCGGTGTGTTCTTTTCGGTGAGTGTCATCGCCACATCACCGCTGAGGTTCCCCAGCAGCAGCCCGGATGCCTCCGGTTTATACAGGTTGACCAGGGGCTCGATCGCCAGGCCTTTGAGATTCAGGTTGATATTCTTTCTGGGCTCGTTGTAACCAGCCACCTTGAATGTGATCTTTCCGGGAACATCTCCGAGCTTCACATCCAGGTCATTTCCATTGACCTCTTCGGAAGTAAAGGTGACCGGACCCTTGGCAAAGATTTTCTTGGCAGGATCATCTTTCGGCTCAAAGGTCACCCCTTTCAGATCGACATTGCCATTCAGGACAGGAAACTTGCTCGAGGCGGTCTGCCCTTTGATGCTGATATTGATGCCGGCATGGCCAGTCAGGTTGCCAGTGGTTTTTCGGAAATCCGGAGCGGCAAGCGGAATGATGCGCCCAAGGTCAAGGTTGTCATTCTGCACCACCAGATCGAGCTCCCGTCTGGCTGAATCCTGCAGGCCTTTGATCTCTCCAGCGACCGCCAGGCGGATGTCATCCAGAGCGGCAGTCAGATTTTCGATGCGAAGATCATCTTTTTCCGGCGAATATGTTGATTTTGTCACCAGGCTGATATCTTTGAATTTCAGGTTTGGACGAGTCCCGGAAAGATCATCCATGTTCAGACCGCCCAGATTCAGATTCGCATCGATCCCGAAAGGCTGGTCGGCGCCTGACCTGGCGGCTTTGATATCCACATTGGCTTTGCCCGCCAGCAGCCGCATCTGAAGGGAAGGCTCGAGGAAGGTGTTCAACAGGGGAGCGGAGATTTCTTTGCCCACCACCTGAAAATTTCCCTGGTAGGTGGTTGGATCATACGAACCGCTGCCAGTGAGTGCCTGGGGGCCTCCTTTCAGGCCATGCACTGCGACATCGAAAGAGCGCAGATCGATTCGTCCCGCCCCCTTGTTTTCAATGTTCGAGTCAACCTTCCAGTTCAGCTCAAAGGCCCCACCGGCTGCCAGATCGGCCGGCAGGGACGGAGGCGGTGCCGCCATATTGACTTTCCCGGTCGAAAGAATTTTGCTCATGTTGTTCTGCAGCACCAGGGTGACATTCCCATCCGTTTTTGGCCACTTTGATTCTCCCTTCGGGATTTCAAAACCTTTCAGAAGAAACGTGATATCGGTATCGAATGCAGTCGGATCCACTGTTCCTTTCAGGCCCAGGATTCCTTTGGATTCACCGGATAACTCAGCTTCGAGATCGAACGAAAAAGGCTTAGTCTGCGACAGGTCCTGGACCGAGGCATCCAGGCCTGCCAGGATCACCTGTGGCTCGCCTCCCTCGGGCTGGTAGCGGATGGAACCATTTCGGACCTGCCCCTTCCGGATCAGAACACCCCGTGAGGATGTCTCTGGCTTAATGGATTCTTCCGGATCGGCTGGCTCGGCGATTGGGGTTTCAACTGCCACACCATTCCGGATGAATGCGGTCTTCGGTGATGAAAACATATCGCGGAATCCAGGGAAGTAAGTCAGGATGGGGTCCTGAATCTGCAGTTCTTCAACTACAATCGGATCGGAGAACAGGCTGCTCAGTCCAATCTGGGCATTGATCTGCTTGATGTCGGCAAAATTTGTCTTTGTATTCAGATCGACTGCAGCAAGGTTGTCGAGAGAGACTCCACCCCCGAGAGAAACAGAGGCATCCGAGAAGGTGACATCGATCCCTCGTGATTCACGCAGGCTGGCAAGCGCATTCTGCAAGCCATATTTGACCAGTGGGCCGGAAAACAGGATTCCCGCGATTATCAGGAGAACAAAAAGGATCCCCAGGCCCATGAAAATCTTTCTGACTGCCGACATGATTTCGCTCCTTGGATCAGGACTGTGTTTTGTCAGCCAACGATGTCATGCTCAGGGTGATGTGCAGGGTGCCTCTTATCCATGGTTATTCTGACAAAAAAGGCAGCCTTTTTTAAGGGGCGCTGGAAATCGGCCCAGATCCATTGCTCAGGACTGGCCATCCTCCTGTGACAGAAGCGGCCACCACATTATGTACAGAAGGAATCCAGCCCCCGAGGCTCCACCCGCCAGCCAGATCGCCCGTCCCCAATTGTGCAGCACCAGGTCCATCATGAGCACATAGAGAAGGATG
>WBZO01002853.1_pt1 | contig 21445 bp, 18 predicted proteins | sample 5204261 | NCBI WGS metagenome assembly WBZO01 (sample SAMN12412400, study PRJNA552823) | activated sludge metagenome | isolation source: activated sludge from anammox sidestream of wastewater treatment plant... | place: USA: North Carolina | collected 2017-09 | reverse complement strand
CCATACATCATGAGGCCCTTGCGGTCGAGCTCGTTGAAGTGCTCCCAGGTCGCCCAATGCGGCACGAGGTTGGAGTTGGCAATGAGCACGCGCGGCGCGTCACGGTGGGTCGGGAACACGCCGACCGGCTTGCCCGACTGCACCAGCAGGGTTTCCTCGTCGCCCAGCTCGCGCAGCGCGCGCAGGATCGCATCGAAACACTCCCAGTTGCGCGCGGCGCGGCCGATGCCACCGTACACCACCAGCTCGTGCGGGTTCTCGGCCACCTCGGGATCGAGATTGTTCTGGATCATGCGGAACGGCGCCTCGGTCAGCCAGCTCCTGCAACTCAGTGTGGTGCCGCGTGGCGCGCGGATCGTGCGGGTGGTGTCGATGCGGGTGGGGGCGTTCATGGCGAGGCTCCGGAAGGCAGACGCCGATTATAGGCGCTCGCGGAGCGTGTCCGGGGCGTGCTGCAGACACCCGCCGCAACGCTTCCGCCGCAGGCGGTGCCACGGCCGCGACGATGCCGGTCGCAGCTTGCGTTGGGATTTTGCCCGCGGCTTTGCGTTGATGATGCCAACCTTGCCACGGAATCCCTCATCATGCGCATGCCCCTGCTCCATCTGGTCGTGTTGTCAGCCCTCAGCGTGCTGGCCTGCCCCGCCCACGCCGAAATCGCCATCGGCGGGTTCGCGCCGGCGATCAGCTTCTTCGGTGCGAACGCGCAGGGCGAGGCCACGCCATCGGGACAGATCAGCGGTGACCTCACCGTGCTGACCGAACCGATCTTCGGCGTGTACGAGCCGCATGAACGGGTCATCTACGTGTCCGACTTCAACGGCCAGGCGCTGCGCGTCTACCCGGCTTTTGCGCGTGGCAACGTGCCGCCACTGCGCATGCTCAACCCACCGGCCATCGGCCAGGCCCGGGCCAATGCCCCGGTGTTCGCACACGATGAAATCGGCCTCATCGTCTTCAACTGCTGCATCGCCACCTATCCGCTGCATGCCAACGGCGACGCAGTGCCGGCACTGCGCACGATCGGCTGGGGCGGCGCAAGTGGCAGCCAGACCGATCTCGACAATCCGACGTCGCTGCGTTACCTGCCGGACACCGACGAATACGTCGTTTCCGAATACAACCGCATCGTGTTCCACGCTCGCACCGACGGCCACTACGATCCGCCAACCCGCCGCATCACCGGTGCCGCGGTCGCCAACACGATCAGCCTCGCGCACGACCCTGCATCCCACCGCCTGTACCTGCTGCAGCAGGCTCCCTGGGACGGCAGCAGTCCGACCAGGCACGCGCGCATCGCGGTGTTCGCCGACGATGCGAACGGCGATGCGCCCCCGTTGTACACGATCGAAGGGCCAACCACCGGCCTCGACCTGCCACCAGAACAGTACATGTATGGCATAGGCCATGATCCCTGGTTGCACCGCCTCATGGTGAGCAGTTCGCCGAACACCGGCAGCTTCACTGCCAACCGCCTGGTCACGTTCTCCGATACGGCGAGCGGCGACGCCACTCCGCTGCAGACCCTCGTCGGCACCAACACCGGCAGCAGCTACCTCGGCACACCGTTCGCGGTGCCGGCCGACGTGATCTTCGCCAACGCGTTCGATCACCCATGACGGCCTTATCGAAGATCGCAGGCCGACGCCGCGGCGCGCCTTGCGGCTTGCCGTGGCCGCGGCGCGCCTTGCGGCTTGCCGCGGCCACGGCAAGCCGCTGCTTCATGCAAGCACCATGGGCGTGCCATCCACCGCCCAAGCTGCGCGCCCCACACACTCACCGGCACAGCGTTCCCGCCTCTGATGGCAGGCCTTCGAACTGCAGAATGGTCGCGCCGCTATCCGGGCTCCGTGCTTCCACGCCACATCGATAACGACGATCGCCTGCAGGCCGTCCGCTGATTCCACGCAGCGCCGGGGCTTCGGGCGTGTGATGGTTTTGGGCGCGCTTGCTCGTATGTATGGCAAAGCTCTCGAAAAAGCCTGCCATGTTCCCGAAACGAATGACCTATCTGCTGCCGCTTGCCTTCGCTCTCGCCACGCTACCTGCGCGTGGCGAGCTCGCCATCGGCGGCTTCAGCAGTGATGAGATACCGTCGCATCCGATCCACGTGTTTGCCGCCGACGCGCAAGGGTTGGACGCCCCCATGCGCGAGATTGCGGGACCCGCCACCCAGCTGAACAGCCCGACATTCGGCGTGTACGAACCTCGGGAGCAGGTCATCTATGTGTCTGATTTTTATGGCAAGGCACTGCGCGTCTATCCCGCGTTTGCACATGGCGATGTCGCGCCGCTGCGCGTGCTCAAGTTCAACGCGCTCGGCCAGACCCGCGCCAGCGCGCCGGTCCCGGCCCACGACGAAATCGGAGTGATCGTGGGCAACTGCTGCATCGACACCTGGCCACTGCACGCCAGCGGTGATGACATCCCCTTCATCCGCAGCATTTCCCCCTTCGGTGCCGGTCATTCCGTCACCCAGCTCAGCAATCCCACATCGCTGATCTACATCGCCGCCACCGACGAATATGCCGTCTCCGACTACACCCCGACCCCTCCCTTCACGGCCCGCATCGTATTTCATGCGCGCACCGCCAATGGCGCGGTGTCGCCCACGCGCATGCTGACCGGCTCGGGCGTTGCCAATGCGCGGGCCATTGCCTGGGATGAAGCAACCCGACACCTGTTCGTGCTGCGTCAGTCTCCTGCCGTGAACGGCATCCAGCATGGTGTGATTGCAGTGTTCGCCGACGACGCCAGCGGCGATGCGCTGCCGCTGTACACGATCGAAGGCCCGGCCACCCAGCTGGACATCCCCCAAAACCACAACTTCTACGGCATCGGCCACGACCCTTACCTGCGTCGCCTGATGGTGAGCAGTGCTGGCTCCTCAAACGATGCCGCGAACAATCGCGTGATCAGCTTCGATGATCAGGCCAGCGGCAACGCCACTCCCGTGCAGCAACTTGCTGGCCCCCAGCTCAGCAACCACACCGTCGGTACGCCGTTTGCGGTCCCCGCGATGCCGCCCGACCCGATCTTCAGCGACGGCTTCGAAAGCCTTTGACACTCGCTGGCTGCGCTTTTGCCGCGCCAGCACGCTGCCCGCAAGGCCGGGAATCACCCGGCCGCAGCGGCCAGCTTTCCAGCCACCTGCACCAAACGCAGCACCTGTCCGCCAATCGCCGCCTTGACTTCGGCGGTGAACGGCTGGCCCTGGGTGTGACTGTAGCCGTAGGGATTGCCGCCGGTCTTGTAGACCGCCGGATCGGTGTATCCAGGTGCGGCGATGATGCAGCCCCAGTGGATGGCCGTGGCATAGAACGACATCAAGGTCTGCTCCTGGCCCCCATGCGCATTCTGCGCCGAGGTCATGGCCGAGATGGCCTTGTTGGCCAGCGCACCCTTGGCCCAGGTCGGGCCCAGCGTGTCGATGAAGGCACGCATCTGGCTGGCCTGTACACCGAATCGAGTCGGCGCCGAAAACAGGTAGGCATTGGCCCAGTGCATGTCATCGGGCGTGGCGACGGGGACGTGCGCGGCACTTTCGGCGGCGGCACGCCAGCCTTCCACGCCCGCCACGACCTCGGCAGGCGCGGTTTCGCGCACCTTGAGCAAGCGCACTTCGGCACCGGCGGCCTTGGCCGCCTCGGCCGCGATCGAGGCCATTTCGAAATTGGTGCCGTAGCTCGAATAGTAGATGATGGCGAGTTTGACGCTCATGACAGCCCTCCATCGGGTGGATGCGGATGCGCCGAGTCGCGCATCCGAAGGCAGGCACCACCGGATACCGCTCGAGCAAGCGCGGACATCAAAGCCCGCGTCACCGCTGTCGTCAAGCCTTGAGGCAGGCGCCGCGCGTTGCAGCCCGCGATGGGTTGCGATCCTATGCCAGGGTGGCGGCCAGCAGCGCGCGCAGCACCTGTTGCGTGCGCTGCGCACGCTGCGGTGCGTATTCGAACGTCGCCTCGTTCATGTAGTTGAGCTGCGCAAGTTCGAGCTGCACCGCGTCCACAGCCTCCTGGGGGCGACCGTAGTGGCGCGTGATGTGTCCCCCCTTGAAGCGCCCATTGACGACATGCGTGAAATCATCGTGCGCGGCGAGAATCGCCACCAAGCGCTGCTGCAGCGCCGGCGAGCAACTCGCGCCACCGGCGGTTCCCAGGTTGAAATCGGGCAGCTGCCCCTCGAACAGGAACGGCACGCGGCTGCGGATCGAATGGCCATCCCACAGCACCACGCGCCCGTGTATGGCGCGCAGGCGCGCCAGCTCGCTCTCCAACGCCGCGTGGTACGGCTTCCAGTAGCGCGTCAGGCGTTGCGCAATCTCGTCGTCATCCGGCTCGCATCCCGGGCGATACACCGGCTCTCCACTGAACTGCACGGTCGGACACAATCCGGTCGTGTTCTGCCCCGGATAGAGCGATACATCGTCGGCGGGGCGGTTGAGGTCGATCACGTAGCGCGAATATCGGGGCACCAGCAGCGAGGCGCCCAGCTCGCGCGCAAAATCGTACAGCCGCGAAACATGCCAATCGGTATCGGGCACGCGCCGGGCCGAATCGGTGAGTCGATGGGCCAGTTCGTCGGGCAGCGCCGTGCCGTCGTGCGGCAGGCTGATGAGCAGCGGCGCCGTGCCGCGGTGCAAGGTCAGGATGTCCATCCGATGATTGTACGGGCCCGCAGGAAACGCCGCCCGCCATTTCAATGCCGCGGCGGGCGTGGGCGGAATCGCAGCGGCTGCACGGATGAAGTGAGCGCGGGGGCTGGCGGCGGTTCGCTGGATGATCTGCCGCAACCGCCGCAGCTCGAACAGCCGCTGCTGCATGAGCCGCCGGAGCTGCTCCTGGGTTCCCAGCGCGCGGCTCGCGCACGCAGCCAGGCGGGCGCCGGCGAACGGGCAATCGCGGCGGCCACGCGCGCCTGCATTCGCCGTGTCGTCATCGGTGCGAGTCGGCGCACGGTCGATCCCAGCGCATAGGCCACGGCCGCGCCAATGACCACCGTCTGCACGATCATGGCTGTGTTCATGTCCACAACCTCGCCAGCTGATAGGTGATGAACGAGGCCAGATACGCCAGCGCAAACAGATACGCCGCGCTGATCCACACATAGCGCCAGGTGTTGGTTTCGCGGCGGATCACCGCCAGCGTGGACATGCATTGCGGCGCAAACACATACCAGGCCAGCAGCGACAATGCGGTCGCCAGTGACCACTGCGCCGCGATCGTGGTGCCCAGGGCCGCCGCGGCCGCCTCCTCGCTGGTGGCCGACAGCGCATACACCGTGGCCAGCGACGACACCGCCACTTCGCGTGCCGCCAATCCAGGAATCAGTGCAATGCAGATCTGCCAATTGAAGCCGATCGGCGCAAAGACATGCGTCATCCAGCGCCCGATGCGACCGGCAAGGCTGTAGTCGATCGGCGGCAGTGTCGCGCCTTCGGGAGGCGCCGGAAAACTCGACAGGAACCACAGCAGCACGGTCAGCGACAGCAGGATGCCACCCACCCGCCGCAGGAAGATCAGCGCCCGTTCCCACAATCCGGCCAGGACGCTGCGCGGATCGGGCAGGCGATACGAAGGTAGCTCCATGATCAGCATGCGCTCGCTCTTGTCGCGGCGCAGACGCTTGATGACGAAGGCGACCAGCAGCGCACTGACGATGCCGGCAAAGTACAGCACGAACAGCACGATCCCCTGCAGATTGAACAACCCCAGCACTTCGCGGCGCGGAATGAATGCGGCGATCAGCAAGGTGTATACCGGCAGCCGCGCCGAACAGGTCATGAGCGGCGCGACCAGGATCGTGGTCAGCCGGTCGCGCGGATCGGCAATGCTGCGCGTGGCCATGATGCCGGGAATGGCGCAGGCAAAGCTCGACAGCAGCGGGATGAACGAGCGTCCAGTCAATCCCGCCTTGAACATCAAGGTGTCGAGCAGGAATGCGGCACGCGGCAGGTAGCCCGACTCTTCCAGCACGAGAATGAACAAGAACAGGACGAGAATCTGCGGCAGGAATTCGAGCACGGTGCCCAGGCCGGCGAACACACCGTCGGTGACCAGGCTCTGCAGCATCGGCATCGGCGCGAGCCATCCACCCACCCATGCCCCGGCCGCCGCCACGCCTGCCGCCACGGCGTCCTGCAGTGGTGCCGCCCAAGTGAATACCGCCTGGAAGATCAGGAACATCACCACGGCAAGGATTGCCAGCCCCGCGGCGCGGTGCAGCACCACCGCGTCGATCGCATCGTCGATCGCCGACGTGGCGCGCGGCATCGTCACCGCATCGGCCAGCAATGCCCGCACCTGGGCATGCAGGTCGGCATCGGGAGGCGATTCTTCGGTGGCCTTCGGCGCGCTCGCTTCAGTGCGATCCAGCTCGGCGAGCAGGGCCGTCGCGCCGCCCTGCTGCACGGCCACCGTCTCCACGATCGGTACGCCCAATGCCGATTGCAGGCGGGCCTTGTCGATGCCGATGCCGCGCTTGCGCGCCACATCCATCATGTTCAGGGCGATGACCATGGGCCGGCCGAGACGCTTGAGTTCGAGCGCAAAGCGCAAATGCAGGCGCAGATTGGTCGCATCCAGCACGCACACGATCAGATCGGGAACCGCCTCGCCCGCATATCGACCGGCGCAGATGTCACGCGTGATCACTTCGTCGGGACTGGCCGCATCGAGACTGTAGGCACCCGGCAGATCGAGCAGGCGCACGCTGCGCCCGGCGGGCGTGGTCAGGCGGCCTTCCTTGCGCTCGACGGTGACGCCCGCGTAGTTGGCCACTTTCTGCCGCCCGCCGGTCAGGCGGTTGAACAACGCGGTCTTGCCGCAGTTGGGATTGCCGACCAAGGCGACATGCAGGGCGGGCGCGGCAGCGTTCATGCTCCGGCTCCGTCTGCCAGCAGTACGCGTGCGGCCTCGGGCCGGCGCAGCGCGAAGCGCGTGAACCCGATCTGCACCAGAATCGGATCCCGGCCGAACGGCCCGGTGGCGACTACACGCACCGGCTCGCCGGCGACAAAGCCGAGCTCACGCAGACGACGGGCAACGATGTCGTCGGGATGCGCATCTTCGACCTGGGTGACCACGGCGGATTGGCCTTTGTTGAGCTCGCTGAGCCGCACGCTCGTTGCACGCAAATAAGAATGGTTCGCATTGTAGCGCACTTTCCGCATCACGCACCAAGCACGCGACGCACATCGCCAGCTTGCTCGCCTGCCCTGCACGGCCACACGACGGCGAACCGCTATGATCGGAGCCTTGTCTCCGAAAAAATCCCGTCATGACCGACTCGATCCTCATCCACCAGCAGGCCGGCATCGTCACGCTCAGCCTCAACCGCGCCAAGGTGCACAACGCCTTCGACGACGCCCTCATCGCGCAACTGACCACCGCGCTGAAGGCCTGCGAGCGCGCCGACGACGTGCGCGCGGTAGTGCTCACCGGTGAAGGGGCGTCGTTCTCGGCCGGAGCGGATCTCAACTGGATGCGCGGCATGGCCGCTGCCAGCGAGGCTGAGAACCGCGCCGATTCGCTGCGCCTGGCCACGCTCATGCGCACCCTGAACTTCCTGTCCAAGCCGACGCTGGCGCGCGTCAACGGCGCGGCTTACGGCGGCGGCGTCGGCCTGATCGCCTGCTGCGACATCGCCATCGGCGTGGAAGGCGCCAAGTTCTCGCTGTCCGAAGTCAAGCTCGGATTGGTGCCGGCGGTGATCTCGCCCTACGTGATCGCGGCGATTGGCGCACGCCAGGCACGCCGCCTGTTCATCAGCGGCGAGATCTTCGACGCGGCGAACGCCGCGCGCATTGGTCTGTTGCACGAATGCGTTCCCGCCGACCAGCTCGATGCCAGCGTCGAGCGTTGCCTGCATTTCCTGACCAAGGGCGGCCCGGTCGCGCAGCGCGAGGCCAAGCTGCTCGCGCTGCGCATGTCCGGCATGCAACCGGCAAGCGCCGAGCACGTCGACGAGGAAAACGCGGCATTGATCGCCCGCCTGCGCGTTTCCGCCGAAGGGCAGCACGGCCTTGGCGCCTTCCTCGACAAGCGCGCGCCGGATTGGGTGCCCGCCAGCTGAGTCGATCACAATCGGAAACACCATCCGGCGGCATGACCGAGCAACAAGCCACCGGTGACGCATTACACTTTGCGAATCCTCCCACCACATCGCGCGGCCGCTGTCGGCGTGGCGCGCCATGGAGCCCCGCGCCGTGTTCGACAAAATCCTCATTGCCAACCGCGGCGAAATCGCCTGCCGCGTGATCCGCACCTGCCGCCGCCTCGGCATCGCGCCGATCGCGGTGTACTCCGAGGCCGATGCGAATGCGCAGCACGTGCGCCTGGCCGACGCCGCGTATCCGATTGGCGGCCCACGACCGGGTGATTCGTATCTGCGCGGCGAAGCCATCATTGCCGCCGCACTCGCCGCGGGCGCGCAGGCCATTCATCCGGGCTACGGCTTCCTGTCCGAGAACGCCGATTTCGCCGACGCCGTCGCCAAGGCCGGACTGGTCTTCATCGGCCCATCGGCGGCGTCGATGCGCCGCATGGGTTCCAAGGCCGGCGCCAAGGAACTGATGGCGGCACGCGGCGTGCCGGTGGTGCCCGGCTACACCGGCGAGGATCAGGACGCCGCCCTGCTCGCGCGCGAAGCCCAGCGCATCGGCTTTCCGCTGATGATCAAGGCTGCCTACGGCGGAGGCGGCAAGGGCATGCGCATCGTGCGCAAGGCCGAGGATTTCGCCGCCAACCTCGAAAGCTGCCAGCGCGAAGCCGGAAATGCCTTCGGCCGCGACCGCGTGCTGCTCGAACGCTACATCGAACATCCGCGCCACATCGAATTCCAGGTGTTCGGCGACGCCCATGGCCATGTCGTGCATCTCAACGAACGCGAATGTTCGGCACAGCGCCGCTACCAGAAGGTGCTGGAGGAAACGCCATCCCCGTTCCTCACCCCGGAACTGCGCGAAAAGATGGGAGAGGCCGCGGTCGCCGCAGCGCGCGCGCTCGACTACGTCAATGCCGGCACGGTGGAATTCATCGTCGGCCAGCAAGGCGATTTCTACTTCATGGAAATCAACACCCGCCTGCAGGTCGAACACCCGGTCACCGAGATGGTGCTGGGGCTGGATCTGGTCGAACTGCAGCTGCGCGTGGCCGCCGGCCAGGCCCTGCCCGGATCGCTGGTGCGCAACAAGTCGTTGCCGCAGAACGGCCACGCCATCGAGTTGCGGCTGTATGCCGAGGATCCCGAACAGGGATTCCTGCCTGGCTCAGGCCAGCTGGAAACATTGCGCCTGCCGCAGCCTTCGCGCCATGTGCGCATCGATTCGGGGGTGATCGAAGGCGATAGTGTGACGATCTTCTACGATCCGATGATCGCCAAGCTCATCGTCTGGGACGAAACGCGCAGCGCCGCGCTGGTGTGCATGCGCGAAGCACTGGCCGCCTGTGCCGTGGTCGGCCCCAAATCCAATGTCGATTTTCTCGAACGACTGGTGCGCCATCCGGCCGTTCTCGAAGGCCGCATCGACACCGGCTATCTCGACCGTCATCTCGATGAATTCGTCGGCCTCGGCACGCACGATGCCGAGGCGCGCTTCGCCGCCGCCGTTGCCTGGCTGCTGCACGAAGAGCAGCAGGTGCCGCAGCGCGACGCGGGCACCGACGATCCGCATTCGCCGTGGGCGCGCGCCGATGCGTGGCGCGTCGGCCATGCCGGCAAGCGCATCGTGGCCCTGCTCGATCGCGGAGAGCGCATCGAAATCAGCGCCCATGGCGCCGGCGGCAGCTATCAGCTTGTGCTCGGCGAGCTGCAAGCCAGCATCCACCACGCCCATCTCGACAACGGCACGCTCAGCGTGCAACTCGATGGCCGCACGCGACGCTGGCAGGTGCAGTTCGACCGCGACAGCCTGCTTCTGCACGACGGCACGCGCCGCCATCGGTTTGCGCATGCGCCCGCCTATGTGTGGGCACAGGACAGCGCCGCCAGCGGTGATCGCATTCTTGCGCCCATGCCGGGTCGCATCGTGCTGGTCAAGGCCAAGCCTGGCGATGTCGTCAGCCAGGGACAGGAATTGCTGGTGATGGAAGCGATGAAGATGGAGTTGAGCCTGAAGGCACCGCGCGCCGGCAGCATCGAGGCCGTGCAGGCCGGCGCAGGCGATTTCGTCGAAGCCGACGCCGTACTGGTGCGACTGGAGAAAGCGGGATGAACACGGAAATGCCCATTCGGAAGCGGTCGATGATCCACCTTGTGCTGATTGCGCTGCTGGCCTGCATGACGCTGAGCGCATGCGTGGAGACGCGCTTTGAATCGCCGCTTGGCGACAATATCGAAACCTGCGACAGCGCCTGGAAGGGCTTCTGGCTGGATGTCAGCGACGATGGCCAACGCAACGCCGGTCGCCAGCGGATCACCGGCCTGGCGGTCGATGAAGCCTGCGCATTGACCCTGGTCGAGCAGCCCGAGGCCGGCGGTGCGCTCAAGCGCACGCGCATTCCGATCAACTTCGTGCACGCGCACGGCAATGATTACCTGGTCGTGGCCGACACCGCCCTGCGTGGCCTGGTCGATCTGCCACCGCCCTACGACATCGAACCGGTACCGCAGAAATCGTTCTTCTTCGCCCAGTACCGCGTGCGCGGCAATCGTCTGGAACTGCGCAAGGTCGACAGCGCCAAGGCTGCACGGCTGGTCATCGACGGCAAGCTTGAAGGCACCGTGCGCAAGAGCCGCAGCGAACTGCATGTCTATGTGCGTGGCGATCGCGCGCAGATGCTCGACATCGTCCGCCGCAACGATCTCTTCGAATCCAAGCCCTCGATCGTGCTCACGCGCAGCACGCAGGAATTGCAGGACATCGAGCGTGGCCTGCAGCGCGCGGCCAGCCGGGAGCCCCGTTCATGAGCCTGCCAACGCGCGTCCGCATCGTCGAAGTCGGCGCCCGTGACGGCCTGCAGAACGAAAAGACCATCGTTCCTGCCGCCACCAAGATCGAGCTGATCGATCGCCTGTCGGCTACCGGCCTGGGCACGATCGAAGCCACCAGCTTCGTCAGCCCGAAATGGGTGCCGCAGCTGGCCGATGCCGCCGAGGTGTTTGCCGGCATCGAAAAAAAAACCGGTGTCGCCTACCCGGTGCTGGTGCCCAACCTGCAGGGCTACGAGCGTGCGATCCAGGTCGGCGCGCGCGAAGTGGCGATCTTCACTGCCGCATCGGAAGCCTTCAATCGCAAGAACATCAATGCCTCGATCGACGAATCGATCGAGCGCTTCAAACCCGTGCTGGAGCGCGCGCTGGCCGAAGGCGTCAAGGTGCGCGGCTATGTCTCCACCGTGCTCGGCTGTCCCTACCAGGGCGAGGTGCCGCTGGCCGACGTGGTGCGCGTGGCGCAGCGCCTGCATCAACTGGGCTGCTACGAGATCTCGCTCGGCGACACCATCGGCGTGGGCACGCCTGGCAAGGCACGCGCGATGCTGCGTGCGGTCGCCGGCAGCGTGCCACTGGCTGCGCTCGCGGTGCATTTCCACGACACCTATGGTCAGGCACTGGCCAACCTGCTCGCCTGCCTGGAAGAAGGCGTGAGCGTGATCGACAGCGCGGTGTCGGGCACCGGTGGCTGTCCGTATGCCCGGGGCGCCACCGGCAATGTGGCCAGTGAAGACGTGGTGTACATGCTCGAAGGCATGGGCATCGCCACCGGCATCGACCTGCCCCGTCTCATCGACACCGGGTTGTGGCTGAGCGAACAGCTTGGCCGGCAGACCTCCAGCCGCGTCGCGCGTGCCCGCTCGGCCTGAACCGTTGCACCGCCCGGACGCTGGCTATACTCGCGTCTTTGCCATTGCGAGCGTGCCATGCCTGCCAGACTCGGCCCCGATCAAAGCCGCGGCTTGATCATCGCCTGCGGCGAGCTCGCGCCTCCCGAACGGGCTGCCGAAACCTTGTCGCGCTTGTTTGCCCTGCTGGCACCGCAATCGCGCGTGGTGGTGGTGAACAGCGAAGGCGCCGACGATGCCGATGGCGAAACCGAAGCCTTGCTGCGTGACGCGGGCGCCATCGACGTGCTGCGATGGTCATTGCGCATGCGTGGCGACAGCGAGCAACGTGCCCTGCTCGGCGCCGTCGAACAGGCACAGCTGGTGATGCTGCGCACCGACCATCCGCTGCGCCTGTCGACGCTGGTCGGTGGCACTGCACTGGCCCGCACCTTGCGCCGGCGCAATGCCGAAGGCATGGCGGTGGCCGGCTGCGGCGCTGCCGCCGCGCTGCTGTGCGAGCACATGCTCGCGCAGGGCGAGAGCGGCGCCACGCCACGCCATGGCGGCGTGCAGTTTGCCCCCGGCCTGGGGCTGACCAATCGCGTGATCATCGATCAGGGGGGCCACGCCAGCGACCGGCTCGGCCGCCTGCTCGGCGCACTCGCGCTCAATCCCTTTGCGCTGGGCCTGGGCATCGATGCGGGCACGGCGGCCATCATCGGGGCCGACAACGTGCTCGAAGTGCTCGGCGCCGGTGGCGTCACCGTGCTCGACCCCGCCGAAATGGCCGAATCCAATGTCGCCGACCTGACTCCCGGAGCTCCCATCCGCATCACCAATCTGCGCCTGCATGCACTGACCGGCGGCGCTCGCTACGACCTGGATTTTCGCCAGGCCCTGTAGGCGCCACGGTCACCACTGCCGGCATCCACCGCCCCGCCGCGCAGCGATGCGCGTCAGCGGACTGCATGCCGCCGACTGTCAACCTGCACGCATGTCGTGCGTTGTGCTCAAGCCGAAGGCCGCGCCATCGCGGCCATTCCCGCGAGGAAAACGGCCATGGCGCAGCAAGCACGAACCTTCCCGTCCGCTCGTCCACGCCACTGGCATCGCGTCGGCCTGCTGCTGTGGCTGACCTGGTTTGCCGCGCTGCCGGCGTTCGCCTCCGATTCGATTTTCCGCGATGGCTTCGAGAGGATTCCCGACGGCCCGAGCAGCGATGCCGAGGCGGCGCGTTTCCTGACCATGGCAACGTTCGGCCCCACGCCGGCGGATATCGCACACCTGCGCCAGATCGGCTACGCGCAATGGTTTGCACAGCAACGCGCCATGCCGACCACGTTGCAACGGCCTTACGTGGAAGCCCTCGATGCCGGCGTGTCCTCGCCGGGACAGAACGATCGCATGCAGGCCTGGTTTGCCAATGCCGTCACGGCGCCCGACCAGTTGCGCCAGCGCCTGGCCTGGGCGCTCAGCCAGATCATGGTCGTCACCGACGGACAAAGCCGGCTCGGCCGTGACCCGATTGCCCTGGCCGAGTACTACGACACCCTGGCACGCGACGGGCTGGGCTGGATCGACGACAACGGCGTTCCACATGCCGGCACCTACGATGCCTTGCTGGACGATGTCACCCACAGTCCGGCCATGGCCAAGATGCTGACCTACTTGCGCAACAGCAAGGGCAACGCGGCGCAGGGCACCTCGCCCGACGAAAATTACGCACGCGAGGTCATGCAGTTGTTCTCGATCGGGTTGATTCTGCGCAACCCCGATTTTTCCCCCAAGCTCGATGCCGACGGACAGCCCCTGGCAACCTATGACCAGGCCATGGTCAGTGCTTACGCCAAGGTCTTCACCGGCTGGAGCTATTCCACCGGTTTCAACTCCAATCCACTGGGCGCAAACTGGTCGCCGGCCGAATACCAGCCGCTGGTGTGCTACGAGGCCCGCCACGACGAATCCTCCAAGACCCTGCTCGGCGGCGCCATCGCCGCAGGTGGCCCCGACAGCTGCGAATCCGACCTCGCCACGGGATTGCAGGCCATTGCCCATCATCCCAATGTCGCGCCATTCATTTCGCGCCAGCTGATCCAGCGCTTCACCACCAGCAACCCGTCGCCGGCCTACATCGCGCGCGTGAGCGCGGTGTTCAATGACAACGGCCAGGGCGTTTATGGCGATCTGGGCGATGTGCTGGTCGCGGTGCTGACCGATCCCGAAGCGCGCTACGGCGTCGCACCACCGCCCCAGGTCTTCGGCAAGGCACGCGAGCCATTGCTCAAACTCACGGCCCTGTGGCGCTATTACGGCGCGGTCGCCGGCAATGGCCTGTACGCATTCTCCAATCCGCAGAAAGCATATGTGCAGCGGCCATTGGGTGCCCTGTCGGTGTTCAACTTCTACCTGCCCGACTATCTGCCGCCCGGCGAAATGGGAGATGCCGGGTTGTTCGGCCCGGAATTCCAGATCCTCAACGAAAACAGTGTCGTCGCCATGACCAATGACCTGACGGCCCGCGCCGGCGCCTACCTCGGCAATCCTGCCAACGATGCGCAGACGATTGCGCTGGATCTGTCGCCCCTGACGGCCCTGGCCTCCGATCCGGCCGCGCTGGTGGATGCGCTCGATCATGACCTGCTCTACGGCAGCATGAGTGCGTCGATGAGGTCGACGTTGATCGACATGGTCGCCGCATTGCCAACCGGCAATCCCATCGGCCGCGTGACGGGCGCGCTGCAGGTGCTGCTGGCTTCCCCCGAATTCGCCATCCAGAAATGAATGCCGGAGTACTGCCATGAAGCGTCGTGATTTTCTGCGTCACCTGGCCTGCAGCAGCGTCGCCTGCGCCGCCGGCAGCAGCCTGTTCACGCAACTGGGCATGGTCAATGCCGCCCTGGCCAACACTCTGGCCTGCCCGGCCTATCCACCGGTCAATGACTACAAGGCACTGGTCTGCCTGTTCCTGTTCGGTGGCAATGACTCCTTCAACCTGCTCGTTCCCAGCGATGCGGTGCGCCACGCCACCTACGCCACCGCCCGCGGCAGCATGGCCATTGCCCGTGAGCAACTGCTGCCGGTCGATGTGCTGGATGTGGCAGGCGGGGAAAGTTACGGCCTGCATCCCAGTTGCCCGGAGCTGGCGCAGATCTTCAATCAAGGCGATGGCGCCTTCATCGTCAACGTGGGCACGCTCGTGCAGCCCACCACCAAGACCCAATATCTGACGCCAGGTTACCCGCTGCCGCCGCAATTGTTCTCCCATGCCGACCAGCAGGCGCAATGGCAGTACGGTCAGCCACGTGGCAATGGCACGGTCGGCTGGGGCGGCCTGACTGCCGATCGTCTGCACGTGCTCAATCCCGACTCGACGATCCCGATGTCAATTTCGCTGGCCGGCCAAAACCGTTTTCAGGCCGGCATGACCGTGCAGCCCTACTCGATCGCCAGCAGCGGGCCGAACACGCTGACCGGCTACTCCGGTGCAGCCGGCGCCACGCGGCTGGCCGCGCTCGAAGCCTTGTTGGCACAGAGCCAGCCCGATCCGCTGAGTCGAACCTATGCCAGCACGCTGTCCAACGCGCTGGACTACTATCACACCATGCAAACCGCACTGGCCGGCGCGCCAGTGCTGAACACGGTGTTTCCATCCGGAAATCCGCTGGCCGATGCGCTCAAGGAGATCGCACGCATCATTGCCGTGCGCGATGTGCTGCACACGCGCCGGCAGATCTTCTTCGTTTCGGCGGGCGGCTTCGACACCCACAACAGCCAGCTCGACGATCAGCCGCAATTGATGGCAACGATTTCGGGGGCGCTCGGCGCCTTCCATGCCGCCACACAGGAACTGGGGGTCGCCGATGCCGTCACCACGTTCACCCTGTCCGAATTCGCGCGCACCCTCAATCCCAATGGCGATGGCACCGACCACGCCTGGGCCGGCATCCAGTTCGTCATGGGGGGCGCCGTGTCCGGGCAACGCCTGTATGGCACACCGGCCGCCAGCGGAAACCTGTTCCCCGATCTCACGCTCGACGGGCCGGACTGCCTGCAGCGCGGGCAGATGATTCCTGCCACTTCGTGCGACCAGTATTCGGCCACGCTGGCTCGCTGGCTCGGCCTGTCCGAATGCGATATCGCGGCGATCTTCCCGTATCTGGGGCATTTCGCCCCGGACCTGGGCTTCATGTCCTGAGCGTGTCCGCTGCTAGAATCCGCGCCCCGAAACATTGCGGATGGCACGATGCAACTCGACCAGGTCAAGGCCGTCATCACCGGCGGCGTCTCCGGACTCGGCTACGCCGTGGCCGAACATCTCGTGGCGCGTGGCGGCAAGGTCGCCCTGCTCGACGTCAACGACGACAAGGGCGCCAGCGCGGTCGCCACCCTTGGGGCCGCGCACGCCCGCTACTGGCGCACCGATGTCACCGACGAAAGCGGTGTCAGCGCCAATCTTGCGGCAGCGCGTGAATTTCTCGGCGGACTCAATCTTGCCGTCAATTGCGCCGGCATCCTCGGTGCCGGTCGCGTGCTCGGCAAGGAAGGCCCGATGCCACTGAAGAATTTTGCCGGCACGGTGATGGTCAACCTGGTCGGCAGCTTCAATGTCGCCAAGGCTGCCGCCGCCCTCATGCAGGGCAACGACGCCGGCGAGGATGGCGAGCGCGGGCTCATCATCAACACTGCTTCGGTGGCCGCCTACGAGGGGCAGATCGGCCAGGCCGCCTATTCGGCCTCCAAGGGCGGCGTGGTCGGCATGACCCTGCCGATGGCACGCGAACTGTCACGCTTCGGCATTCGCGTCATGACCATCGCCCCAGGCATTTTCTGGACGCCGATGGTCGATGGCATGCCCGACGAAGTGCAGAAATCGCTGTCGGCCTCGATCCCGTTCCCATCGCGCCTGGGCAAACCGCAGGAATTTGCCGACCTGGTCGCCTACATCGTCGGCAACCGCTACCTCAACGGCGAGACGATTCGCCTCGACGGCGCGGTGCGTCTGGCTCCCAAGTAACCCAAGCGATTCTCTCTCCACACATGAAAGCCTCAGACATCAAGAAGGGCAATGTCGTCGAGCACGACGGCAAGGTATGGCAAGTCCGTGACATCGAGCGCAGCTCGCCGCAGGGCCGTGGCGGCAACGTCACCTTCCGCTTCACCCTGTACAGCGTGCCAGGCGGACAGAAACTCGATCTTTCGCTGCGCGCCGAAGACGATCTCAAGGAAACCGAACTCACGCGCCGGGCGGTGAGTTATTCGTACAAGGATGGCGCTGCCTTCGTGTTCATGGACAACGAGGACTACACGCAGTACACGCTCGATGCGAGCGCCGTCGGTGACGCTGCCGGCTATCTGGTCGACGGCATCGAGGGTTGCTATGTGCAGCTCATCGACGATGCGCCGGTGGCGCTGCAGCTGCCGCAGAATGTGGTGCTCGAAGTGGTGGAAACCGCGCCGGAAATGAAAGGCGCCACGGCCACCAAGCGCCCCAAGCCGGCCCGGCTCTCCACCGGCATCGAAATCCAGGTGCCCGAGTACATTTGCACCGGCGAAAAGGTCACCGTCAACACGACCACCGGCGAATTCGCCGGTCGCGCCTGAAATCCACCTGATCACGCGCGGCGAGCGGTGCGCAAGCGCATCGACTCGCCCGCGTTCCCGCCCTCCGTCCTGCCGCTGCAGCGGCACGTGATCCGCTCCACCCGGCGGGCTGCATGCCGCGCGCCGCGTACCGGCAAGCCCATGACGAATGACGCCTTGCCGCTGTTGCAGCGCTCGCGTATGGTACCGAGCCGTTGTGTCCGCCATCCCGGGCACACGCTGCATGACGGCGCTGGGGTTCGGGCGCTCGTTCGCCCGCAACCTGTACGCACGCAGAGGGGACACCATGATTTTCTGGCGCGTCAAACCGCTCGACAAGATTCTCGAAACGGCAGAAAAGAAATCGCTCAAACGCCAGCTTGGCCCAATCCAGCTGACCTTGCTCGGCATCGGCGCCGTGATCGGCACCGGCATCTTCGTGCTGACTGCCGAGGCTGCGCAGAAGGCCGGCCCGGCGATGATGGTGTCGTTCGTGATTGCTGCCGTGGTGTGCGGACTGGCAGCCTTCGCCTATGCGGAACTGGCAGCGATGGTGCCGGTTTCCGGCTCGGCCTACACCTATACCTATGGCGTGATGGGCGAGCTGATCGCCTGGATCGTGGGTTGGGCCCTGGTGCTCGAATACGCCATCGGCGCAACCGCGGTTTGCGTGGGCTGGTCGGGGTACATGAATGGCCTGCTCATGCATACCGACTTCTTCGGGCTGGTCGAGCCAGGATCACTGGCCCTGCCCGAATATCTGCGCACGGGGTATTACTCCGGTGGCGGCTTCAACCTGCTCGCCTTCCTCATCGGCGGGTTGGTTACCTGGCTGCTGGTCATCGGCACGTCCAAGAGCGCCAAGGTCAACGCGGTACTGGTTGCCATCAAGATCATCGCACTGACCGTGTTCATCGCCCTGGCGGTTCCCGCTGCCAAGAGCGGCAATCTCGAACCGTTTCTGCCTGGTGGCTGGGGCAGCCCGATGGGTGGCGCCGGCGTGCTCGGCGCGGCGGCTTCGATTTTCTTCGCCTACGTGGGCTTCGATGCCGTTTCGACAGCCGCGGAGGAAACCAAGAATCCAAACCGCAACATTCCGATCGGCCTGATTGCTTCGCTGCTGATCTGCACGGCGTTCTACCTGCTGGTCGGCTACGGCGCCGCTGGTTCGATCGGTGCGCAGCCCATGCTCGGCACCGACGGACTGCCGCTCGATCCGGGTACCGCAGCGATGGCCGCCGCCTGCCAGGGCTCGAATGCACTGGTGTGCAGCAATGAACCGCTCGCCCATGTGCTGCGCGTGCTGGGTTTCCCCGAAATCGGCAACTGGATCGGCGTCGCCGCAATCATCGCCTTGCCTTCGGTCATCCTGATGATGATGTTCGGCCAGACGCGCATCTTCTTCACCATGTCGCGCGACGGTCTGCTGCCGGAGTCGCTGTCAAGCGTGCATCCGCGCTTCCACACCCCGCACGTCATCACCTACCTGACTGGCATCGTGGTGTCGATCTGCGCCGCGCTGTTCCCGGTCGGCAAGCTCGCCGACACCTCCAATGCCGGCACCCTGCTGGCGTTCGCCATGGTGTCGGTTGGCGTGCTCGTCCTGCGCAAGCGGCAGCCGGCACGCCCGCGTCCGTTCCGCACCCCGCTGGCCTGGATCGTCTGCCCGCTGGCGGTTGCCGGCTGCGTGCTGCTGTTCATCAACCTCAGCATCGTGGCCAAGGTCGTGTTCCTGGTCTGGGGCGTGCTGGGCTTGGTCGTCTATCGACTGTACGGCTACAACCGCAGCCAGCTTGCCGCGCAATCGCAGTGAGTCCGACTTTCGTCTGCGGCAGGGCCGATGCATCCATCGCCCCTGCCGCATGACTATTTCCGACACGAGTAATCGTCATGCTTGACCAACTCCTCGCCCGCAAGACCGACTTCAGCATCGACGACACGCACGATGGGCCGAGCCTCAAGCGCACTCTCGGGCCGTGGGGCCTGACCGCCCTCGGCATCGGTGCAGTCATCGGCGGCGGCATCTTCGTCATCACCGGCCAGGCCGCAGCCGATCACGCCGGCCCGGCGATCCTGCTGTCCTTCGTCATCGCCGCCATCTGTTGCTCATTCACGGCCCTGTGCTATGCGGAGTTCGCCACGCTGATTCCGATGTCGGGCAGCTCGTACTCGTATGCCTACGCCACGCTGGGCGAACTCGTGGCGTGGTTCATCGGCTGGAACATGGTGCTCGAATACGGCGTCTCGGCATCGGCGGTGGCGGTGAGCTGGACGGGGTATTTCGTCAGCCTGCTCGACCACATCGGCCTGCATCTGCCTGCGGTGCTGACTTCGGCTCCGCTGGGTTACGAAAAGGGGCACCTGGTGTACACCGGCGCGCTGTTCAATCTGCCAGCCGTGGCGATCGTGCTCGCGCTGACCTGGGTGTGCTACATCGGCATCCGTGAATCGAGCGCCGTCAACACCTTCATGGTGTTCCTCAAGGTCGGCCTCATCGTGATCGTCATCGTTGCCGGCTGGAACTACGTCGATCCGGGCAACTGGCATCCGTTCATCCCGGAGAATCAGGGGCCGGAAAAATACGGCTGGGAAGGCATCATGCGCGCGGCCACGCTGGTGTTCTTCTCCTACATCGGCTTCGAGGCCACCTCGACTGCCGCACAGGAGGCCAAGAATCCGCAACGCGACCTGCCGATCGGCACCCTCGCCTCGCTGGCCATCTGCACCGTGCTCTACATCGGCATGGCTGCCGTGTTGACCGGCCTGCTGCCCTACCCGCAGCTCGGCACGGCCGAACCGGTGGTGACCGCCGTGAAGGCCCATCCGGAACTGGGCTGGCTGCGCTGGCTGGTCGAGGTCGGCGCACTGGTCGGCCTGTCCTCGGTGATCCTGGTCATGCTCATCGCACAACCACGCATCTTCATGATCATGGGCCGTGACGGCCTGCTGCCTTCAGTGTTTGCGAAGATCCATCCCAAGTACCGCACGCCGCACATCAATACCATCATCACCGGCTGCGGCATTGCCCTGCTTGCTGCCGTGTTTCCGCTCGACGTGCTGGGCGACCTGGTGTCGATGGGCACCCTGATCGCCTTCACTGCGGTGTGCATCGGCGTCATGGTGCTGCGCAAGACGCGCCCCGACCTGCCACGCACCTTCCGTGTGCCCGTGGCACCGCTCACCTGCACGCTGGGCGTCCTCAGCTGCCTGTTCCTGCTTTACTGGGAAAACTGGTACCAGTGGCTGATGCTCGGCATCTGGACCGTACTGGGCATGCTGATCTACTTCGGCTACGGCTATCGGCGCAGCAAACTGCGCCGGAAGTGACCGCACATGCCGCCCTGCACCGCCAGGGCGGCCTCATTCGGGAGCGGCCGGATCATCCGCGCCATCCATGCCTTCGAGCAGCGTGGTGGGCAATTGCTTTGAAGGCGCAACGCCCAATTCGCGCAGCATTTCAGTCTGACGCACCAGATTTCCGCGCCCCTGCGAGAGCTTGCCCAGCGCTTGCCGATATTGTCCCTGTGCATCGTCGAGCGACTTGCCGATGCGTTGCAGATCGGCAGTGAAGCCGACGAACTTGTCGTACAGCACTGCCGCACGCTCGGCAATGGCGCGCGCATTGCGATTCTGCTGATCGGTGCGCCACAGATGCGCGATCAAGCGCAAGGAAGCCAGCAGGTTGCTCGGCCCGACAATGACGATCTTGCGTGCATAGGCGTCCTCGTACAGCGCCGCATCGCGGCGCAGGGCTTCGAGAAATGCGGCCTCGACCGGCACGAACATGAGCACCAGGTCGGGAGCGCTCACGCCTTGCAGCTGCGCGTAATTCTTGTCGCCCAATCCGCGCACATGCGCACGCAGCGCCGCCGCATGCCGCGCCAGCGCCTGCTCGCGCACAGCTTCGTCAACCGCGTCGCAGCTTTCCCGATAGGCATTGAGCGAGACCTTGGCGTCGATCACGACATCCCGCCCTTCGGGCAGGCGCACGATCGCATCAGGCCGGTAGCGATCGCCTTCGGCATCGACGAAGCTTTCCTGCATGACATATTCGCTGCCCTTGCTCAAACCCGAGGTTTCGAGCAGCCGCTCCAGGCGCA
>WBZO01002849.1_pt1 | contig 21480 bp, 24 predicted proteins | sample 5204261 | NCBI WGS metagenome assembly WBZO01 (sample SAMN12412400, study PRJNA552823) | activated sludge metagenome | isolation source: activated sludge from anammox sidestream of wastewater treatment plant... | place: USA: North Carolina | collected 2017-09 | reverse complement strand
CACGTGGGACCCGTCACCGAAGCGCGCTCCCGGGTCCTTCTCCAGCATCTGCGCGACGAGCGCGTCCAACGGGGCGGGGCAGTCGCCGCGGACGCTGCGAGCGCGCGCCGCCGGCTCCAGCAGGATCTTCGCGAGCACCGCGACGACGTGCTCTCCGTAGAAGGCCGGCTTTCCGCAGAGGCACTCGAAAAGCACGCAGCCGAGCGAGAAGACGTCGGCGCGCGGATCGACGGGCCGACCTCGCGCCTGCTCCGGGGCCATGTACGCGGGCGTTCCGATGACCACGCCGGTCGCGGTCATGGCGTGCGTCTTCCCTCCCGAGCGGGCGATTCCGAAGTCGACGAGCGTCGCCTCCTCGGCACGCCCGCCGCGGAGGATGACGTTGGCCGGCTTCACGTCGCGGTGGACGATCCCGCGCGCGTGCGCGGCCGCGAGCGCACCGGAGAGGCGACGCGCGATCGCGAGGCAGTCGGCGATCGGCAGCGGGCCCTGCGCCAGACGCTCGTCGAGGGGCACGCCCTCGAGCCACTCCATCGCGAGATACATGCGTCCCGCCTCGAGCCCGCCGTGCGCCACGTAGCGAACGATGGCCGGATCCTCGAGCTCGGCGAGGAGGGCCGCCTCGCGGACGAAGCGCGCGTTCGCGAACTCGGGGTCCACGACCTTGAGCGCGACGATGGCGTCGGTCCGGCGATCGCGGGCGCGGAACACGGTGCCCATGCCTCCGCGCCCGGCAACGCGCTCGACCTCGAATCGCCCTGCGAGCAACCCCTCCGCCATCGCCGTGCCCGAGTCGAGGATACACGCGCGCGCGCGCTCAGCGGTTGACGTTCGCCATGCCCCCTTCGGGATAGCGCGTCCCTGCCGCGACGCCGCGCGGGGCGATCTCGTCGATGCGCGCGAGGTCGTCCGTCGTGAGCGAGATCTCGAGCGCCTTCACGTTCTCCTCGAGGAGCGCGCGCTTCTTCGTACCGAAGATGGGGACGATGTCCGCGCCGCGGGCGAGGAGCCACGCGAGCGCGAGCTGCGAGGCCGTGGCGCCCTTCGATTCCGCGAGCTCCGTGACGTGGTCGACGAGCGCGAGGTTCTTCGCGAAGTTCTCTCCCTGGAAGCGGGGAGAATTGCGCCGGTAGTCGTCGGCCGCGAGGTCCTCGAGCTTCCGGAAGCGGCCGGTGAGGAATCCTCGCCCGAGTGGGCTGTAGGCGACGAAGCCGATCCCCAGCTCGCGCACCGTGGGGAGGATCTCGTCCTCCGGATCGCGGCTCCAGAGCGAGTACTCGGTCTGCAGCGCGGTGATCGGATGGACCGCGTGCGCGCGCCGGATGGTCGCGGGGCCCGCCTCCGAGAGACCGAGGTACCGGACCTTGCCCGCCTTCACCAGATCGGACATCGCCCCGACGGTGTCCTCGATGGGCGTCTTCGGATCGACCCGGTGCTGGAAGTAGAGGTCGATTACGTCGACGCCGAGCCGCTTCAACGAGGCGTCGCAGGCGGCCTTCACGTATTCCGGTCGCCCGTTGATCCCCACCCAGGAGCCGTCGGGCCGGCGCTCGTTGCCGAACTTCGTCGCGATGGTCACGCTGTCGCGCCGGTCCCGGATGGCGCGCCCGACGAGCACCTCGTTGGTGAACGGTCCGTACATGTCTGCGGTGTCGAGGAGCGTGATGCCGAGATCGATCGCGCGATGGATGGTGGCGATCGACTCGTCGTCGTCGCGGCCGGCGTAGAACTCGCTCATCCCCATGCAGCCGAGCCCGAGGTCGGAGACGACGAGGCCCTGGTTTCCGAGCTTCCTCATATGACGAACCCTTTCCACTGACGCATGTACTCTGCAAATGTCGGGCTGAGCGCGCGTGCCCTGAGCTCCTCGGGCGACAGCGGCGGGCGCCGCGGTTGCCACTCCGGATCTCGGACGCGGAGCGGCCAGTCGGGGTTCGCGATCGCCGGACGCGCGAGGGCGACCGCGTCGGCGCCGCGTGCGAACATCGACTCGGCATCGCTGCGCGTCCAGATGCCGCCTGCGACGAGGAGCGCGACGTCGGCCGGGACCGCCGCGCGGAAGATCGACAGCGCGTGCTCGTCGGGACGCTTCTTCGTGTTCTCGTGCGCCCGCCACAGCGAGAGGTGGACGTAGTCCGCGCCGTCCTCGGCGACCCACCGCGCGACCTCTACGCTCTCGTCGAGATCGAGCCCGCGCGCGTTCCCGTAGTCCTCCGGAGAGATGCGGACCCCGACGCCGAACGACGGCGCGACGCGCGCGCGCACCGCACGCGTGACCTCGCGGATGAGGCGCGCGCGGTTCTCGAGCGGGCCGCCCCAGGCGTCGACGCGGAGGTTCTGCGTGCGGCTGAGGAACTGCGTGAGCAGGTAGCCGTGCGCGCCGTGGATCTCGACCCCGGCCATCCCCGCATCCTCGGCGCGGGAGGCGGCATCGGCGAACTGCGCGATGACGCGCTCGATGTCCGCGGTCGCAGCCTCACGCGCGCCGTCGACGGCGCTCGCGCTCCACGGCTGCGCGCCGGAGACGTTCGCGTCCGCGCGCAGCCCGCCGTGGAAGATCTGCACGAAGGGCGTCGCGCCGCGATCGCGCAGGCGCCCGGCGAGCCGCGCGAGCCCGTCGAGGTGCCGGTCGTCGTAGACCCCGAGCTCGCCCGGCCAGCCCTGGCCGTCCTTCGCGACGTGCGCCGCGCAGGTGATGACGATGCCGAAGCCGCCGTCCGCGCGCGAGAGCAGCCAGTGCATCTCGTCGTCGCCGATCGTGCCGTCGGCGTGGCTCTGCTTGTTGGTCATCGGCGCGAGGACCATGCGGTTCTTCGCGGCGACGCCGGAGCGCAGCTCGAGTCGATCGAAGAGCGTCTTCATCCTGGCAGCGAGGCCTCTCCGGACGCATCCAAGCACGTCGGCCCCAGCGCGGCGACGTCGTTCGTTTTCGCGACTTGTGAACGGCCGCGCCTCGGATACGCTCGCGGCTTCGATGGGACCCGTCCAGTCGCTCGAGGCTGCGATCGCGCAGCACGTCGCCGCGATCCACCGCGCGGCGTCCGCTTCGCCCGCGGGGGGTGGGCCGGAGTGGGACGCGCTCCTCCGCCATTACGGCCTGGCGCCGCTCGATCCGCAGGAGCGGTCGTTCATCGTGACGCAGATGCGGCTCTCGCGCGGCGCGGTGCCGGCCGAGGTGCGCGCCGCGTTCGCGGGCCTCGCGCGCTGGGCGCAGGGCGAGATGGAGCGGCTCCGGTCGGGCAACATCCTCTCGCCGCCGGCCCTCCACCAGCGCGTCACCGAGCTCGCCGAGGGCGAGACCGCCGCTTACGAGCGCTCGATCGGGCTCTCGCCGCCGCCGCCGGCCGGCCCGCCGCCGATCGTCGCGCCGCCGCCGGGACCGGCCGGCCCGAGCCTGGCGTCGATCTTCGCCAACGCGCACCAGACCTCCAAGGAGGTCCCGTGGGCGAACATGAAATACAACGCCGTCGCGAACCTGACGTGCGTGCACTGCGGCGGACCGCAGGAGCAGCCGCAGGACTTCATGTGCAAGTACTGCCGCAGACCGATCGCGGGGGCGATCAAGCCGACGGTCTGAGCACCCGACCGAGAGCCGAGAGAGGGAAGAGGGACGAAGGATGAACCCGCAGCAGCAGCACGTCGTCGCGCAGTGGAACCAGTACCTCCAGCAAACGGGCGGCCAGCTCCAGGGCCTGCTCCAGCAAGCGGCGCAGGGCTGTCAGGGCCTCATCGCGCAGAACCCCACCGATCCGATCCCGCTCAACAACGCGCTGAGCGGCGTCGAGCACCAGTACAAGGAGCTCCGCGGACGGCTCGACGACGCGTTCTCGCAACACTACGATCGGCTCTGCGAGATGGGCGAGGGGGAGCCGGGTCACTCGCACATGAAGCGCGCGATGCGCGGCTTCGAGCGTTGGGCCGACGAGCAGTGGATGCGCTTCGACGCGCACGTGCACGTCGAGCAGTACCGCGCGATGTGGCCTCACGTGCAGCAGGCGATGCAGAAGCCGGCGCCGTGCAACCGCTGCGGCGGCCCCCTCCAGCGGAGCACCCCGCACAAGAGCGAGTCGATCAACTGTCCGGCGTGCCACACCGTCAACCAGGTGATGCCCGAGGCGGTCGTCGCCATGTACTTCGGCGGGATGCCCCACTACTTCGCGGAGATCGGGCTCATCGACAAGCGGATGGCGATCCAGAAGTTCAAGGACGACTGGGAGGACTACCGCGACGCCTGAAGCACCTCGAGAGCCTCGAGAAGGACTACTGGCAGACGTACGCCGAGGCGCGCGTGAAGAACGAGGGCGGCACGCCCGAGGACGTGCGCACGCTCGTCGATGCCCGCATGAAGCAGGCGTTCTACGACGAGATGAACATGAACGACGTGTGGCGGAAGGCGCACGGCATGCAAGGCCTCGCCGAGCAGGCGCAGGTGCCGGCGCACCTGCAGAACGTCGACGAGTGGGGCCCGCTCAACCCGCACCAGAACCCGAATGCGCTCGAGGACAACTGGGTGCACGAGCAGCTCCTGAACGAGGCGATCCGCGAGCGCGATCGCTACAACTCGCTCCTCAAGACGCTCGGCTACCGCGATCCGACGCACCGCGCGATGGTGCACGCCACCTTCCGCCGCCACTACGAGCAGTACCTCATGGGCCCCGAGGGCCAGCAGCTCGTCACGCGGGCGGCGATGCGCGCGATGAACGAGCGCATGAAGTACATGACGGCGGCGAGCGCATCGAATGGCCTGCTCGATCCGATCGAGGGCGTGTCGATCGCCGTCTACGCGAACCTCCAGGCGAAGCAGGCGGCGGTCTCGCCCGAGGAGTTCACCTCGCTCCTCGCGCAGCACCAGATGGATCGGCCGAAGTGGGACCGCGTCGCGAAGGGCTGGCTCGATCGCATGACGCGCGACACGACGGGCGTCGTCGCGACCGAGTACGCGAAGGGCTTCTCCGGTCAGGGGCAGTACGGCGCGATGGGCTCGGCGGCGATGGACAACATCTCGCAGGGCCAGATGGGCCTGCAGGGCCCGCAGATGGGCGGAGGCGGCGGCGGCGAGCCGATCAGCTTCGAGAAGTACTGCGAGATCGGCGGCGCGATGCAGGCGTGGACGAAGCAGGGCAAGGACGTCAGCGCCGGCCTGCACAAGTACTTCCAGATGACGGCGATGGATTACTCGAACGTCAGCATGTACTGGTCGCAGAAGATGATGGCCGACCTGTCGATGTTCGATCGCCAGACCCAGCTGTCGGCCGCGGCCGAGCAGAAGTACCTGCAGATGCCCTGATGGCGACGACGAAGGCCTTTGCTGCGACGCGCCAGGGCGCGGCGCTCGCGCCGTTCACGTTCGAGCGGCGCGAGCCTCGCGACCGCGACGTCGCGATCGACATCCTCTACTGCGGGGTCTGCCACTCGGACATCCACACCGCGCGCAACGAATGGGGCGGCACGACGTACCCGTGCGTCCCCGGCCACGAGATCGTCGGGCGCGTCTCCGCGGTGGGCGCGGCGGTGAAGAAGGTGAAGCCGGGCGATCGCGTCGGCGTCGGGTGCATGGTGGCCTCGTGCGGCGACTGCAGGGAGTGCCGGGCAGGCTACGAGCAGTACTGCGAGCGCGGCGCGACCTTCACGTACAACAGCGAGGACCGCGTGAGCGGCGGCGTGACGTACGGCGGCTACTCGGACCGGATCGTCGTCGACGAGGCGTTCGTGCTGCGGATCGGCGAGAGGCTCGATCCCGCGGCCGCCGCGCCGCTGCTCTGCGCAGGCATCACGACGTACTCCCCGCTCAGGCACTGGAACGTCGGCAAGGGCACGAAGGTCGGCATCGTCGGGCTCGGCGGCCTCGGCCACATGGGCGTGAAGCTCGCCAAGGCGTTCGGCGCGCACGTCGTGCTCTTCACCACGTCGGCGAAGAAGGTGGAGGACGGCCTGCGCCTCGGCGCGGACGAGGTGGTCGTCTCGAAGGACGCGGAGGCGATGAAGGCGCGGACGAAGAGCCTCGACTTCATCCTCGACACCGTCTCCGCCGATCACGACGTCGATGCGCTGCTCGCGCTCCTCCGCCGCGACGGCGCGCTCTGCATGGTCGGCCTGCCCTCGACGCCGCTCTCGGTCCGCGCCGGACGGCTCGCGTTCGGCCGGCGCCACCTCACCGGCTCCGGCATCGGCGGCATCCCCGAGACCCAGGAGATGCTCGACTTCTGCGCCGAGCACGGCATCGTCTCCGACGTCGAGGTCATCCCGATCCAGGAGATCAACCGCGCCTACGACCGCGTCGTCGCGAGCGACGTCCGCTACCGGTTCGTCATCGACATGGCGTCGCTGCGCTGAGACGGGTCTTCGAGCACGCGGGGGACGTCGGCCCGTTCTACTTGCGCCGGCGAAAGTGGACGGGGGCGTCTCCCTGGCCCGGGGCCACCCCGAGATCGGCCCGGGCCACCCCTCTCGCCGCTCTCCACTTGCGCCGGCGAAAGTGGAGGACGCGGCGAGGTGGCTCAGGGCCTCGTCGAGCAGCCGATCATGACCAGCATGAGCCCCAGGCCGCGAACGTCGGCAATCATCGAACGTTACGGCGCCTTCGTCCCGTGCTTCCCGTCGCGGTCGAAGGGCACGAGCAACGTCGCCGTTCCCTCGGGCGGCGGGAAGGTCGTCACCTCGAGGACGCGCACGAGGCAGTGTGCGACGTCGCTCGGGCCCCATTTCCCGAGGTCGAACGACGCCTCGACGGGCGTGGCAAACGTCGCGCGCCCGCCGGCCCCGACGTGCACCAGAATCGGCATCCGTGCCGGGAGCTCCGCGCGCGCGTCCGCGGAGATGCATGCGCGCATCGCAGACGAGCGCGCCGCGACCACCTCGTTTGCGCGCTTCGTCCAGTCCGGCGACTGCTCGATGGGCGCCGTCGCCGCGCCGCACTGCGCGCGCAGGACGAGGAGCGCCCGCTCGCGCTCCCGGAGCGTGATCGCGAGCGCTCGCTCCGCCGAGGGCGCATCGTCGCGATTTCCACGACGGCGCGACACGAGCGCCGACGACGCCGCGCTCACCCCGCCGGCGGCGTCCGACGCGTGTGCGAGCGCGTCGTCCTCGCCGAGCTTCGCCAGCGCCTCGCCCTCTTCGTCCATGCGGTAGGCGAGCGTCTCGAGCGCAGGGATCTCCGCCGGTGTCGTGTCGTGCGGGGGCACGATCCGCCCGGAGCGGTCGAGCTCGGCGAGCGCCGCACGGCACCACGCGGGCGAGGCCTGCGCCGCGGGCGACGCCGCGCGACCCCCGCACGCCGCGAGGAGGACGACGAAGAGGAACGCGAGCTCGGTCTTCACCGTTCGTCGCTCGCGCGCGTCGGCACGGCGCTCCCGGCCACCTCCGCGGTGAGCGGTCCGCACGCGGCGGTCTCACCGCTGCAGCACTCGGCCTGGTTCACGCCGAACATCGGGCAGCCGCTCCGCACGCAGGCGGCGTGGCCGTGGACGTAGCTCATCTCTTCCTTGCAGAGCGCGCAGCGCATGTCAGGCGATGATACCGGGATGCTCAAGATCCACGAGACCACGTTGCAGGACGGGTCGCTCTCGCCGGTGTTCCTCCGCTGCGACGGCGACGTCCTCGCGCTCGCGAGCGATCGCGGGACGTTGCCGCTGCCGGCGGGCGCCCTCGAGGCGGTGATGGCGCGGTTCGGCGCGCCGCTCGAGGACGGGGTGAGCGTCGTCGAGGTCGCCTCGCTCGATCTCGGCGCGTCCGGCCGGCTCCGGCACGTCCGCCACCTCGCGCGCTACGACGTGATCGCGAGAGACTGGCTGATCCACGAGCGCCCCGGCGAGGAGCCGCGCTGCGCGCTCGCGACGACGGTCGCGGGGGCGCTCGATCACCTCGCGCGGGCCGCGTCGACGCCGCTCTCCGGATCGTGACGGAGCACGCCGTCCGGGATGCCGCCGGTGACGTCCGCGGCCTCGAGATCGCCCCGCGCCCAGAGCGTGCGCTCGACCATCGCGCGGAAGGGCACGGTGAGCGCCTCCTCGACGTGCGGTCCCTCGAGGATGCCGAGCGCGCGCGCGATTGCCTCGATCGTCGCGAGCCCGTGGTCGTGCGCCTCGGAGCGGAGGCGATAGACCGAGGGCTTGTCCGGCGTCGCCGGCAACGTCGCGCACGGCACGTCGCGCATGCCGGGCACGCGGGTCCGGACCTTCGACGCCTGCCGCCAGTTGCCGTCGGGGACGATCAAGCACGCGCGCGAGAGCGACGGCGCGAGCTCGACGAGCGGCACCGCGTCCTCCGCGGGGTAGAGCAGCACCGGCTGCGAGCCGGGCGGGAGCACGAGCGGCTCGGACGCCGCCGCCTGGTGCCCGCGCACCACCACCTCGCTGTTCACGAGGCACTCGGTCGCGAGGCGTCCGGTGTTCGTCGGCTTGCGGTCCTCGGCGCGGTGGATCACGAGCACGACGCGCGTCTTCGTCTCGATCCGCGGGATGAGCGCGCACACGCACAGGCTCCGGTGCATCCGGCAGCGTTCGCAGCGGCGCGCGGCGTTGTTCCGGCGGCTCATGCGAGACCCAGCCTCGCGAGCGGCGCGCGGAGATCCTCGGGCATCGGCGCGTCGACGGTGATCCGCTCGCGCGTCGCGGGGTGCGTGAACGCGATGGCGCTCGCGTGCAGCGCGAGGCGATGAAGATCGTACTCCGCACGGTAGTGCCGGTTGATCGCGCCCGATCCGTGGCGCACGTCCCCGACGAGCGGATGATCGATGTGCCGGAGGTGGCGCCGGATCTGGTGGAGCCGCCCCGTCTCCGGACGGGCGAGCACGAGCGAGCAGCGGTCGACCTCGGATCGTGCGACGCGCTCGAAGTGCGTGACCGCCGGGACGCGCGGCCCGCCTTCGCTCTTCTGGATGGGGTAGTCGATGGTGCCCGACTCGGGCGGGACCCCGCGCACGAGGGCGAGGTAGCGCTTCTCGACGTCCTTCTCCTCGAAGCTCCGCGCGAGCGCGGCCGCGGCCTCGGGCGTGCGGGCGAATACGAGCGCGCCGCTCGTCCCGCGGTCGAGCCGGTGGACCGGATGCACGCGCGCGCCGATCGCGTCGCGCACGCGGAAGAGCGCGACGTCGTCGTCGTTGTCCCAGCCGCGATGGACGAGCAGCCCGGACGGCTTGTTCGCGACGACCACGTGCTCGTCGACGAAGAGGAGCTCGATCCCGGCCACGAGCACCTCGTAGCACGTCGGACGGTCCGGTGGACTATGGTGACGCGCGTGACCCCTCCGATCGAAGGCGACGTCGACCCTCGCTTCTCGCGCGTGCGCGACGCGCTCGCCGAGTGCTTCTCGATGAACGAGCTCGGCGCTGCGGTCGCGGTGGTCGTCGACGGACGCCTGGTCGTCGATCTCTGTGCGGGGCACACCGACGGCGCGCGGTCGAAGCCCTGGACGCAGGACACGCTGGTCAACGTCTTCTCGACGACCAAGGGCTGGACCTCCGCGTGCGTCCACCGGCTCGTCGATCAGGGCAGGCTCGATCTCGATCGGCCGGTCGCGCACTACTGGCCGGGCTTCGCGCAGGCCGACAAGGGCCGCATCCTCGTCCGGTCGCTGCTCGATCATCGCGCCGGGCTCCCGGCGGTGCGGACGCCGCTGCCGCCGGAGGCGCTCTACGACTGGCGCGCGATGACGAGCGCGCTCGCGGCCGAGACGCCCTGGTGGGAGCCGGATACGCAGCACGGCTACCACGCGATCACGTTCGGCTGGCTCCTCGGCGAGCTGATCCGCCGCGTGACGGGGAAGACACCCGGGCGGTACTTCCGCGAGGAGATCGCGGGGCCGCTCGGGCTCGACGCCCACATCGGGCTCGCGGAGATCGATCACGCGCGCTGCGCCGAGCTCCGGCCCGCGCGGCGCGATCCCGAGCAGGGGCGGACGCTGTTCGAGCGGATCGCCGCCGAGCCCGAGTCGATGACCGCGCGCGCCTTCACCAACCCCATCACCATCGCGCTCCCGCAGTCGTTCGCCTCGCGCGAGTGGCGGGCCGCCGAGCTGCCGTCGGTGAACGGACATGCGACCGCGCGGGCGGTCGCGGGGCTCTACGGCGCGATCGCGGCCGGTAGGCTCCTTTCGCGCGAGTCCGTGGAGCGCGCGGGGACCGAGACCTCGTACGGCGAGGACGCGGTGCTCGGCGTCACGACGCGCTTCGGCCTCGGCTACATGCTCTCGCAGCCGGGCGAGGCGTTCGGCCCGAGCCCAGGGAGCTTCGGGCATCCGGGCGCGGGCGGATCGGTGGGCTTCGCCGATCCGTCGCTGAGGCTGGGCTTCGGGTACGTGACGAACCGCATGGGCACGCGCATCCTCCTCGATCCGCGCGCGAAGCTGCTCATCGACGCCGTCTACGCGTCGCTCTGAGTCACTTCGCGGCGAGATCGAGCACGGCGACGCTGGCGCCCTTCACGTAGACGAGCTCGCTCGCGTTGCGGAAGAAGGCCCGGTGCCCGAGGTCGACGTCCACCTCGCGTCGCTCGCGCGACTTCGCACGCACGTCGTCGACCACCACGCCGCGCGGCCCGCTCTGCACGAGCAGCCCATCGTCGCTGATCGCGCGGATGACGAGCCCGATCTCCGCCGGCTCGTCGAGCACGACCTTGCCCGTCGCGAGCGACACCACGCGGAGGTGCCAGCGGCGGTCCCGCTGCGTCGTCATCGCGGCGAACTTCCCCTTCGGCGACAGGATCGAGTCGACGAGGGGCTCGGCGCCGTCGAGGCAGGCGACCTTCTTGACCGCGAACGGCGGCTTGAGCCCCACCGACAGCGCGCACGTCCTGATCTGCGGCTCGTGCGAGGCGATCGCGATCGCCGACTTGCCGTCCGCGTCGATCACGAAGCGGTCGCGCGCGCCCGCGGTGCCGGGCAGGGCACGCGGCTGCGCCGTCAGATCGGCGGGCACGGTGAAGAGCTCGTACTTGGCGAGCACCCCGTCGAGCTTGCCGGACGCGCGCCGGAAGAGGAGGTGCTTGCCGTCCGGCGTGAAGCGCGGATCGTAGGCGGCCTCCTGCGCCACGCGCCTCTTCACCCGGCCGTTCTTGTCCGCGACGTAGATCCAGTCGCCCGCGTTGAAGGCGATCGCGCTGCCGTTCGGCGCCGACGAGAACCGCGCGCAGGAGCCGAAGGGGAAGGCCTGGGCGAGCCGAGCGCCGCGCACGAGGTCCTCTCCGAACCCCGGCGCGCCGAGCATGCCGTCGAGCGCCTCGATCTCGCTCGGCGTCGCGCTGCTGCCGAGCGTGGTCGCCGGGAGCTTGCCCAGCTCTTCGAGCGGAGCCTCCTCGATCATCGCGCCGGTGTCGACGTCGATGATGCGCGACTGCATCGTCGAGAGCGCACGCGCGTCGATGCGCCGCAACAGGGCGCGCTTGCCGTCACGGGAGAGCCACTCGAAGTACCAGCGCTCGGGCGGCGGAGGAGGGGCCGGCATCTTCGCCGTCTCGAGGCGGAGCACAGGGCGCGGCGGAGGCGCCGGCTTCGCGACGGACGGCGCGCGACGCGTGCTCGCGCAGGCCGACAGCGCGAAGAGGCAGAGCACACCGAGGGCCGCGGGCAGTCGCACGGCGCGCAGGATGCCGAAGTGCTTCAGGAAGGGCCAAGTTCGAGGGATCCCGCGCGGCGCGTCCGATCCGCTACCTTCGCGTGATGAACCGCGCGACCCTGGCGCTGTCCCTGCTCCTGACCGCATGCTCGAAGCAGCCGAGCGAGGGCGCACCTCCTCACGTGAGCGAGGCCGCGCCGCCGCCCCGGATCGACGCCGCGCCGGTCGCTCCGCCCGTCGTCGAGCACGAGCCGGAGCCCGTCGATGCCTCCGTCGTGGACGCCGCCCCGCCCGCCGCCGCGGAGCCGGCGCCCAAGGTGAAGGTGATCAGCATCGGCATGCACGTCGCGGGCGGCCCCTACGACGAGGAGACGAAGAAGCCGTTCCTCGCGGCGGTCGAGCCGCACTACCCGGAGCTCGCGCGCTGTTGGAGGTACGTGAAGCAGCCGCGTCAGGCGGACGTCGGCGTCGACGTGCTCATCCCGGCGAGCGGCGGCAAGGCGCGGATCTCGAACCCGCGCAGCACGATCGAGGGCGAGGGGTTCCTTCCGTGCGTGGTCGCGTTCTTCGAAGGGATCGAGTGGGGGAAGCCGACGAGCGGCGGTCCGCAGGGCCTCAGCTACTCGGTGCGCTTCAAGCCCTGAACGGCCGAGCCGCGCCCGCGAGCGGGGCTCAGGGGCAGCGCGCGGCGATGGGCGGATACGCGCGCCACCATGCGCTCGTCGCCGGGTTCGCCTGCGGCTCGACCGGCTCGCCGAGCAGGGGCGTCAGGACCGCGACGCCGCGAGCGGGAGCCTCGACCCACAGCGTCTCCGCCGGCTCCGACCACGCGTGATAAGCGAGCTCGAAGGTCGACCAGTGGATGGGCAAGAGCACCTTCGCGCCGAGCATCTTCATCGCGTCGATCGCGCCGCGCGGTCCCAGGTGGATGTCGCCCCAGTCCTCGCTGAACTGCCCGATCTCGAGGAGCGCGACGTCGAACGGGCCCTCGCTCCGCGCGATCTCGCGGAAGCCTTCGGTCAGCCCGGTGTCGCCGCTGAAGTACACGCGGTGGCGCGGGCCGACGATCGACCACGACGTCCAGAGCGCGCCGATCCGACCCGGCACGCCGCGACCGTTGAAGTGACGCGCCGGTGTGGAGACGAGGTCGATGCCCGACGGCAGCCGGGTGCGCTCGCCCCAGTCGTGCTCGCGGATCTGCGCGGCCGGGACGCCCCAGAGGGCCAGGTGCGCGCCGACGCCGAGCGCGACGTGGAAGGGGACGCCGCGGGCGGCGAGCGCGCGCACCGTCGCCATGTCGAGGTGATCGAAGTGCTCGTGCGAGATCACGACCGCGTCGATGCGCGGGAGATCGGCGAGCGCGAGCGGCGGGGGATGGAAGCGCCGCGGTCCGACCCAGCGGGAAGGGGAGGAGCGCTCGCTCCAGTTCGGATCGGTGAGCACGGTCGCTCCGTCGATCTCGACGAGCGTGGTCGAGTGTCCGAGCCACGTGATGCGGAGCCCGGATGCGGGCGGCCGTGCGAGGCGGGCGGCGGTGTCGCCGGCGAGCGGGAGCGCGCAGATCGGCCTCCGCATCTCGCCGCCGAAGACCCAGTGCTTCGTCGTCTCCCACGTGCTCGCCTTCATCAACGTCGTGGGCTCGTCGTTGACGAACTGTCCGTCGACGAAGTGGGGGGACCGGCGCATGCGCGCGAGCGTCTCGCCCGTGGGTGCGGCGCCGAACGCCACGAAGCGCTCCGTCGACATCATCGATGCCAGCAAGAGGAGGAGCGCTGCGACACCGAGCCCGCGCAGGACGAGCGAGCGGCGCCGTCCGTTGACCCTCGCGCGCGGGTTCTCGTATGCCCTCTCCATGTCCGTCAACCCGGTCCCCGCAGGCTACCGCACGATCACCCCGCAGCTGTCGATCGACGGCGCCGACCAGGCGATCGCGTTCTACGAGCGAGCGTTCGGCGCCCGGACGGAGAGCCGGGCCCTCGATCCGACAGGCACCAAGATCTGGCACGCCGCGCTCCGCATCGGCGACTCGATCCTCTTCGTCAACGATGTGTTCCGCGAGATGGGCGGCACGCCGAGCAGCTCGAGCATGTGGCTCTACCTGCCGGACGTCGACGCCTCGTTCAAGCGGGCGGTCGATGCGGGCGCGAAGGTGTCGATGCCGCTCGCGGACATGTTCTGGGGCGACCGCATGGGCCAGGTCGTCGATCCGTTCGGGCAGAAGTGGAACCTCGCCACGCGCATCAAGGAGGTGACGGCCGAGGAGATGAAGGCGGCCGGCGAGGCGTTCGCCGCGCAGAGGAAGACGAGGTGATCGACGTCAGCCGCCCCGCTTCTTGTTGGCGACGTATGCGATGCCCTGCGCGTTGAGCTCGATGTCGAGCGCGAGGAGCTTCCAATCCGCTTCGCCGAGGGCGAGGCCACGACGCGAGGTGTCCTCGGCGATCGCGGCGCGGAGCTCGTCCTGGATCCGCGCGGTCATCTCGGCGACGGGCTCGCTGCTCGCGGCCGCCTCGTCGAGCCAGCGCGCCGATCGATCGATCCACGCGTGGAGCTGCGACGCGACCTCCGCGAGATCGGTCACTGCGTCGTAGTGGGTGAGGCACGCTGCCTTCTCGCCGAGGGCGACGATGCGATCGATGCTCTCGTGCGCCTTTGCCGGGTCGAAGTCCGTCGGGCTCGTGCTCGGGATGGCGAAGCGTACGCCTCGCTGGAGGGCGGGGTAGACGAGGCCGAACGCGTCGCCGGTGTAGACCGACGAAGCGGCGGGGTCGTCGACGACGAAATGGTGCTTCGCGTGGCCTTCGGTGTGGTGCACGCGGAGCGTCGCGCCGCCGAGCTCGAACGTCGCGCCGTCATCGAGCGGGCGCACGCGCTCCTGGGGGATCGGCTCGATCGTCCCGTACAGCTCGGCGAAGCGGGCCGCGCCGTAAACCGACGTCGCGCTCGCGATGAGACGCGACGGGTCGACCAGGTGCCGCGCTGCACGCGGGTGCGCGAGCAGCGTCGCGTTCGGACACTTCGCGAGGAGCACTCCGGCGCCGCCCGCGTGGTCGAGGTGCACGTGGGTGACGACGACGTAGCGGACGTCCTCCGGCTTCTTGCCATGGGCCGCGAGTGCTTCGAGCAGCCGCGGGACGGCGTGCGCGGTGTGCGTCTCGATGAACGCGCACTCTTCACCCGCCACGCGGAGGTAGGCGGCGGTGAACTTCGGGAGGATGTCGCAGTCGATCGTGAAGCGCTCGTGGGTGGCCATCGCGGCCGATCCCTTAGCACCCCGTCAGGCGACGCGGCAGGTGCCGTCGTCGCATCGTCCGGTGAGGCGGAGGCGGTTCTTCGCGAACCAGCGGTATCCGGCGTCGAGCAGCCACCCGATCGGCGGCACCCGCGACAGCGCGACCAGGGGACCGAAGCCCACGGCTGCATAGAGGTGGCGGAAGACCTCGACGCCCTCGACGATCGCGCCGTCGGCGGTCCGTCCGTGGATGCTCGCCATGAGATCGGCGTGCGCGGGGCCGACGTCCGATGCGTCGAACCCCGGCGCGGCGATGTCGGTGAAGCGGATCGCGCCGCGTCGATCGAGGCGGCGCAGCAGCGCGATCTCGCGGCGGCAGAGCGGGCAGTCGCCGTCGAAGAAGACCTCGAAGGCGCTCGCCGCGGCGTTCATGCTCCCTCCTCGAGCGAGGAGACGTCGATCAGGTGCCCCGACCGGCGCGCCTTCGTCGCGAGGTACCCGCGGTTGTGCGGTCCCGCCTTGATCACGTGGGGCACTCGGGTCACCGGCATCCCGAGGACCGTGAGCTGGCGCACCTTCTCCGGGTTGTTCGTCATGAGCGCGACGGAGCGCACGCCGAGGCTGCGCAACATGGCGACGGCGACGCCGTAGTCCCGCTCGTCGTCGCGGAACCCGAGCGCGAGGTTCGCATCGACGGTATCGAGCCCGCGCTCCTCCTGCATCTGGTACGCGCGGATCTTGTTGGTGAGGCCGATCCCGCGGCCCTCCTGCCGGAGGTAGAGGACGATGCCGCGATCGAGGGCGCCGATGCGCGCGAGCGCCCGCTCGAGCTGATCGCGACAGTCGCAACGCAACGAGCCCATCACGTCGCCGGTGAGGCACTCGGAGTGGAGACGTACCGGTACGGCGCTCCGTCCCCAGACGTCGCCGCGGACGATCGCGACGTGCTCGGCCGTGTCGCGATCGTTCGAGAACACGTAGATGCGATAGCCGCCGAACCGCGTCGGCAGTGTGGCCGCAGCCTCGATGCGTACCTCCATCGTGGTCACTCCGGGAGCACGACGGCGTCGATGACGTGGATGACGCCGTTCGATGCCTCGATGTCGGCCTTCACCACCTTCGCGGTGCCGACCTTCAGGGCTCCGCCCTCGGTCGCGAGCCGGAGGTCCTTGCCGTTGACCGTCTTCGCGGAGGAGAGCTTGACCGCCTCGCTCGACGGAACCTTCCCGCTCACGACGTGGTACGTGAGGATGGCCTTCAGCTTCTCCTTGTTGGCCGGCTCGAGCAGGGACTCCACCGTGCCGGCCGGGAGCTTCGCGAACGCCTCGTCGGTCGGCGCGAAGACGGTGAACGGTCCGGGTCCCCTCAACGTCGACTCGAGATCGGCGGCCTTCACCGCGGCGAGCAGCGTCTTGAACTGACCGGCGCTCTCGGCGGTCGCGAGGATGTCCGAGCGCGACACCGCGGCGGAGGTCGGGCTCTCCACGGCGGGCTTGCTCTCGCCTCCGCAGGCGGCGAGCGCGAGGGCGAGCGGGGCGAGGGCGATGGCGAACGAACGGTTGAACTTCTTCATGGGCTCCTCCAGACGCGGCCGGGTTGTCCAGCCTCTTGCCCACCTATGTCTAGCGATTGTCCAACTTCTGTCAAGGAGTTGACCCGATCTTGTCCAGGAGGCAACCTCTGGGGGGATGGCTGGCGCATCGATTCGCGTGGTCGTGAACCGGACGGGGATCGCCGCGGACACGCTGCGTGTCTGGGAAAGGCGGTACGGCTTCCCGAGGCCCGAGCGGCGTCCGGGCGGCAGCCGGGTCTACTCGGAGGACGACATCGCGCGCCTCCTCCTCGTGAACCGCGCGCTCGCCGAGGGGTATCGGCCCGGAGAGGTCGTGCCGCTGTCGCGGAGCGAGCTCGAGAAGATGGTCGTCAAGCCGGCGGCTTCGCACGTCGCCGCGGCGAGCGCCGTCCCGGGCGTGGTGAGTGTCGACGCGATCACGAGCGCGCTCGTCGAGGACGACGTCGAGCGGGTGCGCGCGCTGCTCCGCGCGGGCGCGCTGCTCCACGGGCCGAAGGGATTCGTGACCGAGCTCGCCCATCCGCTCGCGATCCGCGTGGGCGAGCTCTGGGAGGCGGGCCGCATGGAGGTCCGGCACGAGCATCTGGCGAGTGCGCTGCTCACGACACAGCTGCGCTTGCTCCTCGGCGCGAACGAGGAAGGTCCGCGCAAGCCCGTCGTCGTGCTCGCGACGCTCCCCGGCGAGCCGCACGCGCTCGGCCTCGACATGGTCGCGGTGTATCTCGCCGCCAGCCTCGCCGCTCCGCGGTTGCTCGGCCCCGACACGCCGCCCGCGGAGGTCGTCGCCGCAGCGAGAGCGCTGTCGGCGGACGCGGTCGGACTGTCGATCTCGAGCGCGGCCGACGCCCGTGCTGCGCAGAAGGGGGCGCGCGCGATCGCCCGCGAGCTGCCACGGGGTGTCGACCTCTGGCTCGGCGGTGCGGGCGCAGCGGCGCTCGACGTGAGCGGCCCGTCCGTGCGGAAGATCGCCTCGTGGGCCGATCTCGATCGCGCGCTCGCGGCGTTCAGCGGCTAGCGCCGGCGCGCCAGATCCGGCTCGCATACTCGTCGAGCATGCGCTTCGTGGTGAACCCGGACGCGACGCAGTGGAGCGACGCCTTCAGGCGGCGGATCCAGTCCCGGGGGATGCCTGCCGCATCGCGGTCGTAGAAGGCAGGCATGATCTCTCGCTCGAGCAGCCCGTAGAGCGTCTCGGCGTCGCGGGCATCCTGCAGCGCCTCGTTGGCCTCGTTCGCGCTCGCGATGCCCCATCCGTTCCTGCCCTCGTCGAACGCCTCGCTCCACCATCCGTCGAGCACGCTCAGGTTGAGACCGCCGTTGAGCGCCGCCTTCATTCCGCTCGTTCCGCTCGCTTCGAGCGGCGCCCGCGGGAGGTTGAGCCATACGTCGCAGCCGGCGACGACGGCCGGGGCGACGGCGAGATCGTAGTCCTCGAGGAAGGCGACGCGGGAGCCGGCCTCCTCCACGTGCCGCAGATCGAGCACGGTCTTCACGATGCTCTTCGCGCCGTCGTCCTGCGGGTGTGCGCGGCCGGCGATCACGACCTGCAGGCGATGTCCGCGGAGCAGCCCGATCGACCGCATGGGATCGTGGACGATGAGGTGGAGGCGCTTGTACGAGGCGACCCGGCGCGCGAAGCCGAGCATCAGCACGCCCGGATCGAAGGTCGAGGAGGCGCTCTCCGCGTAGGCGATGGACTCTCCGCGCGCGAGCCGATCGGTGACCGCCTTCGCTCGCACGTAGGCGACGAGGTCCGCGCGGAGGCGGCTCCTCACCGCCCAGAGCTCCTCGTCGGGGATTTCGAAGATGCGCGCGAGCACCGCCGGATCGCGAGAGGCGATCCATCCGTCACCGAGGTGTCGATCGAGCAGCTCCCTCATCGGCGGCGACATCCACGTGGGCAGATGGACCCCGTTGGTCACGTGCGTGATCGGGACATCGTGGACGTCCAGGCCGGGCCAGATGTGCTGCCACATGCCGCGAGCCACCTCGCCGTGCCGCTTGCTGACCGCGTTCGTCGACCTCGACGTGCGCAGCGCGAGCTCGGTGACGCCGAAGTATCGTCCGTCCGCGCCGCTCTTCCCGCCGGCGAGCCCGTGGAGCTCGTCGTCGCTGATCCCGACCTGCTCGGCGAGGCCGTCGAGCACTGCGGCGACCTCTCCGACGTCGTAACGCTCGTTGCCGGCGGCGACCGGCGTGTGCGTGGTGAAGACGACGCGGGAACGGACCTCGGCGAGCGCCTCCGCGAAGGGCGCGTGCTCGGCGCGGCGCTCGCGGAGCAGCTCGAGCGCGGCGAGCGACGCATGCCCCTCGTTGAGATGGAAGAGCGTCGGCTCGATCCCGAGCGCACGAAGCGCTCGTACGCCGCCGATCGCCAGGACCGCGTACTGCATGAGCCGTAGGGCGCGATCGCCGACGTAGAGCGTCGAGGTGATGAACCGGCTCGTCGGATCGTTCTCCGGCACGTCGGTGTCGAGCAGGTAGAGGGGGATGCGTCCGACCTGCACGCGCCAGATCGCCGCCTGGACGTCCCGGCCGCGGAGGCGAACGGTCACGCGATGCGGCTCCTGGACGATGGGGAGCTCTTCCGGGTTCGCCGCGATCCAGTATTCGTGCTGCCAGCCCGCGCGATCGAGGCGCTGGTGAAAGTAGCCCCGCCGGTAGAACAGCCCGACGCCGACGAGCGGTACGGCCGAATCGGACGCCTCCTTGAGGATGTCCCCGGCGAGCACGCCGAGGCCGCCGGAGTAGATCGCGAGCGACGAATGGACGCCGAACTCGGCGCAGACGAACGCGATCGGATGCTCCGGCGTCGCCACGTCCGAGAATCTCGAGGGACGCGCGTGGTCGGCCGCCCAGGCGTCGTGAACCTTGCGCAGACGCGCGAGGAATTCGCCGTCGCGCCGGAGGACGTCCAGGCGTCCGGGCGCCACATCACGCAGCAGCTTCACCGGATTCATGCCGCCCGCCGACCAGCGCTCCCGATCGACGGCGCCGAACAGCTCGGGCCCGCCGGGGTTCCAGCTCCACCACAGATCGAGGGCGAGCTCGGCAAGCGGAACGAGCTCCGGCGGCATTCGTGCGAGGACGTCGTGGGGCATGGCGGAGCGATTGGCAATTCGGGTGCCGCTCCGTTGCCCCACGACGTCACGCACGCATTGCGCGAGCCCGCTCGATCAGCGATGCGCGGTCGCGCCGGGGCCGTTCGCCGTCGCCTGGGGGGAGAGCTCGAGGGCGGTCTTGGCGTTTTCGAGGACGTTCGCCATCTCGCGTTCGTTCAGCTTCGCCACCACGGCCTCGGCGAGCCGGCCGATCACGGGCGTGGGCATGTCGTATTCGACCTCGCACGTCACCATCGTCCCGCCGCCGCGCGCCTCGTACGTCCAGCGGAAGGTGCTCGGGATGCCGCTGTCGTTCCGGATCTCGACGTACTTGTTCGGCTCGGCGCGGACCGTCTCGGCGTGCCCTTTGAAGTGCAGACCCGCCATCTTGTAGACCCAGTCGAACTTCTGCGCCCCGTCGTTCTTGCGCTCGACGTTGCTGACCTCGATCATGCTCGGCCAGATGCCGGGCAGGTTCTGCGGCGTGGTGAGCATCTCGTAGACCCGCCCGACCGGGGCCTTGATCTCGACGTTCTTCTTGATGCGATGCATGGCATACCTCCGTGGGTGCGCTGCCGGGGAGGCATGCAGCGTTCCCGCCGCCGGCTTCAGCGGAGGTCGTGCGCCGCGGCCGCGATCTCTTCGACGCACGCGTCGATGTGCTCGGCCCTGGTGCGAAAGGAGAGTACGCAGACGCGCGCGAGCTCGCGACCGCCGGCGTTGCAGCCGGAGAGCAGGATGCGGCCGCGCCGCGCGACGCGATCGATCAACGCAACCGTCTTCGCATCGTCGCTGGCGTGGAATGCGAAGAGCGAGAGCTGCGGCTGGGCCGCCATCGTGAGGCCGCGGATCCGCGCGATGCGCTCGGCCGCGCTCAGCGCGAGGGCACGCTTCTCGGCGATCGCCGCGCGGATCCTCGCCGCTCCGAAGAGCTTCACCGTGAGCCAGACTCGGAGCCCGGGGAAGCCGCGAGATAGATCGGGGCCGTACGTGCTCGGATCGTAGACGTCGAGCGGCGCCGCGCCGGGGAGGTAGTCGGCGGTCGCCGCATGGACGGCGCGCAGGTCCGCGCCGTCGCGCACGAGGAGGGCACCGGTCCCGTACGGCAGGAAGAGCCCCTTGTGAGGATCGAGCGTGAGCGAGTCGGCGCGAGGAAGGCCCGAGAGCAGCGGACGGAGCTCGGGGCAAGCGTGGAAGAACGCGCCGTATGCGCCGTCGACGTGATGCCAGAGGCCTTCGCGCGCCGCGACGTCGGCGACGGCATCGAGCGGATCGACCGCGCCGGTGTTCGTCGTCCCCGCGCTCGAGACGACGAGGAAGGGTACGAGGCCTGCGCGCCGGTCGTCGGCGATCGCCTGTTCGAGCGCGTCGACCCGCATCCGGAACATCGGATCCACCGGGAGGGCGCGGACGCGGTCGGGCGCGATCCCCGCGAGGCGCGCCGACTTCTTCACCGAGTGATGCGCCTGCGTCGACGTGTAGACGACGCCCGCGCGCACGTCGGCGCCGAGGAGCTTCTCGCGCGCGCATACGATGGCGTTGAACGTCGCCATCGAGCCGCCGGTGGTGAAGATGCCGCGCGCGGCGGCGGGGAAGAGCATCCACTCGCGGAACCAGTCGAGGACGTTCGCCTCGAGCTGGACCAGGGCAGGCGCGGCGAACCATGCGCCGGTGAAGCGATTCGTCGTGTCGGCGATCAGATCCGCGAGCGCAGCGGGGAAGATGCCGCCGCCAGGGACGTACGCGAGGTATCCGGGGCCGTTCGTGGTGAGCGATCGCGGCACGCAGTCTTCGAACAGGGTGTCGAGAAGCCCTTCGAGCGCGGTCCCATCCTCCGGCGGCGGCTCCCGGATCGCGCGGCAGAACGCGAGGCTGCGTTCGATGTCGACCTCGCCTCGAGCGGGCTGCTCGTTCACATGGGCGAGATGATCGAGCACGCGGCCGGCGGTGGCGTCGAGCATCGCCCGCATGGTCTCGATCGGCAGGTCGAGGTTCGGATCGGTCATCGCTCGAGCTGGCGTTCGAC
>WBZO01002848.1_pt1 | contig 21482 bp, 15 predicted proteins | sample 5204261 | NCBI WGS metagenome assembly WBZO01 (sample SAMN12412400, study PRJNA552823) | activated sludge metagenome | isolation source: activated sludge from anammox sidestream of wastewater treatment plant... | place: USA: North Carolina | collected 2017-09 | reverse complement strand
TCACCTGCACGCGCGTGCTCACGGGCGGATCGATCTCGTTCGCGAAGGATGCGTACGTGTCGAACATGCGCCGCACGTCGGGTCCGCCCGCGACGACGATGAATACGCGCCCGACCGGCGCCTGCGCACGCGCGAGATCGAGGCCGCTGCCTGCGCCGACTTCCGTGAAGTAGAGGCATTCGCCGGCAGGCCCCACGGCCTGCATCGCCCGGATCATCGGAAAGCGGCCGAGGCTCGCCGGGCCGCCGATGATGCGAAAGGGCGAACCGGCGAGCTGCCCGGCGAGCATATCGACGCGCTCGACGACGATTTCGCTGACATTCCAGCCGAATGTCGTGAGCGCGCGCCAACCCGCGGCGAGCGGCTCCGCGACGAATCGCAGCGACACGCTCTCGCCGACCCGCGGCGCGAGCACGAGCTGCGGCCGCCCGACGAGGGCCGGCGCATCCCAGTCGCGCGCGAGGGCATCGCCGACGGCGCCGCGCTCGACGACGCGGTAGCCGAGCCAGCGCGTGTAGGCCGCCTCGATGGCCTCGAGGTCCGGCACGGTGTAGGTCACTTCGAGGATGCGCCCGAGACGGGGTGCCGTGCGTACGTCACGCATGTGCGGGCCTCCCCGGAGCAATCAGCCCGTCCACCTCGACGACACAGCGCCGGAAGCGCGCAAGACCGAGCGCGACGAGCGCGAGTGCGACGCACCCGATCACCGTGGCTTCGATGGCCATCGCGTATCTCAGCCGCGCGGGATCGCCAAAGAGATCCGTCATCCACCCGACCGGAGGCGGGCCGAGCAACTGGCCGAACACGCCGATGCACAGGTAGTAGAGCGCGGTGGCCTGCGACTTGATCTGGCCCGGTGCGATCAGCGTGATCGACGCGGGCCCCGCGGCGGCCGCCATCGCCTGACCGGTGAACGCGAAGAGCTGCATGCCGACTGCGAGCTCGGCGCTCGGCATGAGCGGGTACAGGGCGAAGCCCGGCACGGCGATGGCGAGGCCGGTCCACAGCGCGCGGAGTGTCGCATCCTTGCGCCCGGCGGCGATCCCCCTGCGCGTGAGTCGGATGCCGAGCAGCGTGCCGATCGGTCCGCCGACGAAAAACAGCAGGCCGGTCGCGATGCCGACGTCGCGCACGCTCCAGCCCCACGTGCGTCCGAAGAGCGCCACGTTCCAGAACGACAGCGACCCCATGGTCACCACGGCCGCGGAGCCGACGAACAGTGCACCGAACGCCTGCCAGCGCTTGCGCATGAAACGCAGCGCCGCGCCGAGCGACGCACGCCCCGTGGCGTCGGCATCGAGCTCGCGGCGCGCGAGATCCTGGCGATCCGGCTCGCGAATCGTGAACATCAGCGCCGCGAGCACGAGACCCGGCAGGCCGACGATCACGAACGCGAGCTGCCAGCTGCGCAGGTCCCCGAGCACGGGCACCTGCACGGATGGCAGCTCGGTGATGTAGTGCACGAGCGGGCCGCCGAACAGGAACGCCGTGCCGGCGCCGAGAAACGTGCCCGCCATGAAAAGGCTGAGTGGCGGCGTGCGCCGCTCGCGCGGAAAGTAGTCGCTGATCAGCGAGACGCTGCACGGCGCGACAGTCGCCTCGCCGAGCCCGACGCCCATGCGGGTCAGGAAGAGCGGCACGAAGCTGCGCGTGAGCCCCGCGGTCGCCGTCATGGCACACCAGAGCGCGACACCGGTCGCGAGAATCGCGCGGCGGCTGCAGCGATCCGCGAGCCAGCCGATCGGCACGCCGACGAACACGTAGAAGAGCCCGAATGCCGGTCCCATCAGGAGCCCGACCTGCAGGTCGCTGAGCGCGAGATCACGCTTGATCGCCTCGAGCAGCAGGCTCGGCAGGAAACGGTCGACGTAGGAAACGACCTGCGTCGCGGTCAGGAGGAGCACGACGTACCACGCGTAGCGCTCCACCGCCGCGCTCGCGCCCGACGCCATGGTTCGCGTCATCGTGAGATCAGCCCCCAATGATCCCGTCCCCCTCGAATCACTGCGGGCAGCGTCGGCCGAAGCCGCGACCATGGCAAACGATATGTATTCGCCCGTTCTGTGAAAAATTGTCACAATACGCCCATGCGACGCCTGCCCTCCATGCAGACGCTGCGCGCCTTCGAAGCGGCGGCACGCCTCGAGAGCTATTCGGGCGCGGCGCAGGAGCTCGACGTGACGCACGGCGCCATCAGCCACCGCATCCGCGAACTCGAGGCCCAGCTCGGCATCACGCTCTTTCGTCGCGCGGGGCGCAACATGATCCCGACACGCGAGGCCGTCACGCTGTTCGCGCAGGTCCGCGAATCGCTCGGCCTGCTGCAGCGCGTCTTCCCCGACGTGACCCACACGACGCCGGGCCGACTCGTCATCAGCGTGCACCCCTCGTTCGCCACCCGCTGGCTCGTGCCGCGGATCGGTTCATTCCTGCGGACCGTGCCGGGCCTGTCCGTCGAAGTGCGCTCGGTCGCGGATCTCGGCGACTTCCTGAGCCATGGCGTCGACGTCGCGATCCGTTATGGCACCGGCACCTGGGCCAACGCGACAGGTGAGCGGATCGCCGGAGAGGTGCTGTTTCCGGTCTGTACCCCGGCCTACCGCGATGCACACCGCATCCGCACGCCGGGCGACCTGCGGCGCTGCCGCCTGCTGCGCCACGCATGGCAGCCCTGGCAACCCTGGTTGCGTGCGGCGCGGCTGCGGCTCAAGGAGCCCGCCAGCGATCTCACCGTGTCCGACACGTCGATGCTGCTCGAAGCCGCGGCGGCGGGTGAAGGAGTCGCGCTCGCGCGCAGCCTCTTTGCGCTCGACGACCTGGCGCGTGGCCGGCTCGTGCGGCTGTTCGATATCGCAGCCGAGGACGCATTCGCCTATTACCTGACCTGGCACCTCGGCGCACCGTTGTCGCCGGCCGGCGCGACGTTTCGCGACTGGCTGCGTGCCGAACTTGCGGCACCGCGAAGCAGCATCGCCGACGCTGGCATATCTCGCGCGAAGCGAGCATAGTGCTCAATCCTGCTGAGTACGGGGGCACTCAATATGGGAGTACCCGCGATCGATCACGCCCGCCTGATGCGGGCGTCTGGGGAACGGATCGAAGCGGTGGCGCGCGAGGGAACTGCGCGGCAGCAGATCGTTGCGCGCCGGTTGATCGAAGACCCGGCCGCGTGGCGCCTCTGGGAGCGTGAGCACGACCAGCTGATGCGCAAGGTCGCCGCGGCGCAGCGCGGCGGCCAGAGCGCCGCACTGAAGTCCACCGCGTTCGCGCTGATCCAGCGCAAGGCTCTCTTCGAGTACCTCTCAGAGCACCGGCTGCGCGGCGAGGCCCGCCGGCGCGCAATCGCGATGTTCTACGGCGCGCGCGCCTACACCGACGCGATGATCGCGGAACACGGCAACTTCGTCCGTTCGGCCTGCAGCCATCTCTGCTCGAACCACATCGGCACGGTCGTGATGCTCGACGGTGCATTCCAGGAACCGATGGCGCGCTACGAGGAACTCTTCCGCGAATATTTCCGCACCTTCTGCGACGTGTCGCTTCACGAGCGCGACGAGACGGAGTCGCTGCGCGCGCTGCTGCCTTATCTGAAGCACCAGCTGACCGAACTGCGCACCGCGATCCTCGCGATGCCGCGCACGTTGCCCGACCTCTTTTACGAGGCCCGGATCCGCCGGCCGACCGGCGACACCGTGCGCATGCCGAGACCGCGGTAGGGTAGGATGGGCGGGCTGCAGCGCTGCGCCCATAACTACCCGAATGAACGACGAGCGCCGATCCGTACTGCACAGCTGGTGCGTGCAGGCCGACTGGAATGCGCCGACCGTCACCGGCGGCGAAGGCGCACACCTGCACCTCGCGGACGGTCGCTCGATCCTCGACTTCAGCAGCCTCGCCGAGTGCAGCAACCTCGGCCACCAGCACCCGAGGCTCGTCGCGGCGATCCGCGCCCAGGCCGAACGCCTGTGTTTCGTGACGAATGCGTGGGGCGCCGCGCCGCGCGCCGAACTGGCAACCCGGCTGCTCGAGCGCACCGGATTCGCGGGCGGGCGCGTGTTCTTCACGTCGGGCGGCGCCGAGGCCAACGAGCACGCGGTGAAGATCGTGCGCCAGGCACTGCGGCGGCCACGGGGCGTCATCGTGGCGCGCGACCGTTCGTACCACGGCGCCACGCATCTCGCGATGGCGTTGTCCGGCGACGCGCGCACGTCGGCCCTCGTCGACGCCACGGCTTTCGGCGTCACGCACGTGCCGGCGCCCTATGCCTATCGCTGCCCCTGGGGCAGCGCGACGCCTGCCGCATGTGCCGACCGCGCCGCGACGGCGGTCGGCGAGCGGATCGACGCGCTCGGGGCGGAGCACGTCGCCGGCGTGCTGATCGAGCCTGATGCGGGCTCGAACGGCATCGTCGCACCCGACAACTACTGGCCGGCCGTCAGGCGCGAGACCGCCGCGCGCGGTGTGCCGCTGATCGCGGACGAGGTGATGAGCGCGTTCGGGCGTTGCGGCGAGTGGTTCGCGTGGCAGCGCCACGGCGAGCCGGGCCGGCCGGACGCGATCACGCTCGCCAAGGGACTGACCGGCGCCGCATTGCCGCTCGGCGCCGTCATCCTGTCGGCTGACCTCGCGGCGAGGCTCGAATCCGTCGCGCTGCAGACGGGGCTCACGTACTGCGGCCACCCGCTCGCGTGCGCGGCGGGGCTCGCGGCCCTCGCCGCCTACGAGGACGAGGGGCTCATCGCACGCTCCCGCCGGCTCGGCGCCGACCTCCTCGCCGCGGCGCGGGCGCTCGAGGCGCGCCATGCCGTCATCGGCGACGTGCGCGGCGGCCACGGACCCTTTGTCGTCGTCGAGCTCGTGGCCGATCGTGCCTCGCGCGCGCCGCTCGCGCCTTGGCCGACGACGCCCGCGGGCCTCGCGGCGCTCACGACGGCGGCGATGGACGAAGGCGTCTCGTTCGCAACCCGCGGCAACCTGTTGCTGCTCGCACCACCTCTCGTGATACGGGAACACGACATGGCAGATGCGCTCGCGCTGCTCGATCGCCTGCTCGCGCGGTTCTTCCCGTCGCCCGCGAGGCACGACGCATGAGTTTCCGGCTCACGTACGCGACGATGTTCGATCCGCCGGAAGCGCTGCACGAGCGCTTCGACGCGGCGCTCGCCAGTGTGCGGGCCGGCCTCGGCGCCCGGCACGATCTCTTCATCGACGGAGCCGACCGGCCTGCACGCCACCATGCACGGCGCTCCTCGCCGATCGATCGCGACCTCGTGCTCGGGGATTTTGCGCTCGCCGAGGCCGCCGACGTCGAGGCCGCGATGCGGGCAGCCCGGCGTGCGTGGCCGGCCTGGCGCGCACTTCCGGCGAGGGAGCGCGCGGAACACGTGCGACGCATCGGCGCCTTGCTCGCCGAGCGCGTATATCCGATCGCGGCGTCACTCGTGCTCGAAGTCGGCAAGAACCGCATGGAGGCGCTCGGCGAGGCCCAGGAGACCGTCGACTTCTTCTCGCACTACGCCGACGACTACGAAGCCCACGCCGGCTACGAAGTGGCGCTGCCGAATGATCCGCTCGCGCAATCGGTGTCCCGCAACCGCAGCGTGATGCGGCCCTACGGTGTCTGGGTCGTCATCGCCCCGTTCAATTTTCCGCTCGCGCTCGCGGGCGGGCCAGTCGCCGCAGCGCTCGTCACCGGCAACACCGTGGTCGTCAAGGGCGCGTCCGACACTCCGTGGGCCGGCCGCCTGCTCGCCGATTGCGTGCGCGATGCCGGGCTGCCGCCCGGTGTCTTCAACTACCTGAGCGGCCCGGGCACGGCCGTCGGCGACGCGCTCGTCGCGCACACGGCTACCGCGGGCATCACGTTCACCGGCTCGGCGGCGGTCGGCAGGCAACTGCTGCAGCGCATGGCCGCGGGCCCGTGGCCCCGGCCGTGCATCGCGGAAATGGGCGGCAAAAACCCGTGCATCGTGACGGCACGCGCCGACCTCGATCGCGCGGCTGCCGGCATCGTGCGTTCGGCTTACGGCATGGGCGGACAGAAATGCTCGGCCCTGTCGCGGCTCTACGTCGATGCGCGCGTCGCGGACGCGCTGCTCGAACGCCTCGGGCGCTCCATCGATGCGATCAGGGTCGGTGATCCCTGCCGGCGCGAGAACTGGCTCGGCCCGGTCGTGAACGCGGCCGCCTGTGCCCGCTACGCGGCAGACGTCGCGGCTCTGCGTACCGGTGGCGCGCAGCTGCTGCGCGGCGGCAGCACCCTGACGGACGGGGATCTCGCACGTGGCTGCTACGTGTCGCCGGTGCTCGCGGAGGCGCCGCCCGATCATCCGCTCTGGCGCCGGGAAATGTTCCTGCCGATCCTGATGCTGCACCGCTGTGGCGACCGGGAAGAAGCGATGCGCCTCGCAAACGACACGGACATGGGCCTCACGGCCGGCTTCTACGGCGGCGCCGACGAAGTGCCCTGGTTCCATGAGCACATCGAAGCGGGTGTCACGTATGCGAACCGTCCGCAGGGTGCGACGACCGGCGCCTGGCCCGGCTATCAGCCGTTTGCCGGCTGGAAGGGTTCGGGCTCGACCGGCAAGGCGATCGCCTCGTTCTACTACCTCGCGCAGTACCAGCGCGAGCAGTCGCGCACCGTCGTGGAGTGACGGTTCATGCCGGTCCTCTCGCTGTGCACCGCGATCGAACAGTACGTACCCGACGGCTGCTGCGCCGCGCTCGAAGGCTTCACGCACCTGATTCCCTTTGCGGCGGGTCACGAAATCATCCGTCAGCGCAGGCGCGACCTCCACCTCGTGCGCATGACGCCCGACCTCGTGTACGACCAGATGATCGGCATGGGCTGCGCGAGCCGCCTCACATTCTCCTGGGGTGGCAATCCGGGCGTCGGTTCGCTGCACCGCCTGCGCGACGCGGTCGAGCGCGGCTGGCCGCTGCCGCTCGCGCTCGACGAGCACACCCACGCCGGGATGGCCGCTGCCTACGCGGCGGGCGCCGCTCGGCTGCCGTTCGGGGTGCTGCGCGGCTATGTCGGCTCGGACCTGCCGAACGTGAACCCGCGCATCCGCAGCGTGCGCTGCCCTTACACCGGCGAGTCGCTCGCGACAGTGCCGGCGATCAATCCCGACGTCACGATCCTGCACGCGCAGCGCGCCGATCGCGCGGGCAACGTCGCGCTGCAAGGCATCGTCGGTGCGCAGCGGGAGGCGGCGCTCGCCGCGAAGGCGCTCGTCGTCACGGTCGAGGAGATCGTCGACCGGTTCCCGCCGATGATGAATTCGGTCCTGCTGCCGCACTGGGTCGTGAGCGCGGTCGTGCTCGCGCCCCGCGGTGCCTGGCCGTCCTATGCCCACGGCTACTATGCGCGCGACAACGCGTTCTATGTGCGCTGGGATGCCATTGCGCGCGACCGGGACAGCTTCCTCGCCTGGATGCGCGAGCATGTGCTCGCGGGGAGCGTGGCATGAGCCGCGCAGCCGCCGCCGCGGACTGGACGCGCGAGGAGATGATGACGATCGCCGCCTCACGCCTGCTGTGGAACGGCTGTGTCTGCTTCGTCGGCATCGGCCTGCCGGGTGCGGCATGCAATCTCGCGCGCCTGACGCATGCGCCGGACCTCGTGCTCGTCTACGAGTCGGGCACGCTCGGCACGAAGCCGGACGTGCTGCCGCTGTCGATCGGCGACGGAGAGCTCGCCACGACCGCCGCCTGCGTGATTCCGCTCCCCGAAGTGTTCGCGTGGTACCTGCAGGCCGGGCGCATCGATGTGGGATTCCTCGGCGCCGCGCAGATCGACCCCTACGGCAATCTGAACAGCACGGTGATCGGGCCTTACGATGCGCCGACGACGCGGCTCCCGGGCGCCGGAGGCGCGACGGAGATCGCGGCACACGCGCGTCGAACATACGTCCTGCTGAAGGCCTCGCCACGCAGTTGCGTCGCGCGGCTCGATTTCCGGACGAGCGGGTGTGACGCGGGCGCTCGCAGCGCGGGCGGACGCGGACCCCGGGCGGTCATCACCGATTTCGGCGTGCTCACGCCGGATGCTGCCCGCGGCGAGCTGATGCTCGATGCGCTGTATCCGGGTGCAACGGTCGAGGAGGCGCGCTCGTGCGTCGCCTGGCCGCTCGCGGTCGCGGGCACGGTGCGCATCATCGACCCACCACGCACCGAGGAGCTCGCGGCCCTGCGCGCATTGCAGGCACGTACGCGGGCGGCGCATGGTGCAACAAGCGCAGGAGGCAGGTAACGACATGGCACATATCAGGACCGAACTGCCGGGACCGAAGGCCCGCGCCCTGATCGCGCGCGACGCGGCCGTCACGACGCCATCCTATCCGCGCGACTACCCGTTCGTGATGTCGCACGGGCGCGGCACCGAAGTCTGGGACGTCGACGGCAACCGCTTCCTCGACTTCGAGGCGGGCATCGCGGTGTGCGCAACCGGCCACGCGCACCCGGCCGTGGTGGCGGCGGTCAAGGCGGCGGCGGACGATTTCCTCCACATTTCGAGCGATTTCTGGCACGAACGCATGACTGCGCTCGCCGAGCGCCTCGTGCGGCTCGCGCCGCTGGGCGAACCGGCGCTCGCGTTCCTGTGCCAGTCGGGCACCGAAGCCGTCGAAGGCGCGCTCAAGCTCGCGCGCTACGTGACGCGCCGCCCGCGCTTCATCGGCTTCCTCGGCGCTTTCCACGGCCGCACGATGGGCTCGCTCGCATTCACGTCGAGCAAGTACACGCAGCAGCTCGGCTTTGCGCCGACGATGCCCGGTGTCACGCACGTGCCCTACCCGAATCCCTATCGCCCGTTGTTCGCCGGCGCCGACCAGGGCAAGGCCGTGCTCGACTACATGCGCCTCCTCTTCGAGCGCAGCGTGCCGCCCTCCGAGGTTGCGGCCATCGTCGTCGAGCCGATCCAGGGCGAGGGCGGCTATCTCGTGCCGCCGGAGGGCTTTCTCGCCGGACTGCGCGCGCTCGCCGACGAGCACGGCATCCTGCTCGTCTTCGACGAAGTACAGTGTGGCGCCGGGCGCACGGGCCGGATGTTCGCCTGCGAACACTGGGGCGTGCATCCCGACATCGTGACGCTCGCGAAAGGCCTCGGGTCTGGCGTGCCGATCGGCGCTGTCATCGCGAAGCGTCGCCTCATGGAGCAGTGGAAACGCGGCGCACACGGCAACACCTTCGGCGGCAATCCGCTCGCGTGCGCCGCGGCGATTGCCACCCTCGATCTCGTCGAGCGCGAGTACGCGGCGCTCGCCGCAAAGAATGGCGCGTACTTCAAGGAACGGCTGCAGACGCTCGCCCGACGCTTTCCCTGCATCGGCGAAGTGCGCGGCAAGGGGTTGATGATCGGCATGGAGCTGATCGTGCCGGGGCCGGAGCGCGCACCCGCAAAGGCCCTGTGCGATGCGCTCGTGACGCGCGCGTTCCACAACGGCCTGCTGCTCCTCTCGTGCGGCACGAGCACTGTACGCTTCATGCCGCCGCTCAATGTCAGTGTGGCAGAGATCGACGAGGCGCTCGCGTTGCTGGAACGCAGCCTCGGCGAAGCGCTGCAGGGTTCACACGCGTGATGCCGGATCGCCCGGTCCTCGCTGCACTGTGCTTCGCCTCGCTGGCGTGCGCAGCGGGCGGCGCGCTGATGGCAGGCGGACGCGAGCCCGTGCTGGCGCAGGTCATGTTGCCGCACAGCTATTATTGGCGCGAACTGTACCTTCCACAGCTGACGACGGGTCCCTCTGCCGTCGCCTTCACGCCCGACGGTGCCAGCCTCGTGTACAGCCAGGCGGGCTCACTGTGGCAACAGCCGATCGATTCGGGCGAAGCGCGCGAGCTGACACACGCGCGCGGCGCCTACGACCATCAACCCGACGTCTCGCCCGACGGTGGGCGCATTGTCTTCAGCCGCTACGACGGCCGGGCGATGGAACTTTGGCTTCTCGAACTCGCAAGCGGGCGCGAGACGCGCCTCACTTCGGGCGGTGCGGTCAACGTCGAGCCGCGCTTCTCGCCCGACGGCCGCCGACTCGCATGGATCTCGACGAGCGCCGGCGGGCACTTCAAGCTTTTCGTCGCCGACCTCGGGGCGGGGCCGGCCCCGCAGCTCGCGCAAGCGCACGCGCTGCTCCCGGCGCGCCGCAGCCGCGTCGAGCGCTATTACTACTCCGCCTGGGACCATGAACTGAACCCTTCGTGGTCGCCCGACGGGCGCACGCTCTACTACGTCGCCAATCCCGAGGTCGCGCTCGGCACGGGCGACCTGTGGTCCGTCGAAGTCGACCGGCCGGAATCGCCACGACGCCTCCTCGCCGAAGAGACCAGCTGGAGCGCGCGTCCGGAGCGCGCGCCCTTCGGGCCGCGCATTCTCTACAGCAGTTACCGGGGCCGCGACACGCACCAGCTGTGGCTGACCACGACCGACGGCGCCCCGCCCTTGCCGCTCACCTTCGGCGATTTCGACCTGCGCGGGGCCCGCTGGTCGCCCGATGCACGGCGCATCGCCGCGATCAGCAACGAAGGCGGCAACACGTCGCTCGTGCTGATCGAGGCCGTCGGCGGCGCGCGCCGCACGATCGCTGCCACGACGCGCCGCTTCCTCCTGCCCCGCGCGCGAGTCACGCTCGACATCGTCGATGAACGCGGCGAGCGGGTGCCCGCACGCGTCGCCGTCCTCGCGAGCGACCAGCGTGCCTATGCACCCGATGATGCGTGGCTGCGCGCCGACGACGGCTTCGACCGGACGCTGCAGGCGACCGAGACGCATTACTTCCATTGCGCGCCGCCCTGCAACCTCGAGCTGCCGCCCGGGCGCGCACGCATCCGCGTGCAGCGCGGCTTTGCGCACTTGCCCTGGGAACGCGAAATCGACATCGCAACAGACGGCACGACCGGCGTGCGGGCCGTGCTCCCCGCGAATGCGCTGCCGGCGGAGTTCGGTGCACCTGTCAGCGCCGACCTGCACGTGCACATGAACTACGGCGGCACCTATCGCCACACGACCGCGTCGCTCGCGCGCGAGGCCGATGCGGAGGACCTCGATGTCGTGTACAACCTGATCGTCAACAAGGAGGAGCGCGTGCCGGACATGGCGCGCTTTGGCCGGGGCACCGATCCTGCGGCGGCGGCGCGCGCGACGATCCTGCACGCGCAGGAATTCCACACGAGCTACTGGGGCCATCTCGGCCTCCTGCATCTCGACGATCACGTGATCACACCGGATTTCGCGGCGTACGCGCACACGGCACTCGCGAGCGCATGGCCGCACAATGGCGTCATCGCGGATCTCGCGCACGCGCAAGGCGCGCTCGTCGGCTACGTGCATCCCTTCGACTGGCGCATCGATCCGGCAAGGGAAACGGCGCTCACGAACGCGCTGCCTGCCGACGTGTACGCCGGCAAGGTGGATTACATCGAAATCGTCGGGTTCTCGGACCACAAGGCGACGGCCGAGGTGTGGTATCGCCTCCTGAACCTCGGCTTTCGACTGCCCGCCGGCGCCGGCACCGATGCGATGGCCAACTACGCCTCGCTGCGCGGCCCGGTCGGTCTGAACCGCGTCTTCCTCGACACCGGCGGCGGGCGCGACGCGGCGTCGTTGCGTGCGGCGCTGCGCGGGGGCCGCACGTTCGCGACGAATGGCCCCCTCCTCGCGCTGCGCATCGGGACCGCCGCACCGGGCGACACCGTCACGCGCAGCGGCCCCGGGCCCGAACCCTTTCGGGTCGCGTTACGCTCGCCCGTGCCGGTCGATCATCTCGAGCTCGTGATGAACGGCCGTGTCGTGAAATCCTTTGCGCTGCGGGGTGATCGCCGCCGCTTCGACGCGAATGGTGCGATCGACATTCCGAGTGGCGGCTGGCTGCTGCTGCGCGCGTGGAACGACGGCGCCGATCCGCGCGTCCTCGATCTCTACCCCTACGCGACGACGAGCCCGGTCTGGCTCGCGCTGCCGGGCGGTGCGCCGGCCTCGCCCGGTGACGCCGCGTACTTCGCCGCGTGGCTCGAACGTGTGATGGCCGCGGCGGGAGCGCGCGCGGACTACAACGATGCCGCGGAGCGACGTGAGACGATCGCCTACCTGACGCGTGCGCTCACGGGCTTTCGCGCGCTGGCGCGAGGCGACCGTACTGCTTCAGGAGGCGAATGAGGTCCGCATGCGGCAGCGCCTTTGCATAGTGGCCATCCTGCCCGCGCATGTCGTGCGCCGCGACGAGCGCGTTCGTGATGGCCTCTTCCGTCGTCTGCACAGTCGCGTCGAACAGCGGATCGAGCGCATCGTTGCCGAGGAATTCCGCGCGCGCAAGGACCGCGCCGCCGAGCGCCACCGCATTCGCGGTCGAGAATGCGACGAAAATGTCGCCCGAGCCGTTGCCTGCCGTGCCACCCATGCGCGCCATCCCGAGTGGCGCACGGCGCGCGAGCCGTTTCAGCTGGTGCGGCAGGAGCGGCGCATCGGTCGCTATGACGACGATGATCGAACCGGTCTCGCCGCCGGGCCCGCTGTCGCTGTAGACGCGATGGTCCCGCAGGTGCTGCCCAATCGGCACGCCGGCGATGCGCAGGCTGTCGCGCAGGCCGTAGTTTGCCTGCACGAGCGCGCCGAGCAGATAGTCGCGCCCGCCGATCGCGACCCGGCGCGACGCCGTACCGATGCCGCATTTGAACTCGTGGCAGATCATGCCGGTGCCACCGCCCACATTGCCCTCGGCAACCGCGCCGCCGCGCGCCGTTTCGATGGCCCGGGTGGCGTCGCCGGCCTGCACGTGGAAGCCGTTGATGTCGTTCAGGTAGCCATCCCAGGTTTCCGCGACCACGGGCAGCGACCACCAATAGCCGCTCGCATCGGCGCCTCCTGCGCGCACGCGCCAGGCGATCACCGCATCGCGCACGACACCGACACTGTGCGTATTGGTGATCATGACGGGCCCCTCGAGTTGGCCCGATTCCTCGAGCCAGGTGGTGCCGGTCATCTCGCCATTGCCATTGAGCGCGAACCAGCCGCCGAAAACCGGTGTGGTCGCCGTCGTCGCGCCGCGCGGCAGCACGGCCGTGACCCCGGTGCGCACTGCGCGCCCGCCGTCGAGATCCTCGTTCAGCGTGACATGGCCCACAGTCACGCCGGCGACGTCTGTAATCGCATTGAGCGGCCCGGGCGTGCCCTCGAACGGCACGCCGAGATCACGGGCACGAGGGTCGGCGGCGAGCGCACTCGCCGACAGCAGGATGCAAAGGCCAGTCAATCGGAGGCGTTCCATGCCGGCAGACCCTAGCACGATGCCGAAGCGCGAGCTCGGCTTCTGGATGTGCACCGCACTCGTCGTCGGCAACACGATCGGCATCGGCATCTTCATGATGCCCGCGGCGCTCGCGCCCTATGGCCTCAACGCGCTGACCGGCTGGATCATCACCGCCATCGGCTGCCTCTTCCTTGCGCGCGTGTTTGCGCGGCTTGCCCGGCTCTACCCGGCGGCCGACGGTCCTTACGCGTACATCCGCTCGACGCTCGGTCACTGGCCGGCCTACCTGTCGATGTGGAGCTACTGGGTCTCGAACTGGATCACGAATGCGACGCTCGCGGTGAGCGTCGTCGGCTATCTCTATGCGGTCGTGCCGGCGCTCGCGGCCTGGCCGCCGGCCCTGTTTGCGCTCGCGTTCATCTGGCTGTTCGTGGCGGTCAACGTGCTCGGCACCCGGGCGGGCGGCCGCGTGCAGGTCGCGTGCACGGCGCTCAAGCTGCTGCCGATGGCGGCGGTGATCGGGCTCGGCGCCTTCGTGCTGCTGACGGAACCCGCCGCCTACACGCGCTCGGTGCCCGCGACACCGCTCACGTTTGCGCAGACCATGGCCGCCTCGACGATCGCGCTCTTTGCCATGCTCGGCCTCGAATCGGCGAGCATCCCCGCCGGGCGCGTGCGGGACCCGGGCCGGAACATTCCGCGCGCCACGCTGGTCGGCACGCTGCTCACGGCCGTGATCTACGTCCTCGTGTCGACCGTGCCGCTCCTCCTCATCCCGCAGGCGGAGCTCGCGCAGTCCGGTGCACCGTTCGTCGCACTGCTCGATCACGAACTCGGCGCGGGCAACGGTCGCTGGCTCGCACTCTTCGTCGTCGTGAGCGGTCTCGGCGCGCTGAACGGCTGGACCCTGATCGTCGGCAACCTCACGGCAACGATGGCCACCCAGGGCGATTTCCCGGCCGCGTTCGCGCGTCTCAACCGACACGGCGCACCCGGTCGCGCCCTCGTGATCACCGGGCTCCTCGCGAGTGCGATGGTGCTGATGAATTACAGCAAGTCGCTCGTCGACGGTTTCGTGTTCCTGAGCACCATCGTGACCGCGGCGAACCTGCCGCTCTACCTGTGCTCCTCGCTGGCGCTCGTCGTGCTGTGGCGGCGCGGCGAGCGGGCAGCGGGTGGTGACCTGCGCACGCTCGGCACGCTCGGCGCGGCCTACGTCGTGCTCGCCTTCATCGGCGTCGGCCACGTGCCCTTCCTGTGGGCGCTCGCGCTCGCCGCCGCGGGCGTGCCGGTCGCGCTCTGGGCGCGGCGCGGTCAGCGCGCGCTGAGCGCGGCTTCGTAGCGCTCGTTCAGGAAGCGCAGGGCCTCCTGCCGCACCGGCGGGTGCACGGAGATTTCGGGCGACAAGTCGAGCAGCCGGTCGGTCCGCCGGTCGTAACGCGGCCACTCGGGCAGGCCCGGCCCGTTCGGGTTGCCGTGCTTTGCGAAATTCACCCAGTAGCCCGTGACGATCGCGGCCATGCGGCGATCCTCGGCGGTGGGCGGCGCCTCGCCCCCCCGCCATCGGGCGCGCATCCCGAGGTCGCCGAACACGTACGCGACATCATCGCTGTGCGCCGCGCCGGGCACCTTCCCGCGACGGCCCTCGTCGACGTAGCCGAAGTCGTACAGCCACGCAGGCTGGCCGACGCTTTTCATCTCGCCCGCGAGGAAGCGCGCGGGGCCGCGGAAGAGGAAATCCTCGAACCACGTGTTCACGAGTGCGCGGCCGTCGAGACCGGCATAGACGCGTCGCACGGGCGCGGGATCGGCGCCGAGCATCAGGTCCTCGAGCTTGAACGGATAGGGCCCGAGCAGCGACGCCTCGTAGCTCGTCGTGCCGGTCATGAAGGGGACAGGCTGCTGCCTGCCGGCGCGGAATATCCGGGAAATGTCGTCGGGCAGCAACCGCCCGTCGACGACCGGGTTCATCGAGTTCGGAATCTCCTTCGCCGAGTACGCGAGGATGTCCGCGACCGGCAGCGCGCGCAGCTTCGCCGGCGCCGCCGCGTCGTTCGCGATGCCGAAGTGCGCCGCCATTTTCAGGCCGTCCGCCTCGAGCGATTCGTAAGGTCCGCGCGTACCGCGCAGCTCGCGGTCACCCTCGATCCGCGAGGCACCACTTTGCGCAATCGCCCCGCGGAACAGTCCGCGCGCCGACGGCACTGCCATCAGTGTCGTCACCGAGACGCCGCCCGCCGACTGCCCGAAGATGGTCACGCGATCGGGATCGCCGCCGAACGCCGCGATGTTGCCCTGTATCCAGCGCAGCGCCGCGAGCTGGTCCATCAGCGCATAGTTCGCGATCGGCTCGTCCGGCATCGACGCCGACAGCGCCGGGTGCGCAAAGAGCCCGAGGCGGTCGAGCCGGTAATTGATCGTGACGACCACGAGCCCCTTGTGCGCGAGTGCGAACGGCTCGCCGCCGGGCCAGGAACCCGCACCCCAGCGAAAGCTTCCGCCGTGGATCCACACCATCACGGGCAGGCGCTCACCGCCATCGAATGCCTCGACGGGCGCATAGATGTTGAGGTTGAGGCAATCGTCGCTCATCGCGAGGCCCGCAAGCTGCGGCGACGCGCGCCGGAACTGCGGGCACACCGCGCCGAACGACTCGGCCGCGAACACGCCGGCACGCTGCAGTGCGGGCTGCGTCGGGCGCCAGCGCAGCTCGCCGGTCGGCGCCGCGGCGTACGGCACACCGCGAAACACCGCGATCCCGCCCTGCCGCAGGCCGGAAACGTCGCCTTCGGCCGTGTGCACGGGACGGGTGGGCACGGGCGGCGCAGCCGCCAGCGGTGCCGCGCCGGCGAGGCACAGCAACAGCACGCAGAACCGGGGTGTCGCGTTCATGTCAGAACCGGTAGGTCGCCGTGAGCCCGTAGGTGCGCAGCTTCGGGTAGGACGCGGTTGTCCGGTTCAGGAACAGCGCGAGCTGGCCATTCACATTGTTGTTGAGCCAGGCATCGCGGAAGGCGCCAGTCGGGGTCGCGTCGTCGGTGAGGTTCTCGCCCCACAACTCGAAGCGCCAGTGATCCGACTCGAGCCCGAGGCGCGCGTTCACGCGCTCGATGGCCGCGATCTCGGTGAGCCCGTCGGACATCGCATCCTGGCCCGCCTTGTACGAGTAGTCCGCGCGGCCGAAGAAGTCGAAGCCCGCGAAGGCCGCGCGCCGGTAGTCGAGCGCCAGGTTCCACTGCGTGGGCGAGGTGCGCGGCAGATCGAAACCGGAGATGTCGCCGCCCGAGGCCGCGAACGACGGCAGGCCGATCAGGCTGCGGTTGATCGCCTCGTCGAACTCGGCGTCGGTGTAGGCGAACCCGATGCTCGCGGTGAGCCCGCGCGCGAGCGCCGCGCGCACGGCGAGTTCGACGCCGCGGGACGTCGCCGTCCCGACATTGAGCGTCACGGTCTGCGGAATCGCGGCGCCGGGCGACAGGGCGGGCAGCTGCATGTCCGACCAGTCCACGTAGAAGATTGCAGCATCGAAGCCGAGGCGGCCATCGAGCACGTCGGCCTTCGTGCCGAGCTCGAACGTCCAGTTCTCTTCCGGTGCGAAGGACTCCTCGGCGGGCACCGAGGCGTTCTCGTTGAAGCCGCCCGCCTTGACGCCCTTGGCCGCGGATCCATACACGAGCCAGCCGCCCGGCGTGCGGTAATCGAGCGAGACGCGCGGCGTGAAGAACGTCCAGTTGTCCTCGAACGTGCGGGGATTCGCGATCACCTGCCCGTCGCGGATCGGTGTGCGCTGCGACTTCTCTTCGTCCGTGTAGCGGCCCTCGATGCGGCCCCGCAGCCGATCGGTGAAGTCGAACTCGAGCGCGCCGAACACCGCGCGAGATTCGGTCTCGCGCGAGAAGCGCGAGAACGGCGGCACCGTGCCGGTGACGAACCACGGTGCCGCGATCGCTGTGTAGAAGGGCGGCAGGAAGCTGACGAAGTTGGCGGGCAGCGTGGACAGCGCGCCGGCATTGAGCCCGCCCTTGTAATCCTGCGTGTAGTAGAAAACGCCCGCGGTCCATCTCAGCCGACTGCCCTCACCGCCGGTGAGTCGCAGTTCCTGGCTGAACTCGTCCACGTTGTCGATGTCGCCGCGGAACAGCTTCGAGGTGAACACCTGCGGCACGACCGCGCCGCCGGGCACGGTGCCGAGATAGCTCCACGATGCCGGACCCACGAGCCGCGTGGCATCCGATAGCGCATCGTGGCGCAGCGTGTTGTAGCCCGTGAGCGAGGTCAGCTGCCCGAGCCCCGTATGCCAGTCCGCCTGCAGGCTCGCGCGGAAGACTTCGCGGAATTCGCCGGTCGCGCGCGCGTCGGCGCCGAGCGCCGACGGCACCGCCTCGGGCAACTCGCCGCAGAACGCGAGCATCTGGCCGAACGCGTTCGGTTCGCAGTTCTGCGCCGCGTAGCCGACCGCCGGCGGACCGATCTCGTCGTCCGAGTAGTAGGCATTCAGGCGCGCGCTGAAGGCGTCCGAGGGTTCCCATTCGAGGCCGCCCGCGTAGGTACGGTACTCGTGGCCGCCGAGGTGCTCGCCCGGCACGGTGTAGTTGCGGTAGCTGCCGTCGAACTCGTCGTAACCCACGGACAGGCGGCCACGCAGCGTGTCACCGAGGGGGCCGCCGAGATGCAGGGCACCGCGCACGGTGCCGTCGGAACCGCCGGTGGCCGAGACTTTCCCTTCGAAGCTCGCCGGGGCGCGCCGCGTCACGAAGTTGATTGCGCCGGCGAAGCTGTTGCGGCCATAGAGCGCACTCTGCGGTCCCTTCACGACCTCGATGCGCTCGATGTCGAGCATGTTGAAGTTGAGCCCTGCCCGGCCCGAGACATTGACGCCATCGAGGAATATCTCGACGTTGTTGACGTCGCCGAACAGGTCGTTCTGCGTAAGTCCGCGGATGGTCGGAATCGCGAGGTACTCGCCGATCATCGTGTCGAACACGAGCCCCGGCGTCAGGGCGGCCACGTCGCGCAGGTCGCGGATGCCGGCCGCTTCGATGTCGGCCGCCGTGAAGGCCGTGATCGCCACGGGCACGGTCTGCAGGTTTTCGGACGACTTGCGGGCCGTCACGACGATCTCCTCGAGCGTGTAGCCGTCCGGCCGGGCGTCTTGCGCCGACTGCTGGGCCATCACGACCGCGCTACCGAACCCCAGGATGCAAACCGAAAGCTGCCTGACCCACATCATTGTTCGCTCCGCTCGAGAGTGCGTAAATCGCGCGCAACATCCCCGGTCGCCGCCACGCAGGCAACAGTAATTTCGTGATCGGCCGGGATTTTTTCGCGACTGTCACTCGCGTTCGCGAGTTGTCGGCATAATGCGTGCCCTCGATTGGCCTGGAGGCAGATTGACGACGTCCCGCCACCCCCTGTCGTGGCTCCCGCCCTGGCGCGACCACTTGTCCCCGGCCGGAATGGGGGTATTTTTTGTCGTCGCGCCGGTGCTCGTCGGCCTGATGCTCGGCTGGAATCGCATGGGGGTCGGGCCATACATGACCCGCGGTGCGTCGACGCTCTACTGGACCGGGCTCGCGTTTGCGGTCTGGATCGCCGCCACCGTCGGAACGGTGCTGGTCCACGCAGTTGCGGCCCGTCGCCGGCGCTGGCCGCTCTGGGCCGTTGCGCTGGCGGGCGCCGTGATCGGCATGGCGCTCTTCTACTGGCCCATCGCGCGCTACCGGCACTTCGGACTGTCGTTCATCCCGGCGGGCTTCGGCGGACCGGCACCGCCCCTGCCCTGGCCGACGCTCGACTACCTGCCGAAACTCATCGCCAACACGCTGCCCGGCGTCGCTTACTGGACGGCCGCTGCGTGGATCGTCAGCCGGCTCTTTGCGCGACAACCGGACGGACCCGTGGCCACCGCCACGGCCGCACCCGACATGCCGGTCGCGATGCACGCGGCGGCCCATGTCGAGGCCGCACTGCGCGCGCGCCTTCCAGCCCATCTCGATGCCGAGATCCTCGCGCTCAAGGCGGAAGATCATTACGTGCGCGTGTACACCGCCAGGGGGGACACGCTCGTCCACTACCGGTTTCGCGATGCCGTGCGAGGCCTCGCGTCAGCGGACGGCCTGCAGGTACACCGTTCCTTCTGGGTGCGCCGATCCGCGATCACGCGGCATTGCAGTGAAGGGCACAGCCAGTTCCTGCACCTCGTGAACGGCCTGAAGGTGCCGGTCAGCCGCTCGTACCTGAATTCGCTGCGCCAGAGCGGCACTGCGACCAATCAAGCCAGCGCGAACAGGTAATCGACGCAGGACTTCACCATGTCGCTCATGCCGTGGAGGCGCTCGTTTCGCGACTCGATCAGGCAGAACTCGTCCGGCGCGTGCGCGCGCTCGCCGTAGCCGAGGCCGAAGTGCCCGGCCGGCAACCGGTGCGGCGCGGCGGTAAACAACGACCCCGGCCAGGAGCCGCCCGAACGCGGCAGCAGCAGCGCGTCGATGCCGTACTGCCGATAGACGCGCCGCTGCGCCTGGATCAGTTGCGAGCCCACGGGCGTCGACGACACGTAGTTGTAGCCGCCATTCCTCACGATCTCGATGTCGCCGAAGCCGCGCCGGGCGAGGTGCGCAGCGAGCTTCGCCATGATGTCCTCGGGCGTCATGTCGGGTACGAGCCGCATGTCGAGCTTGGCTGTCATCCGGTGGGGCTGGACCGTCTTGCCCCCCGGCCCGCCGTAACCGCCGGTGAGACCCTCGATCGTGAGCGTCGGCCGCGAGACGTAGTCTTCCAGCGCCTGCCGCCAGTTCGCGCCACGCGCCCACACCTTCGCGCCCACGGATTCCAGTGCCGACTTCTCGTCGGTGCGTTGCGCGAGGATGTCGAGCATCGCGTGCTCTTCCTGCGTGAGCGGACGCACATGCTCGAAAAAGCCGTCGATCGCGGGATCGCCCGCCGGGGTCACCAGCGAGTCGAGCGCCTGCACGAGGTGCCAGGCCGGCTGGTCGAGCCGTGCGGCGAGGCTCGAATGAACGTCACGGGTCGGGCCGCGGCCCCAGTGCTCGCCACTCGCGACGAGGTCACATTCGATATCACCCTTGGAGCCGAGACTGATCGTGACGCTGCCGTCACGATCCTGCGAGTGCTCCGGCATGAAAACGCCGATACAGCGCTCGAGCGCCCGGCGGACTTGTGGCGCATCGTGCACCACCTGCCCGAAGTTGGGCGAGCCGATCTCTTCCTCGCCTTCCGCAACCAGCACGAGATTGACCGGCAGCTTGCGGCCTGCCGCGCGGATCGCATGCAGCGCGGCGAGGAGCGCCGCCTGCGGGCCCTTCTGGTTGGTCGCGGCGCGACCCACGAGGATAGTGCCGAGGCCTTCCTTCTCGACGAGCCTCGCCTCCCACGGCGGCGAGCTCCACTCGGCGGGATCGACCTGCTTCACGTCATACATGAAATAGAGGCCGAGCGTGTGGCGGGCACCGGCGTCGAGTGTCGCGAAGACGCCGGGCGCACCCTTCGTCGGAACGATCTCGGCGTGCTGGAAGCCGGCATCGAGCGCCAGGCGTCGCGTCAGTTCCGCGCCCTCCTGCATGCCGATGTTCTCGGCCGCGATGGACGGCTGGCGGATCCACTCCTGCAGGCGCGCGACGGTCTCGTCGTGTCGGCGCTCCACCTCACGGTAGATCGGGGCGAAATTCCTGCCGACGGCGGGTGCCGATCCCGCGCGTGCGGCGTCGCCGAGTGCGAGGGTCGTGCCGACGGTCGTGGCGATGAAATCCCGGCGCGTGAGCTGCGACATGACGGCGGTTCTCCTAGGCGCGCGGCGGCGCGATCATCAGGCTCATGATTTCCGCGCCGACCCGCAGGTCGGAGACGGTACCGAAGTGTTGCGCGCGCAGCCGCCCCTGCCGATCGATCAGCAGCAGCGTCGGGGTGCCCTGCATCCGATAGGCCGCCATGGTCTTCGGCAGCCCCTTGCCGTCGCCTGGCGCATCGACGCCGACCGGAAAGCCGATCCGGTACTCGTGGAGGAAAGCCTCGAGAGCCACCGGTGTCATCGCCGCGTGGTGCTCGAAGACCGTGTGCAGCCCGAGTACCGCGACGTCGGCCGGATCGAAGGTTTCAAGGATGCGCATGGCCTGGGGCAGCCCGTGGCTCACGCAGCCCGGGCAGAGCATCTGGAAGGCCTCGATGACGACCACCCGTCCGCGCAGTGCCGCGAGCGACACCGGCTCGCGGGCATTG
>WBZO01002846.1_pt1 | contig 21485 bp, 19 predicted proteins | sample 5204261 | NCBI WGS metagenome assembly WBZO01 (sample SAMN12412400, study PRJNA552823) | activated sludge metagenome | isolation source: activated sludge from anammox sidestream of wastewater treatment plant... | place: USA: North Carolina | collected 2017-09 | reverse complement strand
GCCGCTACACCCGCGGCATCGAGCTCGAGAACCTCGAGGCGTCCATGCGCACGGAGTACCAGGAAACCTTTCTGCCAGGGATGCAGCGTATCCGTTCCGCCCTCGTCGAAGGCGAAGCGCCGGAGGACTTCTCGTGGACTGACATTCGCGCCGTCCTCCCCGACGTGCTGTCCGACATTCGCGTCCGCGAGATCAACGGCACGGCCAAAGACGCACTAGACTATGCCGAGAATGATGGCACCGGCCTGAAGGTGATTGCCATCGGTGGCGACAAGCTGGCGCGCGGTCTGACGCTCGAAGGACTCTGTACGAGCTACTTCCTTCGGACCGCGCGCATGTACGACACGCTCATGCAGATGGGGCGCTGGTTCGGCTACCGCGACGGCTACCTCGATGTCTGCCGCCTCTACACGTCACAGGAAATGGTGGAATGGTTCGGCCATATCGCCGACGCCGCCGAAGAGTTGCGTCAGGAGTTCGACAACATGGTCGCGGCCGGCGCCACGCCAAAACAGTTCGGTCTGCGGGTGAAATCGCATTCGGTGCTGACGGTGACCTCTCGGGCCAAGATGAGAAACGCTCGAGCGATGCAGCTGACCTATTCGGGCGACCTTCTGCAGACTATCGTGTTCCCCAACCGCAAGGACGACATCACGACGAACTTCAAGGCCACGGATCGGTTCATCAACGCACTCGGTCCATCGACGAATCTGAATGATCAGCATTTCGTTCCACAAGGTCAGAAGTGGCACGGTCACCTTTGGCGAGATGTGCAAGCCCTGAGCGTCATCTCGTTCCTGCGGGATTACAGAACCCACCCTGCCAGTTTCCGGATCATGAGTCCGCTGATTGCGGACTTCATCGAGGAGATGAACAAGGATAGCGAGCTCACGAGCTGGACAGTTGCGCTGATCGGAAAGGACGCGGGCCCGGACGACAAGTACCGTAAGGTCGGCGGCTCTTCGGTCAACATGCTGAAGCGGAGGAGAACGACCGAACATGCGGATCGATATTCTATCAAGACCCTGATCTCGCCTCGCGATCAGGCCATCGATCTGACGGAAGCAGAATGGAAGGCTGCGCTCGGCCTCAGCCAGAAAACGTGGCGCAACGATACCGATCGTAACGAGGGCAAGGAGCCTCCGTCAGAGCCGAGAGGTCCGCAGATCCGTCACATTCTCGGGGAAGGAGACACCGAAGCAGGCGTCCGGGCCCGCCGGGAGCGTGGTCTCTTGATGCTCTATCTGCTCGATCCCGAGGGTGCCGAGGTCGAAGAGCTAAAGGATGCCGATCCCGTCGTCGCCTGGGCAATCAGTTTTCCGTCAAGCAACTCCGAGAGAAGGGTCTCCAATTCGAGGTACATCGCCAACAGCGTACTTTGGGGAGGCCTCAATGAGTGGGTGGACTGAAGACGGGCTCGCACGTGCGTGGCGAGCGCTCGCGCGCCAAGAAGCGGCGGAAGACTGGCGATTTGTCCACCTCACTGGGATGGGCGCCGTCTCGGTTGAAGCAGGCTGTCACTTTCCGCTCGGTCGGGAAGCCTTGATCGTCTCCTTTCCCGGATCGTGGCCGGTCAATCCGGCACGGCTGCCCGAAGGCAAGGGTTTCGACGTCTCCTGCATCGAGGGTCAAACCGTATTCGCGGGTAAGACGGCGATCGCCCTCGTGAGGCGGCCAGAGGGCTCACCCGACATCTTCGCCATAATGGTCGTGGATGTCTTGAGAACGCTGGAGACTGCAGCCAACAGCGCGAGCCGCGACGTTGTGGAGGCCTTCCTCGAACGGGTCAGGGAGTGGCAGGCTTTCATGGCACGAACGCACCGTCCTCTTTCGTCCGATGCGCAGATCGGCCTGCTCGGCGAACTCTGGATGCTCAGGCTGCTCACGGACACCTCCCTCGGAGCTGGTGCTCTCGACTGCTGGCAGGGGCCGTTGCGGGCTGCACAGGACTTCCACGTTCGGGGTGGCGCGATAGAGGTGAAGAGCACAGTCCGGACCGGCAGCTTCCTCGCGCGGATCAACAGCATCGAACAGCTGGATGGTGACCGGGCGCCCAACTTCCTGTGCGCCTTTCGCTTCGAGGAAAATACCGATGGGGTCTCGCTCGTCGGTCTTGTGACTGAACTCCGAGAGACGTTCGGACTGGCCGGAGTGCAACGCGGGTTCGAAGCACTGCTCATGGTGATGGGGTACCTCGACGAGCATGCAGCGCTCTACGGGCGCACACTGACATTGAAGGACGCAAGGGCGTTCCGCGCGGAAGGTGACATGCCGCGTCTCACGCGCGCGGCGCTTCCAGCTGCCATCCGCTCAGCTGCCTATGTGCTCGACCTCGACGCGCTCGAAGTTCCCTCGATCGGACTTTCGGAGTTGATCAACGAATTTGGACTGGATTGACATGAGCCTCGATGATTTTCACCGCAACTTTCGTTCCGATCTGCAGACCATCATCGCCGAGCGCGTAGAGGCCGGCGAAGGCCCATTTCCTTCGGATGAGCTCGTTTTTGCGGAAATGGTCATGGAGCATGTCGCAGAAACCGGGATCTGCGAGGCACCAACCGTTTGCCACTGGAGCGGCAAGGTCGGCAACGCGAAACTCCGCATTACGGGCTATGCGCTCAGCTCCGATGAAACGGCTCTCGACCTCTTCGTGACCCACTATTTCGGGACCGAAGAACTGAACGATCTCAGGGACTCGGATGCCACCGCAACCGCAAGCGAAGGCGTTCGCTTCCTCTTTCGTGCGGCAAGCGGCAACCTCGACGCAAAGATCGATCCGACCCATCCGGTGAGGGACCTGGTGGCAACTATTCGTTCTCGCTGGGGCGAGATTGACCGAATTCGTGTGTTCGTGATCACCGATGGCAAGACCAAGACCAAGCGGTTCTCGAACAAAGAGGTTCACCAGAAGATGGTGGCCGTCGAGGCCATGGATATGGAGAGGCTGTTCCGCCACACCGAGGGCAAACCGCGAGACGAACTGGCCGTAAGTTTCGTCCAGTCGATCGGTCGGGCGCTTCCCTGCGTACATGTCCCAGACCCTGACGCTGACTACGAGTATGCCCTAACTGCCATTCCCGGGCAGCTCATCCGGGATCTCTATCTGCGCTACGGGACGACGCTGCTCGAAGCCAATATTCGCACCTTTCTGGGGAACAAGCGCGCGGTCAACAAGGGCATCGTCGAAACGCTGCGAAAGGAACCGGAGCACTTCCTCGCCTTCAACAATGGCCTCGTGCTTGTCTGCGACGAAGCGGCCTTCGAGCGGACCGAGGACGGGAATCTGGGCCTTTCCTTCCTGAAGGGTCTGCAGATCGTGAATGGCGGCCAGACCACCTCGACCATCTACTTCTCTTCGCGCGACGATCGCACCATCGATCTCAGCCATGTCATGGTCCCGGCAAAGATCATCATCCTCAAAGGATCGCAGGACGAGGCACGCGAGCGACTGATCAGCAACGTCTCCCGCTATGCGAACAGCCAGAACGCGGTGAAGATGTCCGACCTGTCGGCAAACCGCCCGTTCCATCGAGAGCTTGAAAAACTTGCGAACGACACGTGGTGCCCGGACGGCGCAACGCGATGGTTCTACGAGCGCGCGGCTGGCGCCTACAACGTCATGCTGCTGAGGGAAGGTACCACGCCCGCGAAGAGGCGAAACCTGAAAGAGATGGTCCCGCCGAAACGCAAGCTGACCAAGAACGACATCGCGAAGTACCATGAAGCGTGGCGCGGCAAGCCGAACCAGGTCGCAATGGCTGGCGAGAAGAACTTCGCGGCCTTCATGGCTGCGCTCGATGATGATCCGACCATTGTCCCCAGCCCGCTCGATGCCCGCTGGTATCGGGCGATGATCGCCAAGGTCATTCTGTTCAAGGCGATCGAAAGCATGATCAAGACGAAAGAGGCGAAGGAGGTGTTCCGCCAGGGATGGGTGAACATCGCAACCTACGTCGTGTCGGTGGTCGCGGATCGACTCGGCGACAGGCTGGACCTCGAGCAGATCTGGATGCGACAGGGGATTTCCGGCGGTCTGCGCGACCTGCTCTGGGACTGGGCCGTGATCGTGAACGCCGAGTTCAACAGGATCGCCCCGGGCCAGCAGATTTCAGAAGTGGCGAAACGAGCGGACACGTGGGCTAAAGTCAGAGCGGCGGACTACTCGCCTCATTCCTTATCCATTCCTGAAATCAAGCAATAGAGATCATTTGGTCAGCACAGAAATGGCAAAAGTTCGAGACATCGGCGAGACACGGAAACGATCCGACGACATGATCCTGGTCGGGTACTTTCTTTCGCGTTGCACAGACTTTTCCGATGGCAAGGTGCCGAGGCCGCCTACCTCACTGGGCGCCGACAGTTGGAATGGTGCGTACGAACTGTTCTTTGACATACTTTCGGACGGTCGCTCTCAACAGCAGTTTCGCCATACGCTCAGGAATACGCGCGACATATTCGATTCCCTTTTCGACAATGGTCGAAAGGGCTGGTCGGATGGTCAGAAGCGAGGAGCTGAGCTCAGCGAACAAGACCGATCAGTTCACGAATACTGGATACGCCACAGCGATGAAGATCTGCTCAGCAAAGTTTGCAAGTTTCTCGGAGGACAGGGGCAACGCCGAAATCAGCATTGGACCCGTGACGAGCTAATCATTGCACTCGACTATCATCTGAATCATCGTAACTTTGATCCTCGGCCTCAATCCGAGGAAATAGGCGAACTCGCACAACGTATCGCGAAGGTTGGTGCGGCCTTGGGTCTGACAGGACGCGGATTGCTTTTGCGAACGCCAGATTCAATCGCCATGAAGTTGCGAAACTTCAGCTCTTTTGACCCCCAATACACCGAAAACGGCAGAAAGGGTCTAACCAATGGCAACAGGCTTGAAGCTGAGCTTTGGGAGGAGTTTTCGGGACGTCCGGACGAGGTGGCGCGGGTTGCAACGGGATCTTGGAGTTAATCGGCGCTAGTGACGCGGAGACCTTGGCTTTCGATGACCTCGAATTCGAAGCGCCAGAAGGTCGAATAATGACCCGAGTTCATCTTTCCCGAGAGCGAAACAGTACACTCGTGAAGAAAAAGAAGGGCGCCGCGCTGCGAAAGCATGGCTGTCTTGCCTGTGAGGTCTGCGGCTTCGATTTCTTGCAGACTTACGGAGAGAGGGGCCGGGAATTCATCGAATGCCACCACACCTTACCGATTTCATTGCTCGGTGAGCACGGAAAGACCAGCTTGAGCGGCCTAGCCTTGGTCTGTTCCAACTGCCACCGCATGATACATGCTCAACGCCCTTGGTGGTCAATTGACGATGCAAGAGCAGCTCTGATCAGCGTCAACCGATCAAGAAGTCAGCGCTGAAAGGAGCAATTTCGCAATCTGACGCGCGAGAAGCGGCGGCACTGCGTTGCCAACTTGGACGTACTGCTGTGTCCTGTTCCCCAGAAACAGGTAGTCGTCGGGAAACGTCTGCAGCCGGGCTGCCTCGCGCACGGTCAGACTGCGGCACTGGATCGGATCGGGATGGATGAAGTAGTGCCCGTCCTTGGAAATATGGCTCGTGACAGTGGTAGACGCTTCGCCCGCCAGCTGGACACGGAAACGGTCGTTGAAGACACCGCTGTGCCAGTTGCGGTGATCCGGGCTGAGCACCAGAGGAAAATCGGCGGCCTTCGGGCTGTAGCCACGGACGGTCCCGAACACGGCAGCAAACAGGTAGCGGCCCAAGTCCGAAGCCATGTGCCCGCGCGTCTCATGCTGGGCAATCGCGCGAAGTCCTGGTCGCTCGATCCACTGCAGCAACTCATCGTTCGAAGAGCCATAGCCGTCCTGCAACTGTGTCGCCGCCCGAACGGTAGGCGTATTGTCCTTCAGTCGGTCTGAAACGGACAGGAACGCTTCACGGAGCGCGCGGTTCTCCTTCCCCTTGGAGATGCTGGCCAGCAGCTTCGCGGCGTCGAGGACTTCTCCTCGCCAGGCAGCCGCGTCGTCGAGTCCGCGGCTGATGCCGCTTCGCAAGGCGGGCATCGTTTCGATGACATCGCGGACGGTCCGCGCCATCCCCGACACAGCGATCTCCGCATCGGCGGCCTGTCCTGCGATGTCCGAACGGATGCCGACGATGATCACCCTGTGGCGACGCTGCGGGACTCCAAACGCCTCGGCGCGCACGATGAAATCCGAAGGCTGTGCCGCCTCCTGCAGGCTGGCCTTGCCATCCTCGACCCGGATGGCGCGAAGTTCGTAGTGATGTGCGTGACCCGTGCCGAGCGAGGACAGATCCTCCATCAGCATCTCGAAGACAAGTCGGCTTTCGACTGTGGACGAAAGCATGCCCTTGACGTTTTCCATCACGAAGGCGGCCGGGCGAAGCTTGTCGAGAACCCGGATATACTCGCGAAAGAGGTAGTGCCGCGCATCCTCCTCCGGGACATAGCCGACCTTGCCCCTGGAGCGGACGCGCCCCACCAGGGAATAGGCCTGACAGGGCGGGCCGCCGATCAGGATCGTGTCGTCGTATTTTCGTTTCAGCTTCGCGATAGCGCCATCTATGGCGGTCGCCGCAGCCTCGGTGCCGAGCTCAAGCGCGCGGGCTTCGTCGATGGCTTGCTGCCACGCTTCAGCGTCGACGGCCGACCAGTCCGGTTCGGATGCCAGCCCAGCATGGAAATCGATGAACTCTTTCGGCAAGACGCCATGACGCGCACGGTACTCGCGCAGAAAGGCACGCAGCGTCAGGGTCCGGTGGGCCGACGTCTCCTTCTCGACCGAAATGCCGATCCGAAAAGGCGCAAGGCCGTCCTCGACGAGGGACGCGAACCCCTCGCCAAGGCCGCCTGGACCGGCAAACAGATCGACAATGCCGAATGTGGAAGGCAAATCAGGCTCCTGACGAATTTCATTCAGCCGGTGTATACCAGGTTCAGGGACGAAAACCAGGACGGATGTGACCGATATCGTGGATCAGCAGACCCGTTTCCGGATGATGTCGGGGATCAGGGGAAAGAACACCAAGCCCGAGCTGGCTCTCAGGCGGGCATTGCACGCGCGCGGTTTCCGCTTCCGGCTCCATTCCGGCAAGGTTCACGGTCGACCGGACCTTGTCCTTCCGAAGCACCGCGCCGTTGTCTTCGTGCACGGCTGCTTCTGGCATCGTCACGAGGGATGCCGCTATACAACCACCCCATCTACCCGCCAGGACTTCTGGCAGGCAAAGTTCGAGGCGAACGTTACTCGGGACAGCGCCGTTCGCACGACGCTTCTGGAAGACGGATGGCGTGTGGCGACGGTGTGGGAGTGCGCCCTCCGAAAGCCGGATAAGGTGGCCGCCTCGGCCGAACTCCTGTCGGCCTGGCTGCTGTCCGACGAAGATCAGATCGAGATCGGCGCGGAAGGTGTGCAGTCCTCCTGAACTGGACTTCGGTGCGGACGCTGCGATCAACCGACCTTGCAGCCCCAGAAGGACGTGTGATCGGCGGCGAAGTAGCCGTCGGCGACGCGGAAATACCCCTGCAGCTCGACGGTATCGCCCGCGGTCAGCGGCACCATGGTCTGCAGCCAGATCGCGGTGGCGAGCGAGATGTGGGTGGCAGAAATTTCGCCGAGGGAGCCGCGGATTTCCGTCGTGCCGTTCAGCACGAGCCGCCCACGCATGCGCGCCGTGGCGCTGGCGTTTATCTTGTAGAGCAGCGTCGCCCCGAAGAGGTAGGTGCCGTCCACAGGGGCGACGAAATGGTTGTTGGCGGCGTCGAAGGCGCCCTGATCGTTGGTGTCGGTGTTGTTCAGGCCGATCTTCTCCAGGCCCCGACGCCGACGTAGTTGTCGTAGTTGGCATACGCCTTGAAACGCGGCAGCCGAGGCTGGTCAACGATCCCGGTGGCGTTGTCGACGCTCAGACCGTCGAAGAAGGCGCTCCCATCGGCGGAAACCGCGAGGCGGAAGCGGTCTGAGCCGAAGAGGCCGACCAGCGCCTTGGTCACGAAGCCGGTCTGCAGAGTGAGCCCAAGATCGTCGCCCGCAGCCTCCTTGTTCATGGTGTAGAACAGATCGCCAGTTCCGCCCTCGGCCACGGTCTTCGCCGTCCAGAGCGCCGCGTTGAGCTTGGCCGAGAATGGGTTCGACGCATCCGCGGCGGTCCCGAGCCCCAGCAGCGCGAGGTTCTGCAGGGCGTCCGGCGTGGTCCCGATCCAGCCCGCGCCGTCGTAGACAAGCAGGATGCCCTCATCCTCGATCCATGCGCGCCAACCGGTCCGTGGCGGCAGGCGCAGCCAGGCGCCGTCGGTCCAGATCGCGACGTTCAGGTCCCAGCCAGCCCAGTCGCCTGTCGCGCCCGAGCCGACGATGTAGCGGTCGCAATCGGCGGGACCAACAGGCGGCGCGGTAAGGTCCCGGTCGAGGACGGAGAGCTGCACCAGTCCGTCGAGGATCCGCAGCGCCTCGTTGTGGGTGACATGCTTCTGGGCCTGCGCCGCGAGGATGTAGGGCAACAGGAGATGGGTCGTGGCGTCGGACATGGGATGGCCTTCAGAACGTGAGCGTGACGGTTTTCGGCGCCCCCCGCCCCACGAGGGCGGAGAGCTGGTAGATGTGGACGGTGAGGTTGTCGCCGGGGCCGAGCGGCGCGCCCCAGTCGGCAATCTGCTGGGCGGCGGTGTAGACGGCGCTGGTGGTGGCGGTGCTCAGCACCCGCTTCACAATGGCGCCGTCGAGGATGTCCACCTCGTAGGCTTCCAGTTCCTCGGCCAGCGGCACCTCGAGCCCGCCCCAGCTATCCGCCGCGAGTGCGCGCGACCGGCGCGTCCAGCGGATGGTCAGATCGCCGGACGCACGCGGTCTGCGCCATGGCTGCTCGACATGGGCGACTGAGAACGGCCGCAGCCCCACGCCTGCTGGCGTGAAGGCCTGCGCGACATAGGTCGGATTCAGTATCTGAATGTGGCGGAGGGAGAGGACTCATCCTCTAACTCTCTGATAAGCCATGGCGAATCGCCCACAACTCCCGCCCACTCCCAAGCATTTCCTCGTATGCGCAGCTTTACGCAGTTCGCAAACGCGAGTGGCCAGCCGCGCTCATGCGGACATTTCACGTAGCCCTGCTCACCATTGCGCAACAATCTGACTGGTTTGTGCAAAGACTAGCTGTACGAGGTCATGACGTTGTTGACACGTAGAGGCGCGAGCGTCGCGGGTGGATGACCGCCGGCCGCGCTGTGGGGCCGGTGGTAGTTGTAGTGCAGGTTCCAGGTCTCAATGGCTGCACGGCGCTCGTCCTCCGAGTTCCAGGACTGGGCGTAGAGAAGCTCTTCGGCGAGGATCCTGTTGTAGCGCTCGATCTTGCCGTTGTGCCGTGGCGTGTACGGCGTGATCCGCTGATGTCTCGCCTCCTGGAGTGCGGCTGCGAACGCCGCCGCCCTATAGCAGGAGCCGTTGTCAGTGACGATGCGTTCGATGTATGTGATCCCGTGGGCCGCGAACCAGGCTCGGGCGCGACCAAGGAATTCGACCGCGGTCACAGCTTGCTCGTTGGGCAGCGCCTCCGTGTAGGCCACGCGCGAGAAGCCATCGATCGCGGAGTGCAGGTAAACGTAGCCGGTTCTGGCTCCGCGGGTCTTGGTCCGGGCGACCGCTCGGGCTTGAGCGCTGTTCTTGCCGTGCACGCGCCAGCCGCCGCCGTCGGGTATTCGACCGACCTTCTTGACGTCGAGGTGGACCATGTGGCCGGGCCGCTGAGCCAGGATCTGCTGGGGCTCGCGATTCGTCTCGCCGCAGGGGTCGATGAACCTGCGCCGATTGAGCTGCAACTGGGCGAGGATCCTGCTCACGGTTCGCCGGCTCACTCCCACGCCTTGCTGCTCAAGTTCGAACACGATGCGGGCAGCTGACCACTTGTGATCTCTGCGCATCGACTCGATTCGAGCAACGACGTCGCCCCGAGTCGCGGTGGGTTGACGACGCGGGACCGACGGCCGGTCGAACAGACCGATGTCGCCGTACTCCCGGTAGCGATTGACCCACTTCGAGGCTGTTGCCCGCGAGATCCCCATCTCGGCGGCAACGTGTGCGATCGGCCGAGTTCGGCATCGCTCAACGAGCCTGCGACGTCCCTCGACGGTCAAAGGAGCATTGCGATGCGTCGCAGGCCGCAAGGTCACGCCCCAACTGTGGTGACGCCGGCGTCCAGCAAGCCGGTGAGGTGGTCGATCGCGACGTGGCAGTGAATCCTCAGGCTGTCAACGAGCGCCGCCTCGTCGGCGTAGAACCCCGGATGATGGTTCGCGAACATGCCCCGCCCGCCGGGTGAAGCTTCGAGCTTCGGGGTCGGATCGGCTGCCAGCTGGGTGTCTTGAACGCCGAAGAGCAGGTAGGTGCCGCCGAACTCCCTCACGAACACCGCGACGTCGTCGTAGCCCATCGTCGGAGGCACTTCGAACACCAGGCTGTGCGGGGTGCTGCGCCTCAGGGTCGGAAGTGCGGCATCGATCCACGTGCGTTCGTTGACCAGCGCTGGGACGTCTTGCAGGAAGCGAACGTCGACGGCGCATCCCTGTGCGGTGGCGTGCCCCTCGGCTGCCGCCGATAGGGCTGCCTTGAGGTCTGCCAGAGTCCCCTCGTCGTGGCAGCGCAGCGTCCCGTGCACCGTGACCTTGTCGCCGATCACGTTGTAGCGCCCGATGTCCTCAACGTGACCAAAGGTGACGGTTGCGGGGTACGTCGGCTCGATCGTTCGGGTCACTGAGGCAGCCGCTGTGATGAATCCAGCTGCTGCGAGGAGCGGGTCACGTGCAAGCCATGGCATCGCTGCGTGAGCCTGGGTTCCTGCGAAGGTGACTGCCACTCGCGATGAGGCCGCAAACTGGACCCCGGCCCGATAGCCGACCACTCCCCGTGGGAGCGGGGAGACGTGCATGCCGAAGACCATCGTCGGCTCGATCCCCTGAAATGCGCCGGCATCGAGCATGGCTTGAGCGCCGCCCGTCTCATTGAGTGGTGCGCCTTCTTCGGCTGGTTGGAACACCACGAGGACGTCTCCTGGCAGAGCGTCCCGGATCGTGACGAGGACCCGTGCGGCTGCGAGTACTACCGCCATGTGGCAGTCGTGTCCACAGGCGTGCGAGACGGGCACCCGCTGACCCGACTCACTGCGGGCCTCGACTCGTGACGCGTACGGCAGCTCGGTCGATTCCTCGATCGGAAGCGCGTCCATGTCCGCCCGCAGAGCGATGCGACGATCGACCCGAGGTACAGCCCCGCCCCGAATGATCGCGACGATCCCATGGCCGGCCAGTCCTGATCGGATGTCGTCGACTCCGATCTTGCGTAGCTGGTCGATCAGGTATGCCGCGGTCTGCGATTCGCGATTGGAGAGCTCGGGGTGCTCGTGGAGGTGTCGTCGCCACCGGACCAGGTCGGCCGCGGCGTCGGTGACTGCTTCGTCGATGCGGGCGTAGATGTCAGCGTCCCCGACTCGGGCAGAAGCTCCGGGGGTCGTCTTCACGCGCTCGATCCCTTGAGTAGATCGACCAGAGCGTGGCTGTGGGTCAATTGCGGATGGTGCCCGGCACCCGGCATCGAGATCAGCTCCACGTTCGGAAGTGACGCGAACTGCTCAACCGCGCTCGGGTCGAGCGGGTCGTCGCTTCCGGTGATGATGCGGACCGGGCCGCGGAATCGCGCGAGCGCTTCCTGCAGTTCGGCACGCCACTGCTGCGATCCCGCAAGGGCGAGCTGCTCGGCCACCCTTTTGGCGCTGCTTCGCTTGAGGTCACTGACGCTGGACTCGAGAGCAGCCGCGGTCGCCTCTGCGCCGGTCAGTTGGCGTGACAGCCGTACGGGGTCCGTGTGCCGCAGGTAGGTGCATACGAGCGGCCGCAGGCGTGCCGTCGCACCCGTCGGGGCTTGGAGGAAGAACGGTGCGATCAGCGTGAGGGACTCAACCTGTGCCGGGAACCGGTCGGCAGCGACAACTGCCGCAGCCGCACCGATGGAGTGGCCGATCGGGTGAGCAGGTTCCCCACCGAGCACCGCCGGCAGCCACTGTTCCCAGTCCTGAACGCCAGTCCCGCCGCTGAGGCCGAGTCCGGGCAAGTCGACGACCCGTCCCTCAATCCCCGACGCCACTTCGGCCCACGTGTCCGCGTTCACGGGCAAGCCCGGAAGAATCACACGGCTGGATCCGGGGACGCCGACCTCGAAGGTCCGCAGGCCACCGGCGTCCACGAACCGCCGGCCGTCAGCCATGGCGGCACCAAACCGATGAGCGGCCAGGTGGTCCGCCCACCGTTCGAGAGAGACCAGAACGTCGGGCATCCGGATCCCGTGTCTGTCGGCAAACTCCACGGCGGACGCGGTCGGGTAGCGATCGGTGGACAGGAAGGTGAGTGTCTCTGGATCTGCCTTGGTGATCCGGGACGGGAGCCGCTTGATGACACCGATCGGCATCCGTATGCGCGGGACCTTCGCGCCGAGATGCCGGCCGACGTGCGTGAGCAGGTCGGTCAGCGGCGGAGTGTCGTCATCGAGAACCCAGTAGGCCTTGCCTGCTGCCGCCGGATCGACCGCCGCTGCCGCCATGAACGTAGCCAGGTAGTCGACCGTGACGACCGGGAGGAACGTCGATCCGTTTCCCGGCAGCGCGGCCGCCGTACCGTCCCAGATCTGCTTGATGGTGGTAGCCAGGCCGATGTGCTGGTCGGACTCCCCAGTCGCGCTGTCGCCGATCACGCTCGACGGGTTGACGATGGTCCAGGGGACTCCGCGCTCCTGTGCCCGAGCCTGGAAGACAGCGTCGGATTCCACCTTTGACGCCTCATACGCGCCGAGCTCCTTGTATGCCGCCGTGCGGTGGTCGTCGGACCACGGAATCGTTGACGGGTCTTGCCCGCCGACGCGGTAGCCCGATACGTGCACGACTCGCTGCAGGTTAGGGAGGTCGGCGGCGAAGTCGATGACTTTCTCGACGATGCCGACGTTCGCGGCGCGTGCCTCCTGTGCCGTCATCCCAAATCGGTAGGACCCGGCACAGTTGTGGATCTCGGTCACGTCCGTGAAGGCCGACGGGCCCCCGGCGACGATCTCAGCGGCATCGAAATCGACGATCGTCGTACTGATGCTCCGTGTCAGGCCATGCTCCCTGAGCCATTGCTCCACCCGAGCTCCGGACTCGGCGGTCCGCACCGCCGCCGTGACGTCCGCGCCAGCCGTGGCAAGGGTCAGGACGAGGTGCCGGCCGACCAGTCCCGAAGCCCCGAAGACCAAGGCGTGACGAGAGTCCTGGTGCAGTGTCATCGCGTCCCCCCAACGGTCTGGCAGCGCTGGTTGATGAGCTCCGCCACGACGTCGCCGGCGGCAGTCAGAGGCTGAGTGCTCTGCATCGCTCGAGAAACGATGACCGCACCCTCGATCGTCGATACGACAACGGTCGCCAGAGACCGTGCTTCGTCCGCGGCAATGCCGCTGGCCTCCAGGAATGCTGCTGTCGGGGTGATCCAGGAGTCGAAGGCAGTGGCGCACGCCTGGCGAAGTCGCTCGCTGTCCGCGCTCATCTCCAGAGTGACGACCGAGACCGGGCACCCAAGCCGGAAGTTGCTCTCGCTGACGATGGTCGTCAGTGCCTCGATCGCCGCGCGAGCCGCCTCAGCCGGGCCGCCCGCGGCAACCGCGGCCTCTGCAATCAGCGTCTCGAACTGCTTCGCCGCAAGCTCGACCGCAGCTACGCCCAGGCCCTCCTTCCCATCAGGGAAGTGGAAGTAGATCGACCCCTTCGGTGCGGCGGCATGTTCAATCACGGCGTTTAGGCCCGTGCCGCTGTAGCCGCTGGTCTGGATGAGCTCAAGCATGGACTCTGCGAGCCGAGCCTTTGTCAGGTCCCCTTTGGATGCCATGGGAAGCATAATAGACCGGTCTACATATTTTGTCAACCGAGGCCCGCTCCTCGCGCGCACGCGAAGGGCTGACCTGGGTGGCCGCGCGCCGGTTCGGCTGCTCTGGCTGACGATGATCAACCTCAACGAGGCTGCGGTCATGCCCAGGCCGAGTAACCAGATCAGCAGAGGCCATGGCGGCGGCAGTTCGCCGGCATTGATCAACACGAACGCGGCGCCAAAGCCCGCGCCGATGATCGCCCCGAGTCGCTCCCCAGTCACGCCGGCCGCCCCCTCGATCGTGCCGCTGGCAGCGTATCCGGCTCGTCGTTCAGTTTGAACTGGTGGCGCGTCGCTTGCTCGGGGCCGCGCCGTCTACAACGTCATGGCCAACAACAGCTAAGCGCCTTTGAAACTAAAAGAAAAAGGCCCCCAACGGGAGCCTCATCTCGGGTTCGCTACAAGATAATGGCGGAGAGGATGGGATTCGAACCCACGATACGGCTTATCACCGTATAACGGTTTAGCAAACCGCCGCCTTCAGCCTCTCGGCCACCTCTCCGTGCCCCCGTGTATGCCCAAGATTGCGCGCCGCATCAAGCGCGAACTCCCATAAGGAGGGGCCTGATCCAGCCAAATGGCCGGAAATTTCTCAATCGTGATAGCGAATGAGCCCTTCCTGCGCGACCGAGGCCACGAGCCGGCCATCGCGCGTATAGATGCTGCCCCGATTGAAGCCGCGCGCGCCCGATGCGCTGGGGCTGTCCTGGCTGTAGAGCATCCAGTCATTCACCCGGAACGGCTGATGGAACCACATGGCATGGTCGAGGCTCGCCGACTGGAGCTTGCCCGAAACCCAGCTCACGCCATGAGGCCGCACGCAGGTGTCGAGCAGCGTCATGTCCGAGGCATAGGCGAGAATGCACTGGTTGAGCGCGATGTCGTCGTCCACCTCCTTGCGCGCCCGGAACCAGACATGCTGCACCGGCTCCATCGGCTCGGGGTCGATGTAATGCTGCGGGTTCACCGGCCTGATCTCGATCGGGCGCGGCCGCGAAAAATGCTTTGCGATCGCTTCAGGCAGCTTGCCGGCAACGGCCTTCCGCAACTCGCGCTCGCTCGGCAGTTCCTCGGGCGCGGGAATGTCCGGCATCGCCGCCTGATGCTCGAAGCCCTGCTCCGGCACCTGAAACGAGGCGGCGAGATTGAATATCTGCTGGCCGTGCTGGATCGCGACGACGCGCCGCGTGGTGAAGCTCTTGCCGTCGCGCGAGCGGTCGACCTTGTAGAGGATCGGAATTTTGGGATCGCCCGGCCGGATGAAATAGGCATGGAGCGAATGGCAGACCCGGTTCTCGACCGTCCTGTAGGCAGCGACCAGCGCCTGCCCGATCACCTGCCCGCCAAAGACGCGCTGCCAGCTCACATCGGGGCTGTGTCCGCGAAAGAGATCGACCTCGATCTGTTCGAGGTTGAGAACTTGGATGAGGTCTTCGACGGCGTCGGTCGAGTTGGCTTCTGTCATCTGGGATTCCTGTCGCCGCTTTCGCGCGCTTCTGAAAAGTGCGCGAAACATAAGCATAACGACGGAAGCTGTCACCCGGGTTGAACCGGGAGCCGCACTCGATATCAGGCCCTCAGTGGCTGGCGAGCCACTCCCGCGCCTGCCTCTGCGCTTCGGCGATCTCGGACGGCTTCATTTCCCGCGCGAGTTCCGCGCGGCAGGCCCGTGCCGCCTCGCTGCCCCGCATGGCCGCGAGATTGAACCATTTGTGCGCCGTGACGAGATCGACCTCGACGCCATTTCCCGTCGAATAGATCAGTCCCAGATCGTAAAGCGCGTCGCACTTGCTGTTATCGGCCGCAAGCGCGCCCTTCTCCATCACGTCGAGCTGCACACGTGCCATGTGCCACCTCCTCGAGTTCAGCGGCCCTCGCCCGGAACCCTGTCCGCGGAAGGCAGCCGCCTATCCTTTGCAAGGTCCCCCTTGCCCCGAGGTAAAGCATTTCACTGCCGCGCTGAAAAAATGGTTAACGCATCGGATTTGAAGCAAAATGGATTGATGCCCGCTCAGGCTCGCGGGCTGCCCCCGGTGGCGATTGCGCGCATGATCGCGGAGGCGTCAGACTTTCGGCACCGCCATGCCGCGCTGCACGGCCGGACGCGCGCCCACCTGCCCGATCCAGCGCCGCGTATTGGGAGCCTCGCCCACAAGCTCGGGCCGGGCCTTCGCGATGAGATCGAGCGAGGGCGCGATCCAGGGATAGGTGATGATGTCGGCGATCGAATAGTCGCCGCCGAGAAACTGCGCTTCTCCGAGACGCTTTTCCATCACCCCGATGAGCCGCGCTGCCTCCCTGGCATAGCGGTCGATCGCATAGGGAATTTTCTCCGGTGAAGCGTTCATGAAATGGTTGAGCTGGCCGAACATCGGCCCGACACCGCCGATCTGCCACATGAACCATTCGAGCGCATTGCTGCGCTGGCGTCCCCTGGGAGCCAGAAACTTGCCGGTCTTCTCCGCGAGATAAATGAGGATCGCACCCGACTCGAATACGGAGAGCGGCCCCTCCTCCGCATCCCGGTCGACGATGGCCGGAATGCGATTATTGGGGCTGATCTTGAGAAACTCCGGCGCGAACTGCTCGCCCTTGCCGATATTGACCGGATGCACGGTGTAATCGAGGCCGCATTCCTCGAGCATGATGGAAGCCTTGCGGCCGTTGGGCGTCGTCCATGTGTAGAGATCGATCATCCGCTTCTCCTGCTTGATGCATGGCGGAGGAAACCGCTGGCCTGTGCCGGCCGCTTCCCGTCACATCACGCATATAGATTGTCGGCGCGCCGGATGCGATGGCGTCTCAATATTCGGCGGTCACTTCGATGTGATGATGCCGATGGCGGGCGCAGACATAAGGCTCGATGCTGTAGCTCCCGGCCGGAAGCGACATGCCCACCGCCTGCTGCGGATCGAGAAAATTCGCGACCGGGTCGCCCCTCTCGTTCCTGATCGTGAAGCCGTAGGTGCCATCCATGACGCGGATGATGCGGCCCTCGCGAGGAAGCGTGAGCCCCGTCCCCCACGCCGTCTTGGAATGATAGTTGTCCTTCATCACCAGAGTGCCGCTGCCGGTGACCGTTTCGGCCCGGGCATCCGCGCCGGAAAGGACGGCACAGGCAAGAAGCCCGGCGGCAAGGATCGCATATCTGCCCATTCGCACACCTCTCGCTCGCCCGCGCGAAATTACATCTGATGCGAGCCCCCGAAAAACAATCAGCGTGCCCGATCTCTCGAGCACGCTGAAGCTTATCAAGCGGCCAACCCGGCGTTAAGCCCGGCTGCTCTTTCGTGTGCGTTGCCCGAACAGCACTTTGCGCGCCTGTTCGGCTTCCTTGGTCTTGTCCCCGAGTGTCCCCCGGCGCCAATCGCGCCCAAGGGCAAAGCCTCTCTTGACTGCCGGCCGGGCGCCAACCCGCTCGAACCAGTCTTTGAGGCGAGGAAAGTCTTCAAGCCGCTGGCCCTGGTTCTTGTAGGGTACGACCCAGCCCCAGCAGGCTATATCTGCGATCGAATAGCGCCCGGCGAGGTAGTCGCGGTCCTTGAGGCGCCGTTCCATGACGCCGTAAAGCCGGTTCACTTCGTCCGTGTAGCGCTTGATCGCATACGGGATCTTCTCCTGGGCGTACTGGCGGAAATGATGGGCTTGGCCCGCCATGGGGCCAAGCCCAGCCATCTGCCAGAACAGCCATTGGTCGACCTCAACTCTCTGACGCTCACTCGCGGGGTAGAACTTTCCCGTCTTGCGCCCTAGATATTGAAGGATTGCCCCCGACTCAAAGATCGAGATCGGTTTTCCCCCTGGACCGTCCGGGTCCACGATGGCTGGCATCCGGTTGTTCGGCGCGATCCTCAGAAAGGACGGCCTGAACTGGTCGCCAACTCCGATATTCACCGGCCTGACCACGTAAGGCAGCTTGCACTCCTCCAGCATGATCGAGATCTTCCAGCCGTTTGGCGTCGGCCAGTAATAGAGTTCGATCGGTTTCGGCTGGCTCCCCTTTGCGGGAGTCGACCGACTGGAGGCGCGCGTCACCGCTTTTGCGGTCGCGGCAGGCCGGCGACTACCGGTCATTACTTCTTTGCAGCCGGCTTCCGCTTCGCGGCGGGCTTCTTCGCCGCCGGCTTCTTGACGGCGGCCTTCTTGGCTGCCGGCTTCTTCGCCGCAACCTTCTTCACGGCGGGCTTCTTCGCCGCGGTCGCCTTCTTGGCGGCGGGCTTCTTCGCTGCCGGCTTCTTGGCGGCTACCTTCTTGGCTGCGGGCTTCTTCGCCGCAACCTTCTTCACGGCGGGCTTCTTCGCCGCGGTGGCCTTCTTCGCGGTGGTCGCCTTCTTCGCGGCGGGCTTGCGCTTCGCCGGCGCCTTCTTCGCAGCCGTCGTGCGGGCGGCGAGCTTCTTCACGGTCTTCGCCTTCGCAGCGGGTTTCTTCGCAGCAGGCTTCTTGGCCGCAGCCGGTTTCTTGGCGGCGGGTTTCGCTTTAGCTTTCGTAGCCATGTTTCTCTAGCTCCTGATGTGCCGTTATCGTTGGCGACAATCCACTGACTCGCAACGCACACACTTGATCGCGCCCTCGTACCCCTCAGACGCGGGAAATAATATGAGCGCGGTCAATGGTCTCCGCAACACACTGTTGCATTTTTGTGCAAGCGTATCCCGCCCACTCTCTGCGGAAAGTGGTTGACAAACGGTTGATCGGAGCCCTTGAAAAATTCGTCAGCCGTCGGACGATAGGCCGAGCTTGGCTGCCAGAATTTGATTCACGACTTGCGGATTTGCCTTGCCAGACGTGGATTTCATGACTTGTCCGACAAACCAGCCTGCAAGAGCGGGTTTTGATTTTATCTGTTCGACCTTGTCCGGGTTGGCGGCGATGACGGCGTCGATGGCCGCCTCGATGGCGCCCGTATCGGTCACCTGGCGCAGACCTTCCTTTTCGACGATTTCGGCGGGGTCGCCGCCCGTTTTGTACATCGAATCAAAAATCTGCTTCGCGATTCGCCCGGAGATGGTGCCGTCCGAAATGAGGTCGATGAGCTTTCCGAGATGCTCGGCGGAGACCGGAGACGTCTCGATCGAGTGCCCTTCCCGGTTCAGCGCGCCGAAGAGTTCGACCGTCACCCAGTTCGCCGCGAGCTTCGGATCGCGTCCCTTGGCCACCGCCTCGTAATAGTCCGCGGTCGCCCGCTCGCCGACGAGAACGGTCGCGTCATAGGCGGAGAGTCCGTACTCCGACATAAGCCGCGCCTTCTTGTCGTCCGGGAGTTCCGGCAGGCCGGCCTCGATCGCATCGACTTCGGCCTGAGAGAGTTCCAGCGGCAGAAGATCGGGATCGGGGAAGTAGCGATAGTCATGCGCCTCTTCCTTCGAGCGCATGGAGCGCGTCTCGCCGAGCTTCGGATCGAAGAGGCGCGTCTCCTGATCGATCGTGCCGCCTTCCTCGAGAATTTCGATCTGGCGGCGCGCTTCATATTCGATCGCCTGGCCGATGAAGCGGATCGAATTGACGTTCTTGATCTCGCAGCGCGTGCCGAGCGGGCCGCCGGGGCGGCGCACCGAGACGTTCACGTCGGCGCGCAGGCTGCCTTCTTCCATATTGCCGTCGCAGGTGCCGAGATAGCGCAGGATCGTTCTGAGCTTTGTCACGTAAGCCTTTGCTTCGTCGGCAGAACGCATATCCGGCTTCGAGACGATTTCCATCAGCGCGACGCCTGCGCGATTGAGATCGACATGGCTCGATGTCGGGCTCTGGTCGTGCACGCTCTTGCCCGCATCCTGTTCCAGATGCAGCCGCTCGATGCCCACGCGCTCCGAGCGCCCGCCCGGAAGATCGATCACGATCTCGCCCTCGCCCACGATCGGGTGCTTGAACTGCGAGATCTGATAGCCCTGCGGCAGATCGGGATAGAAGTAGTTCTTGCGGTCGAAGATCGAGCGCAGATTGACCTTCGCCCTGAGCCCGAGGCCGGTCTTCACCGCCTGCTCGACGCAGTAACGGTTGATGACGGGGAGCATGCCCGGCATGGCCGCGTCGACGAAGCTCACCTGCGTGTTGGGTTCCGCGCCGAAGGCGGTCGATGCGCCGGAGAAGAGCTTGGCGTTGGAACTGACCTGGGCGTGGACCTCGAGACCGAGCACGATTTCCCAATCGCCGGTCGCGCCCTTGATCAGATCTTCGTTACGGGGTTCGCGTTCGCGCATTACGCCCTCCACCAGACTTCGGGTTCGGCCGTGAACCGGGCCGCTTCTTCAAGCGCGTAGGCCGCGCGGAACAACGTCTCCTCGTCGAAGGTGCGGCCGATGAGCTGGAGGCCGAGCGGCAGGCCGTCGCTCGAAAGACCTGCCGGCACCGAGATGCCCGGAAGCCCGGCGAGGTTCACCGTCACCGTGAAAACATCGTTCAGATACATGGACAGCGGATCGGCGGTCTTCTCGCCGATGGCGAAGGCGGCCGAGGGCGCCGTCGGCGTCAGCAGCACGTCGCACTTGCGATAGGCCTCGGCGAAGTCGCGGGCGATGAGCGTGCGGACCTGCTGGGCCTTGAGGTAGTAGGCGTCGTAATAGCCCGCCGAGAGCACATAGGTGCCGATGAGCACGCGCCGCTTCACCTCCGGCCCGAAGCCCGCGGCGCGGGTCTTCTCATAAAGATCGGTGATGTCCTTGCCCTCGACGCGCAAGCCATAGCGCACGCCGTCATAGCGGGCGAGGTTCGAGGAACACTCAGCCGGCGCCACGATGTAATAGGTCGGCAGCGCGTATTTGGTGTGCGGCAGGCTCACATCGACGATCTCGGCGCCCGCCGCCTTCAGCCACTCGACGCCCTTCGTCCAGAGCGCGTCGATCTCGGCGGGCATGCCGTCGATGCGGTATTCGCGCGGAATGCCGACCTTGAGCCCCTTTACGCTCTGGCCAAGCGCGGCCTCATAGTCCGGCACGGGCATGTCGACGCTGGTGGCGTCCTTCTCGTCGTGTCCGGCCATGGAGCGAAGCATGATCGCCGCGTCGCGCACGTCGCGCGCGATGGGTCCGGCCTGATCGAGCGAGGAGGCGAAAGCAACGATGCCCCAGCGCGAGCAGCGCCCATAGGTCGGCTTGACGCCGACCGTGCCGGTGAACGCCGCCGGCTGGCGGATGGAGCCGCCCGTATCCGTCGCCGTCGCCGCGAGACAGAGCTTCGCCGCCACCGCCGCGGATGAGCCGCCCGACGAGCCGCCGGGAACGATCTTCGCGTCCGAGCCCTTGCGCCGCCAGGGATTGACGACCGGGCCGTAATAGCTCGTCTCGTTGGACGAGCCCATCGCGAACTCGTCATTGTTGAGCTTGCCGAGCATCACGGCGCCGTCGCGCCAGAGGTTCGCGGTCACCTGAGATTCATAAGGCGGCGTGAAGCCGTCGAGGATGTGGCTGCATGCCGTCGTCAGCACGCCCTTCGTCGCGAAGAGATCCTTGATGCCGAGCGGCAGTCCTTCGAGCGGTCCGCCCTCGCCCCTGGCGAGTTTCGCGTCCGACGCCTTCGCCATCTCGCGCGCCTTGTCCGGCGTCTCGGTCACGAAGGCGTTGAGAACCTTGCTC
>WBZO01001677.1_pt1 | contig 21490 bp, 21 predicted proteins | sample 5204261 | NCBI WGS metagenome assembly WBZO01 (sample SAMN12412400, study PRJNA552823) | activated sludge metagenome | isolation source: activated sludge from anammox sidestream of wastewater treatment plant... | place: USA: North Carolina | collected 2017-09 | reverse complement strand
GTCATCTCCCTCGCCGGCATCGTCTACAGCAAGGCCGTGCGCGTGGCCGGCAACGAGATGGACGAGGCGATCATCGCCTACATCAAGAAGACCTATAACCTGCTCATTGGCGAACGCACCGCCGAGCAGATCAAGATGGAGATCGGCTCCGCCTTCCCGCTCGACGAGAAGATGACGATGGAGATCAAGGGGCGGCACCTGATCGAGGGCGTGCCGAAGACCATCACCATCACCGATGCCGAGATCCGGGACGCGCTGGCAGAGACGGTCAACGTGATTGTCGACGCCGTCCGGGTCGCGCTCGAGCGGACGCCGCCCGAGCTGTCGGCCGACATCGTCGACCGGGGCATCGTCCTCACCGGCGGCGGGTCGATGCTGAAGAACCTCGACAAGCGGCTGCGGGAGGAGACCGGGCTGCCGCTCGCCATGGCCGAAGACCCGCTGTCCTCGGTCGTACTCGGAGCCGGCAAGATGCTGTCGGACTTCAACCTGCTCCGCAAGATTTCGATCGACTGAAGTCCGATGCGCCGACACGGAAGACACGGAGGTCGACCGAGCGTCACGGTAAGCCCTGTTCCCGGGAGCCGTGTCCCCGGTGCGGCTCCTTCGTGTCCCCCGTGTTAGGGCCCCTGTCGCCATGGCTCTGTTGGATGTACGGCTTCGCGCCGGGTACCTGTTCCTTGCAGTGGTCGTCGGCCACCTCGTGCTGATCTCTGCCCAGGTGAACGCGCGGACCGGCGTGCCGATCCTCGAGACGGTCACCTTCGGGGTCTTCGCCGAGGTGCAGCGGGCCGCCTCGGCCGTGATCGACGGCCTTGGCGGCGCCTGGAGCGGCTACGTGGCGCTCCGCGGCGTGAAGACCGAGAACGACGTGCTGCGGCGCCAGCTGGCCGAGGCGCACCTGCAGATCCAGCAGCAGCGGGCGATGGTCGACCGCACGCGCAGCCTCGAAGGGCTCCTGCAGCTGCAGAACAGCATCGAGCTGAAGACCACCGCCGCCCGGATTATCGGGACGGCCGCGTCGCCCGACTTCCGGACGGTCACCATCGACAAGGGCACGCTGCAGGGACTCCAGCCCGACATGGCCGTGCTGGGCCCCGCAGGTGTCGTGGGTCGTGTGGCGGTGGCCGGACCGCGCGCGTCGCGCGTGCAGCTGCTCGTCGACCGGAACGCCGCGGCCGGGGCCTTGATCGAGCGGTCGAGGGCGCAGGGCGTGGCCACCGGTGCCGGAGACGACCTGCTGCGGCTCGACTACGTCTCGGAGACCTCCGACGTGGTGGTCGGCGACCGCGTGGTCACGTCCGGGATCGACGGCATCTACCCGAAGGGGTTCGTGCTCGGGACCGTGCAGGACGTGGAGAAGAACGGGGTGGCCTACCGCGCCATCACCATCCGGCCGGGAATCGACTTCTCGTCGCTGGAAGACGTGCTGGTGGTGCTGACGCCGCCCCCCGCGCAGCAACTGGAGGCGGAGAAGCCCGAGTGAACGCCGTATGGGTGATCCTGGCCACCATCGCCGCCGTCGCGCTGCAGACCACCCTGGACCGCTGGGTCGCGGTGGGTGCGGTCGACCTGGTACTGATCGTGGTGGTCTACCACGCGCTGGTGTCGGGCCGGGTCACCGGCATGCTGGCCGGCTCGTTTGCCGGCCTCGTCCAGGACGCCCTGTCCGGCGCGGTCATCGGCATGGGCGGGTTGTCCAAGACGGTGGTCGGCTTCTTCACTGGCATCGTGGGCACGCAGTTCATCGTCACCCACTCGGCCTCGCGCTTCGTGGTGTTCTTCGGCGCGACGGTCGTCAACCAGCTGGTGTTTCGCGGACTCTACGAACTGCTGGGCCTGCGGCAGTTCGGATCGCCACTCGCCGCCGTGGCGGGACAGGCGCTCGGGAACGCGGTTGTCGGGGTGCTGGTGTTCAAGGTGGTCGAACTGCTGCCCGGGGCGGTGGAGCGTCGCCGCGATGCCAGGGCCGGAGGCCTGAGGCGATGATCGGGTCCTCTTTCATGCGAGTATTTGCGTAATGGGATTCCCTGAGGAACGTCGGCGCGTAGGATTCCGCCTGGGCGTGCTTCAGTACCTGACGGTGGTGCTGTTCTCGGCGCTCGCCACCAGCTTCTGGTACCTGCAGGTCGTCCAGCACGACCGCTTCCAGGAGATGGCGGAGAACAATCACCAGCGCACGCTGCCCCTGCGCGCCCCGCGCGGCGTGCTGTTCGACCGGGACGGGCGGGTGCTCGTCGAGAACCGCCACTCCTACAGCATCTCCATCGTCCGTGAGCAGACCAAGGACCTGAACCGGACGATCCGACTGCTTGCCAAAGTGCTCGGCCTGGAAGAGACGTCGGTCCGCGAAATCGTCGAGCGCCACCGGCGCGAGCCGTCGTACCGGCCGATCACGATCGTGCAGGACGCCACCCTTGCGCAGGTGGCTGCCGTGGCCGCGCGCCGGCTCGAGTCGGAACTGCCCGACGTGGTCGTACAGCAGGTACCGACCCGGCAGTACCCCGAGACGATGGGCGCACACCTGTTCGGGTATGTCGGCGAGGTCAGCGACACCCAGGTGGCCGGCCGCACCGACCTCAAGAGCGGCGACATCGTCGGGCAGTCGGGAGTGGAGAAGGTCTATAACGCCCTGCTGATGGGTGAGGACGGTGCCAAGCGGGTCGTGGTGAACAGCACCGGCCGCGAGGTGCGCACGCTCGAGGAGGTGCAGCCCTCGGAAGGCAAGCGGCTGCAACTCACCATCGACTTCGACGTCCAGAAGGCCATCGAGGACGGGTTCGACGCCATCGGCGACTTCAACGGCGCAGCCGTGGTGCTCGACCCGGCCAATGGCGACGTGCTCGGCTTCACGAGCCGCCCGGCCTACGACCCCAACGCGTTCTCCACCGGCATCGACCGCGCCACCTGGAGCCAGCTCACGACCGACGAGGACCGGCCGCTGAACGACCGCGCCATCCAGGGCCGCTACTCGCCCGGCTCCACCTTCAAGATGGCGGTGGCCCTGGCGGGGCTGGAAGAGGGCGTGATCACGCCGGACTTCCGGGTCTACTGCCCCGGGCACGCCACCTTCTACGGGCATTCCTTCGCCTGCTGGAAGAAGGGCGGCCACGGCGGTATGGACCTGCGCCATGCCATCGAGCAGTCGTGCAACGTGTACTTCTACACGGTGGCGAACATGGTGGGCGTGGACAAGATCAACAAGTGGTCCACGGCGCTCGGCCTGGGGGTGAAGAGCGGCATCGACCTGCCCAACGAGGTGCAGGGGCTCGTGCCCTCCACGGAGTGGAAGCGCCGGGTGAAGAACGAGAAGTGGTACGCCGGCGAGACCATCTCGGTCGGCATCGGCCAGGGTGGGGTCACGCTGACGCCGGTCTCGATGGCGGTCTACATGGCGACGCTCGCCAATGGCGGCACCCGGGTCACGCCCCACCTGCTCAAGGCGGTGGACGAGGGGACGGGGTGGAAGCCGGTGCCCGAGCCGCCCCCCCAGGAGAAGTTCGACATCGACCCCGACAAGCTGCAGGCCATCCGCGACGGCCTCTGGATGGTGGTGAATGCGGGCGGAACCGGTCACAACGCCCAGCTGAAGGGCTATGATGTCGCCGGCAAGACCGGCACCGCGCAGGTCATCTCGAATGCGGGCAAGGCCGCGGCGGCCGGCAAGACGACGAAGGACCTGCGTGACAACGGCTGGTTCGTCTTCTTCGCGCCGCGCGACAACCCGCAGATCGCCGGCGTGGTGTTCCTCGAGCACGGCGTGCACGGGTCCAACGCCGCCTCGATTGCCCGGCACGTCCTCGACACGTTCTTCGCCAAGCGCGAGGGGCGTGCGTTGCCACCGAAACCGGTGATCGTGCCGAACCTGGTTCCCTAGGGCTGCAGGCAGGACAAGCGTGTTCGAACGACGGCTGTATCACCACATCGACTGGGCGCTCCTCATCGCGATCTTCGCGTTGTGTGCGCTCGGCGTCGCCATGGTCTACAGCACGACGTCCGGGGCCCGCGGCAGCTCCCAGCTCTACATGACGCAGCTGTACGCCATCGGGCTCGGGGCCATCGCCCTGGTGGTCACGCTGTCGATCGACTACCGCACCTTCACCGACAAGTCACATCTCATCTACATCGGGCTGCTGGCGCTGCTGCTCTACGTCCTCTTCGTCGGGGACGTCCAGATGGGCGCCCGGCGCTGGATTCCGCTCGGCGTGTTCAACCTGCAGCCGTCGGAATTCGCCAAGGCCGGCGTGGCCCTCGTCCTCGCGAAGTACTTCGGCGAGACACGGGGCGTCCCCACCTGGACCGACCTTGCCATAGCCGGCGGCCTCACCTGCCTGCCGCTGGCGCTGATTGCCAGGGAGCCGGATCTCGGCACGGCCGTGACCCTCATCCCTGTGTTCCTCGCGATCGCGTATCTGGCCGGCATGCAGATGCGCATTCTCGGTTACATGGCGCTCAGTCTCGTGCTGCTGGCGCCCGTGGCGTGGAAGTTCGCGCTGAAGGATTACCAGAAGAGCCGGATTTCGACATTCATCGACCCCACGCAGGACGCGAAGGGCGCCGGATACCAGCAGATCCAGGCGCGCATCACGGTGGGATCGGGCGGTCTGACGGGCAAGGGGTACATGCAGGGCACGCAGGGGCAACTGCGTTTCCTCCCCGTGGCCCACAACGACTTCATCTTCTCGGTGCTGGCCGAGGAGCAGGGATTCGCCGGCGTGCTCGTGGCGCTCGGCCTCTATTTGTTCGTGATTCTGCGCTCCCTCGAGGCGGCCCGACTTGCCAAGGACCGCCTCGGCTCCTACCTCGTGCTCGGCGTGCTCGCCAGTTTCACCTTCCAGGTGGTCTACAACATCACCATGTCGGCTGGACTGGCACCCGTCAAGGGACTCACGCTCCCGCTCATGAGTTACGGAGGCTCGTCGATGATCGCCACGCTCGCCGCATTCGGGCTGGTGCTCAACGTCCGCATGCGCAGGTTCACGAACTAACCGATTACAGGCTTCAGCCTTCGGGCTTCAGGCTTCTGGCGTGCTCGGCTTCTTGTCTGAAGCCGACACAGCCCGGAGCCCGGAGCCGGGAGCCCGAAGCCAGGGAGTTCGTGCATGACCAAGGAGATGATCATCTCCTCCAACGGCCACGAGACCATGGTGGCCATCCTCGAGGACGACCTCGTCGCGGAAATCTTCGTCGAGCGCGAACGGCACCGCGGTGTCGTCGGCAATGTCTACAAGGGCCGCGTCTCCAAGGTGCTGCCCGGCATGCAGTCCTCCTTCATCGACCTCGGCCTCGAACGTGACGGGTTCCTCTACGTCGCTGAAGTCGTCGACACGATGGAGGAGTTCGAGCGGCTCGAAGGCGGAGACGAGGAGGAGGCGAAAGGCCGCGAAGGGCAGGAGGGCCCGGAAGGACAGGCTGCGAAGCCAGACGCCCGGAGCCCGAAGCCCGAGAAGGAACAGCCGCGCATCGAGGACCTGCTGAAGGAAGGGCAGGAGATCCTGGTGCAGGTCGTGAAGGAGCCGCTCGGCACCAAGGGCGCGCGCCTCACCTCGCACGTCACGATGCCCGGGCGGTTCCTCGTGTTCATGCCCACGGTGGACCACGTGGGCGTGTCGCGGAAGATCGAGTCGCGCGAGGAGCGCGCCCGCCTGCGCGGCATCGTCAAGGAGTTCCGCGAGACGCACGGCTTCACGGGCGGCGTGATCATCCGGACCGCCGCGTCGGGCCGCCCGAAGGAAGACATCATCAGCGACCTCGAGGCGTTCCACGCCATCTGGACCGACATCCGCCAGCGGATGGAGTCGTCGCGGGCGCCGGCAGTGGTGTACCGGGAGCAGAGCCTCGTCGGGAAGCTCCTGCGCGACCTGCTCACCGAGGACTTCCAGGCCATCCGGATCGACCATCCGCAGGAGTACCAGCGCACGCTGGACCTCGTGCAGCGGATCCTGCCGAACCTCGCGCCCAAGGTGAAGCTCTACACGAAGCCGTTCCCGATCTTCGAGGAGTACGGCGTCCAGGCCGAGATCGACAAGGCGCTGAAGAGCAAGGTCTGGCTCAAGTCCGGCGGCTCCATCGTCATCAACCAGACCGAGGCGCTCGTCGCCATCGACGTGAACACCGGCCGCTACGTGGGCAAGAAGAGCAAGGAAGGCCGGCTCGAGGACACGATCGTCAAGACGAACCTCGAGGCGGTGAAGGAGATCGTGCGACAGGTCCGGCTGCGCGACCTGGGCGGCATCATCGTGCTCGACTTCATCGACATGGAGGAGAAGAAGAACCGGCAGAAGGTGCTCCAGGCGGTCGAGCTGGAATTGAAGAAGGACCGCTCGCCGTCGAAGGCGCTCGCCGTGTCCGACTTCGGCCTCATCATCATCACGCGCAAGCGCGTGAAGCAGAGCCTCGAGCGCGTGATGACGGAACCGTGCCCGTACTGCTCCGGCACCGGCACCATCAAGAACACGTCGACGATCTGCTACGAGATCCTCACCGAAGTGAAGAAGATCGGCGCGGACCTGAACGGCCAGCGCCTGATGCTGAGGGTGAACCCGGAGATCGCACGAGCGCTCAAGGAAGAGGAGCGCGACGTGATGAAGGACCTGCGGTCGGCGCTCGGCAAGGACGTGACGGTGAAGCCCGACTTCCAGCTCCACCACGAGCAGTTCGATGTGATGGCGGTCTGAACAGGAGATTCATGAGATGCGCACGCTGATCGCTCCGCTGATGTTCACGTTCGCGCTTGCATACGCCGCGACCGCGGCGGCCCAGGCACCGGCGGCAGACGCCGCGAAGCCGGCCAGCACGTCGTCGCTGGCGCTGCTGACAAAGGACCTGCCGAACATCGAGGGCAAGGAAGTGACGATCTCCGAGATCACCTACCCGCCGGGGTTCTCGTCAGCGCCGCATCGTCACGACGCCAACACCTTCGTCTACGTGCTGCAGGGGACGATGCAGATGCAGGTGGGTGGTGGAGAAGTGCTCACCCTGAAGGCAGGCCAGACGTTCTACGAGAGCCCGACCGACGTGCACGCCACGTCGAGGAACGCCAGCGCGACGGAGCCCGCGAAGATCCTCGTCTTCATGCTGAAGGACAAGGGCAGGCCCGCGTCGCGCCCCGCGAACTGAGTGAAGACGGCCGGCTGGATGGCCGGCCTCCCGGGCCTTACGCGCCGGCCGGCAGGTTGATCAGGTAGTTGTTCCCGCCGCGGTTGATCCAGACGCGGACGTAGTCGTTGCCCTTCAGCATGTCCACGCGCACGCCGCCACGCGCCGGCGACGGCCCCTTCACGACGCTCTTCACGTCGGCATCCGAGATGACCGTGGCCACCTCGCGCGCGACAACCTTGCCGGCCTTCACGAACTCGACGTACCGCTCGGCCTCAGGCGTCTGGCCCACGCCCGGCTTGGGCGACTCGTCGGTCAGGCGGACCTGGTAGGTACCCGCGGCCAGCGGCTGCCCGTCGGCCTTCACCTTGTGGTTGATCGTCACGCTGCCGAGCGACGTGGTCTTCGACTGGGCCGATACCGGGGTGACCGGCGACACCAGTCCGAGCACGAGAGCGGCTGCGAGCAGTAGGTTCTTCATGGCGTCTCCTGTGACAGTCGAACTGCGTCCGGTTTCATTATAGAACCTGCGCACGCCGGGTGCCGTTCGGTGAGCGGGTGATCAATGGGTGAGCTGGCTGGACCGTCACCTGTCCCTGGACCCATTTTCATCAAGGTCTCCTGGGCTTCCACTGGTGCTGGTCGAGGTCCACGCGCAGGCCGCGGAACGCCACCCCTTCGGCCATCAGCAGCGAGCGCTTCATGTGCTCGTGGCCACCGTACCCGCCAATGCGGCCACCCGCGGCAATCACGCGGTGTGCGGGAGTGCCGGGGCCGCACCCGCTCATGATGTTCCCGACTGCCCGAGCGGCACCGGGCCGTCCGGCGAGGGCGGCTACGTCGCCGTACGAGGCGACACGGCCGGGTGGGATCCGGCGGACCACGGCCAGGACGCGCGCCCGGAAGGTGTCTGCGGTGGCGTCGGTCGACTGGCGTGGCTTACGGCGCGTCAGCGGAGTGCCTCGCTCAGGACCCGGCCCTCGGCGTTCGGCAGCGCGACGCCGACGAGGGAAGCCAGCGTGGGCGCCACGTCGGCCGGAGAGGTGGGCGCCTCGTACCTGCCAGGCTTGATACCTGCGCCGTAGAGCAGGATCGGCACGTGCTGGTCGTCCTCGCTGGCACTGCCATGCGTGGTGCCGGCCGGGCTGAACATCCAGCCTGGCTTGGCGGCGAGCACCAGGTCGCCGCTGCGACCGGGGAGATAGCTCAGGGCCGCAGCCCTGAGGAGCGGGTCGCTCGACGTCGCCCCGGACGCCAGCTGCTCGGTGGTGAAGATCCTGGCCACGCCACGCTCGTCCGACATCGCGTCGATGATCCCCCGCAGGGTGTTCGACCGCCGCCTCGCCTTGTCGTACATGCCTGGCTCGAAGTAGATCTCGTTCCCATTCAGCCGGGACAGATACTTTCCGGTTCCCATCGCCCGCACCGCACGACCCTCCCCGGCGTTCAGGATCGCACTGCCGCTGAGCCGGCCCGCATCGCGCCCCTCCTTGCGGAGCTGCTCAGGGATGTTGGTCACCGCGTGATCGGCGGTGAGCGCCACCACGTACTGCCCTTCGCCGACAACCTTGTCGAGCTGGTTCAGGAGTGCGCCGATCGACTGGTCCAGGTTCGCGTACATGTCCCGGATCTCATGGCTGTTCGGTCCGAACGCGTGGCCGACCAGGTCGGGGCTCGAGAAGCTGACCCCGAGGAAGTCCGGGGCGTTGCCCTTGCCCAGCTGCATCGACTCGGTCAATGCCCCCGCCATCCGCGCGACGTACGCGTCGGCGAACGGGCTGTGCTGCCACTGGTCGAAGTAGCTCGTGTCCACCTTGTTGTTCTCGCCCGTCACCGGGTGCGGGAACGTGCTCTTCCAGCCCTTGGTCGGGTTTTCACCGAGACCCGCGTCCGGTTCCGTGTACTCGGACGCGGAGAGCCTGTGGCTCCAGGTCTTGCCGAAATCGGCGTCGAGCGGATTGGCGGAGATGAAGGCCTTCACCTGCGGCACCGGTGTCTGCGTGTAGACCGAGGACGTTTCCCAGCCGTCGAGCGAATCGGAGATCCAGGTGACGGCATCGCCCCCGTGGCCGGCCAGCATGATGGCGCTGCGCGCCTTGAGCGCCACCGTGACCACCTTCGAACCCTTGCCGCGCATCTGGTCGCCCAGCGTGGGCACGAGCAGGTAGCCCGGCCCCATCCGGTTTCCGCCGGGCCGGTTGTACGCCACCACACGTGCCCGCAGGTCGTCGGTGCACGGCACGACGGCGGCCCGCTGCCGGTCGAACCAGGTGTTGGCAATGATGCCGTGCGTATGCGGATAGGCGCCCGTTGCCACGGTGGCATGCCCGGCGCAGGTCAGCGTGTTCAGGTAGGGGTAGTTCGCCTTCGTGAACCAGGCGCCATCGTCCACCAGGCGTCGCAGGCCCGACGACCAGTTCTCGCGGAAGCGGTCGATGTAGTCGGCCCGCATCTGATCCACCACAATCAACACGACGAGCCTGGGGGCGGCATCCGCGGCAGCCACGATGACGGACAGCGCAGCGGCCAGGGCGGCAGCCGACAGAATGCGACGCATAGATCTCCTGGTTCGAGCCTACCTGTTTATAGCAGCGACAGCGGATCGATGCCTACCGAAGTGGGATCCACCGGTCCGGTGATGGCAGGCGCGAGCGCTCCCTGATCCGCGGCTTCCCACAGGTTCACGTCGATGGGTGTCGCCAGCCGCGTTCCGTGACGATCGATCAGGATCCGCACGTGCGGCCTGAACGGGTCCGGCGCATGCGTGCGCACCACCAGCGCCACCTCCTCGGTGGTCAGGCGCACCAGGTTGCCCACGGGGTACACGCCCACGAGCTGCGCGAAGCGCCGCACGAGGTGCTGGTCGAACTGGCGGCCGTCGTTCCGCTGCATCACCGCGAGGATGCGGTCGGTCGGGTACGACTGCTGGTAGGCCCGCTGCGAACGCATGGCATCGTAGACGTCGGCGATGCTGCACAGCATCGTGCCGAGATTCAGCGACGAGCGCAGCACGTCCGGATACCCGGTGCCATCCAGGCGCAGGTGATGCTCGAAGGCGACCACGGGCGCCAGCGCCGGGATATCCGGCGTGGCGCGCAGGATCTCCGCCCCGTCCACCACGTGCCGCTTCATCACCGCGAACTCGCGCTCGGTCAGCGCCTCGGCCTTGCCCAGGATCTCGATCGGGGTCTTCACCTTGCCGATGTCGTGCATCAGGGCGGCCAGGCCGAACTCACGCAGCAGGGGACCGTCGATCCCGAGCGCCCTGGCCTGCGCCATGGTCAGGATCGACACGTTCACCATGTGCGTGAACGTGTAGTTGTCGTACTCCCGCAGCGCCGTCAGCGCCATCAGCGCCGGGCGGTTGTGCGACACCGCCTCGGCCAGGCCGTCGACGACGCCGTGCGCCATGGTGGCGTCCGGGCGTCCCTCCGTCTGCGCCGCCTCCCACAGCTGCTCCGCCGAACTGACGGCATCGGCATACAGCCGGCGGAACGTCGCCATGTCGGCCGCCGCCCCCTCCACGCGCTCGGCCACCCGCACGCGCCCCACGCGCACGTGGGCCAGCGCCGGGAACCGCTCGGCGCTCCCCTCGTCCGCGGGCGCGTCCGCCACGAACGCGGCCAGGCTGGCGATCTCGTCCGGCTGGACACCGCGGTCGATCGTGATCCGCTCGATCCCGATCTGCCGGAGCCGGCGCACGAACGACGCCAGGCCGCCCACGCCGGCCACCGGCACGTCGTTCACGATGACCTCGTCACCGACGATGCCGACGACGACGGAGGGGAAGAGATCGTGCAGGGCGTCGATCGCGCGAGACAGCCCCTCGAGGTTCCTGGCGATGATCGGGTGGCCGTGCGAGTACAACTGCCCCGACCGCAGCGAGGCCGCGAGCCGCCGGAGGAGTTCCTCGGCCAGTTGTGTGCGGGCCGGCGTCGTCATGCGCTGCGTCCTCCGGTGGCCCGGCCGCGTGCAAGGATGTCGAGCTGTGCCTGGGCTGCCGCGCGCACGCCGCGCGGTCCCTGCCCCGCGGCGTCGACCAGGGCCGCCACGGCCTCGGTCGTGCCGATGCGGGCGAGCGCTGCCGCCGCCGCGCCACGGAGGGCGGCCGTGCGGCGGGGCGCCCACCACTCACCGCGCCTGAGCGCCACCTGCAGCGCGGGAATCGCCTGGTTGTCGCGCAGCTGGCCGAGCAGGTCCAGCGCGGTGGCGTAGACCCACCCGAGGGCCCCCGCATGGTGCACGTGTTCCAGGATGTAGATCAGGAGGGGGGCGGCCCGCTCATCACGCTGTGAGGCCAGCGCCTGCATGATCGACTCGCGCGACTGGGTCGTGCCTCCCTCGAGCGCCTGTTCCAGCACCCGGTAGCCCGCGTCGGTGCCGATCTGCAGGATGGCGCGCACCGCATCACGCTGCACGCCGGGCTCGGTGTCGTCGAGCAGTTCCTTCAGGTCGGGCAGGGCATCGCTGCCTCCGAATTCGCGGAGCAGGTAGACAGCCGTACGACGGACGGCCGGGTTGGCGGATGCCTTCAACTGCTCCACCTCGTGCCGCCCCACGGCGCCGAAGCCCAGGAGGATCTCGGTGAGGCGCTCGCGTGGACGGGTGCGCTCCTCGACCGACAGGGCCTCGGCCAGCAGGCGCACGAACTGCTCGCCGAGCGACAGGCAGATTGCCTTCACCCGCTGGAACTGCGCGTCGTCCAGCGTCTGCAGGTGACCGACGATGTGCCGCATGGTGCCGGGAGTGAGCAGCCGGTCGAGCGTGCGCCGCGCGAGGTCGCGCCGTGCGGGGTCGGTGTGTGCGCCGGCATCGGTGCGGAGGACCTCGAGCACCTGCCCGGCGGCGTCGAAGTCGCCAACCAGGAGGAGATCGTCGATGAGCGTGAGGACCGGCTCCATGAGCCCGCGTCGCCGCCCAGGGTCGTGCTCGATCCGCAGCAGGTCGAGCACGAGCGCCAGGTCCAGCCGCCGGAGCTCGCTGGTGGCGACCGTGCCGAGCCAGGCCGTCAGCCGCTCGGGCGGGTCGTCGCTGACCTGCTCCACGTCGATCGCCTCGGCCCGTACCGTCGTGAGCTGCTGTGCATACTGTGCCGAGACGAACGGCTCGTCCGAGTACTGGGACAGCAGCGTCTCGGCGACCTGTGTCCAGGACGCCTCGAAGGCCTCACCTTCGGCGCCCGAGACGATGGCGGTGTCGTGCGCCATGCCGACGAGGCGCTCGCGGCGGCTGTCGTCCACGACCAGAGCCTGAAAAGCCTGCGCGACGCGCTCGATGGGGGCGCTTGCGTCCACCACGTGGCGTGCCACGAAGCTGGCAATGGTGCCGTCCGGCATCCGCTGCATCACCGCGCCGACCACGGGAGCGCCGCCGTCGGCCGCAGGCTCGTCCTGCGCCAGCACGGACAGGAGCAGGTCGGGCGAGGCGTGGCCGAGGGCCATGGCCAGATCGCGCATCACCCGTTCGTCGTGCTGGGGTGCCCGATCGTGCACCGCGTGGACGATGCCGCGCAGGAGGCGGATCAGGGCGGCGGCCCTGGCGCCCACCGTGCCGCCCGACGACTCGATGGCGGCATCGAGCTGCCCGAAGACCCTGGCCAGCATGTCGCTGTCCACCGCGCCATCGAGGAGCGACTGGAGCAGTTCCTCGGGCAGGTCGAACGCCTTGCCGGTGAGGCAGTGCGCGACGACCTGCTCCCATGAGGCGTCCAGGCCGCGCGTGCGTTCCCGGAGCACCTCCGCGTAGTCGATCTCGCGGATGTCGACGTGGCGTCCAGCCAGGGTCGTCCACAGCCGGGCGATGCCGCCCTCGGCGTGGACCTCGTCCTGTGGGCGCGCGAGGAGCCTGAGGAAGGTGCGCCAGGCGGCGAGGTCGCCACCGGGATGGATGGTCAGCTCGCCAATGAGGTGGGCGTGCAGCATGCCCGCCAGCTCGGTGATGGCGGCATCGGGCCGCGGCGCGGCGGCGCCACCGACGGTGAGGGTGCCGGCCTTCACCTCGATGCGGAACGGTGTCGTCAGCTCGGGAGGGGTGGTGAGGCGGACCAGGCGGCCGAGCGTGGTGGCAATGGCGGGATGGGCGTCGGGATAGAGCACGACGGCGCGTGCCGCCGCCTTGAAGGCGCGCGCGAAGTCGGTGAGCCGTGCCGCCTCGCGTGTCGCGAGCACTTCTCCCATCGCGAAGATTATCGCGCAGTTCCGATATACTCCGGCCGGATGCGCACCGTAGACACCATCATGCGGAAACGTGACGGCCACGCGCTCGAGCGCGAGGAGATCGTCGCGTTCGTGCAGGGCGTCACGACGGGCGACCTGCCCGACTACCAGGCGTCGGCCCTGCTGATGGCGATCCTGCTCAGGGGGATGACGCCGCAGGAGACCGCATGGCTGACCGATGCCATGGTGCACTCCGGCATCCGCGTGGACCTGAGCGATCTGCCCGGCGTGAAGGTGGACAAGCACAGCACCGGCGGCGTGGGCGACAAGACGTCGCTCGTGCTGGCGCCCGTGGCGGCCGCCTGCGGCGTGCCGGTGCCGATGATGTCTGGGCGGGGCCTGGGCCACACCGGCGGCACGCTCGACAAGCTCGAGTCGATTCCGGGCTTCCGTACGGGACTGTCCCTCGAGGAGATGCGCGCCGCGCTGCAGCGATGCGGCTGCGCGATGCTGGGGCAGACCTCGCAGATCGCCCCTGCGGACAAGAAGCTGTACGCCTTGCGCGACGTGACCGGCACCGTCGAGAGCATCCCGCTCATCTCCGCCTCGATCATGAGCAAGAAGATCGCCGAGGGGATCGACGCGCTGGTGCTGGACGTGAAGACCGGCAGCGGCGCGTTCATGAAGACGGAGGCCGACTCCCGCCGGCTCGCCGAGTCGCTGGTCTCCATCGGCAAGGCGTCGGGCGTGCGCACCGAGGCGGTGATCACCGACATGGACATGCCGCTGGGAGTGGCCGTGGGGAACGCACTCGAGGTCATCGAGTGCCTCGAGATCCTGAAGGGGCGCGGCTCGGCCGACCTGGTGGACTGTTCCATCGAGCTGACGGTGCGCATGCTCCTGCTCGGGAAGGTGGCCACCGACCGGGCTGACGCCGAGGCACGGGTCCGCGCGGCGATCGACTCGGGTGCCGCGCTCGATCGGTTCCGGCAGATTGTCGAGGGGCAGGGCGGCGACCCGCGGGTGGCGGACGACTACACGCGGCTCCCGGCGGCCCCGTTCCGCTACATGGTGCGGGCGGCACGCGCCGGTTACGTCACGCGCCTCGACGCGGAACTGGTCGGTCGCGCCTCCGTTGCGCTGGGCGCCGGCCGCGACCGGGTCGAGGACGCCGTCGACCCCGCCGTGGGCATCATCGTCACGGCGAAGCCGGGCGCCCAGGTGTCGGCTGGCGACGCTGTCCTCGAGATCCACTACCGGGAGCAGGCACGGCTCGATGCCGCGCTCGTCCTGGCCGGGCGCGCCATCACCATCGGCGACGAGCCCCCGGCGCTTCGACCCATCATCGTTGGCGAGGTCCGCTGATGTACTTCATCCAGCCGCTCATCGGGGCGGTCGTCATCCTGGGCATCGGGTACGCGTTCTCCACCGACCGCCGCGCGATCAACTGGACCACGATTGCCTGGGGGCTCGGCCTCCAGGTCGTCTTCGCCTTCATCGTGCTCAAGACGACGGTCGGCCAGACCGTCTTCGAGTTCATCGGCGGCTACATCACGAAGCTCCTCGGCTTCTCGAACGTCGGCGCCGCCTTCGTCTTCGGCCCGCTGGGTGACGCCACGGTGTGGGGGCGTGCGATGACCGGCGCGATCGGGCCGGACGGCGCCCAGTACGCGGTCATCTTCGCGTTCCAGATCCTGCCGACGATCATCTTCATCGCGGCGCTGTTCGCCATCCTCTATTACTTCGGGATCATGCAGATCATCGTGCGGCTGTTCGCCGTGGTGATGCACCGCGTGATGCGTGCGAGCGGCGCGGAGTCGCTCAACGTGGCGGCGAGCATCTTCATGGGGCAGACCGAGGCGCCGCTCACCATCAGGCCCTACCTGCCGGAGATGACCCGCTCCGAACTGATGACGGTGATGACATCCGGCATGGCGCACATCTCGGGCGGCATCATGGCGGCCTACATCGCGTTCGGCATCGAGGCCAGGCACCTGCTCACGGCGGTGATCATGACGGCGCCCGGCACGATCATGATGGCCAAGCTGCTGGTGCCCGAGACCGAGACGCCGAAGACGATGGGGTCGGTCACGCTGAAGGTGGAGAAGACCGACGTCAACGTGATCGACGCGGCCGGACGCGGCACGCACGAGGGGCTGCACCTGGCGCTGAACGTGGGCGCGATGCTCATCTCGTTCCTCGCGCTGATTGCCCTGCTCAATGCCATGCTCGGCTACATCCCGTGGCCGGGCGGCGGCGTCCTCAGCCTGAGCCGCATCTTCGGCTGGGTCTTCGCGCCCATTGCGTGGGCGATGGGGGTGCCCTGGCGTGATGCCCCGATTATCGGGAACCTGCTGGGCACCCGCATGGCGCTGAACGAGTTCGTCGCCTATTCGCAGCTCGGACCGCTCAAGGCCTCGCTCGACCCCAAGTCGTTCACCATTGCCACCTTCGCGCTGTGCGGCTTTGCGAACTTCAGCTCCATCGGCATGCAGATCGGCGGCATCGGCGGACTGGCCCCGAACCGTCGCAGCGACCTGGCCCGCCTGGGCCTGCGGGCGATGTTCGCCGGGACGCTGGCGAACTTCATGACGGCGACGATTGCCGGCTTTCTGCTGTAGAGAGGGCGGGAAGGGCAGGCGGGCCTGGACGGTCGGGAAACAGACATGGGTTACTACGACGACGTGAAAGAGGCGGCGGACTATGTCCGCGGCCGGATCCAGAAGGTGCCGGACCTGGCCATCGTGCTCGGGTCTGGCCTGGGCGACTTTGCGGGCACGCTCGCCGACGCCGTCTCGATGTCGTACGGTGACCTGCCGCACTGGCCGGCCTCGAAGGTGATCGGGCACGAGGGGCGGCTGGTCATCGGCACGGTGGGTGGTCGGACGATTGCCGCGCTGTCCGGCCGCTGTCATGTCTACGAGGGGCACGACCTGAAGACGGTCACCTTCGCCATCCGGGCACTCGGGCTGCTGGGCGTGAAGATGCTGGTGCTGACCAACGCGGCCGGCGGCATCAATAAGGGGTTCTCGCAGGGCGCGCTGATGGTGATCGACGATCACATCAACCTGATCGGGGACAACCCGCTGGTCGGCCCGAACGACGAGCGCTTCGGTGTCCGCTTCCCGGACATGAGTGAGGTCTACTCCCGACGCCTGCGGGGCATCGCGGATGAGGCGGGCGCGGCACGTGGCCTGACGCTGCCGCACGGCGTCTATGTGGGGCTGCTCGGGCCCAGCTACGAGACGCCGGCCGAGATCCGCTTCCTGCGCGTGGTCGGGGCGGACGCCGTCGGCATGTCGACGGTGCCCGAGGCGATTGCCGCGCGCCACATGGGCATCGAGGTCCTGGGCATCTCGTGCATCACGAACATGGCCGCGGGCGTCCTGCCGCAGCCGCTCCACCATGACGAAGTCATGGAGACCGCGCGACGCGTGCGCGGACAGTTCATCGGGCTGCTCGAGGAGGTCATCGCCCGGGCCTGACGGCCCTTCCGGATTGCTGATTGCTGAATGCTGATTGCCAATTGGAAGTTCGAATCAGCAATCGGCAATTAGCGATTAGCATTTGCTGTGTATGGTTGACCGTGACCTCCTCGTGAGTGCCGCGCGTGCCGCCCGTGAGCACGCGGTGGCGCGCTTCTCCGGCTTCAAGGTCGGCGCCGCCCTGCAGACGCCGGACGGCACGATCATCACCGGCTGCAACGTGGAGAACGCCACCTACGGACTCACTGTCTGTGCCGAGCGGGTGGCCATGTTCAAGGCGCTCTCCGAGGGGCACCGCGAGTTCGTGGCCGTGGCCGTGGTTGCGGACACGCAGGAGCCGACGCCCCCCTGCGGCGCCTGCCGCCAGATCCTCTGGGAGTTCGGCGGCGACCTCGAGGTGTTCCTGGCCAACCTCACGGAACACAAGGGCACCTTCCGCATGAAGGACCTCCTGCCCCTGCCTTTCGACGCGCGCCTTCTGTAACCCACGCGCGACCGCACGGGTCCGCCTGAAGCTCCCGGTTCGCGCTGTTGAACGGTAGAATAGGCCCGTGCTTCCAACGATTGCCCGCGACAACGACGTGGTAGTGATGATCGACCAGCGCAAGCTGCCGGCGCAGGAGATCTACGTGCGCTGCAGGACGGCGGCTGACGTCGCCAAGGCCATCAAGACGATGGTGATCCGGGGCGCCCCGGCCATCGGCGTGGCCGCCGCGCTCGGCATTTCGCTCGGCATGCGCCGCAGCACCGCCACCGGCACGCAGAAGCTCGCCACCGAGTTCTACCGGATCTGCGACCTGATGGCCGGGACGCGGCCCACTGCCGTGAATCTCTTCTGGGCCATCGAACGCATGAAGCGCTGCTTCGCGGCCGGCGTCGGCGTCGGTGAGTCGGTCGACCAGCTCAAGGACCGGCTCGATCGCGAAGCCGACCTGATCCATGACGAGGATGTCGCCAGCTGCCGCGCGATGGGCGCCTTTGGCGCCGCGGTCGTGCCGCAGGACGCGCGGATCCTCACGCACTGCAACGCGGGCGCGCTGGCCACCGCCGGCTACGGCACGGCCCTCGGGGTGATTCGCGGGGCGGTCGAGGCCGGGAAGAACGTTGCGGTGTTCGCCGACGAGACCCGTCCGTTCCTCCAGGGGGCCCGCCTCACGGCGTGGGAACTGGTGAAGGACGGCATCGACACCACGGTGATCACCGACAACATGTCGGGCGCGTTGATGCGGCAGGGAAAGGTGAACTTCGTGGTGGTCGGCGCCGACCGCATTGCCGCCAACGGCGACACCGCCAACAAGATCGGCACCTACTCGGTGGCCGTGCTCGCACGCGAGCACGACGTGCCCTTTTACGTGGCTGCGCCGCTCTCGACCATCGACCTGAACACCACCGACGGCTCCGGCATTCCCATCGAGGAGCGCAACAGCCGTGAGGTGACCCACGTCGGCAGCAGCCAGCTGGCGCCCGAGGGCGCATCGGTCTGGAACCCGGCCTTCGACGTGACGCCGAACCACCTCATTGCCGGCATCATCACCGAGAAGGGCATCTTCCGGGCGCCGTACACCGAGTCGCTCGCCCGCGCGTTCGTGCCGGCCGGAGTCTGACACGCCGGTGCTGAACACCTGATCCATGCTCGTACTGGGCATCGAAACCTCCTGCGACGAAACGTCGGCAGCGGTCGTCGAGGAGACCGGAGACGCCGCACGCCCGTGGGCGATCCGTTCGAACGTGATCGCGTCGCAGGTCGAGATCCACCGTGAATGGGGCGGCGTGGTCCCCGAGCTGGCCTCACGCCAGCACGTGCGCGACATCTGCGGTGTGGTCGAGAAGGCGCTGGCCGATGCCGCCGTCGGCTGGACCGACCTCGGCGCGGTGGCGGTCACCCAGGGCCCAGGCCTGGTCGGCGCGCTCCTCGTGGGTATGTCGTTCGCCAAGGCGGCCGCCGCGGCCGCCAACCTGCCGATTGTCGGTGTCCACCACCTCGCGGGGCACATCGAATCCCTGGTGCTGCACAACGGCGAGCTCCCGTTGCCGGCGGTCATCCTGGTGGTCTCCGGCGGACACACCAGCCTCTACCTCGTCACGCAGCCCGGCTCCTACGAACTGCTCTCCCGCACGCGTGACGATGCGGCGGGGGAGGCGTATGACAAGGTGGCGAAGCTGCTCGGGCTCGGGTATCCGGGTGGGCCGGTCATCGACCGGATCGCGAGGCAGGGGAACGACACCGCCATCCGGTGGCCCGGGACGCGCCTGACGCATGCCGACCGGAATGCGCCCGGGTTGAAGGGCGACCTCGACTTCAGCTTTTCCGGGCTCAAGACCGCCGTCATGCGCCACGTGACGCTCCTGCGGGAGCAGGGTGTTCCCCTGAACGATCAGGCGGTCGCCGACATCGCCGCGAGCTTCCAGCGCGTGGTGGTGAAGACGCTGGTCGAGCGCACGTTCAAGGCGGCCCTCATCCACGGGGCCAAGAGCGTGGGAGTGGCCGGCGGTGTCTCGGCCAACAGCCGGCTTCGCGCCGAGATGCGCGCCCATGGGGAGGCGCGCGAGATTCCGGCCTTCGTGCCAGACCTGTCACTGTCCACCGACAATGCCGCGATGATTGCCGCCGCCGGGCTGCGCCGCCTGCGCGCCGGCATCACGTCGTCCATGGAGATGAACGCCGACCCCGCTCTTTCGCTCTAGCGTTCCCACTTGCGGCCATAATGGCCCATGGCCACCGGCGACCCCGCAGCGCCCATCCATGCCACAGCAGGTACTTCACGGGTCTACACCGACTACCTGTGGTTCACCACGCGTCAACGGCAGGAGTTCATCCGCATCACGGACCAGGTGGCGGCCATCGTCTCGAAGTCGGGTATCCGTGAAGGGATGGTGCTCGTCTCGGCGATGCACATCACCGCCGGTGTGTACGTGAACGACTGGGAAGACGGGTTGATTCATGACTTCGGCGTCTGGCTCGAGAAGCTGGCACCTGCCGGGCTGAACTACCGGCATCACCAGACCGGCGAAGACAACGCCGACGCGCACCTGAAGAGGACCATCATGGGGCACCAGGTGATGCTGCCGATCACGGCAGGCGCGCTCGACCTCGGCCCCTGGGAGCAGGTGTTCTACGCGGAGTTCGACGGCCAGCGGCGGAAGCGGGTTGTGGTGAAGGCATTTGGCCTCTGACCGCGCCTACCCGTCGCGTCCGTTCGTGGGCGTGGGGGCGCTCGTCATCGACGAGGGGCGCGTGCTGCTCGTGAAGAGGGGACGCCCGCCACTCATGGGCGAGTGGAGCCTGCCGGGCGGCGCGGCGGAGACCGGCGAGACGCTTGCGGCCGCGGTGCAGCGCGAGGTCTTCGAGGAGACCGGCCTCGTCGTCTCGGTCGGCCCCATCGTCGACGTGCTCGATCGTATCCATAGCGATGCGGAGGGCAGGGTGGAGTTCCACTACGTGCTCATCGATTACCTCTGCACCGTCATCGGTGGCGACCTGCAGCCCCACTCGGACGCGGACGACGCACGCTGGGCGACGCGGGAGCAGCTGCCGGCCTATCACCTGCAGCCGATCACGTTCGAGGTGGCCTGCAAGGCGCTGGACCTCGCGACCGGGCAGGCTTGAGCGCGTCCATGGCACGGATCGCGGCTGCGCTCGTGCTCTCGCTGCTGGTGCTGGTGGTGCCGGTCTCCACGCAGATGCGGATCGGCGCGCCCGCGGGCGACTTCGTCGAGCTGGACGTGGTCGTGGTCGACCGGAAGGGCCAGCCGGTGCACGGGCTCACGAAGGAAGACTTCACGGTGAAGGACGGCGGCAAGACCGTGACCGTCTCCACCTTCCGCGAGTTCACCGGCCCCGACCCGCGCGATCCCGACTCCGGACGGACGATCGTGATTCTCCTGGACGACACCGGCGTCGTGCCCACCGGCACGTCGACCATCCAGACGATCGCGCGTGCCATCGTCGGCAACGCGAATCCGCGGGACGACATGCCGGTGGTGCGGCTGCACGCGAAGGAGGACGAGCCCTATGGGGATCGCATTGCGGCAGAAGAGCGCATTGCGGCGTACCGGGCGGGCTCGTGGCCGTTCTCCCTCTGGTCGACGAACGGCGAGGTGCTCGAGCGTGTGTCTGCCGTCACGGCCGGCATCACGCTGAACACCGCCAGGCGGCGAATCATCCTGTGTATCGGCGCACCCTTCATCTGCAACCTGCCCGAGCCGTTCCCGTCGGCGCCCCGTTCGTTCGAGTCGTTGTGGATGTCGACGGTGACCGAGGCGGCGAAGGCGAACGTGGCGGTGTACGGCCTCGTGGCCGGGCGACCCGGCCGGTTCAGCGGGCTGCCGGAGGCGACCGGCGGCGAGGTGTTCCCGATGGCCTACGACATCGGACCCGCCATCGAGCGGGTGCTGAGCGACGCGTCGAATTACTACGTGCTGGGGTACTGGCCGGTGTCGGAGTCCAGGCGGCTGCAGCGGGTCGAGGTCAAGGTCCGCGCGAAGGGCGTGAAGGTGCTCGCGCGTCGGCTTCGGTAGCGCCCCTCGTCCGGGCGCCGCCTCAGGCGCCCGTGCGCCACGAGAAGTAGACCGGCACGCCGAGCAGCACGATCGCGAGCCCCGGCCATGTGGTCGATGGGCGATAGGCGAACAGCACGAGCAGGATCGTCAGGGCACCGGCGACGTACAGCGCCGGAACGACCGGATAGCCGAAGGCTCGATACGGCCGCTCGACGTCAGGACGGGTCGTGCGGAGGCGGAAGACGCCGAGGA
>WBZO01002845.1_pt1 | contig 21500 bp, 17 predicted proteins | sample 5204261 | NCBI WGS metagenome assembly WBZO01 (sample SAMN12412400, study PRJNA552823) | activated sludge metagenome | isolation source: activated sludge from anammox sidestream of wastewater treatment plant... | place: USA: North Carolina | collected 2017-09 | reverse complement strand
GCTAGCCAGATCGGACCTGGGCTGGCGACTGCTGCGGTTTGCCGCATCGGACTTAGCTACACGGGTCGTCCGCGGCCGTCTTCGGTGCGTCGCTGGAGTTCGGAGTGGGTGTTGGAGCAGCGGTGTGTACCGCTTGGATACCGGTGAACTCGCTGCCGACGGTGATTCGGAAAGTTCGTCCGAGTCCCTTCACCTCTTTGACCGTCGCGTTCGGGAAGGCGGCCTGCAGAGTCTTGAGTGACGTGTCGTAGGCGGGGTCGTACTCGATAACGGTTTCGTTGCCGGTGCGCTTCGTGGCATTCGCAGCTTGGCCAACAACGTTGTAACCGGCCGCCTTCATCTCTTGCATCACGCGGGTGCCCTGACCGGACACGGTGGAGCCGTTGTAGACCCGAACTGTGATTGACGCCGGGGCGACGTCAACAAGTTCGCCCGGCGGCTTGCTTTCACTGTCCACCAATGGCGCGCCGGTCTTCAGTTTGGCGAATAGTTCCGCGGCTTTCGCGTCGTCCCACTTCACCACGGAGCCCGCCCCCGGTTCGTAGGTGTCTCCGGAAAGCGGAATCGTCTGGAAGCTGATTGCCGATGGATTGACGGACCGCATCTTCGCGACCAGGTCCCACATCTCGCGCTTGCTGAAGGTGTCGTCAACCGTCACGGATCCAGCGGTCGCGTTGAGAAAGGACATCAGACGCGCGGGATTCATCAGGGTCGCTGGGCTCATCGCCTGTTTGAACATTGCTGCGATGAATCCCTGCTGGCGTTTCATTCGGCCCAGGTCAGCGCTCGGGTCGAAGTAGCGGGCGCGGACGTACCCAAGCGCCTGCGTGCCGTTGAGGGTCTGCTGCCCGGCGGGCAGATCCAATCCGGCCTTCTGGTCAACGATTGGCTTCTTCGTGCAGATCGGTACTCCGCCAAGTCCGTCGACCATCGTGACGAAGCCGTTGAAGTTGACCTCGGCGAAGTGGTCGATGTGAACCCCGGTCGCCTTCTCGACGGTCTGGACCACCAGGCTCGGCCCACCGATGGTGAAGGCTGCGTTGATCTTCTGCTTGGATGCCGGGCTGGTGTTGCCGGTTGCGCCGGTGTGGGCCGGAATCTCCACGTATGAGTCGCGAGGGATGCTGACGACCCCGACTGAGCCGTCATCGGCGACGTGGACGATCATCATCGAGTCGGTGTGGCGGCCATATTCTGACTGGCCAACGTGAAGCTTCTTACGTTCAGCAACTGACAGTCCCGTGCGATCGTCCGACCCCACGAGCAGGATGTTCATGCCGCCGTCGTTCTCAGGGCGTTGTGAAACCAGCCCGAAGACGTCGGTTCGCTGTACTTGACCCGTGACTTCGCTGGCGGCGGCGTATCCGACGCCGCTTGCGACCAGCACTGCGGCAGCACCGACCACACCAACCAGACGTCGTCTGGGATGGCGGTCATTGCTCGCCGGAGCCATGGGTGTGCCCTTTCTTCGCAAACTTCCTCAAATCAGTGCGACGCACACTGCCACGCAGTCGTTCCAGGTTTACGCAAACCTCACGTTAACCCGAAGACCGCTGCTGCCGGGGGAATCAGCCAACGTCTGCGGCGATGCTAAGTCGCGAATTGGAGCATCCTTGCTTCCGGCACGCCGGTCGGTCGAAGTATCGGCACGTCTACCCTGTTCGTGAGTGTGACCGAGTAACCTCCTACCCGATGACTACCCAAGGTGATCACGTGACGACTGAACGCGAGATCAGCGTCCATGTTGACCAACCCGTTGCGAGCTTCGGCGACTCCGTATCGGTGATCATGCCCGTGCTCAATGAGGAAAGGCACTTGGCTCAGGCCGTTGACGCGGTGTTGGCACAGGATTTCGACGGATCGATAGAGGTCATCCTTGCGCTTGGTCCATCGCATGACGAGACCGATCGAGTCGCCGCGGAACTCGCTGCCGCTGATCCCCGGGTGCGAACCGTGGACAACCCCACAGGGCGAACTCCAGCCGGGTTGAACGCGGCACTGAAGGTGGCAAAATCGCCAATTATCGTGCGCGTTGACGGGCACTGTGAGCTTCCCGCGGACTACATCAGCACCGCTGTCGAGACGCTCGCGCGCACGGGCGCCGACAACGTCGGCGGCGTGATGGCGGCGGAGGGTTCAACGGATTTCGAGCGAGCGGTCGCAATTGCGATGACGTCGCGGCTGGGAGTCGGTGGGGCGTCCTTCCACGTCGGTGGTGAGGAAGGGGACGTTCCCACCGTGTACCTCGGCGTTTTCCGCGCCGAGGCGCTTGATCGCGTCGGGGGTTACGACGAGAGCTTCGACCGAGCGCAGGATTGGGAGATGAACCATCGAATTCGGGCTACCGGAGGCAAGATCTGGTTCAACCCGAAGATGCAGGTTTCATATCGACCTCGCGCCACCGTGAAGGATCTGGCCAAGCAGTACTTCCAGTACGGAACCTGGCGCCGGGAAGTGATGCGTCGACACCCCGAGACCGTGCAGGCACGCTACCTGGCGCCTCCAGCAGCAGTCACCCTGATTGGAGTGGGCACCGCCGCAGCTGTGATCGGATCGGCTATTCCGACCGCATCGTGGATGAGGATCGGGTGGGTGGTGCCGGTTGGATACCTCGCCGCCGTAGCCGCTGGTGGCCTGGCAATTTCGCGCGGTTCCGCGGTCACGGTTCGATCCAAAGTCCCCGTGGTACTGGCAACAATGCATATGTCGTGGGGTGTGGGTTTCCTCACCTCGCGCTCACAGCGGGGCGGCAACCGCTGATTCTGAACTTGTTTGCTGCGGTGCGTGCTCGCCCAAAGCAAGAAACGGACCTATCATTGCCCGAGTCGGCGAGGGGAGTTTTCTGTGGCAAAGGCTGCCATTGATGTTGCGACTGTCCCAGAAGACGACGAGTTCCGCGGCACTTTTCACGTCTACGAGCCGTATCGCGCAGGGCTTCCGCGCAACTTCTCGGGTTACCTGAAGGAACTGTGGCGTCGCCGCGAGTTCATGCGGGAGATGACCCGAGCAAACGTCAGAGCGAATCAGCTCGACACCCTTTTCGGTCGACTCTGGAATGTCATCAATCCACTCCTCATGGGAATGGTGTATTTCCTCCTGGTATTGATCCTCGCCCGCGGCGCCACCATTCCGAACTACTTCATCTACTTGCTTTCCGGACTCTTCGTCTTTGATGTGCTGGAAACCTCGATGAAGGAAGGCGCGCGGTCCGTCACAAGCGCGGGAAAGATGGTCACCAATACCGCGTTCCCCAAGGCGCTGTTACCGCTGTCCGCTGTCCGCGGTGCGCTTGCCGAATTGTGGCCTTCCCTGTGCGTGCTGCTCGTTGCCGCATTGGTCTTCGGAGTTCGTCCTCAGTGGACTTGGCTGCTATGCATTCCCGTACTTGTTCTGTTGACTGCGTTCTGTGTCGGTATGGCCATGCTCGTGGCGACGATGCAAGTCTATTTCCGCGACACCAGAAGCTTCTTGCCGTATTTCCTGAGGTTGTGGTTCTTCGCATCTCCGGTGCTCTGGACCGCCGACATGTTGCCGGCCAAGGGCGAGATCCTCCGGTACATCAATCCAATGTTCGATTTCATTGGCACCTGGAGCAATGCCTTCGTCTATGGCGAATGGCCTCCGCTTACGGTCTGGCCCGTGATGTTCGGTTGGGCGCTCGCAGCGCTGCTCATCGGGGGCTACGTCTTTCTTTCAAGGGAGAGGGACTTTGCCGTCAGAATCTGATCCAGCGATTAGCGTCCAGAATCTCTCCGTCACGTATCGAACAACGTTCGAAAAGCGACCCACGCTCAAGGACTCTCTGAGACGGGTGGGTCGTGGCCAGCGCGTCGTCAAAGAAGTCGAGGCCCTCAAGGGTGTGAGCTTCGAACTTCCGCGCGAACGAGTGCTCGGCATCGTCGGCAACAACGGCGCTGGCAAGACCACGCTCGTGCGGGCGATGTCGGGGATCCTGCCGCCAACCAAGGGCCGGATTGAGATTCGTGGGCGGGTGAGCACGTTGTTGGCCCTAGGCGTCGGTTTCAATACGAAACTGTCCGGCTACGAGAACATCATGCTCGGTGGATTGGCCGTGGGTTACAGCCGCGCTGAAGTTGAGGACAAGTCCGACGAGATCGCCGAGTGGACTGAACTCGGTGACTTCCTGGAAATGCCGATGACCACGTACTCGTCCGGCATGTCGGCCCGACTCGCCTTCGCTGTGGCGGTCCATATGGAGCCCGACATCCTCATCGTCGATGAGGCGCTTTCGACCGGCGATGCGTCCTTCAAGGCAAAGGCCCACGCCAAGATGAACAGTCTTCTGGAGGAAGCCCACACAATGGTGTTGGTTTCTCACGCGCTTGAGACCATTCAAGATCTCTGCACTGACGTGATTTGGCTAAACCAAGGCGAACTGATCATGTATGACAAGCCTGAGGTCGTGATCGCGGCCTACACCGAAAGCACCGGGGTTGACCCAAAGGCTGTTACGACCATGCAGGACTTCTAGCATCGACGTTGCGTTCGGTCCGTTCCTTAAGGTCGACCGAGGCCCTTGTACTCCCAGCCGGCTTCCCGCCAGGTCACCGGATCCAACACGTTGCGCGCGTCCAGGATCTTCCTGCCCGCGGTGCGTTCGGCGAGCTCTCGTGGATCGAGCGCAACGAATTCCCGCCATTCCGTGAGAAGCAATACGAGGTCGGCGTCAGCGCAGGCCTCAATAGCGGACCCGACGAAGTCGAGGGTGGGGAACAACTCGGAGGCGTTGGGCATTGCCTGCGGGTCGTAAACCCGCACGTTGGCGCCCTGCAAGTGGAGGTTCGCTGCCACATCGAGAGCGGGGGAATCGCGTACGTCGTCGCTGTCGGGTTTGAAGGCGGCGCCGAGCGCAGCGATCACTTTGTCGTTGACATTTCCGGCGAGCATGGTGACTGCCGCATTGGTAGTCCTGCTGCGCTGCCGGAGGTTGATGTCATCAATCTCCTTGAGGAACGACAGGGCATCGTCGACGCCTAGCTCGCCTGCTCTGGCCATGAAGGCGCGGATGTCTTTCGGTAGACAGCCGCCCCCAAATCCCAATCCGGCGCGGAGGAATTTCGAACCGATTCGTTCGTCGTAGCCGATCGCGTTGGCGAGCGCCGTGACATCCGCTCCGGCGCGATCGCACACTTCGGCCATGGCGTTGATGAACGAAATCTTTGTCGCCAGGAATGAGTTCGCGGCGACTTTGACCAACTCTGCCGTCGCCAGGTCTGTTCGCAGGTAGGGCACACCGGCACTGATCTGGTTCTCGTACACCCGACGAATCAGCGCATCGGCGGCGTCGCTGTCCGTTCCGATGACGATTCGATCCGGCCGTTGAGTGTCTGCGACAGCGAATCCTTCGCGCAGAAACTCAGGGTTCCACGCGAGCTCAACGGACACTCCCGCTGGTGCCAGCGATTGGCTCAACTTCGCCAGTCGAGCCGCAGTACCAACCGGGACTGTTGACTTGCCGACGAGTAGGGCGTCTTGCGTGAGGTGCGGTACAAGGCTCTTGATCGCGGAGTCGACGAACGAGACATCCGCCGCATTCGAGTTGGCGCTTTGCGGAGTCCCGACGCAAATGAAGTGGACGTCAGCGGATGCGGCCGCAGTGGCCATGTCGGTCGTGAAGGTCAGGCGACCGGATTCGAGAGCTCCCTGCAAGGTCTCGGCCAAGTTGGGTTCGTAGAACGGCGGTTCCCCGGAACTCAATTGCTTGATCTTGCGGTCATCGACGTCCACGCCGACGACGTTGAAGCCGAAGCTCGCCATGCACGCGGCATGCACAGCACCTAAATAGCCGGTTCCGACAACGCTCAGGCGCGGTCGCGGGTCTGCTGCCATAGGCCTCAGGTTAGTCGTAGTGGGGATCGCGAGCTTCGTATACTCGCGCTATAGGCATCACCGGAACCTTGACTGCTCGACGCCAGCGCTCGGTGATGCACCAGTGGCGACTCTAGGGACGACGGTTCTCATGGCAGGCAATCCGGATTTCGACCTCTATCAACTTTCAGCGGAGCACGCCGAACTGCGCGCAGCAGTACGCGCTCTGGCCCAGGACAAGATTGCTCCCCGTGCTGCTGAGATTGACGAGACGGGGGAGTTTCCGTGGGACGTCTACGAGGCGCTCGCTGCGTCCGGTTTCCACGCGATCAGCATTCCGGAGGAGTACGAGGGATCCGGCGGTGACAACCTTGCGGCCTGCCTGGTGGTGGAAGAGGTCGCTCGCGTGTGCGGTTCGAGTTCTCTGATTCCAGCTGTCAACAAGCTCGGCACGACTCCGTTGCTCGTTGGTGGTGACGACGCTGTGAAGCGGCGCTACCTGCCGGAGGTGGCTCGGGGCGAAGCGATGTTCTCCTACGCGCTCAGCGAGCCTGAGGCTGGCAGCGATGCTGCGAGCATGCGCAGCCGAGCGGTGCGTGATGGTGACGGCTGGGTGCTCAACGGCAATAAGCGCTGGATCACGAACGCGGGTATTTCGAAGTACTACACGGTAATGGCCAGCACAGATCCGGAAAAGGGCCCGAAGGGCATCTCGGCGTTTGTCGTGCACGCCGATGACGAGGGTTTCAGCCTGGGTGCGCCGGAACGAAAACTTGGCATCAAGGGTTCTCCGACCCGAGAGCTCTACTTCGACAACGTTCGCCTACCCGCGGAACGAATGATTGGCGCTGAAGGCTCGGGCTGGACCACAGCGATGAAGGCTCTGGACGTCACGCGGGTGGGTATTGGAGCCCAGGCGGTTGGCTTGGCCCAGGGCGCGCTCGACGCTGCGGTGGCGTACGCCAAGGAAAGGTCGCAGTTCGGCAAGGCGATTGCTGACTTCCAAGGCATCCAATTCATGCTCGCCGACATGGCGATTGAAGTCGAGGCCGCTCGTCAATTGGTGTACCGGGCGGCTGCAGTCAGTGAACGTGGGGAGCCGTCCGCTACCTACTTCGGAGCTTCGGCAAAGTGCTTCGCATCGGACGTTGCGATGCGGGTAACCACTGACGCCGTTCAGGTCTTCGGCGGCTACGGATATGTGAAGGACTACCCGGTCGAGCGTTTCATGCGCGATGCCAAGATCACGCAGATCTACGAGGGAACAAACCAGATTCAGCGAATTGTGGTGGCGCGCTCCTTGCTGCGGGGATAGCCCGACGAAGGTGCGAGTTTTGACGTGTTGACCGCGTTAGAGTGGTGGCTCGCGGTCGCCCACCACTGATCAACAAGTGAGGACTCTCAAGTATGAGTGCAGACACAGGCCAGTCCACGCCGGGTGTTGACCGACCCAGGAACGTGGCAGTCGTGCTGGCGGGCGGGGTTGGCGCGCGGGTCGGTTTGCAGATACCAAAACAGTTGATCAAGGTCGCTGGTCGACCGATTATTGAACACACGATCGCGCTGTTTGAAGAGTCGGAGGTCATCGACGAAATCATCGTCATGATGGTTCCGGGTCACTTGGATGCGGTTCGCGAGATCATTCGCAAGGGCAACTACCAGAAGGTGACGTCGATCCTGGAGGGCGCAGGCACCCGAAACGCCACAACCGCGCTGGCGATCGCTGCCCTTGGTGATCGCGACTGCAACGTCCTATTCCATGATGCCGTCAGGCCGCTCTTGTCAGATCGAATCATTCGCGATCTTGTTGACGCGCTGGATTCGTATTCCGCGGTCGACACCGCGATTCCGTCCGCCGACACCATCATTCAAGTTGACGGTGCCCCCGTCGAGGGAGTGCCGCAGAAGTTGGAGCAACTGGTGGATGTGCTTCCCCGGCATCTACTACGACGGGGTCAGACACCGCAGGCGTTCAAGCTGTCAACTATTCGTGAGGCGTATGCCAACGCCAGGAACGATCCCAACTTCGTCGCGACCGATGACTGCACCGTCGTCTTGCGGTATCTACCCGAGGTTCCGATCGGCGTTGTCCAAGGTGACGAGCAGAACATGAAGGTCACCGAGCCGATTGATGTGTTCGTTGCCGACAAACTGTTCCAGCTCGGAAGTCACGATCGGCCGGAATCGATCACTGCCGACGAATATCGCGAGCGCCTGCACGGTAAGACGATCGTCATCTTCGGCGGCACATATGGCATTGGTGCTGACATCGCGGATTTGGCGGCAAAGCACGGCGCGATTGTGAAGTCATTCTCCCGATCGTCGACCAATACTCACGTTGAACGCCGAGACGATGTGCGGGCGGCCTGTAAGGCCGTACTCGATGACACCGGAAGTGTTGACTACGTCGTGAACACCGCCGGAGTGCTGCCCCGCGGTGAGTTGGCCGAGGAAAGTGAAGACACCATCTACCACGCGACTGGGGTGAACTACCTCGCCCCGATCTTCATTGCTCAGGAGTTCTACCCCCACTTGGCGAAGACGAGGGGCTCACTTCTGCTCTTCACCTCAAGCTCCTACACCCGTGGTCGTTCGGGGTACAGCCTCTACTCGTCGGCCAAAGCGGGCCTGGTGAACCTCACCCAGGCGCTCGCCGACGAGTGGGCAGATGCAGGCGTTCGGGTCAACTGCATCAACCCAGAGCGCACCGGAACGCCAATGCGAACGAATGCCTTCGGTGCGGAACCACCCGGCAGTCTGCTCGAATCCGAGGTCGTCGCGGCGGCATCAATCGATGTTCTGCTCGCAAACCAAACAGGTCACATCATTGACGTTCGCCGAGTTGATCCGTTATCGGCCAAGGAGCTCACCAGTGACGTCGATCTTGGTGGAAAGCGGGCCAGCGATCCCGGGACTGGTGCTTCCTGAGTGTCACGAACAAATGGAGTCGTGGACATTGCCCGCAAGGTTCGTCGCCGACTTGCGTTACGCAGCGCGGCCAGGGAGTTAGCGAAGACTGACAAACCCTTGGGATCGGGCCGCTTTGACGTGATTGTCTATTTCGCTGATACCTCCGAGAATCTCTACCAGTTGACGCAATGGCTCGAGGTTCTGCGGGTGATCGATCAAACCCATCCGGTGGTGATCATCACTCGGTCAGCAGATGCCGCTCTGTCGCTTCGGCGAAATGTCAACAATCCATTTCCTGTTGTGCAGGCGTCGCGTCACCTCGATATTGATCCGATCATCGATGGACACGATCCCAAGATCGCGTTCTACGTAAATCACCACCGAGGAAACTTCGCGATGTTGTGGCACCCGACGCTGCTTCACGTCTACTTGGGGCATGGGGAATCCGACAAACTCGGGATTTCGGCCTCCAATCAATTCAAGGCGTATGACTTCGCATTCGTTGCCGGCCAAGCTGCTGTCGACCGAGTGAAACGTCGGTTGATCAACTACGACGCGGATCAACGGCTGATCGAGGTTGGCATGCCGCAGATCGATGCTCCGCAGCCAGCCGCACCGCGTGCGCTGCGGGCAACCCGCTCGCCTCAAACGGTCCTTTACGCTCCGAGCTGGGAAGGTGACCGGGAGGCAAACTCCTACGGCTCGTTGCGTTCTCACGGCCTCGCAATGGTGCGCGCACTCATCGCCGATGACAGGTATCGGATCATCTTTCGTCCGCATCCGTTGTCTGGTCATCGGGAACGCAGCTACGGTCAGGCGCGAGATGCGGTTGCGGCGTTGGTCAGCGATGCCGCCAAGCAGCATCCGGAAACGGGGCACCTCGTTGATGTTGGAACCGACTTCGGTTGGCAGCTCGCTGAAGGCGATGTTTGCATCGCGGATGTTTCCGCAGTGGCGCTAAACGCCGTGGCGGCCGACAAACCGGTCGTTGTAACCAAACCGAGTAGCGGCTTGGCTATCGTTTCGGATAGCTCGGTCATGTCGCGTTTTGACCTGCTTCCGGCAGATCAGGCGGGCGAGATCGCGCAATGGCTCACTAGCGCAGCTTCCGGAAAGATGTCGCAAAGGATCGCGGAGATTCGGGACTACTGTTTCGGCGATACGAGTCCGGGCGCTGCGACCCAGCGGTTCGTGGCCGCGACTGAGCAGGTGATCAACCTGCGTGACTCACTGATTCGCGAACGGGATGCCAACTACTGACGGTCGGCCAGCGAACTTTCCGCTTCGCGCGCTGCGCGAAGGGCGACTCGATTGTCTGCCCGTTCGATCAGGTGGGTTACCGCGGCGTTGAAGCGCTCGGAGGCAGTTGGGGTAGGGGGGCCCAGAAGGAATTCCCGAACTTCGGCTCGGAGGACATGGAGTGTGTCGGGGGTGGCGCCAGTTACGACGTCGACGAAGTCGCGCGCATTTCCACCGGATCGGTCGATGATCACTCCGCCCCGCGTGCTGGGGAACTCTTCGATGAAGGCCGCATCGCTGGTCTTACGCGGATTGCACACCGCATAAGGACGTCCGGTTGCGATGAAATCGCTGAGCACGCTGGAGATGTCAGTGATCAGCGCATCAGCGTGTTCGAAGCACTGGAACAGCCCGAGGCCGACGTCCGGGTAGATCACCACGTGTTCGCGTTCATTCAATCGCGCGAAGAAGTCGTTCCCGGCAGCAGTGGCGCGCCGGTTTGCCTCCTGTGCGGATTTCGTGTCGGCGGGCTTGCGGGGCGTCGGGGGGGAACTTGTGAATCCATTGCGCGCGTTCGCAGCGTGGATCATCCCAATGATTCGGTTGCTGGCAGTGCGCGCTGCAGCGGTTCGCAATCCGGTGAAGGGATGTGGCTTATAGATCAGTCTTACGGGTTGTTCACTGTGCAGCAGTTGTTCGATGACCTTGACTCCCTGAGCCAGTAGCGAGCAATACTCCTGCTCGCTATTCCAGCCCTCCCAGGTCGGCGCGTACAGCACTGTCGGAATGCGTTCCGAGTCGGCTGCCTGCAGGACCGATAGGTCAATCGCGTCGAGTTGTGGACGACCGACGTGTACGAACTGATCAGGGTGCACACCGATCTGCGCGCGCTCATAGCGTTGTTCACCAGCCTCGCCCGCAACCCAGACCTCGTCGTACACCTTGGTGAACGGGTTGAACGACGAGTTCTTGTCGCTGTCTCCATGGCCGATGAAGGCACTCATGGGGTTCTGCTCGCGGATGAGATGGATGATGTCGCCGGTGTTGGCGACGAACAAACAAGCTCGCAGGGTCGTGAGGTCGAGGTGGAGAAGATCTTGGGCGGTGGTGAGGGCCAATACCGGCAGCGTCGTCGCGCCCATGCTTTCCAGCGTCGCTACCGAACGCACGATGACGATCGTCGGTTGCGGAATCTGCTCGACAGTCGATAGCCAGCCATCCAGCTGGTAAACGGAGTCGGCTTGAGTCGTGCCGTGGTAGAGCGCGACCTCCGGGTGGAGCTTCTGGATTGCCTGTTGGACGTCTCCGAGTGCCCTGTTCCTGAACGCGTTGCCCTTGGTGCGCAGAATCCGATCAGTGGCAAGGGTGCCGATAGCCAGTGCGATGACCGAACAGATCGCGGCGATCCAGGCCAGTGGAACCGAGACGGTGATGAAGGCGGCACCGATGATCAGGATCAGTTCTGCCACGACCAGCGCCAGTCCATCGGCCAACAGCTTGGCTGGCAGGGGTGGGCGGGTCGGAGTAATCGCCAGGTTGCGCGTGAAGATTTCGGGAACCAATCGCGTCGCCAGGCGGTCAACGGTGATGTTTGTGAAGACGGCCATGATGACCAGCGCGATTCCCGCACAGGCGAATGCAATCGCGATCCAGACACTCGTCCAGATGCTTGCGCCGAGGAGCAGCAGGACTGCGAGTCTAAGTGACTGCAGGGTGACGTCGAAGTATCCGCCCATCATCATGAGCTCGCGCAGCGGATTTAGCTGGCGACGGGTGGCTGCCGACACCACGCAGGAAGCGGCGAGCAAGAGCGCGCAGGGAACGCGCCAGCCACCGATCGCTGGAATGGCTGCCAGCAACATCAGCCCAATCGGCCACCAGGTGGCTTTGGGTGTTGTGTAGGCGCGAGCAGCGGCGGGAATGAGGGAGCGCATAGCCGCCCCATGCTAACCGGCCACTTTCATGCCGATCGATGCAGATGTCTGGGCGCGTCGGGGGTTTGCTTCAGATTAGGGGTGGTCGGCCGCGCAGCGTCATTCGGAGAACTGTCCGCCACCGCATTGGTCGGCGTGGCCCTGGGTTCTCTCGCCACCCTTCCTTCCAGCCGTCGAACCAGGGCCGCAGGCCAGCGGTGTTCCCCCGGGACTTGATGAGGTGCAAGGCGGTCCAGGTTCCGACGTAAAGGGGGACCAGCGGCTTTGGCAGGTTTCGACGTGCCACCCACACACGGTTGCGACCGTGCATTCGGTAGAACATGTCGTGCCGGGTCGGACTGGCGGCGGGGTGGTGGGCTTCAAGGTTCCCGGCGTACCAGGCGATCTCGTCGCCGTCCCAGCAGCGCCACGCCAACTCGATTCCTTCGTGGTAGTAGAAGAGCTCGTTGCCGAATCCACCAGCCGCTTCAAAGGTGCTGCGACGTACCAGCAGCGCACCCTCCCATACGGAGAAAGCGGCACTCGAGTCGTGCGGATTCCCCTTCCTGATACGTGGAATCCAGCGAGTTGCGTCGCCTTCAGACAGTGGGTCGTGGACCCGAGGTTGCAGGATCCCCAACTGTGGCCAATTCCGAAAGGCACGCAATGCCCGGCTGACGAAGTAGGGATCTGTAAGCCAAGCGTCGTCGTCGAAGAAGAACAACACGTCGCCGCCGACGGCGTTGGCACCAGCGTTGCGTCCGCCGCACGCTCCGAGGTTTTCCGGCAGGTGGACCGGCCGAACCCCGGCAGGCAGATTGACTGGATCCCAACCATTGCCGACACAGACGATGTCGAGGTCAACGTCCTTCTGCGCGAGCAGCGATTCAAGTCCCCGGGTGAGTTCTTCCGGCCGGGTTCCCATCGTGAGGACAACAACCCCGACCTCGCTCATGGTGTCGCCTTGAGCCGGTTGCTGGACAGGATCGCAACCGCATGGCCAATAGTTGCCACGATCGCGAAGACGAACAATGCGACTAGCAGGATTCGGGTTGCCGTCAGGTTGCCGATCAACGCGTCGATGATTGCCGCCAGCAACGCCAGTAGTGTCATTTCGATTGAATGGAACAGTTTGTGGAATGGCACGAACCGCGCCATTCGGCGCAGGGTGGCGACCGCGCCGGGCCGTGGCGCGGCAACCGCCGCTGACTCAGAGACTCGGGGTAGCCCGGCGTACGCACGTGCGACGTGGACGAAATCGTTGAGGCTCTTGTTGAGCAGCAGCACGACTGCCAACAGTGCGCCAATAAGGGTCCAGCCGCTGTTTGCATCGAACCCGCCAGCAGCTCGTATGCCGAGGGCGATCGCGATGAAGGCTTCGGTTGAGTAGTGGGCAATCTTGTCCAGAAAGACTCCGGTGGGACTCATCGTCTGACGCCAGCGGGCGACCTCGCCGTCGGTGGCGTCGATCAGCATCTGCAGTTGGCCCAAGACAGCGGCTAGGACACCGCCGGGAAGACCGGGGATCAGCAGGCTCGCGGCGGCGCCCCAGCCGATGAGGATCATCACTCCAGTGACGGCGTTTGCGCTGAATCCCGCCCGCAGGAACACGCGGGTGATGTATGGCGAGATCGGGCGGTGGTAGAGGTCCCCCACCCAATGTTCGGAGTTTCTGCGACCGACGATGGATTCTGGCTGACAGACCTCGCGGATCTGCGCGATGGTCGGTCTCGCGGGCCGCTGCACCGCGTCTGCGTCGGCCACTCGCGTCACCAACCCGTCCTTCCAACAGTCACCATTTGACCCGTTCCGGATGGTTCTGGAAGTACTCAATCGTGAAGGTGAGCCCGGTATCCAAGTCAGTCTTCGGTTCCCAGCCGAGGATCTCGCGCGCCTTTGAGATGTCTGGGCAGCGTCGAGTTGGGTCATCGGAAGGCAACGGCTCGAAGGTGATGTCGGTGGTGGCGCCAGCAAGTTGGGTGACGCGTTCGGCGAGTTGGCGAACCGTGATCTCGTTGGGGTTGCCGATGTTTATCGGGCCCGTCACGCCGTCCGGACTACCCATCAGGCGCATCAGCCCATCGACTTGGTCGTCGACGTAGCAGAACGATCGGGTCTGGGAACCGTCGCCGTAAAGGGTGATTGACTCTCCGCGCAAGGTTTGGACTATGAAGTTCGAGACCACCCGACCATCGTGCGGATGCATTCGCGGGCCGTAGGTGTTGAAGATGCGAGCAACCTTGATGTCGACGTGGTTCTGGCGGTGGTAGTCAAAGAATAGGGTCTCCGCGCAGCGCTTACCCTCGTCGTAGCAGGAGCGGATGCCGTTTGGATTGACATGTCCCCAGTACTCCTCGACCTGTGGGTGTACCTCAGGGTCCCCGTAGACCTCGGACGTGGATGCCAACAAGATCCGAGCGCCGGTGCGCTTGGCGAGCCCGAGCATGTTGATCGAACCGTGGACCGATGTCTTGGTGGTTTGTACGGGATCGCGCTGGTAGTGGATAGGCGACGCCGGGCACGCCAAGTGGTAGATCTCGTCGACCTCGACAAATAGGGGGAACGTCACGTCGTGGCGCATGAGTTCGAAGCGCGGGTTCGGCAATAAGTGCTCGACATTCTCGCGCGTTGAGGAGAAGAAGTTATCAACGCAGAGCACCTCGGCGCCCTCGTTGAGAAGGCGTTCACAAAGATGGCTCCCGAGGAACCCGGAGCCGCCGGTGACCAACACCCGCGGGCGTAGGTGCATGTGACTCTTCACGGCAGCTCCTCTTGGCTTGCTAGACGGCAGCGCCTGCCACCGTTCGAGGATGAGGCTACCGCGGGCTGCCCAAAATCCTTGGCAGCGCTTGGCCGTAGACGGTGCGTTTGGGTCGGCTTACGTCGTTACTTCGAGCAGATCGACGTCGCGGCCGTGCGTGGTTTTGCGGTCTCCGCGGCGGCGGTGGGTGCGGCGGACGCAACGACGCTCTTGACGGTCGTGGGGAAGTCCGAGCCCACCTGCACAACGATTGCCGTGCCCTTGGCCGTCGAGGTTGCCGCCGTGGGAATGCCGGTCGCGTACCCGAGTGTCCGCGCTGCTTCGACCTGGGCCGCAACCTTCGGGTTGTAGAGGATCTGCGACGGCCCACTGGTCTTTCCGTTTGTCACGGTCCCAGCCTTGTACTGCTCTGATTCGAGCAGCTTCGATGCCTTCAGCGCCGCACCGGTCGCACCGGACACGTTTTGGAAGTTGACCGTAATCGCGGTGGGTGCGGCGGTGAGTGGCTTGCCATCTTGGCCGTTCGTGGGTGGTGGTGGCCATTGGGTGTCGCTCTTGATCGCGCGCCACAATTCCTCAGCCTGACTTGGAATGACGGACACCGTCGCGAAGTCATCGTTGTACTTCCACGGGACGGTGGCAAAGGTGATGTCCGATGGCTTGACGCCAGAAAGGTTGATCGCCAGTTCACGCAGCGCATCGACATTGGCCAGACCAGGGTCGGTCGTCAATGACTTGGTTCCTGCGCTTAGGACTCCGTACAACTTGGCTGGATTCGTCACTACCCCGAGTGAGGTGGCCTTTCGAATTGCCGAGGACAGGAACTCCTGCTGGCGTTCGATGCGGGACAGGTCGCTGCCATCGCCGACGGACTTGCGGGCGCGAACGAAGGCGAGCGCCTGCTCGCCGCGGACCGTGTGATTTCCTGCCGTCATGTTGAGCTTGGCATCCTTGTCATGGACGTCCTTCTTCAAACAGATATCAACACCATCGAGGGCGTTGACAACCTCCTTGAATCCCGTGAAGTCCACAACTACGTAATGGTCAACGGTTAGGCCGGAAAGCCTTTCCACCGCGCGCACGGTGCAGCCGGGCCCGCCGTTGTCGAAGGCCTCGTTGAAGCGGGTGATGTTCCCGCCCTTTTGGCTGCCATCTTTCGCCTTGCAGTAGGGCAGCATCATCTTGGTGTCGCGGGGGATGCTGACGGCAAACGCGCGACTGCGGTCAGCTGAAATGTGCAGCAGGATTGTGGTGTCGCTGCGGGCGCCGGCGATGTCGGCAACATGGCCGTAGCCCTTGCCGTTCTTGCCAGTTCGGGTGTCAGAACCCATAAGCAGAATGTTGAGTGGCTGGCCCGGGGTTGGGCCTTCACCGGAGCTGACGAAGTTCCCGTCGTCGCCAGCCTTGATATTCGACGCCAACCCGGCAGCCATGTAACTGGCGCCAGCAGCGGCGCCGGTCGCAACCAGGACCAGACACGACAGGATTCCTGCCATCACCCGCGGCCAGCGTCGCCGCTGTGGGGTTTCGGTCATTGCCTGGTCCGATCTCGTGGTTTTCTGTCTTGAGTTTGATCACGTGGGGCCATGATCTCACGCGTTCCGGAGCATCCTAAGCACCCTTCGGTCGAATTGACCGTAAGGGACACTCAAGTCTGCGACGCGTCTCGGCGCACTTTCGTTCCCGATTTGAGGAAACGAATGTGGATTTCTGCCGGTTGCGCTGCCGGTGAGGGCAACCGTCGGTGGCTTGCTCGAGTCGGCTATTCGCCGAGGTGGACAGTCACTCGTTCTTGATCGGCGATCACAGCGATCCGCTCAGGGTCGGCGTTCACGACGATGACGACAGAGCCGCGAACCGCGCGAGGCAGGTCATACATCGCCAGCAATTGTGTGGCGGTCACCGGTGACGGCGCTGCGTGTTCGAATGGTGTGACGAGGATGCGGGCACCTGCTGACAGTTGCAGTTTGGCGATCTGGTCGCCGACCTCCGCGGCGAGCCCGGAGGCGTCGAGGTCGCCGTCTCCGAGGTTCAGCAGGAGGTCCGAGGGGTCAAATGGCAGACCGGAGAAGTGGTCACCGTAGCCGCGCACTTCTGCAAAGTAGTCCTCTATGCCGGTGGGCAACGCCATGGCAAACGGCTGGGCAAGCGGTCGCAGGGAGCAGGCAACCAGGTCATCGGCAAGTGGCGGATTGGCAACCGACTCCGGACCGATTACTGCAACATCCGGGCGGCTGCCGGGTTCTCGAGTCATTTCAACAGTCACGCTGAGGCTGCGGCAGGCGGCCAGCCAGACGCTGACCACCCAATGCAGTGGCAGGTCCAGGCCGACCCGCCCGCCGGGTTCCAGGCCGAGCCCATCGCGCAGGTAGTTGGCGGTCTTGGCCTGCCAGTTCTGCAGGCTGGTGGTGGATAGTTCGGTGCGCTCACCGGACGACTCGTCGTAGAACGTGACGAAGGGCAGGGCTGGCTCTCGCACTGCGGGCAACTCAACCACGTCTCGTACTGTGCCAGTCGGGCTTCGCATCCGGTCTCGGCTGGGTGGGAATGCGCCGTTTTTGCCAGTGCATCTGGCAAGGTGACCGCATGCTTGAAGCTGTCATGTTGGTCGGGGGTAAGGGAACCCGACTGCGTCCGTTAACGATTTCGGCCCCCAAACCCATGTTGCCGGTTGCTGGTGTGCCGGTGACAGAGCATCAGATCGCTCGCGCTCGAGAGGCCGGAGTGACGCGCATCGTGCTCGGCACGTCATATCGAGCAGAGGTATTTTCCGACTATTTCGGGAAGGGCGAACAGGTCGGTGTTGACCTGAGATACGTCGTTGAGAAGGTTCCGCTCGGCACGGGCGGAGCGATCCGCAACGTTGTCGGTGCATTGGAATCCGGTCCGGATGATCCGGTGATCATCTTCAACGGTGACGTTCTCGCGGGGCTGGACATCGCGGGACTAGTGCAGGCTTGGCGAGATGCCGACGCTGACGTTGCGCTGTACTTGACTCGGGTCGAGGATCCCCGCGCGTTCGGCCTCGTCCCTACCGATGCGGATGGCAACGTCACCGCTTTCCTGGAGAAGCCTCAGACTCCGGAAGAGATCGTCACCGATCAGATCAACGCTGGCTGTTATGTCTTTCGGAGGTCACTGATTGATCAGATTCCATCGGGGCGACCAGTGTCGGTGGAACGCGAGACCTTCCCGGAATTGTTGGCGGCGGGTGCGAAGGTCATCGGATTCGTCGACGACGGGTACTGGCTCGATCTCGGAACTCCGCTGGCGTTCGTCCAGGGTTCCAAGGACCTAGTGCGCGGAATTGCCCCTTCGCCGGCCGTCCCAGGGCCGACAGGTGAAGCCTTGCTGTTAGAGAATGCCGATGTCGCGCACGACGCCGCGGTAACCGGTGGATCGGTGATAGGCCGAGGAGCTAGGGTCGCGGCCGGGGCAAAAGTCGCCGGAGCAGTCGTCTTTGATGACGCTCGGATTGGCGAGGACGCCGTGGTGACAGGTTCGGTGATTGGTCGCGGCGCGGTGATTGGCCCTCGCACCGTCCTAACCGGGGTAGTTGTTGGCGACGGAGCCGTCATCGGCAGCGACAACGAATTGCTCGATGGAGTGCGAGTCTTCCCTGGTGGGGTGTTCGCAGATGACTCCATCCGCTTCTCTTCCGACCAGTCATAACGGTCGGTCTACAGTGACCTGATGCACCTGATCGTCACCGCGGCCGTCATCGTGGTGCTGGTTGTGGTGAATCTGCTCAACAACAAGTGGGCAACCAAGCACTACTTGATGATCTGCTTCGTCGCGACTTGCTTGTTGCTTGGCATCGCTCGCTTCTCCGGACTGTCCTGGGAGGAGCTTGGACTTGCTCGCGACAGCTGGCTTTCAGGCTTGTATTGGTCGGCCGCGGTGTTCGGCGCGGTTGCGCTCTTCTATGCAATCGCAGCGAGCCTGCCCCTGACTCGCCGTGGCTTCAGTGACAAACGGGCGGCCGAACAAGGTTGGCCGAGCGTGCTCTACGAATCCACCATCCGCATTCCGTTTGGCACTGCGCTTCTCGAAGAGACCGCCTTCCGGTCGGTGTTGCTTGCGGTTGTGGTGGATGGGTGGGGGTGGACCTGGGGAGTCGTCGTCAGTTCCATTGTGTTCGGGTTCTGGCACGTTCTCCCAGCGTTTGAATTCCATGAGAACAACGAGACCGCCGCTGGTGTACTGGGTGAAGGTTGGCGGGCCAAGGCAACCAGCGTCGTTTTGACGGTCCTCGGCACGGGCGCTGCCGGTGTGGGCTTCTGCGTTCTTCGTGGTCTGAGCGGCAGCCTGCTCCCACCGATGGTGTTGCACGCCGCCCTCAATGGAATTGGCCTCGCGGTGACGTGGGCCTTCGCCCGGCGGCTCCGGGATTTGTAGGACGGTCATGGTGGTCGCACGCCGTGCCGTGGTTGGCTTGCGGGTGTGACCTTCCCGCACGCGCAGCGGCGTTGGCGTACAACGCGTCGGATCGATCTGCAAGCTCAACTCGGTCCACTCCGCCGAGGCAGCGGCGATCCCACCTGGCACACGGAATCGGGCGGGGCCATCTGGCGCACGACGTTGACCCCCGCTGGCGCGGGTCTGGAACGACTAGCCGTTGACCGCGCGGCCGGTGAAGTTGCGCAGAAGGCGTGGGGGCCTGGGGCTGACTGGCTCGCGGGTCGACTGCCAGCGCTCCTCGGTGATTTCGACGACCCAGCGGGCTTTGACCCACCAGCGGTGCTGGCCACCACCGTCAGAAGGTACTCCGGCTGGCGGGTAGGTCGAACCGACCGAGTGGTCGAGGCGTTGATTCCGGCAATATTGGAACAGAAGGTGACCGGGAAAGAGGCATGGCTCGGGTGGCGGACTCTGGTGCGCGAGTTCGGTGAGCCCGCGCCGGGCGACGGCGTTTCCCCAGGCAGGCTGTGGGTGTTCCCAACTGTTGAAGTGTGGTCTCAGATTCCTTCCTGGGCGTGGCACAAGGCCGGTGTGGATTCGAAGCGGTCATCGGCAGTTCTGCGGGCGGTCGCGCAGTCCGTGGCGCTGGAGGCGGTGCGCGATGCTGACCCGGTTTCAGCGCACTACCGGTTGCGCGCGATCGATGGCATCGGGATTTGGACGGCGGCTGAGACAGCGCAGCGAGCCCTCGGCGATCCCGATGCGGTGTCTTACCGGGACTATCACTTGGCGAACGAACTCGTGTACCTGTTCACCGGGCAGCGCGACGGCACGGATGAGCAATTGGCGCAGTTGCTTCTGCCGTATGCGGGCCACCGCTACCGGATCCAGCGGTTCTCGGAGTTGTCCGGTCATCAACGTCCGCGTCGGGGACCACGCATGACGGTGCAGGACATGCGTCGGTTCTGAGCCGCTTGGCGCCGAATCTTCATCTGCTGCCGCGATCGTCGATGCGCTCGTGGATCTAGTTGTCGATGGATCCGCGAGGTTCACCGCATGCTCATCAGTCCGGATGGACTGCCGATCGATGTCGGGCGGACCATGGGGACCTTCCCACCACATATGCGCAAGGCACTGATTGATCGAGTACTACTCGATGACTGTCAGGAAGTCCGTGGGTTTTCGGGCTGCGCGTTCGGGTGCAGCCGCGGCCGGGAAGCCAACGGCGATGCCGCCGAGGGGCTGCCAATCAGCGGGCAGAGCGAGTTGTTCGCGCACGACCTCGGGGCAGAAGATGGTCGAACTGATCCAGGCGGAACCGAGGCCCTCCGCGGCGAGTGCCACCAGCAGATTCTGCACTGCGGCACCGCCCGCCACCATGAACAGATCACGCTCGAACCCGCGGCGCCGATCGTCCGGGTACTCGTGGGTGGCATCGTTGAGTTGCAGGAACGGCAGCACGATCGCGGGGGCATTGCGCAGAACATCGCCGCGCTTGACACGCGTAGCAATCGACTCTGGCGAATAGCTGTCGAGGACGTCGAGGTCGCGCATCCAACGGTCACGCATCGCGTCGAGCAGTGCGATACGTGCTGCCACCCCCGATTCAGACTCGCTCGTGAGCACCACGAAACGCCACGGCGTGGTGTGGTGAGGGGCCGGGGCACTAATCGCTGCGGCGACGGCGCTCTCAATGAAATTCAGCGGCACAGGCTCACCGGTAAACGCGCGAACGGTTCGACGATGGAATGGTGCATCGCGGCGACCTTGAGCGATTGCCTCCGCGGTTCCCAACGAGAACAGATCCTCTTCCAGAGGTCGGATCAGGTCCGTGGCTCTTTGTGCGGACTCGCTCGCGACGAAGTCACCGAGCCCACGCAACACCGTGACTGGAAGCCCGGCGGTCTTGCCACCGCAAAGTTCGGCGGCGCCTGCGATCTCGTCAGCGATCGCTGTGACTGTTGCCGAGAGTTCGTTGCCGTAGCGATCGGTACGACCGCGGTAGTCGTCGAGCACGCGCAGTCCAGCGGCACCAATCGCGACGTCTGTCACGCCCTGACGCCATGGCCGACCGAAGGTGTCGGTGACGACTACGGCAATGTCGGGTTGCCCCAGAGCGGCGCCCAACTCGTCGCGCAGTATCCGCGCCGACCGATCGGGATCCTCCGGCAGGACCAGCACCGTTCCGGGGTGGGTCTCCGAGGCATCGACTCCGGCTGCCGCCATCACCAGACCGTGATGGGTTGCGACGATCCGCAGCTGACCATGTGGAGTTTCGCGGGTCGCGACGACCCGCGCGGTCTCGGCGGTGATCGCGGCCTCCCGGTCAGTCGCCGGTGCAACGCGGCCCTCGGCCTTGCTGACAACTTTGCTGGTGATGGCGACGATGTCGCCAGCCCGAACGCCGACCGATCCGTCGGGCCAAACCAGGGCGCGCACGTGTGGAG
>WBZO01001314.1_pt1 | contig 21512 bp, 13 predicted proteins | sample 5204261 | NCBI WGS metagenome assembly WBZO01 (sample SAMN12412400, study PRJNA552823) | activated sludge metagenome | isolation source: activated sludge from anammox sidestream of wastewater treatment plant... | place: USA: North Carolina | collected 2017-09 | reverse complement strand
TGGTGGAGGGCCAGATGCACGGCGGCCTCACCCAGGGCGCCGGGCAGGTGCTGGGCGAACTCGCCGCCTACGATCCGGCCACCGGCAGGGAATTGTGGCGATGCGACGGCGTCAAAGGCCACGCGATTCCGAGCGCCGTCGCCGGTCACGACATGGTTTTCGTCTCGGCGGGTTATCCGAGCAAGCGCGCGATGGGAATCAAGCTCGGTGGATCGGGCGATCTGACCGGCACGCCGAACGTGGTTTGGAGTTACGACAAAGGCACAGCTTACGTCACGTCGCCGATCCTGTATGGCGATTACGTCTACCTGGTCAGCGACAAAGGCATTCTGACCTGTATCGAAGCCCGAACGGGCGTGATCAAATACGAAGGCGGCAGGCCGCCTGTGCCCGCCAGCTTCAGCGCGTCCGCCGTAGCTTTCGACGGGAAGATATTTCTGACCAGCGAAGATGGCGACACGTTCGTTATCAAAGCCGGGCCGTCGCACGAAGTGATTCGCGCCAATTCTCTCGGCGAAGTGATTCTCGCTTCGCCCGCAATCTCTCAGGGCAGGATTTTCATTCGCGGCGCCAAGCATCTTTACTGCATCGGCGAATCGGACAGGCAGCCTAAAAGTTTGACCGCCGGGAAAGCTGGAAAATGACAGGTGAACCCGCTGGAGGCCAGGTTATGAAGAAATCTTTTCGCCGTTCCGTGTTGATCTTCGCCGCATTGATCGCTCCTGCGCTTGCGATTGGCCTCGGCTCGAAACTGAAAAGGGTTTCGGCGGAAAACGCCCCGCAGCGTTTAGCTTCATACAAGATTGATGTTCAACTCAAACTCGATGACAAACAACATCCGAAACATCTGGAAGGCCGCGAGCAGTTGACGTGGCTCAACGATTCGCCGGACACGATCAACGATCTGCAATTCCATCTTTACCTGAACGCGTTCAAAAACGAGAAGAGCACGTTCTTCAAGGAATCGGGCGGGCAACTGCGCGGCGATGAATTCCAGCCGGGTCAGTGGGGTTGGATTGATGTGAATGAAATGAAGCTGGCGGGCGGCGAAGACCTGGCCGCAAAGATCGAATTCATTCATCCCGACGACGACAACGCCGACGACCGAACGGTGATCCGCGTTCCCTTGAGCAAACCGGTCAAGCCCGGCGAAAAGATCACGCTCGACATCAAGTTCACCGCGCAATTGCCGCGAGTGTTTGCGCGCACGGGCTATTGGGCGTCGTTCGCGCTGGTTGGCCAGTGGTTTCCGAAGATCGGCGTGTGGGAACAGGTGGGCGAGCGTCGCCGCGCGCAGGCCGGATGGAATTGCCATCAGTTCCACGCGTCGAGCGAGTTTTACGCCGATTACGGCGATTACGACGTGACCATGACCGTGCCCGCAGTTTACAAAGGCAGGATCGGCGCGACAGGCGTGATGACGTTCGAGCGCGACAATCAGAACGGCACGGTGACTTACAACTTCGCGCAGCAGAACGTTCACGACTTCGCGTGGACTGTTGACACCAACTACACAGTCGCCAAACGCCCGTTCAAAGCCGCCGAACAAACCACGCAAGCCGAAATTGACGAATGGTCGCGGCGGTTGAATTTGCCTGCCGACCAGATCAGGCTCAAAGACGTTGATGTCACGGTCGTGATTCAGAACGAACACCGCGATCAACTCGACCGTCATTTCAAAGCCGCTTTCAACGCGATCAAATACTTCGGCCTCTGGTACGGCAAATATCCTTACGACACTCTGACTGTGGTTGATCCGCCCTACAACGGCGGAGGCGCGGGCGGGATGGAGTACCCGACGTTCATCACCGCCGGCACGTCGTGGCGAGCCGGGCGCGATCAGAACCCGGAGGGCGTGATCGTTCACGAATTCGGTCACCAGTTCTGGTACGGGCTGGTGGCCAACAACGAGTTTGAAGAATCGTGGATGGATGAAGGCTTCAACACCTACTCGACGGCGAAGGTGTTGAAGACGGCCTACGGCGCGGACGTAATCCCGTTCGGTTTCGCGGGCGTGGATTGGTTCTACTTTCCGATTGAAATTCCGCATCCGCTCGAAGACCGCATCTTCACGTTGCAGGGCGAATTCAACGACCCGATTCTGACTCCGGCCTGGAAGTTTTACGATTCCACGAGCTACGGCTTGAATTCGTACCCGCGAACCGGATTGACGCTGAACACGCTCGAACGCTATCTGGGCGAAGACGCGATGGCGCGAGTGATGCGCGAATATCATCAGAAGTGGCGCTACCGCCATCCGGCTTCGCAGGATTTTTTCGACGCCGTAAATCAGGTCACGGGGCAGGACTTCGCGTGGTTCTTCGATCAATTCGTCAGAGGCACGGGCACGCTCGATTACGAAATCGCCGAAGTCAAAAGCGAACAGCCTGAGGCGAAGATTGGCGTTTACGACAAAGAAGGCCGGAAGACCGAGATCAAAGAACCTGAAGAGAAAAACAGAGACAGGAATGCGTCCTACGAAAATGAAGTCGCTGTCAGGCGCGTGGGCGAGGCGTGGTTTCCGGTCGAGATGCTTTTCACTTTGAAAGACGGCAATCGCGTTTCGGCCAAACCAGTCAACATGCGCGACGGCGTGATCGAATATCAATTTAGCGACAGCAAAGACGGCAGGCAATGGAACGACGCCTGGGCGATCAAAGACCGCTGGAAAAAATTCAAGTTCACCACCGAATCGAAAATCGTTACCGCGCAGCTTGATCCCGAACAGAAAATCCTGCTCGACGCGAACCTGACCAACAACAGCAAAACCGATTCGACAGGCGTCGGCGGCGCGGCGCGCTGGTCGTCCGGCGCGATGTACTGGGTTCAAGTGGTTTTGCAGGCGTTCAGCTTTTTGAGCTGATGCTAGGAGCGCGCGCATCCTTGCGTGCGCAGATCTATTGCCGAAAGCTACGCACGCAAGGATGCGTGCGCTCCCAAGTGAGACACCGCAATGATCAGATCGTTTCTTGTCGGAATCATGGAAGCGAATCGAAGCTGGAAGATGATTCTGTTGCTTCTCGCCGCGAACATCCTGTTGTCTCTGCCCATCGTCGTCCCGGTCTTTCTGCTGATCGTTTTAACGAGCGGCGGGACGCTCGAGGCTGACAAACTGCTTGCGGACAAACTCGATGTCGTCTGGCTGATAGACGTTTTCAACCATCAGTTTCCGGGGGCCGCGCTTGAGACCGTAGCGTCGCAGGCCGGAATTCTGCTGGTCGTGATGGGCGCCGGCTATCTGCTTCTCAACACGCTCTTCGCCGGAGGCGTCATCGGCGTGATCAACTCGGCGGATGGACTGTTCACGATGCGCAAGTTCTGGGGTGAAGCCGGAGCGCATTTCTGGCGATTCTTCCGGCTGATGCTGATCTCGTTGTTTTTTTACGGCGCGGCTTATGGCATTTACGCGCTGCTGCGATGGCCGATTGACAACGCGGCTGAAACGGCGAGCGCGTTCGAGCCGGTGATCTACAAACGATGGGCGGCGATGGCGCTTCTGGCGCTGATGTTCGCGTTCGTGAATATGGTCTTCGATTACGCGAAAATTGGGACGGTGGTTAAAGACAGCAAGGGGATGTTCCGCGAAACGTTCAGGGCGTTGCGATTCACGCTCAGGAATTTTCTCAGCGCATTCGGTCTCTACCTGATTATCGCAATTACCGGATTGGCGCTATTTCTGGCTTTGAACTACTTGCGCTGGTCGGTGGATCAGTCTTCAGCCGGGACTGTGCTGCTTGCGATTTTGCTGGGTCAGATTGTAATCGCGGGGCGGATGTGGACGCGGCTGGTCTTTTATTCCGCCGAGATGCATTTGTACAAGAAGCTGGCGCCGGCTACCGCGCCATCGCCAATCGAATCTCAACTCGAATTCGCAAAGGCCGAATCGCCTGACGGCCTTGAGCCTCTATAATAACCACAATGGCAAAACCACAGCCTTTCCGTTTGTTCCGTAATCTCTCTTCTGATTTTCCCACTACAGTGATTTTTAGATGTGGGAAGAGTTTCAGCCGCAGAGACCACAGAGAACACAGAGGGTCTTGACGATTTCTCCGTGATCTCTGTGAACTCTGTGGCTACTCATCCGAATGAAAAATGCTGCAAATGCGACAGGGCGGGGAATGTGCGAGGTCAACGAATATTCACGCTGACCGAGTTGGAAAGCTGCCCGTCCACAATCATCGTCACGTTCACGTTCCCACGCCCGGCCAGAGAGCGCGGCAATCGCACGTTGACCTGATCCTGTCCGACGAAGCTGCCTTGATCGCCCGCATACAAGACCGCCAAATTGACGCCGCCGATTTGCAGCGTAACTTTTTCGAGAGCGGTGCGATTGCGGAATCCGGAGCCGAACAGAATCAGGAAGACCTGATCGGACGCTTCTCCCAAATCCGGCCCCAGGTCAATCGGGACTGCGACCAGACGGCCAGATTCATCGAACCGCACGACCGGTTCAAAGCTGAACGATCCATCCTGCCGGACGCGCAGCGCGATGGCCGCCGCAAGTCCCTGCCCGCTGGCGTCGGCTGAAAATAATCCGGGCGCGACTTTATCAATCCAGACAGCCGCGCTGACGCCCGCGCTTTGTGACTTGGCGGCGGTGATTGTCGCCTTGCCGGGCGCGGTTCCGGGAGGAATCTCGAAGTTGATTTGTGTAGGCGAAACGAAAAAGAGCGGCGCCGCTCGCTCGGCTCCGGCGCTGTCTTTGACCTTGATGCCCGCGCCCAGCAGCGAAGTTGGCAAGGGAATCGTGCTGGCGATCTCAGTCCCGCTGGCCATGCCCGCGCCGAACGCCGCGACTATGGATTCAGGCGCCAGGGCTGCGCCGTTGAAGCTCGCCGCCGAAACCGGCGCGATGGTCACGATGTCAGGCGTGGTGATTTTTGCGATGAACGCGTCGCTCAACCCTCCGCCGTAATTGTTTTGCACCGGCCCGACAGTCGGAAAATCGCTCTTCAACACCTGGCCGGTGACGTAAACGCTTCCACCGCCGCCAACCGCAATGCCCAGGCCCCGCTCCTCGAAGCCGTTGACGCCGCTGAACGCGCTGCCGAGATAAGTCGAAAAAATCAGCGCCGAACCTGACGGATCGAATTTGGCGACGAACGCGTCGGTGTCGCCCTGCAATCCGGCCTGAATCGGGCGGACGACAGGGAAATTTTGCGACACGGTTTTTCCGGTGACGTATGCGGCGCCGAGCGTGTCAACCGCAATCGCGCAACTCGGCGTGAGGTCTGAAACCAGCCCGCTGTTTTCATCATCGGAACCGCCCAGAAATGTCGAATAGACCAGAGCCGTGCCCGCCGCGTTCAACTTCGTCACGAAGCCGTCGCCGCTGCCACCGTAAACAGGCTGGAACGCGTTGACGATCGGAAAATCGGACGACAAGGTGTAACCGGTGATGTATGCGTTTCCGAAGCCGTCTACGGCGATGCCCCGTCCGGTGTCGGTGCGCAAGCCTCCGATGAAAGTGGAATAGATGATCGCCGATCCGGTTGAATCGAGTTTTGTGACGAACGCGTCGTCAATGCCCCGGAAATTTCCCTGAATCGGATTGACGAGCGGAAAGTTCGGCGAAGAAGTGAATCCGGTGACGTAGACGTTTTGCAACGAGTCGAGCGCGATGCCATACCCTGCTTCTTCGTCTCGATCGCCGGGCGTCTCCGGGTCTCCGCCGAGATAAGTCGAAAAGATAATCCCGCCATCAGCGCTGAACTTGGTTACGAACGCGTCGCGCTGTCCGCGCAGGCCGGGTTGCAGAGGGCTCTTAGTCGGGAAGTTCGTTGATTCCGTTCGCCCGGTGACGTATGCGTTGTCAAACCGGTCGAGCGCGATGCTGTATGCGATATCAGTCAAACCGCCGCCGAGATAAGTTGAATAGAGCAACTCGTTCCCCTGGATATTCAGCTTGGTGGCGAAAGCGTCAATCCCACCGCGGAAATTGGGCTGCGCCGCGTTGACGGTCGGGAAGTTGAGCGAAGTGGTCTCTCCCGTGAAATAAACATTCCCGGCCTTGTCTACCGCAATCGCCCAGCCTCTGTCGCCCGGATTGCGCCCGCCGATGTAAGTAGAAAAGACGATGGCGTCGCCGCGAGGGTTGAGTTTGACTACGAAGGCGTCATTCGCGCCGTTCAGTTGAGAATCGAACGGATCTTTCGTCGGGAAGTTCAGCGACGAAGTCTGGCCGGTGATGTACACGCTCCCCTCGCGGTCAACCGCGATGCCGTAGGCGATGTCTGTACCGGAGCCACCGTAAAAGGTCGAATATTCAAGCACAGGATCAATGATCAAAGCTTCGTTCGCGTCGTAATCGCCGATCTGAAAACCAACCACTGGAATGGGGAATGGGGACTTCGGTTCGAGCAGGATGTAACAGCCTGCGATTGCGCGGCGTGCGCCGTTCGATTCCTGATAAATGACGGGCGCGCGCATCCGCAGTTGCTCCCCGGCGATGTCGAGCAGCAGGTCGCCCTGTTCGTCAATCGTGATTTTCTCTGCGCCATCAAACGCAAGTCTGATCTGGCGCGGGTCGCTGCGTGGCGAAACGACGAAATCGTATTCGATCCGCTGCTGGACTCCGTAATAGACGATATCAATGCCCGGATAAACGCCGCGATAACGCACGCGCGAATAATTGGGAATGTCGGAGCGCCACTCGGCGGGGTCATTGCCGATGAAGTAATTGCTTTTGCCGGTCAAAAGTCCTGTCGCGTCGCCGGTTGTTTTAGCGGATGAGGCGGAGGCGGCGTTGAGCAATGTCATCTTGATCGCGGATTTGTTGGCGGGAAGTTTCTTTCCATTCTTTTTCAGCGCGAGCGTCGCCCCGGTCGAATTCAGAAAAAGCGTGTAGCCTTGCCCCCGCGCGATGAACTCGGCGGTTTTGTCTACCTGTCCGCGATTCGCTTCAAAGCTCAGAGGCAGTTTGTCGAAGGATGCGTTGATCCGGGCGTGGTCAATCGTTTCAGAGGTTGTTTTATTGGCGAACCCGGTCAGCCGTTGTTGCGAAGAAACAGATAGATCGCCAGCGGCGAACAATGCGCCGACGCTCAGAGCTAAAACCAGAATTGAAGCGCGCAACCGCAGGGAGAAATGCTTAGCCATGTGAACGAGCTGGTTTAAGTCTTGTGAAGAGGGATACGCATAACCGCGCGGCTCGCAGGGATGACGTTAATGAGGGTCGGTGATTATGAAAGACTCGCCTGACGCGGCGGAGGCATTATAAACAACCGGGCGCCGGGCGCCAATCAGCGATTCTCCCACGCCTAGCTCAAACGAAAAGAATGATCGGTGAGATACTTCCAGCCTTCATCGCTTAACAGGTCGAATGACGAAAGGCCGTCCTGCTCGGTTCCGGGGAAGACGTAAATTCCATCGCGCTCGATCACTCGCGGGTCGAGCGCGCGGATGCCGTCCAGCAGTCTCTCAAACGTTCCGGCCCGCCAGTATTCCGATTCGTCAAAATGTTCGCACAACTGCCGGAAGGGAAGCGCAAGTTGCGAATAAGCCGGGCGGAACTCGTAATCGCCGATGTCGTCCGCCACAGGCTCTTCACGATTGTCTATCAGCATCAGCAGCGTGACGATCAGATACTCTTTCTGATCCGAGTAACGATGCATTCGGTCAACTTCGCTGCCCATTTCATCAGGCTCGGTCGCTATCGAGGCTTCGATTTCGTTGCGCCACTGGTTGAACGATTGGATCGCGGCGTCGGCGTTGGCGTTGAATTCCCAGAAGCCGTATTCCCACGCGTACTGGTTTTCGATCAGCAGCGACGCGACCGATTTCATGAAGCGGCGTTTTTCGTCGGCGCTGTCGCTCTCGTCTTCGGTTTCGATCAGGCGGGCGAGGCGGGCGCGCAACTGGTCGCTGCCGTAAATTTGAATCACCAGTTGGATGCCGAAAAAGAGCGCGTGATCGTTCTGCGCGCTGCGTCCGCCGAGGAACGACCTGCGGCTCCGGTCAATCTGATTCTGGTCTGAACCGCGCCACGCCATATAGATGCCGCCCGCGAAAACAGCGGCGAGAATCAACATCACGATCAGGTAGGCTCCGGTGGCCATCAACAAAAGGAATGCGGGATTGATCATAAATTATCGTCTTCTGGTTTTCGCGGGCGCTTTGGCGGCCTCTTTGGCTGGAAGATGGCAGAGCAGCGGGCGTCCGTCTCTGGCCTTCTCGCCATTTTGCTTCAGGTACTCCCTGCCGAGCGCTTCGGCGCGCCGCCATAGAGCATCGGTGATTTCGGCCTTCTTTTGTTTGACGACCTCAGCGTCGTCGGTCAGGAATTCCGCAATGAGCGGCGCGAAGTTTCTGTACTTGCCGGTTTGTCGCGGGCCGGGCTTCAAATCTTCCGGCAGAAAAAAATTCCATTCGAGATGGATGTTGATCGCCAGCAGACGCGACCCGGTTTTCAAATCGTATTTTGCGGCGAATTGATCGGAGAAACGCAGCAACGCCACGCAATCAAGCTCACCCGAATATGCGGCGATCAGCAATGGAGAAGCGGAGACGACGGCGGCGGCTCCGCCATCACCCTGCCGCAGATTCTCTTCAACGTAACTTTTCCAATGATCCGCGTCTTCGTTCGGCGCGCTCAGACGGTAGCCGTTTTCGCGTAAAAACTTTTGCCAGCTTCGCGCAGAGTAGAGTTCCGGCTGCAAAGCTTTCAGCTTCTGGTTTGAAAGCTTGAGAGTCAGCGCGTTGTTGACTGTTCTGGCCGCCATAGCGCGACTTTGCCCATGAGCTGCAACCTAAAACCGATAACCCAAAACCTACTGACCAACTTCTGATTGCTCACTCAAGTATGGAATCCGAAGGAAAAGTTTATAGGCTATAGGCGTTGGTTTTCAGGTTTTAGTTTTGGCAATTTCACCCGCCAAACCATCCGCCTCCGCTGCGCCCGTACGAGCCTGATCTTCCCGACCGTGTGCCCGTGACTCGCCCATTGCTTGAAACCCTGACGCTGGTGCGGCCAAAACCGCTCGGCCTGGTTTTGCCGACTCCCGAAACGCCGCCGACGCGCGACGCGTTGAAGATTGTTGGGCGCGAAACTGGGCGGTAGCTTGGAGGATCGAAGGTCGGGCCGGATGTCGGTCGCGGGATCGAAACGTTGCGACCGTCGCGGTAAACATAGACTTCGCGCGGATAGCCGTAGCCGTAGTGGTTGTAAAACCACCAACTTGTCCAGGGCGATCCGCCGTAGTAATAATGCCGGTGAACCGTCGTCGAAGTCCCGCCGGACGCCATCGTCTGCGCCGGTTCGTCGTAAGGTTTGAAATCCGACAGCCGCAACATCCGCACATTGATCCCCTGCTTCTGCCACTCGACCAGATCGTCGTTGATGTCGTCGAGTTCTTCTTTCTGATTTTGATCCTTGACCAGATAGATCACCTGCTGGATGCCGCGCTGTTTCATCTGATCAGCGGGCGGTAGCTTGGCCAGATAGCGGTTGTCGAACTGCGTGTCCTGATCGGTGTACGGCGCGAGGCGGTTGCTGTCGAGCAAGAGCAATGCGGGCGCGTTTTCCGGCAGTTTCGCGCGCTTCTCGTCAATCTCGTTGGCGTAATAAACCATCGCGCCTATCGTCTCGTGCGAATGAACTACGCCGAGCGGATGCGGCCAGTTGTCGAAGACCGGAACCAGGCGCGCGGTGTCGGCCATCGCCGCGCCGAGCGCGATTGATTGCGGCCCCGGCAGTTCGGAGATGATCAGCGTCTGGTTCGCGTTCGGCGTTTGCGAGATCAGATTGCGCAGCGCCTCGGCGCGCTCGTAAGTGTCGGCCATCTGCGCGGTGCGGACCGGGCGCATCTGCGAATTGAGCGAAGGTTGCGAGAGCGATTGAATCAGCGTCGGCACGAAGAACGGCTGCCATTGCGGATCGCGCGGCTGATAGATCGAAATCAGGTAGTTCGGATCGTAAGCGCTCCAGGTCTTGCCCCGGCTATCGGTTCCGCTCGACCCGTCGAAGGCGAGCGGCTTGTTAGTCGAACCGACGTTCCAGCCTTCCTTCTTCTGAAGCTCCAGCGAGTCCTGGGAAACTTCGGGATCGTCGTCGCTGGCGAGTTGGTAGACGGTGACACCGGCCATCGTCAGCACGGCTCCCCACGCCAGACCTTTGCCAACCGAGCGGCGCGAGATGTGTTGCGTAAACCATTGGGTCATTTGCCCGCCCGCGCCGCCAGGTTTATTTGACGATGGCTGGCCGAAGGTCGAGCGTCTGACCGGGTTAGTTTTGTTTTGCTTAGCCATAACTTTGCAGTGTGATAACTGAATATTCGAGATGACGGATGGATGATACCACTCGCCGCGCGAAACCAGTCATACGTCACGGCTGTTTTACAGGTTCGAGATTGAGATCGTCCACTGTGAAGACTTCGCCGGCGAGCGCGCGAAACCCGAAGAATCCGTAGAGGAATCTATCTTTCGTCACCGTCGTGTCGGTCCAGACGCCCAGATCGCTCTCGTCGGCGTTCAGGTCGGTGATGGTCTGCGTGATCGTGTAACCGCGCGCTTTTATGGTTATTGTGTACGGGCCTTGCTGGTCAAATTTGAGAAGCACGGGGATGGGCGTGCTGACTTCGACCGGATCGGCGCCGTCCTTGACCAGATAAATGTAAAACTTCTTCGGCGTGTGAGTCGTTGAGTTCGGGCCGGCCAGATGAAACAGATAATAGCTGCGTCCATCCTTGTCCGTGCGCATCGCCCAGGTCGCGCCCTTTCCGTCGTTGAGCCAGAGTTGGAAGTTGGCGTCGAAATCACGGTAGATTTTATCGCTGAGCAGTCCCAACTGTTCGCCTCGAACTTCAAGCTTTTTGTTGCGCGCGTCGGAAACGATCTTCCACGAAGACGGCGCCTTCCAGAGCGACAAATTGTCGAAGAAGTCAGAGACGCCAGCCGAGGTGATGACCGGATCGAGTTTGACGTTGATCGTGCGCGGCCCCGGCGAGAGCGTCTCGCGTCTCGTCCAGGTTTGGTAACCGAGCAACTCCACGCTGATCGTTCGCTCGGAAGCCTGATCGAGTTCGTAATCAATCTGCACGGCGCCTTCGGGATTGATTTTCCCTTGTAACGCGCCGTCAATCAGGATGGCGGCGCCCGGCGGGCCTTGAAACGAGAGCTTGGCGACCTTGATGAGGATCGTGCTCATCGGCGGGAAGCGCACCCCGCTACCCGCATCCAGATTTCCTAAATCAACCTGATAGTCATTGTATTCAGGATGCCGCACAAGCAGCGTGTGCTGACCTGGTTCGATGTTGTCGAGAACGACCAGGTTCTGTTCGGCGGTCGCGCGCGGTTTGCCGTCAATGAGAATCTGCGCGCCTGTGGGCAGTCCTGGCAATTCGAGCTTCGCAAACTGAGCCTTGAGCTGAAGGCGAATCGAGTTTGTCGCCCTGATTACCGGCGATTTTCCTTTCGCTTCCGCGTAGCCCGGAGAACTTGCTTTGACGATGTAGCTCTGTCCTCGTTTCAATTCAAATACGGCGTAACCATCTTCGCCCGCTTCAGCTTGATCAAGGACGCGCCCTTTGGCGTCGGTGACTACAACCTTGCCTGGGATAACCGGGTCGAGCACGACTTGCAGCATGCCTTTGGTCGGTTGTGAGGCTTTTCTGGTGACAGCGACCTTTTCGGTCGCCGCGCGCGCGCGCGGTTTGATGACGGTGTACTCACGCTGGGCGAAGACTGCGGGCGCGAGGGCGAGAAGAGAGAAGAAAATTAGCGCAAGGCTCAGGATCGCGTGACGATTCAGCGCGGAGCCGGCAAGCGGATGTGAAAAAGGAGATTCGACTGCCATTTTACAAACTCATCTGAAATGTGTGATCACCTGGCGTCTTTTGCGCAACGGAAGCCGATGTATTCGAAGGTTCTGTTCGGCAGATTGAAATAACGATCCGTCGCCGTCTGCTGTTCCGCAGGGTTGGCGAAAGAGCCTCCACGAATGATCTTTTGTCCGGCCTGCGGCGCGGCGGGACTGTTGGGATAAGGCTTGTAATCGCTGGCCGTCCATTCCGCGACGTTACCGGCCATGTCGAGAACGCCAAACGGACTTGCGCCGTTCGGGTAACTGCCGACCGCTTGCGGCTTGCGGAACTGTGATTCGTAGGCGTTCGAGAATCGTTGGTCCCATTGATTGCCGTACGGATAGAGCAGATTCTCTTTTCCGCGCGCGGCGAATTCCCATTCCTCTTCGGTCGGAAGCCGTTTGCCTTTCGATTCGCAATACTCCCGCGCGTCGTACCAATTGACATTCACGACAGGAAGCCGATCTTCGGCGGGAGCGAAATTCCCATTTGTCCAGTGACTCGGAGGCTGTTTGCGCATTTGCCTGACGAATTCGGCGTAATCCGTATTGGTCACTTCGGTCTGATCAATGAAGAATGCTTCGACTTTAACCGGATGCGCGGGCCTCTCGTAATCGCTGCGGTCGTTGCGCCCCATCATAAACTCGCCGCCCGGAATAGAAACCATTCCGACGGGAACTCCCGGATTCGGATCTGTGGCAGGGCCTGATGGCGGCGTCGAACTGGTAATCAGCCAGTAGGCCACGCCGATTGTGAGCAGCGCGACAACGGCTATTCCAACGATGAGCGGTGTTTTGGATTTCGCCGGAACCGGCTCTTTGAACAAAGCTCCACGCTGCTTCGGCTCGGCGACAGGGGAGCGAGCGGGCGAGGGCAGGTTCTTTGAATAGTCGTTATATGCGTTGTTGTTGGTGAACGGTTGATTCGGGTCTGTGATGATTGTTTCGCTGACGCCCACAGTCGGGGCTTCGGCGGCGCTCTGGCGTCCGGTGGTTCGATCCGCGTGGATCACGGTTTGGCGTCCGCCGGGCATGCGGCCTGTCAATCGCGCGAAGCCGGTTTGCTCGAACTCTTCCAGAACTTCGAGGAACTGTAGTCCGGTTTGATAGCGATCATCCGGACTTTTCTCAAGGGCTTTGAAAGTGATCTTCTCAAGCTCCAGCGAAACTCCGGGATAGTATTTCGAGAATGAGGGGACAGGCAGTTCGATATGGCCTCGCCGGATTTCGTAATCCGAAGTGCCGCTGCCTTCGTCCTCGAACGGAACGTGCCCGGTCAGCATTTCGTAAAAGACCACGCCCAGCGAATAGATGTCGGAGCGCTGATCGAGTTCGCGCCCGCGCGCCTGTTCGGGACTCATGTATTCGGGCGTGCCGGGATTGAAGCCCATCTGCGTTCCGCCTTTGACGCCGCGGACTTTGACGATACCGAAGTCGGTGACTTTGACGACGTCTTCCGGCGTGACCAGGATGTTAGCCGGTTTCAGGTCACGATGGATGATGCCCTGATGACGCTGGCCCGATTTGTCCTGATAGATGAAGTGGTGCGCGTAATCAACGGCGGCCAGAACCTGTTTGAAGAGCCTGATCGCGCGTGCAGGCGGGATCGGTCCGGTTTCACGCGAGATCATCTTCCGCAGGTCGCGCCCTGGGACGTATTCCATCACGATGCAGGTCGTGTCTCCGACGGCGATGAAATCGTAGACGCGGACGATGTTCGGATGATCGAGTTGGGATTGGACGAAGGCTTCGCGTTCCAGACGGTCGCGCAGGTGCTCAACCTGACGCGGGGAGAAATCCTCCGTGCGGATTGTCTTGATGATCACCTCGCGCGCCAGGCGCGTGTGGCGTCCAAGATAGAGTTCGCCCATCCCGCCTTCGCCGAACTGGCTGACTACCTCGTAATTACCTATGGTGCGTCCGAGCATAAAATAAAAAGATGAGCGCCCTACTTCGTAATCTTCCTGAAATTCAATACACAATCCCGCTCAACCAGGTTGATCGTTATCAGATAACCGCCGATCCGCAGCCGGTCTCCATCGTTGACCTGCGCGAGATCTGTTTTCTGATCGTTCAAATATGTTCCATTGGCGCTTCCCAAATCGCGAATAAAATAGTGTTCGTCGCGGCGTTCAATCGCCACGTGCCGGCGCGAGATGTTGTCAGCGTCAATCGCTATTTGATTGTCGGCGCGGCGGCCAATCGTGACGCTGTCTTCGCTGAACGGCTGTGTTACTCCTTCCTCCAACCCCTTTACGACGATGTGCGGTTTAAGTTCAATGACGGGCGGCAAGCGATTGGGGGCGGTCAGCTTGCCCGAAATCAGGCCCGTCGCAACTCCGGAAGAGAGATGAACCAGCAGCACATTCGCGCCGATCCGTATCTGGTCGCCGTCGCGCAACTGAGCCTGCCGAACGCGCTCGCCGTTGATGAATGTGCCGTTCCGGCTGCTGTCTCGCAAAATGTATGTCGCGCCGCGTCGAATGATTTCGCAGTGACGGCGCGAAACTGTATTGCCGTCGAGCACGATGTCGCAATCTTCATCGCGCCCGATGGCCGAGGTCGGGTTGGTCAGGAACAGTCCCGTCCTGCCGGCGCACAACCCACCGATAAAACTCACGCAAAGCTTGCTCGCGGGAAAGCTGGACGTGGCTATCCCTTTGCCAAGCGAGATGGCGGCGGCGGATTCTTGAGAGCGCGTGAAATCGTGTTCCTGACCGATCACTGCGGGCCCGACCCTTTAAGAATGGATTTGATTGAATGCAAACTCGAAACTGGAGGCGCTGAAAGCGCTTTGCCGCTGCTTTGTTTTTAGCGTTGTGAGCGCTCAACGCAAATGCTTCTCAAAAGAGGCTGTAGCTTAGCATGGCGCCTGAGCTTTGGCTAGAAGATTGCCATTGCGCGCAACTCAGTCATAAGCGGTATCGAAGAGCCATTCGGCCAAAAGAGAAAAACCAAAAGAGAATGGTTGACTCGCCATGCAAACGAAGCTACAATCCGCCCGCGTTTGGCAGCGAACCTCAAAAGCTTCAATTTGAATTTGATTGAAGTGGCCCTTTCGCAGCCTTGACCCATTTGTCGCACGAACTTAATCACCCCGTTGAAAATCATCACTGGCAACAGGGCAAACACCAATCATTGAGTTCTAGTTGAATTCTATTTTGTCGGCGAGCCTCGCCTTAGCCTCGGACTCCATTTACGGGTCGGGTTATGCGAAGCGTAAAACCCGTAAAGCGCTTATTACAAGGCTGCCGCCGCGAGGAGAGGAGAACAAGATGCGAACCTCACGTCGCCGTCTTCTGTTCAACATTTCATACGCAACGCTTCTGCTGGTCACATTGTTATGCGCGGGCCTCGCTGTCAGCGCCCAGGCTCAGGGCAATCCGGGCCAAAGCATTCCGGGATTGCCAGGCCAGAACAACGGCCTCGGTGTGAGCGAGAACAAGCTCGGCAGCGTGCTTTTCTTCAACTACTACACCAGCGACGCGGCAAGCTCATCGGTCAACACACGGATCAACATCACCAACGCGAATCCCGTCAAGGACATCGTGGTTCACGTTTTCTTTGTTGACAGCGTCACCTGCAACATCGCCGACGCGTTCATCTGTCTGACCCACAACCAGACTACCACTTTCCTCGCTTCCGATCTCGATCCGAGCGTAACGGGGTATATCATTGTCGTCGCGGTTGATTCGGTGGGACGGCCGGCGGGCTTTAATTATCTTGCGGGCGATGAATTTGTCGTGACCTCGACGTTGCATCGCTTCAGTCTCGGCGCGATGGCCGCCGCGCGACTTGATAGCGATGAGGGCGGCGATTACGCCTCGCCGGTGAATTCGGACGGCGTGACTTCGACGATGTTCTTCAACAGTCAGCAGTATGATCTGCTGCCCTACACGATGTCGCTCGACAGCTTCCCAAGTCAGGTTTCCGGCATCGGCGCGCCACTTGCCGATACCAGGCTATATGTTTATTCGCCCTTGCCGAATCTGGTGACAGGCGGGGCGCCCTTCAGCGGTACGCTGTTCTTTATTGTTCACGACGATCAGGAAAATAATTTTTCAGCGCAATTACCTCTGGGATGTTACCTGGCGTCGGACAAACAGAGAGTTTCATCAATTCGCACATCGCCGAACATCAACACCATAGTGCCCAGTGGGCGCACAGGATGGGCGACATTCTACGCGTTCGGTAATCGCCGGATTGTTTGCAACACCGCTGGCGACACAATCGCGCTCACCAATGTTCCTTTGATGGGCGCGACAGCGACGAAGATCGGATCAGCCGTCACCGGGTTCACCGGCGGACACAATCTGCGGCATGCGACGATGTTTTATGGTCAGAATACTCCGGGATATTCAATTACGATCCCGGTCTTCCCGCCGGGTTGCCAGTCCATTGATTTGCCGACCAGGGATAGCAGTCTGTGCGAAACAGAATTCTCCGATAGATAGCTGAGCGGAAAAACACATTCGCACAGCCGTCTCGTTGGCTAAAGGCTGGCTGCGAACAGCAGCCGAATTGTCTCTTCTCTAATGATCACGGAGCGTGACTGCGCATGCGTAGTCGCGCTCCGTTTTATTTTTTCAGCCTTCATCTCTCACACTCTTAAAATTCAGTGACGGCCCGCTTTAGCAGCGCTCGAATCGAAATTTTTATGAAACCTCCGGCGCTCTGAGGCGTGGAATGTTCGGAGTTCTTTTTTATAAGAAGGCGAAGTGTGCCGCCGACTAATAATGCTTAGTAAAGTGTTCGCTACGCTGTGTCGGCGTTTCCGCTGGAAGAATCTGGAAATAGTACCGGACCCCTCAATCCGACACGATTGCCCCCACAGATAGCTGCGAAGGAAGCTTTGACGAATAGCCTCAGGAACGACCAGAGACTGGTTGTTTTACCCTCACACGAGCGCCCCCGCGATTAACTTCATCGTGGTGTAAGTCAAATCCATTTGTGCAGGCAAGAGCTTCAGCTACAGTCAGACTGAGCGAACTTAATTGAAGGCAGTTTTGAAATGGCAGAGTTTATTTGCAAACTCGGGACGCCCGGAGGCGAGGTCGTGACGCGGACGGTCGAAGGTCTGTCCGAACAGGAATTGCGCCAGCGTCTCGCGCATGAAGGTTACCGGATTTTTTCGGTTGAAACCTCCGGCGTGGTGAATGGTGTGCGTGTGCGCGGGGCGGGACAGCGCTCGGTCAAAATCAAGCTCGATGATTTTCTGCTCTTCAACCAGCAGTTGGCCGCGCTGATTCACGCCGGATTGCCGGTGCTTCAATCAATTCAGATGCTCCGCCAGCGCTCGCCCAATCCGAAACTGCGGATGGTGCTCGCGGATGTCGAGGCGCGAATCAAATCGGGCAGCGCGCTTTCCGAAGCCCTGGAAGCTCAGGGCGATACTTTCCCAAAAATCTACACTGCTTCGATTCTCGCGGGCGAACGTTCGGGTAACCTGGATGACGTGCTGCGCCGCTACGTTGAATACACGAAATCCATCGCGGCTCTGCGCCGCAAGATTCGCGGCGCGCTCACCTATCCGGTCATGCTGCTGTGCGCAGCTTTCGTCCTCATCACCATTCTGACGACATTCGTCATCCCGCAATTCTCATCACTGTACGAAAATATGGGGACCGAACTGCCTGCGGTCACGGTCTTCGTCGTCAGCATTTCATCGGCTGTCAGGGAAAACATCTACTGGCTTCTTCCGCTGCTGCTCATCACCGGCGCCGCGATCTTTTCGTGGAGGCGAACTGAGAACGGGCGGCGCACGATGGATCGCTGGATTTTGAAGATTCCAGTCGTCGGCGATCTGATCAAGCAGTTGACCACCGCCCAGCTATCACGCAGTCTGGCGACGCTGCTCGCGGGCGGCATTACCGTTGTCGAATCGTTCCAAATTTCGCTCCAGTCGGTTACCAACCGCGAGCTTCTGCGTTCGACCGAACCTGCGCTCGCAAAAATCCGCGAAGGGAAGCCTTTCACCGAAAGCCTGGCCGCAGCCGGATGGGCGCCCGAACTGGCGGTTGACATGATCGGCGTCGGCGAGCGTTCGGGGGCCTTGCGCGAGATGCTCGATGAAGTCGCCGGATTTTATGACGCTGAGACCGAAACAAAACTTGGGCAGTTGACCAGCCTGATTGAGCCGACGATCCTGCTGGCGATGGCCGGCATAGTGATCACGATCCTCCTGGCGATTTATCTGCCGCTGTTGCAAATGGCCAGCAAGGTCGGAGCTTGACACGAATCTCGAATCTCGAATTCGAGGTCGAAGTAGAAGTAGAAGAGGAAGAGAAGGATTAAAGAGGGTAAGGGAATGGCAGCATCAGAACAGACGATCAAAAACGGGCAGAACGGGCAAAACGGCCAGGCCGAACGTGAGTCGGCGGAGCGTCTGGCCGGACGTTACCGCCTCAACTTCATTCAACTGGAAAATTTTCCCGTTGATTATTCGCTTGTCCAATCGCTTCCGATTGACCTGATGTTGCGAAACAAATTCGTGCCGCTGCGCCGCGAAAACGGCCACATGGTCATCGCCATGGCCGATCCGTCGGATTTGCTGCTGCTCGACGAATTGAAGGCGCAGCTTCACATCCCGCTCAAAGTCGAAGTGGCGACGTGGAGCGCGATCGAGTCTGTCCTGCGCAAAGGCGACGCGTCGGATCGCGTGTTGCAGGGAGCGACCGAAGGCTTCCGCGCCGCGCTCGTCAAGGAGACGGAGCAGGGCGAAGAGGTTCTGGATTTGGGCCAGCTTTCGAGCGACGCCGAGATGTCGCCGATCATCAAGCTGGTTGACACGATCGTCTTCACCGCTCTTGAAAAGCGCGCCTCCGACATCCACCTCGAAACGCGCGACAACGACATGGTCGTGCGCTACCGCATTGACGGCGCGCTTTACGAAGCGGGCGACGCCATCGCCATCCGCCATCACCAGACGATCATCTCGCGCATCAAGGTCATGTCGGAACTCGACATCGCCGAACGCCGCGTGCCGCAGGACGGACGCTTCCGTATGCGCATCAAAGGCCGCCGCGTTGATTTCCGCGTCTCGATCATGCCCTCGATTCACGGCGAAGACGCGGTGATCCGTATCCTCGACAAGGAGCAGATCAACGAATCGTTCAAAGACCTCCGGCTGGAAGTCGTCGGCTTCGAGCCGAAATTGCTCGGCAGATTCCGCCGTTTCATTCACGAGCCTTACGGAATGGTGCTGGTCACGGGGCCGACCGGTTCTGGTAAAACGACGACTCTTTACGCGGCGCTCAACGAAATCCGCAACGACGAAGACAAGATCATCACGATTGAAGACCCGGTCGAATACCAGTTGCGTGGCGTCACCCAGATTCAGGTCAATGAAAAGAAGGGGCTGAGTTTCGCGCGCGGCTTGCGCAGCGTCCTGCGCCACGATCCCGATAAGATCATGGTCGGCGAAATCCGCGACATGGAGACGGCGCAGATCGCCATTAACTCCGCGCTCACCGGCCACCTGGTTTTCACAACCGTCCACGCCAACAACGTGATTGACGTGATCGGGCGCTTCATCAACATGGGCGTCGAACCTTACAATTTCGTTTCGGCCCTCAACTGCGTGCTCGCGCAAAGGCTGGTTCGTCTGCTCTGTCCGCGCTGCCGGAAACAATATCAGCCGACCGACGCCGAGTTGGTCGAATCCGGGCTGACTCCGGCGAAGTCCCGCGACCGCGACTATTACACCACTGCCGGTTGCGAAATCTGCAACCACACCGGTTACCGCGGCCGCACGGCGATTCACGAACTGCTCGATATGTCCGACAACATCCGGGAATTGATCATCGAACGTAAACCCGGATCGGAAGTCCGCCGAGCCGCAGTTCAGGAAGGATTGAGAAGCTTGCGCGAATCCGCGCTGCGATTGGTCTTCGAGGGACAGACGACACTGCACGAGATCAACCGCGTCACGTTCGTTGAAGATATCGAATAGCAGGGAATGAGGAATGGGGAAAAGACCTCGCTTCCCACTCCCTGCCGACAAATTTGGAACGCATTTAGCTTAGGGGCGTGGAAGAGCCTGGTTGTTGATTCAGGCTTATAATTCACCACCCCTCCCCGATGTTCTCCGATGCTTGAACACACTTGAACGCATTGGATGACAGTCGGTCTTTAATTTCCAAATTTTCAAGCTGCCAGTTTGAAGTCGCCAGTTTTAGTTTCTGGACAGGGCGCCAACCTTGTCTCGATTCAAACCGTGAGTCGGCCTGAGATGGTCGAAAGCTTAATCGCTTAACTGAAAGATAGAAAAGGTCATCACCATGAACACAAATCCATCCACGCGCAGATTTCTTGCCGTCTTCCTGTCGCTCTGTCTGCTTTTGCCGGGCGCGGCTCTGGCCGATGGCAAAAACGGGAAGAAGAATTTCAAGGAAGGCGTTAAATACGAAGAGCAGCAGCAGTGGGACATGGCTGCGCAGCATTTCGCGCTGGCTCTCTCGGCGGAGCCGAACAATCCCGAATACAAGATTCATTACCTGCAATCGCTTCAGCGCGCCTCGCTGATGTACGTCACTCGAGGCGACGCGCTGGCCGAGCAGAACGATTACGCCAGCGCCTACAACGCCTATCGTCAGGCGTACAACTACGATCAGGGCAATGAAATCGCGCGATTCAAGATGGAGCGGATGCTCGAATTGCAAAAGGCGCAGGCGGGCGGAACCAGCGATCAATTCAAATACAATATCCAGACCGGCTCTATGAAGCTCGCCAGCAACGAAATCCAGGTGGCTAATAAAGCTCGTTCGAAGGGAGATGTCGCGCAGACCATCAATTTCAGAGACACCTCCTTCAAGGCTGCGGTCAATTCGCTCTCGAGACAGCTTGGGCTGAACGTCGTGTTCGACGACACGGTCAAGGATTCGGACAAGGTGACGATTGATCTGCAGGACGTGACACTGGCCAAAGCGCTCGACATCCTGCTTTTGCAGAAGAAACAGACCTTCGAGCAGGTTGACCGCCGCACGATCTTTGTCTATCCCGACAACGGAACCAACCGCCCGCGCTTTGAAAAGCTGATGATCAAGACCTTCTATCTGGGGAACATCAACGCCAATACGGCGAAAGCCGTTCTAGCTCAGATGCTCCCGCCGGGCCGCCAGGCCGCGAGCGTTGACAACATCGGCGGACAGGGCGGCGCCAATAACAGCAATATCCTGATCGTCAAAGCGACGCCGGCCGAATTGCAACTGGTTCAGGACCTGCTCGACAACATTGATAAGAATAAGAATGAAGTCGTGCTCGACATCGAAATCTATGAGGTTTCGCATGACAGCATGACTCAGATCGGTAATCAGATTGCGACTTCGCCGCAGCAGATCAACACGGTGGAGTATGTTGATAAAACGAGCGGCAAGATATATTACAAGCAGAGTCCCACTACCTCATTGGGGAACCTCGGCGGCTTCGGCACCAGTTCCTTGTTGCCCGCAGCGATAGGTAACGTCGGCGCCCTGGCAGCCTTCGGCGCAAGCGGAGCGGGCTTCCTGCTTGGATTGCCGCCGACTACGCTTAGCCTCCTGCGATCAAATGGCAGTTCGAAGCTACTGCACAAGACCCAGATTCACGTTCTCGACGGCGGACAGAACCAGACTAAAGTCGGGCGCAGCGTGCCAGTCAGACTCGGAACCTCATACGGTTACGGTGGCGGTTACGGTGGCGGTTTCGGTGGCGGTTTGGGAGGAAACCTCGGCGGTGT
>WBZO01002842.1_pt1 | contig 21540 bp, 11 predicted proteins | sample 5204261 | NCBI WGS metagenome assembly WBZO01 (sample SAMN12412400, study PRJNA552823) | activated sludge metagenome | isolation source: activated sludge from anammox sidestream of wastewater treatment plant... | place: USA: North Carolina | collected 2017-09 | reverse complement strand
CCTCGGCCACGGGTTGCGAGGATACGCCATCCCGGACGTGGTCGATCCGATTCAGTATTTCCGCAACGTCGAAATCCCAACGATCGATCAGTTAGTCTATCTGGCCGATGTGACGGTGCCGGACGGGTCGTCCATCATCGCCGGGAAATCGTTCAAGAAGACATGGCGTGTGCGCAACAGCGGCACATCGACCTGGCAGAACTTCACCCTAAAACATGTCAGCGACCAACGAATGGGTGGCCCTGATAGTGTCATGCTGCCGCCATTGAAGCCTAATGAGATAGGAGAAGTCAGTGTCACTCTCGTCGCGCCGTCCTCTCCAGGACGACACCGCAGCACGTGGAAACCCTGCAACAGCCAGGGGCGTCTGTTCCCCTTCGAGTTATTCGCCGACATCATTGTCACACCCGTCGCTCGCCGCAATGACGCAGTATTGATCGGCGATATCACCCTGCCCGCCGGAACAAAAGTTGAAGCAGGCCGAACGGCTCTCAAGACATGGCGTGTCCGCAATTCGGGTGATTCGACCTGGGACAAACGTTACAGTCTGGCGCCGGTAGGTACCTCGACAGGTGGAATGACCTCCGTCCCCTTGCCTACGGTCAGGCCGGGCGGGACGGCCGATCTGTCCGTCACGTTAACCTTGCCGGCCAGGGCGGGCGCCTATCGCTCTCGCTGGCAGCTGCGCGATCCAGAGGGCAATTTGTTTGGCCCGATCCTGGAGGCAAGCCTGACGGTCGTCACATCATCCGGCCAACAGCGAGATGGCGCGACCTATGTCGCCGACATCACAGTGACTGACGGAACACGGATGCGACCCGGCTACGCCTTTACCAAGACATGGCAAGTCAAGAATACGGGAACCTCAACATGGGGAGAGGGGTACACGCTGACGGCAGCGGGGACCAACACGATCAGTGGGCCGGCATCTGTTCCATTGCCTCGCACCGAGCCGGGAGCAAAAGCTAATATTTCTGTCGAGTTAACCTCGCCCACAACAATCGGGTTCCATCGGTCCACATGGCAGCTTCGCTCAGCCGGCGGCGTCCCGTTTGGTGACATCCTGTTTGTAGAAATAGAAGTCGTGCGGCCCGGCACAGTAGACAACGCCGGCTACCTGTCGGATATCACCTACCCCGACGGGACGGTCGTGGCTGCCGGAGAACCGATGCGCAAGACCTGGCGAATACGCAACACCGGGTCGTCGGCCTGGGGGCCTGGTTACTCGCTCGCGTTTATAGCCGGTAATAAAATGGACGGGCCGGATAGCGTTCCCTTGCCGCCGGCCCTGCCGGGAGAGACGGTCCAGGTCACCGTCCCCTTGCGCGCGCCGGCGATTCCCGGCCTCCAGCGCAGCACCTGGCGCGCGCGCAACGCCGAAGGCACACTGTTTGGCGATCTGTTCTACATCGAGATTCGCATTCCCATCTCATCCACGCCGGGTTCATCGGCTCAGGAAGACGCGCAACTGGAAGCGCATGTGACCATCCCGGACGGCGCCGAAATTCGCGCCGGGGCACAGTTTGAAAAGACCTGGGCGATCCGCAACACTGGGTCGATCTTCTGGTCGGCGGGCTATGAGTTGGTTTTCGCCGGCGGCACGGAGATGAGCCAGACCACCCGTATAGCGGTCGAAGGAATCGGGCCGCAAGAAGTGGTTAAAGTATCGGTCAAAATGACCGCGCCCAACGATACCGGTCGCTATATCAGCCGCTGGCGCATGCGCAATCCTCGCGGCGAATTCTTTGGTTCCACCCTGTTCGTCTCGATCGCCGTGATCGATGAGCCGAAGAAATTCGACATGCTACCTTATTTGCGCGGCGACGGCCGTCTCTATGAGCTGAAGTATATTTTTGAGCTACCCAACGGCCCATCGATTGGCCAGCAGCGCCTGCAAACCCAATCCGAAGGGAACCGGTTCTACCAGACGAAAAACGGCGAGTGGGAGGAAATGTGGGCCGACGAACGTTTCATTTATCGGGGCACAGATACCTCGCCGGGATCGGGCAACTTCTATACACTCATGGATGGCGAGCAATACGGCTCGGCCTGGGTGCCGCGCATGATGGCCATCGGGCAGCTCTATCGTCGTAGTGTCGTGGTCGTCAGCCGGCGCAAGGGCAATTGCATGATGAATTCGCACCTCTCCGGGCGGCACGTCACCTGGATCAAGCTGGAAGGCATACACAACCGGCTCGCTCTTCCCGATGTAGAAGGACGGCGAGGTCTTGGCTATGAAGCACGCGACGTAGTCGCCCTGGCGGCGTATAATGAAGTGAATGGTCGACCGGCCGCGCAGCCGTTTGAGAGATATTATTATGCGAAGGGGTTCGGCCTGATCATGTGGGAAGGCATCGATACCGACCATCGCGGTGTCTCCTTTCTGGTCCAACTCCATAACCCCGGCGCGCGGCCGGATAATGTACGGGAAAAGATTCCTTGCCTGGACAGCCTGAGGCTTCGTTGATTTATTGGTTTCATCATACAGGAGAATCCACCTATGAATTTTGAACGTTCCGCGGGAGTTCTGTTGCACCCCACGAGTCTGCCCGGCCGCTACGGTATCGGAGACCTGGGCGACAGCGCCTATCGTTTCGTCGATTTTCTGGTGGCCGCCAAACAGAGTCTCTGGCAATTATTGCCTCTCGGCCCCACCGGCTACGGCGACTCTCCCTATCAATCATTCTCGGCATTCGCCGGCAACCCCTTGCTCATCAGCCCTGACCGCCTGGTGGTCGACGGCTTCTTGCCGGCTGATGCGATCGAGGTTGTGCCCGAGTTCCCCCCGGCGACGGTCGATTACGGGGCGGTCATCGAATACAAGCGCGCGCTGTTACGCCAGGCTTATGAGAATTTTAAGGCCAGCGACGCGGCCGACCAACACACCGCATTTGAGCGCTTCTGCCAAAACACCGCCCATTGGCTGGATGATTATGCCTTGTTCATGGCCCTGAAAGAACATCATGGCCAGGAGGAAGGTGGCAGCTGGAATACGTGGCCCAAGGCGATCGCCAAGCGCCAGGTGCGGGCGATGAAACAATGGTCAAAGGATCTGGCGGACGAGGTCGAATCACACAAGTTCCAGCAGTTCCTGTTCTACAAACAGTGGCTGGAGTTAAAGGGTTATGCCAACCGGCAAGGCGTCAAGATCGTCGGCGATCTGCCCATCTTTGTCGCCTACGACAGCGCCGACGTCTGGTCACATCCGGAGTTGTTCCACCTGAACAAGGACGGTTCGCCGGCCTTCGTCGCCGGGGTGCCGCCGGACTATTTCAGCGAGACCGGCCAGCGTTGGGGCAATCCGCTCTATAAGTGGAACAAGATCGCGGCCGACAACTATAACTGGTGGATACAGCGCATACACATGAATCTGGTGCAGGCGGATATCGTACGCATCGATCACTTCCGCGGCTTTGAGGCATACTGGGAAATACCCGCCTCCGAACCAACCGCTGTAATCGGTCGTTGGGTCAAAGGCCCCGACGCGGCTATCTTCGAGGCGATCCAGGCCAGGCTGGGTGAATTACCGATCATTGCCGAGGACCTGGGCGTCATCACGCCAGAGGTCGAGGCGCTACGTGACCGCTTCAACTTCCCCGGCATGCGCATCCTGCAATTCGCCTTTGGCGGCGAGCGCAACAGCAGTTTCCTGCCGTACAACTATACCCACAACACAGTGGTCTATACCGGCACACACGACAACGAGACGACGCTGGGATGGTATCTCAACGCGACCGAAGACGAACGCGACCACGTGCGACGCTACGCGGTGTCCTCCGGCCGCGATATCGTCTGGGACCTGATCCGGCTGGCCTATGCCTCCGTGGCCGATATGGCCATCATCCCCATGCAAGATCTGTTCGTATTAGGCAATGAAGCTCGCATGAACTATCCCGGCAAGGAAGGCGGCTGGTGGCAGTGGCGATTCACCAAAGAGATGTTCACCGCCCGCGCGCCGGGGATCGCTCTGGGGTTGACCGAGCTGGCCCAGCTCTATGGTCGCGCCCCGGAGAAGGCCGGCAAATCGCCTGTGGCATCGGCGGAATCGGCTTAGTGATTGACAAGGACATGAAGCGGACCGGGATTGGTTTCAATCCCGGTTTTATTTTGGACCAACTCTCCACTCACATAGAGCAAGGAGTCCGCAATATAATCGTTGTCTCTGGAGCTTGAAGCACCATAATGGACACGAAAATCCCACCCGCAACACAAAGATCGGCTATAAAATTCGTCATCCTGCTCGGCGTCGTGAGTCTGTTCGCCGACATGACTTATGAAGGCGCGCGCAGCATTTCTGGCCCATATCTGGCGCTGCTTGGGGCCGGCGGCATGGGCGCCCAGGAGTCGATTATGCGAGCGGCCGTGGGCGGCATGGTGGCGCCCGACAAACGTGGCTCGGCCTACGGCGTCTTCAACGCCGGCTTCGGCTTGGCCTGGTTCACCGGCAGCGTGATCATGGGCGCATTGTACGATGTTTCCATCGCGTCGCTCGTCGCCTTCCCGGTCATCTTTCAGCTGGCGGCGATCCCGGTTCTGTATCGCCTGCGCACGGACGCCGGCGTTTGATCGCCGGATCCCGCGGCTTTGCTTGAGGTCAGGCCTATACGTACATGGAAGTTAAGATGCTCCTAACGATATTGACCGGAATAAAAAGTAGCGATACACTGCTGCCTGAGTGATTTTTACTAATCACGCACCCTTTTACCATACTGTTCCCTTGAGATTTTTCGGTCAACTGTCGTGTTCACGGAACCACACACGACAGTAAATAGATCTACCACTGCAAAAGGAGTAGCAAAATGAGACGACGCAGTAATATTCGATCGGCTCGGCGGAGCGTCCGCCGCATGCAACGGCGGCGTATTCGCATGCGACGCCGCCGCATCATGTTGACAGGCGGCCTGGTTGCCGTCGCCGTCATGGGCACCGCAAACGCGATCAAATTAAGCCAGCAGGATGTCCAGCGTATCGAGGCCCACACCGGTAAAAAGCCCGAGGACCTGACCGAAGAACAATTGGAAGCCGTCATCGACGAACTGGACATTGAAACCCATGAATTGACGGACGCCGATGTGGCGGCCATCGAATCGGCTGACGCCGAACCGGCTGCCCCTTCAACCCCGGCAACCGCGCCCGCCCCGCCGGCGGCTCCCAGCGCCGCGCCGACACAATCGGACTACATCGCCGAACTAAAGAAGCTGGCCGAGCTTAAAGACATGGGCATCCTTACGGACGAGGAATTCGAGGCCAAGAAGAAGCAATTGCTTGGCCTGTAATCCGGAGGCGACTTCATCACTTACTTATCGAAGCAGGAGAAAGTAAAGAGGCATAAGGCATAAACAGAATGAGTGATTCAAGCTCCGCAGCGCGTCAGTATTCTCGCGAGCACGCAACCCGATTCCGGCAAGAACTCCATGAGATGCTCCGCATCCCCAGCCTAAGCGGCGATCCCGCCCACGCCGGAGATATCCGCCGCATGGCCGAATGGTTACAGATCCATCTGGATGAAATCGGCCTGAACAACGTCCAGGTAATGCCCACAGCCGGCCATCCCGTCGTTTATGGGGAATGGCTGGGCGCGGGCCTGGACAAGCCAACGGTCCTCGTGTACGGGCATTACGATGTCGTGCCGGCTCTCATGGAAGACGGGTGGCATACAGATCCGTTTGAACCGGTCGAGAAGGACGGCAAGATCTACGCTCGTGGGGCCACCGACGATAAAGGCCAGCTATTCATCCATGTCAAGGCGGTCGAATCCTATCTGAGGACGGCCGGCAAGGCCCCGGTCAACGTCAAGCTCCTGCTGGAGGGTGAGGAAGAAGTATCCTCCCCCAACCTGCTTCCGTTCATCAAGGAACACCTCGATCTCCTGAAGGCCGATGTGTGTGTCATCAGCGATTCATCCATGCGCAGCATCGACGAGCCGGCTATCCTGCACAGCTTGCGCGGCATGACCTACATGGAGATCGAAGTCCATGGGCCAACCGATGATCTGCACAGCGGTCTATGGGGCGGCGCGGTTCATAATCCGGCCCTGGCGTTGGTCGAAATTCTCGACAAACTATACAACCCCGATCACACGATCGCCGTGCCCGGCTTCTATGACGACGTTGTTCCGCTGACCCCTGCGGAACGGGAGATGATCGCCAAGACCGATCTGACCGAGGAACAATACAAGGCGTCTACAGGCGTCCCGGCCGTTTGGGGAGACGCCCATTACAACATACGCGAGCGTATCGCCGCCCGGCCGACGCTGGACATCAACGGCATGTGGAGCGGCTGGAGCGGTCCGGGGCCAAAGACCATCGTCCCGGCCAAGGCCGGGTGCAAGATCAGCTCGCGACTGGTGGGCAATCAAGACCCGCACAAGATCTTCGACCTGTTCAAGACCTACATCGACTCCATCGTTCCGCCCACCGTCCACGTGGAGGTCAAGCTCATCACCACAGGCAAGCCGGCGTTATTCTCATTTGATATCCCCGAGATGCAGGCAGCTTCGCGCGCCTATGAGAAGGGTTGGGGCGTCAAGCCGATCTTCACTCGCGGCGGCGGCAGCATCCCCGTCGTGGCCGAGATAGCCGATCTCATGGGCATCCCCGTGGTGATGATGGGCTATGGCCTGGACGATGACGGTCTGCACTCACCCAATGAGCGGTTCAGCATCGAGATGTTCCATCGGGGCATCGAGACAGCCATCGTTTATCTTGAGGAATTGGCTTCAATTCCTCGATAAAAGTCTCTGTTGTGATCCACATTATTTTTCATTCTGCTCGCGCAGGAGGCAATCGTGGCAAAAGCTAAAGCTAAAACAAAGGTGAAAGCAGAAGAGCCGCCCAAAACAAGCGGCTGGTTGGGAACTGTGGAGCGTATTGGTAACAAGGTTCCCCACCCGGTGTTGATGTTCCTGTATCTGATTCTCATCGTTATCGCGCTCTCGGCCGTCCTCGGATGGATGGGGGTAAGCGTTACCGAGGAGATCGCCGTTCCTATCAGCGAGGGCGGCGCACAACTGGATTTCTACGCCGACACAACGGAACCGCTTGAAAACATGCCCGAAGATCCGTGGGATATCCATTTTGAGATCAAGGAACAGACCATCGCCATACGCAGTTTACTGACGCGGGAAGGAATTCGATTCATTTTTACTTCGTTCGTTCCTAACTTCGCCGGTTTTAGCGTCGTGGCGGTCGTCTTCGTGGCCATGATGGGGGCGGGCGTGGCCGAAGAGTCGGGGTTATTGACGGCCCTGATCCATAAACTGGTCGATGCCTCGCCGCGTTGGGCTTTATCGTTCATCATTATCTTCGTCGGTGTCCTCTCCAGCGTGGCCACGGACGCAGGCTATCTGATCCTCATACCACTGGGCGCGGCCGCCTTTCTGAGCGTGAAACGCCATCCGCTCGTCGGTGTGGCCGCGGCCTACGGCGGCGTCAGCGCCATCTTCGCCATCAACATCCTCATCACCCCCCTTGACGCGATGCTGACCGAGGTCACCAATGAGGCGATCGCCCTGGCCGGCGGTGAACCGATCACCGTTGTGTCAAACTTCTACTTCCAGGTCGTCATGTCGATCCTGCTCAGTATCGTTGCCGCTCTGGTCACCGACCGGATCGTCGAACCCCGTCTGGGCGCCTACAAGCCTGCCCCTGGCACGGAAGTTGTGGCGACCGAGGTCCTGGACAAAAACGCTCAAGGCCGTGGAATGCGGTATGCCGGTATCGGCACCCTCATCGTCATCGCCATCGTGGCCATCTTCACGTTCCCATCCAACGCGCCATTACGCGACCCGGTGACCGGCGGCATCATCGGCGCCACGCCGTTCATGGACAGCCTCCTGTTCATCATCATGCTCATCTTCCTGATAGCCGGTATCGGTTATGGCTACGGGGCCAGGACCTTCAGCGGGAGCAATGATGTCATCAAAGCGGTCACCAAGACGTTCGCCAGCCTCGCCGGCCTGGTCTTCATGTTGCTCATGATCGCCCAGTTCATCGCCTACTTCAACTTCAGCAACATGCCCAACGTGATCGCCGTTACGCTGGCCGGTTGGCTCGAGCAGGCCAATATCGGCGCCATACCGTTACTCATCGGTTTCATTATCGTCATCATGCTGCTGGATATCATTATCCCCGGCTCGATGCCGAAATGGGCCATCTTCGCGCCAATTTTCGTGCCGTTGTTCATGCGGCTGGGAACGGCTCCGCAGACCGTGCTGGCCGCCTATCGCATCGGCGACTCGCCCATGAACGTCATCACACCGTTGATGGTCTACTTGCCGTTCATCATCACCGTCATGCAACGTTACCAGAAAGAGTCGGGTATCGGCACGGTGATCGCCTTGATGTTGCCCTACACCCTTATCATCGCGATCGCCTGGATTATCCTGTTCATCCTTTGGTATGTTCTGGGCATACCGTTAGGCCCCGGCTATCCAGTCGGCGTCTAGGTAACTGTTCCACCGGCTGGAACAGCTTTCTAAATTCATTCAGGAAGCCGGCGGGTCGGTGCGACTCGTTCACTCGACAGTGAATCATCATGCCGATCCGCCGGATCTGACAATCTGAATGAGCCAATTATTCCCCCAGGAGAAGGCAGCTATGAGTACAGAGTTTGATCGAGAGCTTGAGGAGCGCCTGGTGCGCTACTGCGAGATCGATACACAGGCGGATGAGAATTCGCCGACGTCACCCAGCACGGAAAAACAGTATGATTTGCTCCGGCTGCTGGTCGACGAGTTGAAAGAGATCGGGGCGCAGGATGTGCGCCTGACCGATTACGGCGCGGTCCTGGCGACGATACCGGCCACGGTAGACAAGGCCGTCCCAACCATCGCCCTGCTGGCCCACGTGGATACGTCCCCGGCCTTTAACGCCACAGGCGTCAAGCCGCTGGTCCATCGCAACTATCAGGGCGGCGATATCGCCTTGCCTGACGATCCGGAACAGGTCCTGACGCCGGAAAATTCGCCCTATCTGAAGGACAGGATCGGCAACGACATCGTGACGGCCAGCGGCACAACGCTGCTGGGGGCCGACGATAAGGCGGGCGTCGCCATCGTCATGGCCGCAGCCGGCTACCTGCTGCGTCACCCCGAAATCCCCCACGGCCCGATCCGTATCGGCTTCACGCCCGACGAAGAGATCGGCCGCGGCGTCCATGCCAATCTGCCGGCCGACCTGGGGGCCGAGTTCGGCTACACGCTCGACGGCGCACACCGGGGCGAATTGGTCTATGAGACATTCTCGGCCGACCGGGCCGTTGTCAAAGTCCAGGGCGTGTCCATCCATCCTGGCTGGGCCAAGGACAAACTCGTCAATGCCCTGCACCTGGCGGCCAAGATCGTTGACACCCTGCCCCAGGTGACGTTAACGCCGGAAACCACCGACGGCCGGCAAGGATTCATCCATCTTTACGCCATGAGCGGTACGGCGGCCGCTGCCGAACTGCATTTCATCCTGCGCGACTTCGAGATGAACGAACTGGAACGACAAGGCCGGCTGATTCAGCAGGTTTGTGCCACCATCCAGGCCACGGAACCGCGCTCTCACATCACCTGTGAAGTGCTCCCGCAATACCGCAACATGCGCTATTGGCTGGAAAACGACATGCGGCCTATCGATAAAGCGGTGGAAGCCTATCGCCGGGCAAACGTCGAGCACTTCTTCCTGCCCATTCGTGGCGGCACGGACGGCTCGCGCCTGACCGAACTGGGTGTGCCGACGCCCAACGTCTTCACCGGCATGCAGAACATCCACGGGCCGCTCGAGTGGGTCAGTGTGCAGGATATGGCTCGCGCCACAGAAGTATGTATCAAGCTGGCGGAGTGCTGGATCGAAGAGTAATCTCGACCGCCCAATCATTTTAATTTCAATCTGTATCGGCCCGATGGTGATTTTTCATGAGTAAACAAGCCGCTCAAAACGTATCCAACTCAACGCAAGCCGAGACCTGGCTCTACATGGCCATTATCGTCCTGGCTCAAATGCAGATGGCTTTCAACGTCAACGCGATACCCGTATCCATCGGGCCGATTGTCGAGGAATTACACGTGCCCTCCACCGGGGTGGGCACGGCGCTCGTCGTCTATTCGCTCTTCGTGGCTGCGTTCGTCATGTTGGGCGCGAAGATAGGCAAAGCTTTTGGCGAGAGATTGGTGTTCCAGGTAACCGTGCTGCTGCATGGCGCGGCCATGGCGGTCATGGCGTTCAGCCAGGACGCGGGCATGATGAATCTCGCCCAGGCGCTGGCCGGCCTGGCCGCGGCGGCGCTGGTACCGACACTGGTGGTGCTGATCGCCGCCAACTACAGCGGCCAACAAAAGGCTCAGGCGCTGGGCATCCTGGCCGCTACGCCGGCGTTGTCGGGGGCGTTAGCCTTCTTCGTCGCCGGCTTCCTGGGCACCTTCCTGAGCTGGCGCTACTCTTTCGGCATCCTGACCTTCCTTTCCATCGGCGTCTTCCTGCTCAGTTTCCGGCTGAAGCCCATTCCGCGCCAAAAAGGCATCAAGATCGACGGTGTGGGCGTGGCCCTGTCAGCCATCGCCGTTATCCTGATCAGCTTTGGCTTCAACAACCTGAATAACTGGGGCATTGTACTGGCCAATGACAACGCGCCGTTCAGTCTGGTCGGCCTCTCGCCGGCCATGCTATTCGTGGTTTTCGGCTTGATGCTGTTCCAGGCCTTTTTCGCCTGGTCGCATCAACGCGCGGAACTTGGCCAGCCTCCTCTCTTGTCACTGGAAGTGCTTGATTCACCCCAGGAGCGGATGACGATCGTCGCCCTGCTCATCATCGGCGCGCTCGGCCCGGCAGTCAATTTCCTCATCCCGCTGTTCATTCAGATCGTTCAGGGGCGCACAACCATGCAAACCGCGCTCGCCGTCGTGCCCTATACGCTGGCCATCGCCGGATCGGCCATCTTCATCGTGCGCCTCTATGACCGATTGACGCCTCGCCGGATCGCGATGGTCGCCTTTACACTGGTGGCGACCGGTTTGATAATCCTGTCATTCGTAGTCGGCAATAACTGGGGCACAGCCATGGTCATCTTTGGCTTGTTGCTGGTCGGCCTGGGCGAAGGCTCGTTGCTGACGCTCCTGTTCAATGTGATGATGACTTCATCGGGCAAAGAACTGGCCGGTGACGTGGGGGCGCTACGTGGCGTGGCTAACAACCTCTCCACCGCTCTGGGAACCGCCTTTGCCGGAGTCGTGGCCGTTGGCCTGTTGAGCATGTTCGTCACCAGTGCGGTCAGCCAATCGGCGTTGCCGCTTTCCCTGACACGACAGGTCAATCTCGACAACGTCAATTTCGTCTCCAACGACCATCTACACGAGGTAATGGCGCAGACGACAGCTACGCCCGAACAGATAGATCAGGCGGTGAATATCAACGAGACAGCCCGTCTGCGCGCGCTCCGGGCATCGTTCCTAATCCTGAGCGTCTTTGCCTTGCTGGCGATTTTCCCGTCTTTAGGCTTGCCGGATTACACGACCGGTGAGGAGCCACCGCCTCCCAAGGTCAAGACAAAGCCGCCGGCCCGGAAGAAAACGGCTGCCCACTGAGCGACACTCTCATGCCTTTGGCGTGGAAGCGAACAGGTTCAAGCCCAGTTGCGCCGACAGGAACCCGATCGCCAATTGACCGCGGACGCTGTTGCCGGCAGCGTCGAGCGGCGGTGAAAAAGCGCCCACGCCCCCTTTGCCGGGGGCAGCGGCGATAATTCCACCACTAATGCCGCTCTTGGCCGGCAACCCGGTGTCAAATAGCCAATCGCCGGAATTCTCATACATCCCGGCCGTGGCCATCGTCGCCAGCGCGTGCTGGCAGTAAATGGCGTCGATCACCTGCTCGCCAGTCTGCGAATTGACGCCACCGTTGGCGAGGGTATCCGCCATGACAGCCAGGTCGCGGGCAGTAACGCTGAGCGAGCATTGCCGCGTATAGATGTCTGTCGCCTCCATAGGATCCATATCCAGGAGGCCGTAATCATAGAGGATCCGGGCGATGGCCCGATTACGATGGTTGGTGGCGGAGGCCGACGCGAATACCTCTTCATCCAGGGCCAGCGGTCGCCCGGCAAATCGTGACAGTCCGACCTGGATAAATTGCCATTTCTCTTCTGCAGTTGCTCCGGGCGCCAGACTGACCGCTGTAATGGCGCCTGAATTGACCATCGGGTTGGTCAACCGGCTGGCGCTCTGCTCGATAGCCGTGATCGAATTGAACGGCAGGCCGGTCGCGTTGAGACCCAACCGGTCACGCGCCTCTTGTGTGCCGACGACGGCGCAGATCAGGGCAAACGTAAACGGCTTGACAACGCTCATCAGGGTGAAAGGATACTCCGTATCGCCGGCGGCATAAATCAGACCGCTGGTGTCGAGAACACAAATGCCGAAGAACCGGCGCGGCACGCGAGCCAAAGCGGGATAATGCGAAGCATTTTGGCCCTCGTCATTATCCTTAAAGCGCTCATAGGCTTCGTTCACCAGTTGCTGCACGACAGCGGACGGCGGAAGCTGGCCAGTGGATATGTATCGATTTCGCTTTTTCGCTGCTCGCATAATAGACCACTCCTGTGACGATGCCCCTGGTGGGTTTGCCGGTCATTATACGCGACCTTATCGCAAGAAGCCTGTGATAAGCCCGATGCGCCTTGTCGAGAAGATCGGACCTGTTACTATTATGTCCATCTTGTTCTTGTTGTCATGGTGAGCTGATTTATGGGCGCCAGACGAGCGACGCGCACGCGACATCGACCCAAACCGGACAAGCCGCAGGAGGGCTTCCTGGCGCACTTGCTCGATCCGATCGACCGCCTGGCTGAGACGATCTATAGCATATTGGTGCTTCTGACTTTCACCCTGGCATTCCGCATCTTTCACCTCGAGCCGGGACAGGCCGTTACTTCTGAGTATGTCAACGAACTGTTGGCCGGGGCTATCCTGGCGATATTAGCCTGGGGTGTCATCGATGGCATCGTCTACGTACTGACTGAAGTGTTCGAGCGCGGCGAGAAGCATCGTATTCTGTGGTATATCGATTCGGCCGATACACCGGAAGAAGCGATCGAAGCGGTCGCTGACGAACTCGATTTCATCCTCGAACCTATCACGAGCGAAAGCCAGCGGCAATCGCTCTACGCCGAGATTCTCGAGCATCTGCACGAGAGCCAGCCCCAGCCCGTTCACCTGAAGCGAGAGGACTTGACCGGCGGCGCGGCCTCGGTGCTGATCGCCGTGTTGGCTGTATTGCCATCGCTCTTGCCGTTTGTGCTCCTGCGCAACGATCACGCTCTGGCGATCCGGGTATCGAATATCGTATCGTTCCTGGTACTGTTCTATTCAGGTTACGAATGGGGCAAGTACACCGGCACGAATGCGCTGAGAACCGGGCTGATCCTCGTCGGCGTTGGCGTTCTATTGGTGGCTATCGCCATCCCGTTCGGGGGCTAGAATATCACCGGGGAACTTGATATGCTCCGCGCAATCGTTCCGAACCGTTGACGATAGCCCCTCCGTCTGGGATAATTATCGGGTTAGACAACTTCGCCCCCGTAGCTCAGAGGATAGAGCGCTGGCCTCCGAAGCCAGGTGCACAGGTTCGAGTCCTGTCGGGGGCACCATATATGAAACAGAATGCCCGGTCATTACGCCGGGCGTTTTTGTCGATCCGCTTGCAGGCCAGACTACAATATATTATATGGGAAAGACATCCACTGGAGCGCGCTCGATATCACATGTGCCCGTCCCCCTTCACATGACACACTGCATTATGCCTTTCGCCTACAAATCTGGTTACATTTGTCACTAATGACATCCAGATCTCTCCTTTAGAATGCTAATCAGGAATACGGACAATCCAACGATTCTCTTTGCGATCCGGTGGAGATCCCAATCCCGCCAAACCGGATTGTTCGGCATTCCGCAGACCCTTTCTGAAGGAGAAAGAGATGGCTGGTGCAGGTTTGGATGTCGAAACCCGCGATATGATCCTGGATACGCTCAGGAAGTACGCCGAGCGCAGGCTGACGAGTGAGTATCTGCTGGAACTTGATCGCGACGATCGTTTCCCTGAAGAAGTCTTAAAAGAACTTAATGACCCGATGCAGTTAGGACTGCATCTCTTGTTTATTCCCGAAGAGTTTAACGGTCTCGGCGGCGGCGCCTATGATATTTACCGCGTCTCCGAACTGATGGCCGCCATTGATTTGGGTGTGGCAACGGGCGTGCTGGCCACCTTCCTCGGCTCCGACCCGATCCGCGTGGGAGGCACGCCGGAGCAGAAAGCGCACTGGATGGGTCGTATCGCCGACGAGGCCTTACTGATGGCCTACGGCGCGACTGAGCCGCAGGCTGGCAGCGACCTGGCGGCCATGACCACCAAGGCCGTTCCCGTACAGGAGAACGGCAGTGTCAGCGGTTACAAGATCAGCGGCAACAAGCAGTGGATCAGTAACGGTGGCGTAGCCGATCTGTATAGTATCCTCGCTCTGGCCCCCGGCGGGCCGTCGTGGTTTATTGTCGAACGCGGGGCCGAAGGGTTCAGCTATGGCAAGGGGGAGGACAAACACGGCATCCGCGCCAGCAACACGGCCAAGCTGTTCCTTGAAGACGTCTACGTACCGGCCGAGCGGTTGGTCGGCGGTATCGAAGGGCAAGGACTGGCCCAGGCGCAAGCTGTGTTCGGCTACACGCGCCTGATGGTGGGGGCGTTCGGTCTGGGTGCGGGATGGGAAGCGTTGCGACGCGCCATTCGCTATTCCCACGAGCGCATTCAGGGCGGCGCGCCGCTTAGCGAGAAGCAAGGCTACACCCATAAGCTCATCGTGCCTAACGCCGCCCGCCTGGAGGCGTCGCGCACCTACATCGAGTGGGTGGCCGAACGACTGGATAGCGGCGAGGCCGGTCTGCAAACCGAAGGCGCTATCGCCAAATATATGGCCACCGAATCGGGCAACAAGGCGGCCGAGGACGCCATCCAGGCGCTGGGTGGCTACGGCTACACCAAAGAGTACATGGTCGAGAAGATCAAGCGCGACGTGCGTATCACCTGTATCTACGAGGGCACGTCGGAGATCATGGAGTGGACCATCGCCCGCGACCGCTGGCAACAACATTTGAAGACACAAGGCGCCTATTACAACGATTGGGCCGCTCGACTGGACGCCATCCACGCCGCCGAACCAGACAACGGCGCGAACTACGCCGCGCTGGCCATGCGCGCTCTGGCTGTTATTCTGGAGCGTGCCCGGCTTGACCGGCTGACCCGCAACCAGCATGTGCTCTTCCGGCTGGGCGAACTCATCGCCTGGGCCGAGACCGCGGCGATCTTCGCCGAGCGTGTCGTAGACCACCCGACCGAGGCGATTCAACTCAACGTGCCCACCCGCCAGGCTTTGGCTCGAATCCACGGCCGGACGGCGGCGTTAAAAGTCGCGACCGACGGTCTGCAGTGGGCTATCGGCGCCGGTCAGACCGATCCCAACCTGGCATCTTCTCTCAATCTACCCGGTATCTATGCCGCGCAAGCCGGTCTCATCGAAGATATGAACTACGCGCGGGATCAGCTTAATCGCACCTTCTAGATGAACCGGCAGTGGACCCTAAGGTACTCCACTGCCGGTCATATTCATTGAGGACACATCGCTATGGAATCAGCCGATCGCGCAATCGCCATCGTCGGGGTGGGAGCCATACTACCTGACGCGCCCAGCGCGGCCGCCTTCTGGAACAACATCATCGGCAAGCGGTACAGCATCACCGAAACGCCACCCAACCGGTGGCGCGTGGCCGACTATTACGACCCCGACCCCAGGGTGCCCGACAAGACCTACAGCAAAATCGGCGGCTGGGTCCGGGGATTTGAGTTCGATTGGCGGCGTTTCCGCATGCCCCCGAAAGTCGCCGCATCAATGGATGAGGGCCAGCAATGGGCCATCACCGTCGCCGCTGACGCTCTAGCCGACTACGGCTATCCCGACCGTCCGTTGGACACCGAACGCACCGGCGTCATCCTGGGCACAGCGATGGGAGGCGAGCTGCATTATATTACTTCGCAGCGCATCGTCTTCCCCGAATACGTCCGCTGGCTGCGCAGCACACCTGAATTCGCCAAGCTGTCTCCAGCCACACAAGAGGCGCTCATCGAACAGTTCCACGACGCACTCGACCAGGAGATACCGGCCATCACCGAGGATTCTATGCCTGGTGAATTGCCGAACATCGTCTCGGGGCGAGTCGCCAACGTGTTGAACTTGCGCGGCCCCAACTTCATCACGGATGCGGCTTGCGCGAGCAGCTTCGCGGCCGTGGAAGCAGCTGTGCAGCTATTGGCCGAGGGTAAGGTCGACGCAGTGCTCACCGGCGGCGTGGATCGCAACATGGGCATCGGTTCGTTCGTAAAGTTCTGCAAGATCGGCGCGCTAAGCGCCACGGGCACGCGACCGTTCGGCGACGGCGCAGACGGGTTCGTCATGGGCGAGGGAGCGGCTGCATTCCTGCTCAAGCGCCTGGCCGACGCCGAACTTGCGGGCGACAAGATCTACGCGGTCATTCGTGGCGTCGCCGGAGCCAGCGATGGCAAGGGCAAGGGCATCACCGCCCCCAACCCTATCGGCCAACAGCTGGCCATCCAGCGCGCCTGGGAAACCGCGGCCCTGGACCCCACCACGGCCACGCTCATCGAAGCCCACGGCACGAGCACTCGCGTCGGCGACGTTGTCGAGGTCGAGAGTCTGGCGACTGTCTTTGGTGGCGCGCCACGAGGCAGCATCGGCATCGGCTCGGCCAAGAGCAACATCGGCCACCTCAAGGCCGGAGCAGGCGCGGCCGGCCTTCTGAAAACTGCGTTGGCGCTATATCATAAAATATTGCCGCCAACGCTCAACGCTAACCCCACCAACCCCAATATCGACTTCAGCGCGACGCCTTTCTATCCTATCCACGACGCGCGCGAGTGGGCCTCCAATAACGGCACGCCACGTCGTGCCGGCGTCAGCGCTTACGGATTCGGCGGCACGAACTTCCATCTGGTGCTGGAGGAACACATTCCCGGCCGGCTGACACAACATCAAAAACTATACGCAGGAGCCTCGGCCACCGCCGCCGGCGAGCCATCGCCCCATTCCGCAACCATCGCCGAACGCCCCAAGCCCGTCCGCGGTATCCTGATGCTGGGCGCCAATTCTCCCGATGAACTTAAGGCGAAGCTCGACGAGGCGACCGCCCGCGCCGAAGCTGGGTGGACGCCGCCGCGCGAGCTGCCCCGACCGGTCGATATCCGCGCTAAAGAACGGCTGGTTATCGACTTTGGCAGCCACGATGAGCTGGTCGATCGGCTACAAAAGGCACGCAAGGTGATGGGCTTCGACACGACTCAGGCCTGGAGAGCGATGGAAGCCCAGGGCATCTTCCGAGGTCGCGGGCCCAAGCCGGGCAAGCTGGCCTTCCTCTTCCCCGGTCAGGGTAGCCAGTACGTCAACATGGGCCGCGAGCTGGCGGCCGTATCGCCGACGGTACAGCAGACGCTCGACGAGGCCGACGGCATCATGCACCCCATCCTGGGGCGGCCATTAACCTCTTACTTGTTTGTCGATCCAAACGACAAAGGCGCCATCAGCCAGGCCAATTTCGACCTGATGCAAACCGAAGTCACTCAGCCGGCGATGTTGACGCTGGATGAGGCGATTCGACGCTTGTTGGCCGATTATGGCTTCCAGCCTGATATGGTCATGGGCCATTCGCTGGGCGAGTACGGGGCGCTGGTGGCGGCGGGCGTGCTGCCCTTCGCCGAGGCGCTGGAAGCGGCCGCTGGACGTGGCCGTGAAATGGCCAAAGTCGAAGTAGCCGATAACGGCTGGATGGCCGCTGTGCTGGCTCCCTACGAGGTGGTCAAGGCGACTCTCGAAGAGGTCGACGGCTACGTCGTCCCGGCCAATATCAACAGCAACAGCCAGTCGGTCATCGGCGGTGCGAGCGCGGCCGTCGAAACGGCCATCAAGCTCTTCCAGGAACGCGGCTACCAGGCCATGCAGCTGCCGGTCAGCCATGCTTTCCATACGCGCATCGTCGCCCCGGCTAGCGCCCCCCTGCGCAAGATGCTCGACCGGATGCACATCACCCCGCCGCGATTGCCTCTGGTGGCCAACGTCACCGGACAGGTTTATCCGACAGGCGCAACCGAGATCAAGGATTTGCTGGAACGGCAGATCGCCTCACCTGTTCAATGGGTGAAAGGTATGCAGACGATGTACGACGCGGGCGTCCGCGTTTTCATCGAGGTCGGTCCCAAACGCGCCTTACGCGGCTTCGTCAAGGATGTTTTCGGCGACCACGAAGACGTGGTGGCGCTAATGACCAATCATCCCAAGGGCGGCGAATTGCCGACATTTAATCAAGCATTGTGCGGGCTGTACGCGGCTGGATTTGGAGCCGAGGAACGCATCGAACAGCCACAACCGGTCCCGAACGGCCGACCGGTAACCAATGAAATTATCGCTCCGGCAATCGCAGTCGCAACGCCGGAAAGCAGGAATGCCATGAACGAAAGCACCCCACCTGTAGCAGCCACGCCATCGATCGATGCCCTGGCCCAACTGATCGCGCAATCCTTGCAAGGGGCGCACCAAGCGAATAGTCGCGCCTACGACCGCAATGAAACGCCGCCCGGCTCGATCGTCATCAGTGGCACTGGTCTCGGTTTGCCGGGAACAAACAAACCGGTGATGGATCCTGATAACGCCCTGCGAATCCTGCGCGGTGAACAGTTCGTCGATCTGATCCCGGAGCGTTTCCGCAACCTTATCGTGAACAAGCGCGTCACCCGGCTGGTGAAGGGCGAAGACGGCAGCGGCCGCTTCGAGACAATCGGCGACCCGGCCGACGTCATCAAGCTGGCCGGCCGTCCCGGCCCGTTCGACCTGGCCGAGGAGTATGGTGTGCCGAGCGAACTGATCGAGGCGCTGGACATCACCACGCAAATGGCGATGGCTGCGGGCCTGGATGCGTTGCGCGAAGCGGGCATCCCCCTGGTGATGACCTACAAGCGCACCAGCACCGGCAAGTATCTGCCAGAGCGCTGGTTGTTGCCCGAAGCGATGCGCGACAGCACCGGCGTGATCTTCGCCAGCGCCTTCCCCGGCGGCGACCGATTCGCCGACGAGTTCAAGCGCTACTACACTTATTTAAACCGCACTCAGCAACTGGAGATGCTGGAAGATCTGCGCAACTACACGGCCGACCCGTCGTCGTTAAGCGAGATCAACCGCCGCATCGCCGACCTGCGCGACCAGATCGAGCGCGAGCCGTACGTCTTCGACCGCCGCTTCCTGTTCCGCATTCTGGCCATGGGCCACAGCCAGTTCGCCCAATATATCGGCGCGCGCGGACCCAACACGCAAGTCAACGCCGCCTGCGCCAGTACCGCCCAGGCGATTAGCATTGCCGAGGACTGGATCCACAGCGGCCGTTGTCAGCGTGTGGTGGTCATCGGCGCGGACGATGTGACCGGCGATAACCTGATGGAATGGGTCGGCGCGGGCTTCCTGGCGGTCGGCGCCGTCACCACCAAGGATCGGGTATCCGAGGCAGCATTGCCATTCGACCGGCGGCGACACGGCACCATCATGGGCATGGGAGCCTGCGCGCTGGTCGTGGAGAGCGAAGACTCCGTCCGCGAGCGCGGTATGCGCGGCATCGTTGAACTGCTGAGCAGCGAAACCAGTAACAGCGCCTATCACGGCACGCGGCTGGACGTCGAACACATCGCCATGGTGATGAATAGCCTCATCACCGCCGCCGAGCGACGCTTCGGGTTGAACCGGCAGGCCGTCGCCGCGCAAACAGTGTTCATGTCGCATGAGACGTTCACCCCGGCCCGTGGCGGCAGCGCCTCGGCCGAGGTCATGGCCCTGCGTCGCACCTTCGGCGAGGCGGCCAACGACATTATCATCTCTAATACAAAGGGATTCACCGGGCATCCTATGGGCGTTGGCATCGAGGACGTGATCGCTGTCAAAATCCTGGAGTACGGCATCGTGCCGCCCGTGCCAAACTTCCGCGAGGTAGACCCGGACCTGGGTCCGCTCAATCTGAGTCGTGGCGGCCGTTATCCAGTGCAGTACGCCATCCATCTGGCGGCCGGGTTCGGCTCGCAGATCTCGCTAACATTCACGCGGCGAATCCCCGGCGGCCTCGATCGAGTTGACAACAAGCCGCTCTATCGTCGCTGGCTGGCCGACGTCAGCGGCTACGACACGGCCGAGACAGAGATCGTCAAACGCGTTCTGCGCGTCGTGGCCACGGGCAATCCACCGCGACCGCCGATGCCCAACCGCTGGCACCCCGGTACCGGCCCAACCGTTCGCGCCGTATTCGGTGGGGAGACGGCGGCTGTCGAGCATCCGGCCCGGATGGTCATCCCGCCGGCGATGGAAAAACAACCGATCCAGCCGGCGCCAATGATTGAAGCGCAACCCATACCTTCGCCGGTCAAGGCCATAGTGAACCTATGAGCAAGCTCGAACCGGCGATCGCAATAGCTGAGCCGGTAAATGAACCAGGTCCCGCGATAACCATCGATCCGGTAGCCGATAAGGTGCTGGCCATCGTAGCCGAGCAAACCGGCTATCCGCAGGAGATGCTCGACCTCGATCTCGACATGGAGGCCGACCTGGGCATCGACACGGTCAAACAGGCCGAGACTTTCCTGGCCATTCGACAGGCGTTTGATATCCCCCGTCGCGACGATTTGAAGCTGCGCGACTATCCCACGCTCGGCGCGGTCATCGACTTCGTGCGACAGAACCGGCCGGATCTAGCCGTGGCAGTCGCCCAGCCCGAGCCGCAACCAACTGTGAGTGTACCTGCCCCGACGATGGCATCGGTTGTGCCAACAAACATAACGGCGACCGACCCGGTGGCCGACAAGGTACTGGCCATCGTAGCCGAACAGACCGGCTATCCGCAGGAGATGCTGGAGCTTGATCTGGACATGGAGGCCGACCTGGGCATCGACACAGTCAAACAGGCCGAGACTTTCCTGGCCATCCGGCAAACGTTCGACATCCCTCGCCGCGACGACCTGAAGCTGCGCGACTATCCCACGCTCGGCGCGGTCATCGACTTCGTGCGGCAGAACCGGCCCGATCTAGTCGTGGCAACCGCCCAGCCTGAGCCGCAACCAGCTGTGAGTGTATCTGCCCCGACGATGACATCGGTTGCGCCAACAAACATAACGGCGACCGACCCGGTGGCCGACAAGGTACTGGCCATCGTAGCCGAACAGACCGGCTATCCACAGGAGATGCTGGAGCTTGATCTGGACATGGAGGCCGACCTGGGCATCGACACGGTCAAACAGGCCGAGACTTTCCTGGCCATCCGGCAAACGTTCGACATCCCTCGCCGCGATGATCTGAAGCTGCGCGACTATCCCACGCTCGGCGCGGTCATCGACTTCGTGCGGCAGAACCGGCCGGATCTAGTCGTGGCAACCGCCCAGCCTGAGCCGCAACCAGCTGCAAGTGTACCTGCCCCGACGA
>WBZO01002841.1_pt1 | contig 21548 bp, 21 predicted proteins | sample 5204261 | NCBI WGS metagenome assembly WBZO01 (sample SAMN12412400, study PRJNA552823) | activated sludge metagenome | isolation source: activated sludge from anammox sidestream of wastewater treatment plant... | place: USA: North Carolina | collected 2017-09 | reverse complement strand
GTCCTCGGTGACGAGAACCGGCGCGGGACGGCCCGGAATGAGCGCCGTCGTGATGACGATGTCCTGCTTCTTGATGTGCTCGGCGACAAGCTCGGCCTGACGGCGCTTGTAATCCTCGCTCATCTCCTTGGCGTAGCCGCCCGCGGCATCGCCCGATTCTTCTGATTCCACCATCACGAAGGTGCCGCCGAGGCTTTCGACCTGCTCCTTCGTCGTCGAGCGCACGTCGGTCGCGGAGACGATGCAGCCGAGGCGCTTCGCCGTCGCGATGGCCTGAAGGCCGGCGACGCCGACACCCATGATGAAGGTACGTGCGGGCGCGATGGTGCCGGCCGCTGTCATCATCATCGGCATGGCGCGCGTAAAGGCCGCCGCGGCGTTAATGACCGCCTTGTAGCCCGCGAGGTTCGACTGCGAGGACAGAACGTCCATCGACTGCGCGCGCGTGATGCGCGGCATGAACTCCATCGCGAAAGCTTCGATGCCCGCATCCGCATATTTCTGGATGCGCGCACGGTCGCCATAGGGATTGAGGATCGCCGCCAGCAGCGCGCCCTTCTTGAAGAGGCCGATTTCCTCGTCGAGGGGGCTGCGCACCTTGAAGACGATGTCGGCGTCCTTCAGGGCCTCCGCCTCGCTCGACGCGATTTTGGCGCCTGCCTCCTGGAAGGCCGCATCGGAGAAGTTCGCCAGGGCGCCTGCTCCGCTTTCGACCGTTACATCAACACCGAGCGCGACGAGCTTCTTCACGGTTTCGGGGGAAGCTGCGACCCGCGTCTCGCCGTCCTGCCGCTCTCTTGGGATCGCGAGTTTCATGTGGATTCTGCCTGTCCGATGGCGTTGGCGGAGGGCGATACCCGCCACCTACGCTAGATTAGAATTGTTCAAAGGTATTTCATGCGGGCTGTCTGTCAACCCGCATGCTTCGAAACCGCCTGAACGACGGGGTCAGAGAAGGAAGATCGCCATGCCAACCAGCACGACGATGAGGATGGCAACGGACCATTTGGCGCCGCTGAGGAAGCCCTGATAGGTCGCGACGTGATCTTCCGCGTCCATATTCGCGTTCCACTCCGACCGGGTTATTTCCTGAGCCATTTTCCTGCCCCTTACCGTAAATTCATGTGGCGTAATTTGGGCGGACTATAACAAAGAGCGGGCTGACGGCAAGGTCGGGAACGGCCTCAATCCACACGCGAATCGGGAAATGACCTGCCCAAAATTGAATAGGCGGCCACATCCGGCGTGAACCGGCCGCCTTCAAGTCGCAAAGGGCACGCGCGCGATGAGCTCGCCGCGGCGCGACGGCTTGGAGTGCTCCCAATCGACGAGCAGCGTCCGCAGCGCCGCCACGAAGGCGAGCGGCTGGTCGAGCATGATGTGGTGATGGGCGAGCGGGATCTCGACGACGGGCGCGGCGCGGCCGAGCAGCGTGAACATGTAGTCGCCGATTTCCGGCGGCACGAGGCCCGAAAACTCGCCGCGCATGATGGCAATGCGGCAGCGCGTGGCGGCAAGGCGCGCGCTCATGTCGCCGATGTCGAAGCGCTGCCAGATCGCGGGATCGAATTTCCACGTCCAGCCCGTACCGCCATCGGGATTCGGCACCTGCTTGAGCGAATGGCGCCCGATGTAATCGAGGATATAGCGGTTGGCGCAGGGCTGAGGCGGTGCAAGACGGAAGCGGTCGAGCGCGGCCTCGATGGTCGGGTAGATACGGTGCTGCCTCACCGCATGATCGGGCGGACCGCTCGGCCGTCCGGGCGGATTGACGGGGCTGTCCACGATCACCGTGCCGGAGAGGCGATCGCCATAGAGCGAGCCCGTGACGATGGTGACGAAGCCGCCAAAGGAATGGCCGACGATGATCGGCGGCTCGTCATTGCGGAAGAAGCCCGCATGTTCGCAGACGGCCATCTGCTCTTCGGCGAAAACCTCGAGCGAATAGCTGTCGCGCCAGCCCGAATCTCCCATGCCGGAAATGTCGATCGCCGCCACCGAATATTCACGGGCGAGGAAAGGCGCGATGAAGGACCACCAGCGCGCATGCGCGCCATTGCCATGCACGAGAAGGAGGCCCGGCTTCGACGGGTCGCCCCAGTGGAGATAGTGAACGTCCGTACCTTCGACCTTGACGAAGCGGCTCTCCGGCTCGACGGCCAGCGCGCGCTCGAACCAGCGCGGCGGCGTGTCGATGAACGGTCCGAGTTCCGGATCCGGCTCCTTGTCGAAGGGTTCGTTCATCCCGGTCGCTCCACCTTGGCGGGCCTGTCCCCCAGCGCCTTGAACACGCCGGTTCCCGTCATGATAACGCGATCTCCGCACCAGATGCGCCCCTGAACGGTGATGAAATCATCTTCCATTCCGGTCACCACGCCCGTGCCCTCGATCCATTCGCCCACCCTTGCGGCGGACATGAAATCGGTCAGCAGGCGCACGGTCACCCAGTAGCGATGCGTCGTCATCGTCACCGCATGGCCGAAAGCCATGTCGGCAAACGCCATCAGCATGCCGCCATGGCAGTTGCCCATGCCATTCGTGTGATGCTCCTGAACGAAAAAGGCGCGGGCATAGCTGCCATCGGCGCCGATCTTCTCGTAGAGCGGCCCGATCTGCCGCCCGAAGCCGCTGAACCAGTTCATCGGCGCATAGCCGTCGGGGAGGGAAATGGAGGATTCTTCGAGAAGGTCGTCGGTCATCTTGATACTCGATCAGGCGCGCCATTGCGGCTTGGGTACTCCGGCCTTCTTTAACGCGGCGCTCTGACGCTTATCAAGGCGCGCTGCATCGAAATTCTCGATGGTTTCGTTGAAGAGCCGGTGGAAATTGAGTTCCGCGCCGAGATGCAGGAAGACCCCGCCGAGTCCGATCGCCGCCCGGTCCATGAAGACGAATTCGCGCGGCGGCGTCACCGGCCCGAGCTTCCTCAGCGCCTGATGGACGCGGAACGCCTCCCTGCGGCCATATTCGCCGGCGCTCACGCCATCGGCGACCGAGCGCACCCGGTCGTCGAGCATCGGCGCATAGATGAACCTCGCCCAGACGTTGAGCACGTCGATGAGTTCGTTCGAAAGCGTGCCGAAGCCCCAGCGTGCATAGGCGGCCGCCGCCCGGTCGCGATCCTCCGCCTCGAGCGCGCGATAAAGCTCCACCACACCTTCCACGAAACTCGCAGGAAAGATGCGGATGCAACCATAGTCGAGGAGATTGATGCCGAGGTCGCGCCGCACCGTGTAGTTGCCGAGATGCGGATCGCCATGAATGACGCCGTAATGGCTGAAGGGGAACCACCAGGCGGCGAACATGGCTTCAGCGATCCGGTTGCGTTCATCGAGCGGATGATCGCGGAAATTCAGCAGCGGCTCGCCCTCGAGCCAGCTCATCGTGAGAAGGCGCCTCGTCGAAAGCTCCTCGATCACCTCCGGCACGGCGATGCGGGGCTCGCTGGCGAAGATCGCGGCATAAAGGCGGATATGCGCGGCCTCGCGCGCATAGTCGAGTTCCTCGCGAAGTCGCTCGCGGATCTCGGCATAGATTTCGCGTGTGTCGATGGCCGGGTCGATGCGACGATGGATCGAGAAGACGATGCCGAGCTGGTTGAGGTCAGCATCGACCGCTGACTGCATGTCGGGATATTGAAGCTTCACGGCGAGCTTCCGCCCGTCGGGGCCGGTCGCGCGATGCACCTGCCCGAGCGAGGCGGCGGCGGCCGCCTCGCGCTCGAACGCGTGGAAGCGGCTCTCCCACCCTGCCCCGAGTTCGGCACGCATGCGCCGCCGGACGAAGGGCCAGCCCATGGGCGGCGCAGAGGATTGAAGCTCGGCGAGTTCGACGGCGAATTCCGCCGGCACCACATCGGGAACGGTCGCGAGCATCTGGGCGACCTTCATGATCGGTCCCTTCAGCCCGCCCAGCGCCACCTTGAGTTCGCGCGCGGTGCGATCATTGTCCGGCGTCATGCCGAGGAGGCGCTGTCCGGCAAATTTCGCGGCGAGCCCGCCGACACCCGCCCCCACCTGGGCGTAGCGCTTCACGCGCCGCCCGAGCCGGTTGGCTTCATCGTCGGGTTCGCGACCGCTCACTCCATCCGCTCCAGCTCGTCGATCAGTCCACGGATGACGGAAAGTCCCTTGTCCCAGAAATCCGGCTTGCTCGCATCGAGGCCGAAGGGCGCGAGCAGCTCCTTGTGGCGCAGCGTGCCGCCGGCGGCGAGCATGGCGAGGTAACGATCAGCGAAACCTTCCTGCGCCTGCTCATAGACGGCATAAAGCGAGTTCACGAGACAGTCGCCGAACGCATAGGCATAGACATAGAAGGGCGCGTGGATGAAGTGCGAGATGTAGCACCAATACGTCTCGTAGCCTTCGGCGAAATGAAAGGCAGGGCCGAGGCTTTCGGCCTGCACGTCGAGCCATATGCGGCCGATATCGGCGGCGGTCAGCTCTCCCTCGCGCCGCGCGGAGTGAAGGCGCCGCTCGAATGTGTAGAAGGCGATCTGGCGCACGACGGTGTTGAGCATGTCCTCGACCTTCGCCGCGATCATGGCCTTGCGGCGCCTCGGGTCGGATGTGTTCGCCAGCAGCTTGCGGAAGGTCAGCATTTCGCCGAACACGCTTGCCGTCTCGGCGAGCGTCAGCGGCGTGTCGGCCATGAGCGCGCCCTGACGGGCGGCGAGCACCTGATGCACCCCATGTCCAAGCTCGTGCGCAAGCGTCATCACATCGCGCGTCTTGCCCTGATAATTGACGAGTACGAAGGGATGCGAACTCGGCACGGTCGGGTGCGCGAAGGCGCCTGTCGCCTTGCCGGGGCGGAGCGGCGCATCGATCCAGCTCCTGTCGAAAAAGCGATTGGCGATATCGGCCATGTCGGGCGCGAAGCCGCGATAGGCCGAAAGCACCGTCTCCTTCGCTTCGGCCCAGGTGACGATGCGGTCATCCGTCTCCGGCAGCGGCGCGTTGCGGTCCCAATATTCGAGGCGCTCGAGCCCGAGCCAGCGGGCCTTCAGCCGGTAATAGCGATGGGAGAGTTCGGGATAGGAACGCTGCACCGCATCGACCAGCGCCGCCACGACTTCGGCCTCGACGCGATTGGCGATGTGGCGCGCATCGGCGATGTCCTTGAAGCCGCGCCAGCGATCCTCGATCTCCTTGTCCTTTGCGAGCGTGTTGGTGACGAGGGTGAAGGTGGCGATATTCTCGGAGAAGGTCTTCGCCAGCGCCTCGGCCGCGGACTTTCGCCGGGCGGGGACCTTGTCGGACAGCAGGTTGAGCGCGGCCTCCACCGTCAGCATTTCGCCATCGACATTGAAGGTAAGGCGCGAAAGCGTCTCGTCGAATAGGCGGTTCCAGGCCGCGCGGCCGGACACGCTCTTTTCGTGCAGCAAGGTTTCGAGATCGTCCGCAAGCTGATAGGGCCGCATGTCGCGCAAGTCGCGCAGCCAGGGCTGATAGTGCGAAAGGCCGGGCTCCTCGAGCGCGGATGAAAGCACCGCCTCGTCGAGGCGGTTGAGTTCCAGCGCGAAGAAGAGCAGATCCGTCGAAATCCGCGTCACGCGCTCCTGCATGTCGCCATAGAACTTGGCATGGACCGGATTTGTATTGTCGGTCGCATAGAGCAGCCCCGCATAGGACATGACCCGGCCGAGAATGTCCTCCAGCGCCTCATAGGTGCGGATCGCCTCCGCGAGCGCTTCGCCGCCATTCGCCCCGCGAACGAGCTGATCGAGCTTGCCGCGATAGCGCTCGGCGAAGCTCCGCGCCGTCTCGGCCGCACGCAAGAGATCTCGGCCGATTTCCGGTGCGTCAGGAGAGGAATAGAGATCGCTGAGGTCCCACACCGGCAATTCGCCGAGCGCGGCCTGCGGTGCGACCGCGGCCTCCGCCAAGGCGGCACGAGGGGCGGACGTAACATTGCGAGGGGCGAACGGCATGGGCGGGCTCCGCAATTCGGGGGGTGCTCAGCCCTATATCGCGCGTGGACCGGCGCCAATCAACCGGCCCCCCTCCAAAAAGCAGAAGCCCCGGCGTTTCCGCCGGGGCTTCCAGATCTTTGTGGCGTCAGAGCTTACTTGACGACCGAGATGACCGCGCGGCGGTTCAGCGGCTCGCGCACGCCGTCGCCGGTCTTCACGGCGAGGTTCCGCTTGCCGTCCGACGTGGCGGTGGCAACTTCCTTGCCGTTCGCCTTGATGGCGTTGGCAACAGAGTTGGCGCGGCGCTGGCCGAGAGCATCGTTATAGGCGTTGCTGCCGACCGTGTCGGTGTGGCCGACCACAGCGAAGGTCGAGGCCGACGACTTGGCGATCTCCTGGATCACAGCCTGCGCTTCGGGCGTCAGGTTGTACTTGTTGAAGCCGAAGTAGATCGTCCACGGACCCGCAGCGACAACCGCCTTGGCTTCGCAAGCCGTCAGCGCTTCGTAGAAGGCCGCCTTTTCAGCCTTCACGCGCTCCGGCTGCACCGGGCCGCCTTCGCCGCCGAGCCACGAGCCGTTCACGCCGAGCTTGTTGTCGCTCGCCTGCTCGACCCAGCCGTCATAGTAGCGCTGCGCCTTGGCGCACTTGCAGGCGCGGTCCGCATCGGTGCGGCCGCCATTGTCGAGAGCGGCGAGAAGCTTCGCGCGCGCATCCTGCAGTTCCGGCAGGTCGCTGGCGAGGACGCCGCGCGTCGCCGGATCCCACGGCAGGACCGTCTCGCCGGCAGCCGCGGCGCGGCCCTTCTCGACGATCGTTGCGGTATCGACCCAGTTGCAGTCGACATAGGCTTCAGAGGTCGCCCTCTCCTGGTACTCACGCGCCAGGCATGCGTTGAACGAATCGCCGCTGATCGTTTCATGCAGATACGATTCAGCAGTCCAGGTGCCGCAACCAGCCAGCACCAAGAAGGTCCCCAACGCTATAAGCCGGGATATGATTTTCATCCCAATCTCCGTCGTTATTGTGCTCAACCGCCCGACGTCGTGACGGGTGGCCCGGACCCCACCGGTAATCCCTAATCTAATCTCTTCGCATGGAACTTGAGGAACCATCAATGGCATTTGCCGGAATTGCTTAAGTTCGCCCCGTAAAGTTACACGATGGCAACACTATTCCGGGTGCGTCACGATTGCCCGACGTAGTACCCAGGTTGAGTCTAATACCTCTGTATGAGTGGAAATAAGGCCCGGGAAGAAAGTCAGCAGTTTAAGATGGCCTTTACCAATCCGCCCCAATATGGGCCATCCAGACCGCGACCCAGGCGGCGAAAGTAAATCCGAGGCGACCCTATGACACAGGCCATCCTGATTGTGGACGACGACCCGGCGCAGCGCCGTATCCTTGAGGAGGTCGTCAGCAGGGACGGATACCGCGCCGTTCCCGTCGATGGCGGAGCGGCGGCGCTGGCCTATCTCGAAGGCCCCTCGGGCAGCGAAATTTCCCTCGTGATTCTCGACCTCGTCATGCCGGGCGTCGATGGCATGGAGGTGCTGCGGCGCGTCCATCCGGCCAAGCCCAACCTGCCGGTCATCGTGCTGACAGCGCATGGCGGCATCGAAACGGTCGTCAATGTGATGCGCGAGGGCGCGACCGACTTCGTCATCAAGCCGGTGAGCCCCGAGCGGCTCCATGTCTCGATGCGGAACGCGCTCAAGGTTAACGCGCTCACGGGTGAAATCTCCCGTTTACAGAAGAAACAGAGCGGTCGGCTGACATTCGGCGATCTGATCGCGCGTAGCCCCGCGATGGATCAGGTCAAGCGGCTCGGCAAGCGGGCGGCGCAGTCGAACATCCCGATTCTGATCGAAGGCGAATCCGGCGTCGGCAAGGAGCTGATCGCCAGCGCCATTCAGGGCGAGAGCGAACGGGCGGGCAAGCCCTTCGTCACCGTGAATTGCGGCGCCATTCCCGAAAATCTGGTGGAGAGCATTCTTTTCGGCCACGAGAAGGGCGCGTTCACCGGCGCGACCGACAAGCATGCCGGCAAGTTTCAGGAAGCCTCCGGCGGCACCCTCTTCCTCGACGAGATCGGCGAGCTTCCGCTCGACATGCAGGTGAAGCTGCTGCGCGCGCTCCAGCAGGGCGAGGTCGATCCCGTCGGCTCGAAGAAGCCCGTCAAGGTCGATATCCGCCTCATCTCGGCCACGAATCGCGACCTTCTCCAGATGGTGAAGGAAGGGCGTTTCCGCGAGGATCTCTATTACCGGCTCAACGTCTTCCCGATCCATGTGCCGCCGTTGCGCGAGCGCAAGGAGGACATTGCCGATCTCGTCGCGCATTTCATCCGCAAGCTCGCGGCGGAAGAGGGAAAGCCCGTGGTCGGAATTTCCCGCGAAGCCCAGTCGATGCTCTGCGCCTTCGACTGGCCGGGCAATGTGCGCCAACTGGAGAACACGGTTTTCCGTGCCATCGTTCTTTGCGATGGCGAAATGCTTCAGGTCTCCGACTTCCCGCAAATCGCGAGCCTCGTCGAAGGCTATGCGGCCGCCATCACGCATCCGCAGCCGGCGCCGCAGCCCTCATATCAGCAGCCGCAGCCCATGGCCGAACATCATGAGCGGGCGCCCGTATCGCCGCCCATGCGCGAACAGCGCCACACGCTCGCCGATTTCGCGCGGTCGAATTTCTCTGACGGCATCGCGGTAACGGACGAAGCCGGCAATGTCCGCAAGCTCGAGGACATCGAGGCCGAGATGATCCGCCTCGCGATCGAGAAATATAAGGGTCACATGACGGAAGTCGCCCGGCGCCTCGGCATCGGCCGTTCGACGCTCTACCGCAAGGTTCGCGATCTCGGCCTCGAGGTCCGCGAAAACTGACGCCGTTCCAGACCGGAATTCCCTGCCCTTGCGAACGGCGCGGATGAAAATCCGCGCCGTTCCGCCATTTCCGGGGGGCCATTGATCCGCCCGCTCGATCAGTGCTATTCCCTCCCCCGTTCGACCCCGGGCGGAACCGGGACCGCCCTCTTGGCCTCTGGTCAATTTGGCGTCTGGTCAATGGAACCCATCCGGGGAGCGCCCGCGAGAATGAGACCCCTTCCATGAAGCTGGTTTCCGTTCCCTATGCGCTCGGCCTCGCAGTCGCGGCCCTGCTCACGGTGATGATCTGGAAGTTCCTGGGTGCGCCCGTCGAAATGGTCGACGCGCCTGCCGGCAAGGTGCATTGCATCAGCTACACGCCCTATCGCGGCGCCGAAACGCCATTCGACGAGAGCTTTCAGGCCGATCCCGCGCGCATCGACGCGGACCTCGCGCTTCTTTCGGGCATGACCGATTGCGTCCGCACCTACAGCGTCGACCAGCGGCTCGATGCGGTGGTGCCGATCGCCGAAAAATACGGACTCAAGGTTTTGCTCGGCATCTGGATCGGCCGCGACGACGCGCGCAACCAGAAGCAGATCGAACATGCGATCGAGGTCGCGAAGGCGCACCCCAGGGCGATCAAGGCGATCGTCGTCGGCAACGAGGTCCTGCTGCGCGGCGAACAGCCGCCTGAGGAATTGATCCGTTATCTGACCGAAGTGAAGAAGGCGACCGGCATGCCGGTCACCTATGCCGATGTCACGGATTTCTGGGTCAAGGCCCCGATCGAGCTTTCGCAAGCCGTCGATTTCGTCACCATACACATCCTGCCCTATTGGGAGAACAATCCCACTTCCGCGAAACATGGCGTCGATTATCTGAAGAGCGTGCTCGGCGAGGTGGCGCCGATGTTTCCGGGCAAGAGCATTTTCATCGGCGAGACGGGTTTTCCGAGCGCTGGCCGCGAACGCGCCGAAGCGATACCCTCGATCGTCTCCCAGGCGCTCTATCTGCGCGAGCTTGCCGCCTACGCCCAGAGCATCGATCTCGACTACAATCTGATCGAGGCCTTCGACCAGCCCTGGAAGCGCGCGCTCGAAGGCACCGTGGGCGGGCATTGGGGTGTCTTCACGACCGATCGCGTGCAGAAATTCCCATGGACGGGCCCCGTCTCGAACCACCCCGAATGGCGCCTTGAAGGCTCGGTGAGCTTCGCGCTGTCCGTCCTCATTCTCGCCATCATGGCCTGGCGCGGCGGCAAGCCCGATCCGCTCGGCGGGCTCGCGGCCGGTGTCGGAGCCGCCATCGCCGGTTCGAGCCTGCTTCTGCAGGTCGAACATTCATGGATCGCCTGGCGCACGCCGATCGAGGCGGGCGTCGAACTCTTCGTCCTCGCACAATCGCTCGCCGTCATCTGCTTCGTCATCCCGGAGTTGACGAAGGGACGAAACGGCATGGGACCGCTTTCCATCGCGCAGACGGTCGCATGGCTCCGCGCGCCCGATCGCGCAAGCCTCGGCCAGCCGCTCTATCTCGGCCTCGTCCAGCTTTCGGTCGCCTTCTCCACGCTGGTGATCGCGTTCGGCTTCTGCTTCGATCAGCGTTACCGCGACTTTCCCCTCGCCGCTTTCGGGCTTGCCGCGGCAAGCCTCGCGCTCCTCGCGCTCAATCGCGGCGATCACAAGCGCCAGCCCGAGGGTCGCCACGAAGAGGTCCTGTTCGCGACGCTGCTCGTCATCACTGCCTGCATCACCGCCTTTAACGAAGGCGTGCAGAACATCGAGGCGCTGGTCTGGGTTTCATTCACGCTGCTGGTGGCGCTGCCCTGGTTCGGCGTGACGCGCGCCGCCTGGCGCTGCTTCTTCGCTAGATCCGGGGCAACCGCAAAAGCGTGAGCATGAGGCCGATGGCGGCATAGTCGGCATTGTAGAGCACGAGCCCCATCAGGCTCATGACGAGGCCGAGGCGGATCGCCCAGAGCCAGCCGAAGGCGATGGCGAGAACGCCGCCCGCCAGAGCGAGCCAGCCCCACACCCAGTAGATGTGCATGAGGACGACACCCTCACGCGGCGCGCACCACCAGGGAGCGCTGTCGGCGCTGCAGGTGATGCCGATCCAGTGCGGCTCGATCAGCGCATAGCGCAGCACGAAGGCGACGGCGAGCGTCGCGACCGCCGCATGAATCCAGGATCTCACCCGCGCCCAGGGCCAGGCGGTTTCTGCTGAAGCTTCGAGAGGATTCGGCACGGGACTTTCCACTGGCAATCTCCGTCGGCGATCGCGGAGATCAAGGCCGCGCCCCCGAAGCCCGATATATCAGATCGGGCGGGCGCGATGAAGTGCGCCGGCGCGCCTACTCGACCATGCCGAGGGCGTGCATATAGAGATCGAGAATGGCTTCCTGCTCCTGGCGCTCCGCCTTGTCCTGCTTGCGGATGCGGATCACCTGGCGAAGCGTCTTGGTGTCGAAGCCATTGGCCTTCGCTTCGGCATAGACTTCCTTGATGTCGGCAGCGGTCGCCGCCTTCTCTTCCTCAAGACGTTCGATGCGCTCGACAATGGTGCGCAGCTGATCCTGCGCGACGCCACCCGAATTCACAGGCATATTGCCGTCCGCCATGATGCGTTGCTCCACTTCCATCCATTATCCGGTGAGTGCGGGACACTAGCGAGCCCGCGCCATCGCGGCAATATCCATAGGGGAGAAAGCTGTGGATATTGCCCGCGCCGAATTGTCCGGCTCGATAAAAACTATTCGTGGCCATGCGCCTTTTGCGCGGCCTCGAAGGCGGCGAGCTGTTCTGGCGTCGCTTCCTTCTGGTATTTCGACTTCCATTCGGCGAATGGCATTCCATAAACCGTTTCGCGCGCTTCATCGCGTGTCAGCGAAACGCCTCTGGCTTCCGCCGCCTGCACATACCAGTCCGCAAGACAGTTCCTGCAGAAGCCGCCATGGATCATGAGGTCGATGTTTTGCACATCGGTGCGCTCGCGCAGATGAGCGATCAACCGGCGAAAGGCCGCCGCTTCAAGCTCCGTCTCCAATGCCTTGTCCATGAAACCTCTCCTGTCGCAATGTTTATAGGCGCTTCTTCCCATCGGTATGCGAGCCGTAATGGCGGATCACGCCGAGATCGGGGTCGCGCCTGGCATCGCGCAACACTGCCGCAAGCCGCGCGGCCCATTCGCGCTGTCCGGCCTCGTCGCAGATGAGATCCTGCCTGATCTCGACAAGCGCATGGGCAAGACCGTTCATCGTGCCATGCCTGTAGAGGCAATCGCCCTTGAGCCGCCCGGAATAAGGCTCGTTGTCGCCGACGACGAGCCCCGGCTCCATGCGAAGCGCATCGAGCAGCATGAGCGGCAGCCTGTCGTCGCGATCCCACAATATGCCCGCGTGCCAGGGCCGCGCGGCGCCGCGCCAGGACGGCGTGAAACTGTGGATCGAGACGATGACCGGCTGGACGCCGCGCCCGCGCGCCCGCGCGATCGCCGCCGAGATCGCCTCGTGATAGGGCAGATAGAAATGCAGCAGACGATGCTCGAACTCGACCGTATCATGAATGGGATCGACGTCGCGGTTGGCGGGCACGATCGCGCCATCGGAAAGTTTCATCACCAGCGTCGGATCGTCGGCGCCCCGGTTGAGATCGATGAGAAGGCGCGAATAGCGCGCAAGCACGGCCGGCGCATCGAGATGCGCGGCGAGCAGGCGCGACACTTCACCCGCGCCGATGTCATAGGCGATGTGGCGCTCGAACTCCGCTTCTGGCAGGCCGAGCGTTCCGTAGCCCGCGGGCAGCGCGTTCGATGCATGGTCGCAAACGATCAGAAACTCCGGATCGCCTCCGGGATTGACGAGATCGAATGGTGCGGATTCGTTCGGGGAGACTTCCCCGTCACATGACATGGACTGCATGGTTGCATTATACCCAAGGGGTGCAACACAGAGAATGGTCCCGCCCTTTCCCATGACGCCAGGCTTTTCCGCCGAACGCGCCTTTCTGCTGAGCCTTTACGAGGCGGCGGTCAAATCGGCCCTGCCCGAAATCTGCCTTGGAGCCCATTTGCCGCCACCACCGGCGGATCGTCTCGTCATCTTCGCCATCGGCAAGGCGGCTGCTTCCATGGCCGCGGCTGCCGAAGCGCATTATGCGCGGCACGCGCCCGAAGCCGCGATTTCAGGTCTTGCCATCACGCGCTACGGCCACAGGCGGCCGACGCGGCATGTCGAGATCGTCGAGGCGAGCCACCCCGTGCCCGACGCGGCGGGGCTTGCGGCGAGCGAGCGGATGCTCGCCATGGCACGGACGCTGGGGCCGGACGATCTGGCGCTCGTGCTTCTTTCCGGCGGCGGCTCGGCGCTCGCCACGCTTCCCGTCGAGGGTGTGAGCCTCGAGGACAAGCAGGCGCTCACGCGCGCGCTGCTTGCCTCCGGCGCGCCGATTTCTGACATCAACTGCGTGCGCAAGCACCTCTCGCGCATCAAGGGCGGACGCCTCGCCGAGGCGATTGCGCCTGCGCCGATCGTCACTCTCGCCATTTCCGATGTGGCTGGCGACGATCCGAGCGTCATCGCATCGGGGCCGACGGTTCCCGACCCGACGACGCGCGAGAACGCGCTCAGCATTCTCGACCGTTTCGAGATCGAGCTTCCCCCGCACATCCGCGTGGCGCTCATCTCCGCGCCGGAAAGCCCGAAGCCCGGCGCCTCCGCCTTTCGGAATGCGCGCTACGACATCGTGGCCAGCGGCGCGGGCGCGCTTCGCGCCGCTGCCGAACGCGCGGAGACGCAAGGCTATGCCGTCACCAATCTCGGCGACCGGATCGAAGGCGAGGCCCGCGACATCGCCGCCGCCCATGCCCGCCTCGCGCTCGACGCACGCGCAAGGGGCGAGCGCCGCGTCATTCTCTCGGGCGGCGAGACGACCATCACGATCGAAGACCCGTCATGCGCGGGGCGCGGCGGCCGCAATCAGGAATATGCGCTCGCGCTTGGCCTCACACTTCAGGGCGCAAGCGGCATATCCGCGCTTGCGGCGGATACGGACGGCATAGATGGCGGCTGGGGCGCGAGCGACGATCCGGCGGGCGCGCTTTTGCTCCCCGACACGCTGGCGCGCGCCGGGGCGCTCGGCCTCGATCCACGCGAAGCGCTCCGCACCCACGATTCCGGGGGGCTTTTCGACCGTCTCGGCGATTTGCTGCGAACGGGCCCCAGTTTCACCAATGTGAATGATTTTCGAGTCATACTGATCGAGGGGGAGCAAACATGAGGAGAGCCACCCGGTGATGCGTCGGCGTAACGTCAAGATCATAGCCACCCTTGGACCTGCATCGAACGGCAAGGAGAAAATCCGCGAGCTGTTCCATGCGGGTGCCGATGTGTTCCGGCTCAATATGAGCCATTTGAACCATGAGGGCCTGACGCGCCTCCATGCGCTGATCCGCGAGGTCGAAGCCGAGGAGGGACGCCCCATCGGCATTCTGGTGGACCTTCAGGGGCCGAAGCTCAGGGTCGGCGAGATCGCGGATGGCGAAGCGATGCTCGAAAAGGGCGCGCGCTTCCGGCTCGATCTCGATCCGGCGCCGGGAGACGCGACACGCGCGCCCCTGCCCCACCCCGAAATCTTCGCGGCGGTCGAGGTCGGTCAGTCGCTGCTGCTCGACGACGGCAAGATCCGTCTGCGCGTGACCCGGACGGGCGCCGACTTCGCGGAAACGGAAGTGGTGGTCGGCGGCCGGCTCACCAATCGCAAGGGCGTCAACGTGCCGGAATCGGTGCTGCCGCTCAAGGCGCTCACCGACAAGGATCTCGCCGATTTCGAGAAGGCGCTCGAACTTGGCGTCGACTGGGTGGCGCTCTCCTTCATTCAGCGTCCGGACGATATTGCCGAGGCGCGCAAGATCGCGCGCGGGCGCGTCGCGGTGCTCGGCAAGATCGAAAAGCCGCAGGCGCTCGTCCATCTCGACGAGATCATCGACATCTCGGACGCGGTGATGGTCGCGCGCGGCGATCTCGGCGTCGAACTGCCGCTCGAGGAAGTGCCGGGCTGCCAGAAGCGGATCACGCGCGGGGCGCGGCGCGCGGGCAAGCCCGTCGTCATCGCGACACAGATGCTCGAATCGATGATCGCCTCGCCCGTGCCGACGCGAGCGGAGGTTTCCGACGTCGCCACTGCCGTATTCGAGGGCGCGGATGCGATCATGCTTTCGGCGGAATCGGCGGCGGGCCAATATCCGGTCGAAGCCGTGCGCATGATGAACCGCGTCGCGGAATCGGTCGAGGCGGACCCGACCTATCCCGGCATCATCTATTCGCAGCGGACGGAGCCCGAGGCGACGGGCGCCGATGCGATCAGCGCCGCCGCCCATTCGGTCGCCGACACGCTCAAGGCGGCGGCGATCGTCTGCTGGACGAACTCGGGCTCGACGGGACTTCGCGCCGCTCGCGAACGCCCGCTCTTTCCCATCGTCGCCCTGACGCCGATCCCCGCGACGGCGCGCCGCCTCGCGCTCGTCTGGGGCCTCCATTGCGTTCTGACCGAGGATGCGCACGATCTCGACGACATCGCCGAGCGCGCCTGCCGCATCGCCTTTCAGGAAGGTTTCGCGCAGCCCGGTCAGCGCATCATCGTCACGGCAGGACTGCCACTCGGCACGCCGGGCGCGACGAACATGCTGCGCGTGGCCTTTGTGGGCCGCAAGGGAAGCGCCGCCGACTGATCGGCGTCAGCGCAGCGGCGCGCCTGGTTCGACGACATGCGTGCCCGCGCGGGGAGGCACTCCCCGCGCGAGGCGCGAGAGCGCGTCGATCACGATATCGGGCCGCACATGATGCGGCATATGGCCGACGCCGACGAGCTTGATCATCTCGGAACCCGCAATCGCGTCGTGAAGCGCATAGGAATGAAGCTTCGCCCAGACGGTGCGGTCGCGATTTCCCGTGACGATGATCGTCGGCACACGGATTTCTCCATAGCGCCCGCTCTGCTCACGGAGAAAATCGCGCAGGCGGCGTGTGTCGGCGCTGTTCGCGCGAAATTGGCGCGGCCTGAAGAGAAGCGGCAGGCCGATCCGCTCGGCATATCGCGGCGGCACGGGGTCGGGCGCGAAATTGTTGCGGATGCCCGCCTCCATCAGCATGAGCCCGCCCGGCACCATCAGCACATGAAGGAAGAGCGAGCCGACAAGCGGGGTCGCGATGATCCTGTGATACCAGGCGTCCGCGCCTTCCCAGACGTGAGTGGCGCCTGAAAGAACGAGAAGGCCCGAAAGATCGTCGGGGAAGCGGAGCGCATAGGCGGTTGCGAGCGCGCCGCCCCAGCTATGGCCGAGGAGCACGGGCCGTTCGATGCCGAGCTTCGCCAGCGCCTCACGGAGGAGACGCGCCTGCGCGGCCGGATCGGAGGCGTCCTCGCCGCCCGGCCTTTCGCTCCAGCCATGGCCGGGCCGGTCGAAGGCGATGACGCGGTGCCGCTTCGCCAGTTCAGGCATGATGCTCTCGACCATGTCGCCGAGATTGCCGCTCGCCCCGTGAACGAGAACGATGGGCGCGGCATCGGCCGAGGCTACGCCCATTTCGACATAATGTATGCGGACGCCTTCAACCTCGACGAAGCTGCCTCTCGGCGGAAAGCGGCCGGCGACCCGCGCCGCATACCACGCCGAATAGAATGCGAGCGCCAGAAGCCCCGCCGCGATCGCTGCCAGAAGGACGTCCATGTGCCGTCAGATGCCCCGCCCCTCGATCTCTATCGAGAGAGATTTTTCGGCCTGCTCCGCGCCGTCGAGCCACGGATTGATCTTGAGCGCGCGCCGATAGAGATCGAGCGCGCCCTTCTTGTCGCCGAGGTCGCGCAGCATGATGGCGAGCCCGCCCATGGCGCTGAAATGGCGCGGCTCGAGCTTCAGCACCCGCTCGATGTCCTTCAGGGCGGCAGCGTAATCGTCCTTGAGATAGTGGATTGCGGCGCGCTTGTCCCAGCCCTCGACGAAATCCGGCGCCATCGCCACGACTTCGTTGAAGTAGAAAAGCGCGCGATCGTAATCCTTCTCCGCAAAGGCATCGAGCCCGCGCCCCATCAGAAGATCGACGCTAGGGCTGCCGGAATACATCCAGACGCGAAAGATCGCCCCGCTGACCGACTTGGCCTCGTCGGCGCTCTTGGCGCGAGCAAGGTCGGTGAAGAGCGCGTCGAGCACGACAGCACGAATCTTGGGATCGTCCATGCTCGCTTGCGGCAACTCCGGCGCGGCAGGGGGGGCGGCGGGGGGTGCGCCAGAGGGCTCGGTCGCCAATGAAACGCTTCCCGCGCAGATGAGGAACTGCGCAGCGAAGAGCATGCTCAAAATGAAGCGACCGGCCATGGCGGAAGCATATGCGCAGGCGAAGTCCGGGCCAAGCCCGGCCGCATGCGTTCATGCGCCTCAGCCGTTCAGGTCGCGGCGGGTGCAGCCCTCAAATTCGACGATGAAGTCGGGGCCGAAGACGCGCGACGGCGTCTGGAAGCCCGGCACCGCCCTGCCTGCCAGCGTGCGGCGCATGATCTCGAGGCTCGTCATGGCGGTGAGCGTGTAGCCCTCCGGCGTCCGCAGCCGCGAGACGATCCTGTCTCCGGCCTCGTTCACCGCCTCGCCGACCAAGACGGCATGGCCCTCGCGCCGCTCGGCATCGGTCGGGCCTTCGGGTTGCTTTTCGATGGCGTCCTTGAGCCGGCGCTGCATGAAGCCCGTGCTCGCGAACCAGCGGCCGATGGCGCCGAGCGACGCCATGCGCTCGAGTTCCGGGCTCGCCTCGAAATAGACCGTGATGTTCGGAATGCCGGTCGAATGATATGCGGTCGCCACATCGCCCCAGCCGACGGCGATGGCGGGCTTCGGCCCCTGCCCGAAATCGACCTCGCGGCGCGGCGGCGAGCCGAGCGCGACGATCTCGCCGTCACGGCGGACCCGCATCCCCTTGCCGATGCTTTCGACGCCTGTTTTGGCCGTTCCGCGCGACATCCGCCCGAGGCCGGATATGGCAAGTGTCAGCTCGACCGCATCGGGCATGCGCGCCTTCATGTGAGCCGCGAGACAATCGCTCGGCACGACGTCGAAGCCGACGCCGGGCATGACCATGACACCCGCCTCGCGTGCCTCGGCATCGGCGGCGGCGCAAGCCTCGAAGACGTCGATCTCGCCGGTGATGTCGAGGTAATGCGTCCTCGTGCTGATGCAGGCCTCGCGCATGGGCCGCGAGGTGTGCGCGAAGGGACCGGCAATATGGAGCACCGCATCGACCTGCGAGAGCGCCGCCGTGAGCGCCTGCCTGTCATCGAGCCCGAAGGCCTGATACTCGAAACCGTGCTGCCCGGCGACGGATTTGAGCCGCGCCTCGTTCCGCCCGGCGAGAAGCGGGCGCATGCCCAGCGCCTTGGCGGTCCGCGCGACGAGCTTGCCCGTATAGCCGGTTGCGCCATAGATCATGAACTTGCCGCTCATTTCCCCTCCCGTTGCTCCGCCTCCCGACAACCGGACGACTATAGCGCCTTTCGTGGGCCCTCGCCCACGATCCGCCCGTCACCTCCGACCCGATCCGGCGTCCATCCGCGCTCGGAGCGTCGAAGACGTGCGCCTCACGCCACCAGCCCGCGGCCCATGAGATCGGCGCGCAAGCCCTCCGCATCGGCGAAGCGGTGGGTGTGGAAGCCGAGCGCCGCCGCCGCATCGACGTTGCGCCGCGAATCGTCGATGAAAAGCGTCCGCGTGGGCTCGAGGCCGGTGCGGTCGATCAGAATCTCGTAGATGCGCGGATCGGGCTTGATGACGCCCTCCTCGCCCGACACCACCACCTCCTCGAGGAGCGCGAGTTCGGGAAAGCGGGCGCAAAGCTCGGGATAGATGGGCGCCGGCATGTTGGTAAGGCCATGGAGACGGTGCCCACGCGCCTTCAGCGCGGCGATGAGCGCCGACGTGCCGGGCACGGGACCGGGAATCATCTCCTGAAACCCCGTCCGCCAGAGGTCGATCAGCGCCGCCTCGCCGGGATGGAGCGCCTTGAGGCGGGCGGCGTTTTCCTCGAAGGAGACGCCATGATCATGCGCGAGATGCCATTCAAGCGTGCAGACGGTGGCGAGAAAGTGCTCCATCTCCGCCTCGGAGGCGAAATGGCGCCGGTAGAGATGGCGCGGATCCCAATGGAAGAGCACATTGCCGAGATCGAAGACCACGGTGTCGATCTGCGCCATCATGGGCTCCCGAAACAAAAAGGCCGCGCCCTGCGGCACGGCCTTTTCGTGAATGACGAGTGCGGGCCCGAAGCCACGCGGACGGCTCCGCCGATCAGCCCTGGCGGGCCTTGTAGCGCGGATTCGTCTTGTTGATGATGTAGATACGCCCCTTGCGCCGGACGAGACGGTTGTCGCGGTGGCGAGTACGCAGCGATTTCAAGGAGTTACGAATCTTCATGACGAAACCTTCGGGGCCAGAATTCAACGGGCTGGGCGTCGGCCGGGAAGCCTCGCCATCGGCATTTCGGGCCGGACAGCCTTGGAGTTGGCGCGGAAACTAAGGGGCAGACCCCGCCCTGTCAACCAGACTCTGGATCGGCTCCGCCCGGGTCTTTTCCCCGCCCGCGAAACAGTTTACATCACCGGCCAAACAGAAAATGGCACTGGCGTCACTTTCGATGCCACGAATCTCCCCCACGGTATGTAAATGGCGTTCGACAAGCCCACCCCTTCAGAACCTCCGGTCCGCACGCTTCCCGAAGAGGACGTGACGCGGCATCGTCCGCAGTGGTTCCGGGAGGCGCTGGCCGCGCCGCGCGAGAGCCGCCGCGTAACGGTCGATGGCGCGCGCATCCACTATCTGCGCTGGGGCAATGACGATCCGAAGCGGCCGGGCGTGCTTTTCGTCCATGGTAACGGCGCCCATGCGGAGTGGTTTTCGTTCATCGCGCCGCTTCTGACCAACCGCTACAACGTCGCCGCCATGGACCTTGGCGGCATGGGCGACAGCGACTGGCGCGAGCGCTATTCGCGCGAGAGCTTCGCGGATGAGATCGGCGCGGTTGCCTTCGATGCGGGCCTCGGGCCGAAGCCTGTCGTCGTCGGCCACTCCTTTGGCGGCTTCGTGACGCTCATGGCGGGCAAATATCATGGCGAGCGGCTGGGCGGCATCATTCTCGCCGACTTCACGGTGCGCGCGCCCGAGGAGCGCCATGAATGGTTCCTCGACAATCCGCGCCGGCCGACGCGCATCTATCCCGATTTCGACACGGCGCGAGCGCGCTTCCGCCTGGCGCCGCTCCAGCCTTGCGCCAACGGCTTCATCATCGACTATATCGGCAACCTCAGCCTGCGCGAGGTGAAGCGCGGCGAGAATCCGGGCCGCCGTCATTCGGACGAGGCAGGCTGGACGTGGAAGTTCGACGCCGAACTCTTCAACGGCCTGCGGATGGGCGACGATCACGCCGAGATCTACAAGAACCTCGCCTGCAAGGGCGCGACCATGCTCGGCCTCGAGAGCAAGGACTACCATCCCTCCATCGTGGACTATCTGAGAAAGCTCGCGCCCGAGAAGCCCGTCTTCACGATCCCCGGCGCGCAGCACCACATCATGCTCGATCAGCCGCACGCCTTCGCCGCAGCCGTCGCGACGCTGATGGCGCAATGGGAGGCGGAAGGGGCGCTCGGCTGATCTCGACGGCTAGAGAGCGACGTAAGTCCCGCTCTCGTCGGACAGGTTCGCTCCGCCCGTGCTCCCTTCAAGCCCCTGCTTCAGATAACGGTAGACCGTCGCGCCCAGAATGCCGTCAGCGTTTTCGCCATCCGCCGCGAGCGGCAGGATGATGCGCTCGCCGACGACGATCCGGCCGGCATGGGCAAAGACGGCGCCTGTTCCGTGAAAATAGCAGGGGGCGAGCACGACCTGGCGATGGCGGGCAATGATGGTTTCGCCGCCGCGGTTCCTGAAGAACTCCTCCGCCGTCTTGCCGCGCAGGCTCTCGCCGAACGCCTCGACGATCTCCTCGCCCGCAAGACGCCCGACAAAGGCACCTGTCTCGCGGTCATATTTCCACGACCACACGATAGGGAGCTGGCGCACGATCGCGCCCGGCCTGATGTCCGGCCAACCCGGCATCCGGCGCTGGCCGCGGGCCTCGTTCCAATGGATCGCGACGGCGCGTAGCGCATCGTCCGACACCCCGCTCAGCAACTGCTCGAATGACAATGGAGCCCCCCGCCCTTTCGACCGGGCGGACCATAACGGGAAAATATTGCGCGGGCCTTATAAATTCCCGCCCGGCTTACTGGAAGCCGAGCCCCTCTTCCTCGTCCTCGAAATCCTCCGCCGGCTGCGTCAGCCCGCGCATGGTCGGGTGGAAGACCGCGAAGGCAAGGACCAGAAGCACGAGCAGCCCGCCGACGATGAACGGCGCCTGATGCATGAAGCCGTAAAGCGGAATGCCGATGAAGGGATTGAGAATCATGCCGGTCGCCGAGGTGCCGCTGATGAGGCCCGCCATCGCGCCCTGATCGCGCCGGGAAACGGAGAGCGAGGCGCCCGCCTGCAAGCCGGGGCGGAGCAGGCCAAAGCCGAGGCCGCTCAGGGTCAGCGCCGCGACGAGAAGCCCGTATGAATTGCCGATGATGAGGCCCGCGAAGGAAAATAGCATCGTCACCGAACCCCAGCGCAGCAGGAACTGCACCGACAGGTTGAAGCGCTGGATGAGGCCGATCTGGGCGAACAGCGTGGCGATGGCCATCGCCATGAGGCCG
>WBZO01002840.1_pt1 | contig 21549 bp, 16 predicted proteins | sample 5204261 | NCBI WGS metagenome assembly WBZO01 (sample SAMN12412400, study PRJNA552823) | activated sludge metagenome | isolation source: activated sludge from anammox sidestream of wastewater treatment plant... | place: USA: North Carolina | collected 2017-09 | reverse complement strand
GCTGCCTGCCAGCACCAGCCACACGGCCAGTAGCGCCAGCGACTGCAGCCAGCGGCCGGCGTCAAAGGCCACCAGCGTGGCTGCCGGCTCACCAATGATCGATGCGAACGGCAGCAGCCGTGCCACCGGTTCCAGCGGGCCGGGAAACAGTGTGAGGGGGAGCAGCATCCCGCCCATGATCATCAGCAGGCGCTCATACACAAACACGAACGGTGTCGTGTCCTCGACCCAGAAGGCGAGCATCTGCACGCAGAATGTCAGCAGGAAATCCACGGTGACCGCGAGGATGGCCAGTACCAGCCCCGGAGCTAGGCCCGCACCGCTGAGACCGGACCCGCCGGTAAACAACGCCGCCAGCGCCGCGCCGGCGACGATGTTCAGCGCCAGGCGCAGTACCCGTTCACCTGACGCCGCGGCATAGCGAAATAGCACAAAGTGGTACGGGCGGGCGACGGCATAGGCGAAGGCCCCGGTGCGCACCTCCTCGTCGAGCCGCAGCGTGGTGCGCGGCCGGGAGAGGATCAGCGCCTCCGTGATGGCGAGGTACCACAGCATCTGGGTGACAGTCAGGCCGCCCAACCGTGTGGCGTTCATCTCGGCAAAGGTCGTGTGCCACAGGCTGGCGAAGATGAACATGATCACCACGAGGAACAGCAACCGCATCACAATCTCTGCGGGATAGGCTAGCTGCGCTGCCAGGCTGATGCGAAAGGCCGCCAAGTACTTGCGCCAGGGTGCGCGGCTGGAGGGTCGCCGGTGCCCGCTCACCAGGCTAGCCATGGGCCACCCCTTCTGACCGGCGTGCATCGCGCCGGTACATCTCGGCAATCACCTGTTCCATCGGTGGATCGGCGATGGTCAGATCTGCGACCTGGAGCGACGCCAGCAAGCCGGCGACAAGCTGATCCAGCCGCTGCACCGATGTGTCGACTTCGAGGGTGAGGCGCACACCATCGTTCTCGGTGCAGCGCACCCCGGCTATCTCCGGCGCGGCGGCACGCTCGGCCAGCACCAGCGTGACGAACTTCGTCGCCAGATAATCCCGGCGCAGCACCGCCACCTCGTCGTCGAAGACGATGCTGCCATGGTTGATGACGATAGCGCGGCGGCAGACGTGCTCCACGTCCCCGGCATCGTGGGAGGTGAGCACCACGGTGGTGCCCTCCTCCTGGTTGAGCCGCCGCACCAGGTCGCGCATGGTCTGTTTTGCGACCACGTCCAAGCCGATGGTCGGCTCGTCCAGAAACAGCACGGCCGGCCGGTGGAGCAGTGACGCCGCAATCTCGCAGCGCATCCGCTCCCCCAGGCTCAGGCGTCGCACCGGCGTCTCAATCAGGCGGGCCAGGTCGAACAGCTCCACCAGTTCCGCGAGCCGCCGGCGGTAGTCGTGCTCGTCCACCTCGTAGACCGCCGCCAGCAAGGTAAAGCTGTCACGCGGTGGCAGATGGTATGAGAGCTGTGAGCGCTGGCCGAACACCGACGCGATCCGGTGGGCGAGTTGGGTGCGCTGCCGCCACGGAACGAGCCCAAGCACCTCTGCCTGACCGGCAGTGGGGTGGAGTATGCCAGTTAGCATCTTGATCGTCGTCGACTTGCCGGCGCCGTTCGGCCCGATGAACGCCACCAGCTCACCCGGTTCAATCGCAAACGACACCGCCTCAACGGCCGTCAGTGCCACGGTGCGCGGGCGCAGGAACGCCTGCAGGCGGCCGCCAGGGCCCGTTCCTCGCTCACGACGCTGAAACGTCTTGGTGAGACCCTGCACGCGAATCGCCGCACTCATGCAGGACTGTGCCTTCCCGGGAAATGCACCAGGGCCGCGGTCACCATACCGCGGCCCTGGTGCATTTCCCTCACGCTCCGAGCTACCAACCGGGAGCAGCACCGCGGCCACGCGGATATACGGCGTGAAGCATCGCGGTGATACTACCGGACGCCATCATCAACGCCATGTACGCTTGCCGCTGCCGCACGATTGCGCCGCCTGCTCTCGTCAAGATGGTCACGAAGCTACCACACAGCCCATCAGCCGTCCACGGGACATTGGTACGGGACCGCGCCCCGGTCACCACATGCGACGCACGAGCTCTGCGAGGTCGATGCCGCCCGCGCGGGCGCCAAGCTCGAGTGCGGCCGCGCCAGCCACCGTCGCGACCGCCTCCGCTGGCAGACCCGTATCGCGCAGCCTGGCCGGCAGGCCGAGTCGTGCAACCAGGCCACTGACGGCGGCAGCGGCGGTGGCTTCGCTGGCACCGGCGGACTGCATCACTGCCGCCAGCTCGGCCGCACGCTGGCCGGCCCTTGGGGCTAGCGCCTGCAACACCTGTGGCAAGGTGACACAGGATGTGATGCCATGGGGGACGCCATGTCCGCCGAGCTGGTGCCCGACCGCGTGACTGAGACCTCCGCGAACGGTGGCGGGGCTGAATAGCGACATCCACGCAGCGAGCTGGCAGGTCAACCGAGCGTCGAGGCGCTCCGGCTCAGCATGGCAGACCGGCAGCCAGCGAAACAGCTGCGTGATCGCCTCACGCGCCAGTACATCGGTCACCGGGTGGGCCCGCGGACTGAGATAGACCTCGATAGCATGATCGAGCGCCTTGATGCCGGTGGATAGCCACAATTGCAGCGGTGTGGCGAGCGTCAGCCGCGGGTCAAGGAAGACTACCCGCGGGACCAGCGAGTGATCGCCGGCGCCGTGCTTGGCATGCGATGCCTCGTCCGTCACGCCGTAGTAGTGCGTGAACTCCGCCGCCGACAGCGTCGTCGGGAGGGCGGCGATGGCCGGTGGCGGAGCGCCGGTTTGCTGCGCCAGCCGGTGGGCGACGGCCTTCGCCGTGTCGGTGGCGCTGCCGCCGCCCAGGCTAACCAGGCAGTCGATACCTGCCAGTTGGGCGAGTTCCGCCGCCTCGTCCACCACGCCCGATGGGACATGGGCGCGTACTCCGGAGTAGCTGGCCGCGTGCCGCGGGCCGAGAAGATGCTCGACGTACCACAGCAGGCCCGTCTCATTGGCGAGGCTGTTGCCCGTCAGCACCAGCGCCCGGCGCAGGCCCAGCCGGTCCAGCTCGTGCGGTAGCCGAACGGCAGCCCCATCCCCATGGTGCACGCTGTCCACCGGCAGGAAGCGATAGGCCAGGATCGGTTCGTCAGCTGTCATGCAGGAGCACCGGTGGCACGGGTAATGACCAGCTTGTAGCCGACGCCGCGCAGTGTTGCGATCTCGACGCCGGTGCCCGCTAGCCGCTGGCGCAGGTGATTGACGTGGACATCCACCGTTCGCGTCTGGCCGGGGATGGTGTAGCCCCATACATCCGCCAGCAGTTGTTCACGCGTGAGTACCAGGCCGGGGTGCTCCAGGAAGGTCACCAGCAGGTCAAACTCCTTGGCGCGCAGGTGAACCGGCGCGTCGCCCGCCCGCACCTCGCGTCGCGCACGGTCCGCCACCAGGCAGCCGGCTTGGATGACGGTCCTGGGCCGTTCCTTTCGGGCTGCGCGCCGGGCAATCGCCTTCACCCTGGCGATTAGTTCCCGCGGGTTGAATGGCTTGGTCAGGTAGTCATCGGCGCCGATCTCGAGGCCCACGACCTTGTCGATGTCGTCTCCTCGCGCGGTCAGCATCATGATCGGTACGTCCGACTCGGCCCGCAGCATCCGGCACACTTCAAAGCCGTCCAGCACGGGCAGCATCAGATCGAGCAGTACCAGCTCGGGCGATTCCGTACGTGCACGTCGCAGCGCCTCTTCACCGTCCCGCGCGGTCAAGACGGTATATCCCTCGCGGCGCAGATATGTGCCCGCAAGATCGCGGACGGCGGCGTCATCATCCACCACGAGCACCTTCACCCGGTCACCCCCACGGCGCGATGCGGGCGCACACATCGCCTCGGACCGAACAATACCACGCCCTGTGAGGTATCGCACTTCGCCGGTGCATCCCCTGATCCGCTGTCCCTGCTCGGCTATACTGACGGCACAACCTACCCGTCAAGTCTGTAACCCAGGTGTGGCGCGTGCAGCGAATCAATGATGACGCCCCGCGGCGGCGCGGGCCGCGCAGCGCCGGCTTGGGCATGCTCGGCGTGGTGCGCCGGGTAGTGTCTACCGCGTTAGGCGCGCTTACGGCGTCTCCGCCGCCGCGTCACCGCCCCATGCCTGCACCACCGCCGGATGCCGTGCTGCGCGCGCGGGAGGCGCTCGCCCAGGCCGCCGCCGAGATGCCGACGCTGTTGCACGACGAGGACAACGCACCCGCCACAGCCATCGCACCTATTGATGCGAGCGCGGCCGGCCACGTGCCGTCTGAGGCGGCGGCGCTGCGCCAGGCTCTGCGCGCATACACCGACCAGATTGACCGCTTGCTCGCCGGCGCCGACGAAGAACGTTGGGCGCTGCGGGCGCAGGTCGCCCAGCTGACCGCTGAGGTCAGCGCGCTGCGCGCGGAGCTGGCCGGGATAAGGGTTGCGCTGCCGCCGCCACCTGCCCCGCGGGCGAACTGGTTGGCGGCACCTCCGGCGGCCGCAGCACCAATCGTGCAGCCCCCAGCGGATAGCCCAGATGGCGTGCCTGAGGATGTGAGCGGTGAGAGCGGTCCAAGCCCCACCGCCGGAGAATCCGGACGCCGCTTCCCGCCCGGCGGCGAAGGGGTGGTGCTGTCGGTGCGGCCGGCTCAGCGGCCACAGCACATCGACCGGCTGTGCAGGGCGCTGGAACGCGAGCCGCTGGTAGAGCGGGTGCTGCCGGCCGCCTCCGGCGCGGGCGTGACGCGGGTACGGCTGCGACTGCGTGAGCCCGGCGATCTATCGACGCTGCGCCATACGCTCGAACGCGCGCTCGGCGCCGCTCTGGCTGAGGGTGCGGTGCAGGATGCCGGGGGCGAAGTTGAATTACGGCTGCAAGCGCGGTCTGGCCGGGCCGCGCCGTCAGAGCCAGGGTAGGTTTCGTGTATCTGGGCCAGCTCTCGCTCAGCAACTTCCGCAACTACCGCCGGCTCGATCTTGAGCTGCCGGCCGGCGCCAGCATCTTCTGGGGAGAGAACGCACAGGGCAAGACCAATCTGCTCGAAGCGGTCTACCTGCTGGCGACGACCCGCTCGCCACGCACGACCAACGACGCTGAGTTCGTGCGCTGGGATGCGATGGAGGACGGCATCGCCGCCACGCGCATCACCGGGCGCGCTTACCGTGGCCGCGTGGCGACACAGATAGAAATCGCGCTGATGGCGCGTGGCGGCGATGATGGCCAATTGCCAAAGGCAGCGAAACGGCTGCGCGTCAACGGTATTCCCCGCCGCGCGACCGAGATGATTGGCAACCTGCTGGCCGTGCTGTTCACTTCGCAAGATATCGACCTGCTCACGGGGCCACCGGCCGGGCGGCGGCGGTATCTCGACCTGACGCTGTCGCAGATCGATCACGCGTACCTACGCGCCCTCCAGCGCTATCAGCGCGTGATGCAGCAACGCAACATGCTCCTGCGCCGGATCGGCGAGGGTCGGGCCACACCTGAGCAGCTCGCTTCCTGGAATGAGGAGCTGATCCTGCAGGGAAGCGCCATCACCACGGCCCGCGCACAGGCGGTCACGGAGTTGAGCATCGGAGCGGCGCAGGTCCATCGAACACTGTCGGACCAGCGCGAACAAATGAGCATCCGCTACACACCACAACTCGCCGAGGAGCGGCGTGGGGGGCTGCCGGAGAGCGTTGAAGAGCTGCGCCAGCTCTACCGCACCGCTATCGTGCGCCGGCAAGCCAAGGAGATCGCCGCCGGCGTGTCGTTGGTAGGTCCCCATCGCGATGATCTGGTGTTCGAGCTATCCGGCCGCTCCGCCGGCGCCTATGGCTCGCGGGCACAACAGCGGACGGTGGCGCTAGCGCTGCGGCTGGCCGAGGCAGCGTTTCTGCGTGAGCGCTCGGGCGAGGAGCCCGTGCTGTTACTTGACGATATCCTGTCGGAACTGGATCAGCGCCGGCGGGCCGCGGTGCTCGATGCCGTGCTCGCCACGCAACAGAGCCTGATCACCACCGCTGAGCTTGACCGGTTCACCCCCGCCTTTCTCGCCGGCGCGGCGGTATTCGATGTGGCGGCGGGTACACTCCGCCGCGTTACCCCGACCGGCGGGACCGCCGCCGGCGACCAGGGATCGGATGCGGCCGAGACGGCTCCGGCTGTGTCCCAGAGCCCGTAATCCCGACGGGCGCCACACTTGCGCTTGAGCCTGGGACAGCGGTTCCCGCAGCCAAGGCGCCGCGCGCCAGCGGCTGCCGGTAAAAGAGGGGCGAGCGCAACCCGGTCGGGACGATGACCCGCAACGCACAGCGCTCCACACCGAAGCTGGCGGGTGTCTCGCCGATCACATCGCCGTCGACCTGCACCGGCAGCGGTCTGGCGGTTTCGATGTTGATGCTGCGCGCGCCGCGGTACAACGTTCCCGCTGCCTGAACGTGGCTGCCGATCACGGTCCGCGCCAGGTAGCCGGCAAACCGGCCGATGCCGGAGCCGCGGTACAGCACCATGTCAAGCTGTCCATCGTCAGCGATGGCGCGGTTGGTGATCTTGAGTGCGCCGCCGTATGACCGCGTGTTCCCCACCACGAGCATCAGGAGATTGGCCCGAATGCGCTCGCCGTCTACATCAATCAGCGCCTCGACCGCGGGAAATGTCGCAGCCTCCCGCAGCCCGCGGGTGACGTATGCTGCCCGGCCGAAGGTGCGCTTGGCCCAGGGCTCGATGGCTGACACGACAATCGAATCGACTCCCAGGCTGGCCATCAGCAGGAAGTAGCGACCGTTGACCGTACCCAGGTCCACCTCGTGGACATCGCCATGTTCAAGCAAGCGAGCGATAGCGGCGGGATGGCGGGGTAGTTGCACCTCGCGCGCCCAGACATTGGCGGTGCCTGCCGGGATCACCGCCAGTGCCGTCTTGGTACCGGCCAGGCCGTGGATCACCTCATTGATCGTGCCGTCGCCACCGACGGCGATCACGGCCTCACAGCCACGCGCAGCCGCCTCGCGCGCCAGTCGCTGGGCATGGCCGGGCGCTTCGGTCCACCGCTCCTGCACGCTCCAGCCGCGCAGCCGTAACCAGGCGGGCGCGGTCGCCAGCCGGTCTGGAGACGGCAGCGTTCGCGCCACCGGGTTGACGATCATGCAAGCCTGACCGGCCATGGCGACCGCCCGCGCAGGCAAAGTTCTTCCCACTGTAGTCAGGCACATCGGGCGCTGGCAACCGCGGGCGGTCAGCGATCCCGAGCCAGCGTTAGCGGCTGGCAGCCAGCGGCTGTGTGCCCTTGATCGTGCTGTTCTCGTGGCTGAACACACCCTCCGGACTCTCGCGGAACAGCCAGGCATGCACCATCCAGGGCGTCTCCTTGACGTGGGCGCCACCCGCCGCCCGGCAACCTTCGGGTGTGCTGATTGCCACCACGGGGGAACCGGCGCGGGCGCCAAAGCACAGATTCGTGTGGTAGTGCCAGGTGGCAAGCTTGCCAAAGTACGGGAAGGGTTGGGTATCGTTACCGGGATGCTTGGGCAGCGCCCAGCTGACGCCGACCAGCTCGAAGCTGCCGTCTGCGAGCTGGTCATAGAGCAGGATCTGCGGCCGCTCCGGGTCGAAGGTGCCCTGGGCCAGCAGACCAGCGTGGGTGAAGTGTGCCCCCAGCCCTGGCACGTTCTGCGTTACCTGCCGGTAGCCGTCGGCCCGTGCCAGCCGCACGTCGCGGTACTTCTCGGTAGCAGCCTTAGCCGCGACGAGGTATGCGTCGATCTGCCGGATCTGTTCCCAGCTGATATTGACCTCGTTGCCGTGTTGGCGCGCGGCAGCGTCGAGGGTGGCAGCGGTGGCGCCACCGGTAGCGTCCGGGTGGGCGTGGTTGTGGTTCGGATCACCGGCGGCGCCGGCATGCTCCTCCGCGTCGTGCCCATGGTCCGTGACAGAGGCAGCGGTGTCATGCTGGTGGCCGGACAGGCCGCCACTGCGCTCAACCACTACAAACGCCGCGATCGCCAGCGTGGCAACGGCGGCCACCGGCGCCACCGCCAGTATTGCCCCACCGGCGCGGCGGCGCTGCCGGGACAGCAATGGCGCCAGGACAAGCAGGCATGCGCCGGCCAGGCACAGCGACAGACCGAGGGCGAACAGCAGGTGGCCGGGATTAGCGAGCGTGAGCACCCCTTCGCGCTGCGCCAGCGTGGCGTCACGTCCGTGGAGCACCGCGTCAACCATCAGGCCGGCCAATTGCAGGACCGCACCAAGCAACACCGCAGGCAGGCTGAGCCGACGGATCATGACTCCCCTCCGACCTATTCCAACGCCGCGCAGCCCATCATAGCGCAGCAGGCGGCGCCGCACACACGGAAGCGGTTCACGGGCGGACGCTCGAGTCCCGCCGCGGTGGCCGGAAGACGACGGGCCGCCAGCCACGCCGGGCAGGCTCGGAGCTCGTCCGGCCGTCCAGGGAAACGGCGGCGCCGGTCACCGCTGCTGAAGCGTGGAGTTGTTCCAGTTCTTCGGGCGGCCCCATGACGATCAACTGGTCTAACGGACGTAAGTCGGCGTCAGGTGAAGGGCTGGGCTCGGGGTCGCTGCCTTCTCGCCGCAGGCACAGCACCGTGGTGGCCCGGCGGCGGCCAAAGACGTCGCCGACGCTACGGCCCAGCAGCAACGACTGTGGCGTGATCGTCAGCTCGGCCAAGATCAGCTCCCCTTCGCGGCTGGGGAAGGTGGTCGTCATGAAGTCGACCATCGCGGGCTGAAGGGCGGCAACCGCCATGTGCGAGCCGGCGATGGCGTACGGGGAGATCACCCGATCGGCGCCCGCGCGGCGCAGCTTCGCCTCGCTGCTGGCGTGCCCGGCGCGGGCAACGATGAAGATGCTGGGATTGAGTGCGCGGGCGGTGAGCACGATGAAGGTGTTGTCGGTGTCGGAGTCAGCCGCGGCGTGCAGCCCGCCGGCATGGTTAATGCCGGCTGCGACCAACGTGTCGTCGCTGGTGGCGTTGCCGTCAAGGTAATGATAGCCAAGCGCTCGTAGTTGTTCGTGCACGGTGATGTTGTTGTCGATCACAACAAACGGTGTGCGGCGCTCGGCGAACTCCTCGGCAATGGCCCGGCCCACCCGGCCGAAACCGCAGATGATCTGGTGGCCACGCATCGACTGAATCTGGCCGGTCATGCGCCGTCTCCCGTAGTACTCGCCCAGTTCCCCTTCCACGACCAAGGTCACGATGGTGGTGAGGGTATAGGCGGCTCCGCCAACACCGCCCATGATCAGGAGAATCGTGAAGATCCGTCCCTGTGATGAGATCGGTCTGACTTCCTGGAAGCCGACTGACGATAAGGTAATGACCGTCTGATACAGCGCATCCAGCAGCCCCCAGCCCTCAATCAGCATGTAGCCGCCGGTGCCGGTGATCAGCACCAGACCCAGCAGCGAGAGCGGCAACACGAGGCGGCGGCGGAGGCTCATACCAGCTCACGGTCACGGTCGCGCTATGTGACCCTAGAATAGCGCCGCGCTGCCCTCACGCGAAAAGGGCAGCGGGGCCAGGCTTCCACGCCCGCCCCGCTGCCGGTTGCTGCGCCTTCGTGTGCTACGAGCCGCCGAGGTTCTTACGCTTGCTGGCGACATAATCGACCAGAATGTACTGGCCGAGTTTGTCCGGGGTAGTGTAAAACACGCGCCCTTTGTTGATCTTAGCGACCTGGTTGACGAACTCCTTGAGGTAGTAGTTCCGGTCCAGCATGAAGGTATTGATGACAATACCCTTTTGCGTGCAGCGCTTCACCTCTTTGAGCGTTTCGCGGATCGTGATCGGGCTGGGCGGATAGGCAAAGTAGGAGCGGCCCTTCTCCAGGTGGGCGGTGGGTTCGCCGTCAGAGATCATGATGATCTGCCGGGTGCCCGCCTTGTGCTTGGCCAGCAGCGATTGAGCGAGCATCAGGGCGTGGTGCATGTTGGTGCCTAGCACCGACTCATCCCAGCGAACATAAGGTAGTTGCTCGGCCTTCAGCTCGCGTGCGTATGCGGAGAAGCCAATGATGTACAGACTGTCGCGCGAGAACTGCGAGCGGATGAGGTTATTCAGCGCCAGCGCCACCTTCTTCGCCGCCTGGAACGAACCGCGCAACGCCATCGACCAGGAGAGGTCGAGCATCATCACCGTCGCGGTCTGCGTGAGCTGCTCCGAGCGGAACACCTCGAAGTCGTCCGGTGTCAGCTTGATCGGTACCTGCGGGCCGCCCTCGCGGTAGAACGAGTTGAAGATCGTCTTTTCAATATCAAGGTGGAATGGGTCGCCGAACTCGTATTTCTTGGACTCGTCGGCCCGCTCACCACCGGTGCCGCGCTCGCGGACGGCGTGCTTACCGATGGAGTCCTTCTTGAGCTGGGCGTAGATCTCTCCCAGCGCTTTCTGGCCAATCTTGCGGGTTCCGCGCGGCGTAAGCTCCCAGGTGTTGCCCTTCTTGCGGATGTACCCTGCCTCTTCCAGGATCTCCAGGAATTGCTTGAGCTGGCGGAGGGTGTCGGCGGCTTCCTCGCCAAGAATCTCCTCAAGCCGCTTCTCATCGATGTCCTCGATGTCCCCACCGTACTGGGTGCGCTCGAGCTGGCGCTCGAGGTCATCGATGCCCTGCATCTTGTCCATCAGGCGCATGGCTTCCTGGAGGTCGATCTCCTCGTCTCCCCGGAAGGGGTACTGGCCGCCCCGGTCACGCATCGGGAACATCATCTCGATATTCTGCGCCAGCTCATCAAGCTGTGACTGCAGCTCAGGATCGCCCACCTTGTCACGCAGGAGATCCGATAGTTGCTGGCGCATGTCCGAGGGCATGGAATCCAGCAGGCTCTGCATCTGCGCGATTTGCTGCTGCATCTGCGCCATCAGCTCTTCCAGTGACTGCGGCGGGTTGTCGCCAAACAGATCACCGTATTGCTGCATGAAGCTGTCAAAGTCCGGCTGCCCACCGGACATCTTCTCCTGGAGCATCTGGTTGAGGTCGCGGATCATTTGCTTCATCCGCTCCAGTTGCTCGGGAGTCATATTGGAGATCTGGTTGTAGAGGTCCTTGAAGAAGGTGTCCATCATCGCCTTCTTCAAGCTCTCCATCAGTTCCTGGAACTTCTGGCGGGCCTCCGGGTCCATGAACTCGTAGTTTTGCAGTTCCTTGACGGCGCCCGGCAGGTCACCCGGCAGGTTCTCCAGGAAGTTACGTTTGCGGTCGGCAATCTGCTGCAGCATCTTATTGAACTGATCAGACTGGCCGTCATCACTCGGTTGTCCCGGTTGCCCCGGTTGCCCCGCTTGCGCCCGCTGCCCTTGCTGCCCCGGTTGTCCTTGCTGGCCGCGCTGGCCCTGCTGGCCTTGCTGGCCCTGCTGGCCTTGCTGGCCCTGCTGACGGTCGCCCTGCTCCATGGCCCGCTGCGCCGTCTCGAGCGCGTCGCGCAGCGCCTGGTCCAGCGCGGACATTTGATCGCTCTGGTCGCCACCTTCGGGCCGGCCGCCCGCCGCCGGCTGGCCGCCGTCTCCCTGCTGGTCGCGCGTCGCCTCCTGGAGCCGGCGGTCGATGGTGTCCTTCTCCATCTCGACGATCTCGTTGAGCTTGTTCTTGATGTCATCGAAGGCAGAGGAGAGGTTATAGCGGTCCAGCGTCTGGCGGCGTTGCTGGCGAAGCTGCTGCAGCAGGTCACGCAGGCCTTGCATGCGCTGCCCCGTTGGATTGCGCATGCCGCGTTGGAGGAGGTTGCGGAGTGAATGCTGTAAGTCACCGAAGTTCAGCAGATCATCGGTGAGGTTCTCCAGCACCTCATCGGCGTTGAGGGGCGGGATCTCCTGGCTGCCGTCCCATTCCGAGTAGCGATAGAGCGTCATTGGGGATGATCCCTTCGGGATAGGCGCGTGCCGCGGTGATGCTGCGGCCGGTGCGCGCCGGACCGCTAGCCACGATACTGCACGCGGCCGGAGACCTTGTCCTTGTTGAGGCGCTTGTTCAGGTGCAGCCCTTCTAGGACGAACTCAACAGCGGAAGCGACCGTTGCCGGCGATGCCCCGGCGCCGAGCTTGTCTACCGCCTTGCTCAAGGGCTCGATCTGCCGCACCAGCCGGATGTACTCCTCGGAGCCCATGGCGTCGGACACTTCAACCGAGATGCCGGACTTGAATTTCTGGACGAGCGGCTCAAGCTCGCCGATGTTGAAGTGGCGGTTGAACACCGCGACCAGCGCGCCCTGGATCAGCTTGTCCAGGATCTGCTCCTCTCGCCCGTCCTCGACCGTCTCCAGCTCAATCTTGCCCTGAATGGCCGGGATGATGAACGGCAGGTCCGTCACCCGTGGCACAACCTGGTTTTCACCGAGACGGATGGCGCGGCGCAGCGCGTTCGCCATGAGCGACTCGTAGTTGGCTATACTGGCGCGGACGGAAACGCCGGACCGCTGGTTCACATCAGGCGAGCGGCGCGCGAGCCGGGTGATCTCGGCGACGACTTCCTTCATGAACTGCGGCACGCTGACCGTGAAGTCCTTGTCCGTGAACTGCGAACGCTCGCGCTCCATGATGTCGATCTCGTACTCGATGGAGCGCGGGTAGTGGGTGCGGATCTGGGCGCCGTAACGGTCCTTGAGCGGCGTGATGATGCGGCCGCGATTGGTGTAATCCTCAGGGTTGGCGGAGGCAACGACGAACACATCCAGCGGTAGCCGTACGCGGTAGCCACGGATCTGCACGTCGCGCTCTTCCATGATATTCAGCAGGCCGACCTGGATGCGCTCGGCCAGGTCCGGCAGTTCGTTCAGGCAGAAGATGCCACGGTTCGTGCGCGGGATCAGCCCGTAGTGGATCGTGAGCTCGTCCGAGAGGTACCGGCCTTCGGCGACCTTGATCGGGTCAACCTCGCCGATCAGGTCGGCGATGGTGATGTCAGGGGTCGCCAGCTTCTCGCCGTATCGGTCTTCGCGCCGGACCCAGCGAATGGGTGCCCGATCACCCATCTCTTCGATGATCTTCTTGCCAATGGCGGAAATCGGCTCGAAGGGGTTCTCCAACAGCTCTGGCTCAGCCAAAGAGTGAGCGTGGGAACCGTGTTCCTCCAGGATGACGGCCGCGAGGGTGGGCGTCTCTTCGTCGAGCAACTCCACCAGTGAGCGGATCATGCGTGACTTCGCCTGGCCGCGCTCGCCCAGGAAGATGATGTCCTGCCCCGCCAGGATGGCGTTCTCCAGCGCCGGGATCACGGTATCGCCATAGCCGACGATGCCAGAGAACATGGGCTCGCCACGCCGGATCTTGGCAATCAGGTTCTTGCGAAGTTCCTCGCGTACCGGCAGCACCTGGTAGCCCGACGCGCGCAACTCCCCAACCGTCCGGGGCTTTTCGAGACTGGTCACGATTGCTTCCTTCTGGTGTGTCGTTCTCCGCTCGGTCACCGGCCAGCGGAACCATGGTGCTGGACCGGACCGTTGCCACCGGCGGGTAGGGATCATCCCGCTCTGGCCGCTTCCCCAGGCGAACCAGTGCGCCGAGAACGGCGCGCACACAGTATAGCGCGTACAGCGGTCGGGCAAGGGCGCGCCCGGCCCGCTGCTGCCACCCCTCCCGTCCCCGGATTATCCGCTTGTCCCGGCTGCGCAGCAAATGATCAGCGCAATAAGACGATGTCGGATAACTTGCGACCGTGGTATTTATGCGTGATAGTACAACTACCGGATGTAGCGGAACCGGAGGAGCAAAGGAGAGACCGAGATGGGAGCGATTGCCTGGACGCGCGACCACCTGCCGCACCGCCACCACCAGGCGGGGCAGGTAGCGACGCCGCAGCACCACCGCTGGCGGGGACGAGAGCTGGCCGCGAGCTTCGCCGCGGGCTATGCGCTGGTGTGGGCCCTGCTGCTGATCACGGCGCGGGGACTATTTGACATGAGCAGCCGCGAGGCGCTGGCGTTCGCATTCGGCGTGACATCGTACGTCGCGCTGTTCGCGGCCTTCATCGCCGGCCTCGCCTGGAGCGTCGGCGGTGCGCGGATGGATACACCGGACCGGCGCTAGCCGGCCATCCTGTGAGCAGCCGCAGACCCCCTGCCGCTCACGACCGGGGGTCTGCGGGTGGACCGCGCATCCGGCTACTTCAGTGACAGTCCCCACATGCTGGGGACCTGGCCCATCGGCACTTCGATCACCGTCGGGTAATCAGCGCTCAGCGCCTCGCGCATGGCAAGCCGCAGCTCGGCAGCGCCGTTGGCGCGGACGCCGTTGACGCCGAACGACTCAGCCAGCTTGACCCAGTCCGGGTTCGTCAACTCTGAGCCCAGCACGCGGTTGCCCATCTGCTCGCGCTGGATGCGGTTGACGTTGCCGAAGGCGTTGTCGCTGAAGACCACCGTCACCATGTTGATATTGAAGTGCTTCATCGTGCTCAGCTCTTGGAGCTGGTAGCCGAAGCCGCCGTCACCGTTGATGGAGACGACTTTCTTGTCCGGGTTGCCGACCTTGGCGCCCATGGCGGTCGTGAACCCGTAGCCCAGGGTGCCCTGATAGCCGGCGGTGACCAACGTGCGTGGCTGGTAGATCGGGAATGCCTGGTTGGACCAGTAGCCGACCTGTGTCATCTCAGATACGAGGATACCGTCATCGGGCAATTCCTCGCGGATCGCCATCGCCAGCGACGACTGGGGCTCGATGCGGGCAAACTGCTCGCGCTCACGCCGCTGCAACGCTTCGTTCTCTTCCCTGCGCGAGGGGCGGGCCTTGTTGTAGCGCGGCAGCCGCTCCACCAGCTGCGCCAGCCCTTCACGCGCGTCCGCCAGCAGGGAGATGTCCACCTTGGTGTTGCGGCCAATCTCAGCCGGATCAATGTCAAGCTGGATTACCGTCTGGTGCTCTTTGACGCCCCAGGGCATGGTGGCGGGCTGGACGAACCGGGTGCCAACCGCGAGCACGACGTCTGCTTCCGGTGTGAGCACCGTGCCGGCCAGCGGTGAATGGGCGAGATAGTGCCGGTCAGACAAGGCGCCGCGGCCATTAGTGGTCATCACCACCGGCGCCTGTAGCATCTCGGCCAGCCGCTTCAGCTCCTCGGCCGCGTCGGCGGTGATAACGCCGCCGCCGGCGAAGATCACGGGGTTTTGCGCCTTGCCCAGCGCCTGCGCCGCCCGATCCAGTTGGTCAAGGTCACTAATCCTGGGGCGTGACGGCTGATCGGGCTCGAGGATACGCACGTCCGCCTTGGCCTGCAGAACGTCCGGTGGGATCTCAATTTCGACCGGTCGAGGCCGGCCGCTGTTGAGCTGGCGGAACGCCTCGTGCACCAGGCCGGGGACCTCCTGCGGCGTCATGCCGCGGCCCGCCCACTTAGTCACCGACTGCACCATCTCGAGCTGGTTCTTGATCTCGTGCAGCAGCCCGCGCTCAACGCCAATCAGGTCAGACTGGATCTGGCCGGCGACGCACAGGACGGGGGAGTTGGTGGCGTAGGCCGTGGAGAGCCCAGCCATGGCGTTGAGCAGGCCCGGGCCCGGCACCACCAGGCATGTCCCGACTTTGCCCGTCGTCCGGGCATAACCGTCAGCCATGTACGCCGTCGCCTGTTCGTGGCGGGCATGGTAGACCTTGATACTGTCTTGCTCTTCCCAGAGTGCGCTGAACGCCCAGTCGAGCTGCACCCCGGGCAGCCCGAAGATGGTGGTGACCCCTTCCATCTTGAGTGACTGCACCAGGGCTTGCCCGCCCGTCATCTCTGCCACGGTGGTCCTCCTACCGGGCCGCCCTGACCATGGCCGCCCGCGATTGCCGGTGTCGCGCAAGTATACCGCGGCGCACAGTTACGGGCAGTGGCAGTCTGACAGGGGGAATGCTACGCTCGCGCGTGGGTGCGAGCATGGCAATACCAGCGGCTCACGACACAGACCGCACGCTGGCGCTGGCGCGGGACATGAACGCCTGCACGGCGCTGCTGGCCCGCGAGATCGGCCGTGCGCTGACCGCGCATGATGTGACCTGGCCGCAGGCGATGAGCCTGATACTGCTTGCCGAGCAAGACGAGCCGGTCAACGCCACGTGGTTGGTCCAGGAAATGGGGCTGGGGCGCACTGCGATGACGGCAGTGGTCGACCGGCTGGAGCGCCGTGGCTGGCTGGAGCGGCGGCCCCACCTGCGCGATCGTCGGGTCTCCGAGCTGGCGCTGACGGAGGCCGGCCGCCGGCTCGCCGCACACGTGACGCTTGATCTCTCGAAAGCACTCACCCAAGTGATGACCGGTACCGCCGCGCTACCGTTGCTTGATGCTGTCTCTGGTGCACTGGCAGACACCTAGCCCGTCAACTGCACCAACGGCTCATCAGCCGTGATGCCGGCGTCGTACAGTTCGGCGATGGCCTGCTCGCTCAGCCCCAGCTCCTCGGTGAAGATGGCGCGGTTGTGTTCGCCAAAGCATGGGGCGCCGCGGCGCACGGTTCCAGGCGTCCGCGAAAAGCGCCAGGGCATGCCCGGGAAGGGCAATGTCCCAACCTCTGGGTGCGGTACCGGTGTGTAGAAGCCGCGCGCTGTCAGGTGCGGGTCAGAAAGCAGCTCGTAGTTGGACAGCACCGGCGCAGCAGCGATACCGGCCGCCTGGAGGTGGCGCGCTGCCTCGTAATGGTCGAGCGATCGCGACCAGGCGGCAATCGCCGTGTCCAGCTCGTCATGCGCGGCGTGGCGGCCGGCCGCCGTCGCCAGATCGGAACGCGACTCAAGGTCACCACGGCCCATCGTACGGCACAGTGCCTGCCAATCCTCCTCAGCGCGGACCGTGAGCGCCAGCCAGGAGTCATTGCCAGCACAGGGATACGTGCCCTGGGGAGCGTGCTGGGGGTGGCGGTTGCCACGCGGCGCGGGCAGCTGCCCGGTCATCGTCCACGTCATCAGCGCCTCGCCGAACAGCGCCGCCGCCGATTCCAGCAGCGACAGGTCAATCCACTGTCCGCGGCCGGTGCGCTCGCGGTGACGGAGCGCCGCCAGGATGGCGATGACGCCATGGCCGCCGGCAACCGGGTCGGCGTAGTAGCTGCCGGTGCGGTGGGGCGTGGGATCACCGGGGTACGTCATCAGCGCCGCCAGCCCGGAGACCGTCTCGATGTTGGAGCCATACGCGACATAATCCCGTTCCGGCCCGGTCGCGCCGAATCCCGACATGGAGCACATGATCATGTCCGGCTTGACGGTGCACAGCGCGGCGTAGTCGAGCCCGAGGTTGCCCATCACGCGGGCGCTATTGTTCTCGATCACGATGTCGGTGGAGCGGGCCAGATCGAGGAACAGCTCGCGACCGCGTGGGTGAGCCAGGTCCAGTACCAGGCCGCGCTTGTTGCGGTTGAGCTTGTTGAAGTAGCCGGAGCGGTTGTAAGGACGGGCGCGGGGGTCATTGCCGGGCCAGTACATGCCGCGAGTCGCCGGACGGGCGGGCGCCTCCACCTTGATCACATCGGCGCCGAGATCGGCCAGGTAGCGGGCCGCGAGCGGTCCCGCCCAGTTGGCGGTGATCTCCAGCACGCGCACGCCCGCCAGCGGGAGCTCGCTACCTCCAACCGTTGATACGGGCCCAGGCGCAGGCCGAGCGGTGTACTCCGTGCCCCAACCGGTCGCCCGCACTGCCGCGCCGTGCTCGTCCAGGGCCGGCGCCGGGTGGCTCACCTGCGCTGGGGTGTCTGATAGGCAGTAGGGCACACCCGGCAGGCGGACGCGCCCGGCGCGCGGATGCTCCCGCTCTACCCACCAGTCACGCGCCGCCAATTGTGCCGCGCGGTCCAGGTCGCGCACGGTGTGCACCGGCGTGACGGCAACGCGCAGTTCCTGCCCCGTGCGGTAGATCTCCTCCATCGTGCGGTCTTTGCACCACTCCGCCACAATGGCCTGCAGTTCGGGCCGGTGCTGCATGCGCGCTTGCAGGGTGCTGAAGCGCGGGTCATCCAGCAGTTCTGGCTGCTCGATCAGCAGAAAGGTACGGTCCAGGTTCGCCGGCATGAAGTACACCCAGCCGTCAGCGCAGCGGACTAAGTCCGTCGCTGTGCGGGCCATGATCTGGCCGGTGTGGGACCATGCGACGCTGAGCCACGAGTGAGCGGAGAGCATTGCCTCGACCGTGGAGATGTCGACAAACTGGCCGAGTCCGGATCGTTCCCGCTCGTGCAGCGCCACCAGCACCGCCAACGCCGCCTGCATGCCGCCGTGGTGCTGCGCCTGGCCACCGGGGATCATCAGCGGGCCGCGCTCCGGCTCACCACCAAAGCCCAGCCAGCCGCCCATGGCGTAGTCGGTGATCTCATCGCTGTGCCAGTGCCGGTACGGCCCGCTGGCGCCATAGGCAGTCAGGGAGATGTGCACCAGCCGCGGGCACGCCTCGCGCAGCCCGTCCGGGTCAAGCCCGGCGGCGGCGAGGGCCTCCGGCTGCTGGGCGGTGAGCAGCACGTCTGCATCGGGCAGCAGCCGCGCGACCAGGGCGCGACCTGCCTCCGACGCCAGGCCGGCCACGACACTGCGCTTGCCGGCATGCAGGTACAGATGCAGACCACTGCGTTCGCGGTCGGTGGAATCAGCGGCATACGGTCCGAGATAACGGCAGGAGTCGCCCGCGGGCGGCTCGACCAGGAGCACATCTGCGCCCAAATCCGCGAGCAGCTTGCCGGCATAGCCGCCGGCGATACCACCCGCCAGGTCGAGAACCCGCACCCCGTCCAGCGCACCCATCCCAGCCGCCTCCCGATGTGGATGCGGTCAGTCTAGCCACCGGCCGGACAGAGGCAAGGCCGTCCGCACGCACAACGTGGGAGGAGGTGGCACGGCGGCCGGCCTCCTCCCGATTCGTTGTGGCGCTGGGCCTGCAGTTAGCGGCCGATGGCCTTCTGCGCCTTCTGGACGGCATCATCCAGGAACGGCTTGGCGGGCTTTGCCGGGTCCTGCACGGCGGCCGTCATAGCGGACTCAATGAACGTGCGCACGTCCTGGCTGCCGGAGACGCTCTCTTCCGCGATGGCCGTGGGCAGAATCTGGTTGAGGGCAATGCCGTACGCCGGAAACTGCTCGATACGTGTCTTCACCGGGGCCATGGTCGCGGCGCTCTTGCGCACCGGGAAGTAACCGGTGGCCGGACCCCAATCGGCCGTGACCTCAGGGCTCGAGAAGTACCTGATGAACAGCCATGACGCCAGCTGCTTCTTGGCGTCGTTGCTCTTGAACGCGGCGATGGACCCGCCGTACAACACCGTGGCGGCCTTGGCGTTGGTGGCGTGGGGGAGGTTTGCCAGGCCCCACTTGAACTTGCCACCGACCTCCTTCTCGTAGAAGGGGATACCCGAGGTGGAGCCGAAGGTGAAGATCGCCTGCTGGTTGCCGAAGTCGGTCTGGTCGGCGAAGGCCTTCGAGGTCTGATAGGCGGTGCCGTCGCGCAGCATCTCTTGCAGCAGCGCGATGGAGTCCACCCCGGCCTGCTCGTTGAAGGTCCACTTCTTGTAGTCGTCGGAGATGACTTTGCCGCCGCGCGAGAACACCCAGCCCTTGAACGTCGAGGCAGACGGCTCGTAGGCATAAGCCTTGGTGTTGCCGCTGGTCACCTTCTTGGCCACGGCCTTGAAGTCGTCCCAGGTCTCCGGCACCTTCACGCCCGCCTTATCCAGCGCATCCTGGTTGTAGTACATCACCAGCATGCTCTTGGTGAACGGGAACGAGTAGTACTTGTTGCCGAATTCCGGGTAGTTCTTGCTCTCGGCCAGGAACGGTGGATAGAAGTCGGCCAGGTCTTCCTTAGTGAGGCCGTACTTCTGCGAGTTGATGTAGTCGTCGAAGGCCAGCATTTTGTCGGCCTGCTGCCAGTCAGACACCATGCTCGGATAGGCGACCGAGATGTCAGGCAGCCCGCCGCCGGTGATGGCGGCGTTGACCTTCTTGTAGTTGTCGGTGTAGTTACCGGTGAATTGGGCGTCAATGCTGATGTTCGGGTACTTCTTCTGGAAGCCCTCGATCACCTGCTTGAGCTTATCGGCGTTGGGCCCCTGCTGGGTGTGCCAGAAGACGAGCTTGATCTGCTCGTTGCCCAGGTCAATTTTGTCGATTGGGTTGTTGGAGGCGGCAACTTGGGTAGCGGCGCCGCCGGCGCCGGTGGTGGCCTGCGCTGCCGGCGAACCGCTGCTCGGCGCCGTCGTGGCCTTGGCCTCGTCCTTCTTGTCGTCGCCCGAGCCGCACGCCGCCGCCACAACCAGCATGGCGGACAGCATCAGCAGCGTGAGCTGTCGGGTGATGCGCACGGATTCCCTCCTCGTTGGCTTCCGTTATCTGCGCCGCACGTCCTATGCCTGTCGTCCCTTACCGGCACCTCCTCACGCCGCCGGCTCTCAGCCCTTCAACCCAGAACTGGCGATTCCCTCGATGAACTGCCGCTGCACGAAGAAGAACAGCACGAGAATCGGCGCTATCGTGAAGGTCGCCGCCGCCATCTGTAGGTGCGGGTCGTTGGCTTCGGCGTTGACGAACACCGACAGCCCCAACTGAATCGGCCGTAGGTCGTCATCGCCGGTGGCGATCAGCGGCCACAGCAGGCTGTTCCACTGTCCGAGGAAGTTGAACAGCGCCACCGCGCCGATTGGGCCGCGCGCCAGCGGCAACACGATATTGAGAATCATACGCCAGTGGCCGCAGCCATCAATGGTGGCCGCCTCGAACAGCTCATTCGGCAACGACAAGAAGAACTGCCGGAACATGAACACCCCGACGACGTTCGCCAGCCACGGCACCACCAGCGCCGCATACGTGTCGTAGATATGCAGGTCACGGATGAGAATGAAATTGGGGATCAGGGTCGCCTCGAACGGGATCATCATCGTCGCCAGGAAGACGATGAACAGCACGTCCCGGCCGGGAAACCGGATGCGCGTGAAGGCGTACGCCGCCAGCAGGCTCGTCGTTACCACGCCAAGCGCGACCAGCGAGGAGGTGACGACGGAGTTCAGGAAGTACCGGCCAAACGGCGCAGCATGCCACGCCTCGGCGAAGTTATGCCACTGCGGGGAGGAGGGGATGATGGTCGGCGGGTTGCGCGTTGTCTCTTGGCGTGTCTTGAGCGCCGTCATCACCATCCAGAAGAACGGAAACGCCGTCAGCACCGTGCCGAAGCTGAGCGCCCCATACAGCCCGGCGCGCCGAAGCAGTCGGGTGCCGCGCTCGCTACCGCGGCTCGGCGGCTGCCGGATTGGTGATTTCGCGACGGATGCCATCCGCCTCTCCTGCGCTAGTATCGAACCCACTTGCGGCTGGCCCAAAGCTGGATGATCGTCAGCAACAGGATGACGGCGAACAGCATCATCGACAGCGCCGATCCGTACCCAAAGAAATTGGTCTGGAATTCGTTCAGGATCTTGATGACCATGGTCTCGGTGGTGCCCAGCGGTCCGCCGGGACCGCCGACATTGGCGCGGACGGTCATCTGATAGATCTGGTTGAACGATTGGAACGAGCCGATGGTGGCGATGATTGCGCCGAACAGGATCGTGGGCGTCAACATCGGCAGGGTGATGCGAAAGAATAACTG
>WBZO01002839.1_pt1 | contig 21554 bp, 27 predicted proteins | sample 5204261 | NCBI WGS metagenome assembly WBZO01 (sample SAMN12412400, study PRJNA552823) | activated sludge metagenome | isolation source: activated sludge from anammox sidestream of wastewater treatment plant... | place: USA: North Carolina | collected 2017-09 | reverse complement strand
GTCGGTCACGATTTGGTCACGCTAGGTTTTCCATTCTTGCCGCCCACTCCTCCCCGTGCCGTGCGGCCACGAACTCGCGAGATGGTTATTTCTTCGCGAATTCCTGAACGATTTTCACCAGTGATCCGGCCAAGTCGAGGAGTTTCGGGTCCGTGGATTCTTGTTTGTGATCTACGTCCTTCTGACCGAAATATCGGGTGGCAAACTCGCGCTTTACAGCATTTCTGTCGTCGTCGGAAAGCGTCGCGAGGAACGGGTCTATGGAGGCGATCTCAAGTTCAGCTTGGCGCATCCGTCTTTCGTTCTTCTGATGCCGGGAGACTTGCAAGGCCGCGAATCCCGCGAGAAGGACGAACGGGGTCGAAAGGAGGAATTGCCTAGCGACAGCAGCCAGCGTTAGGTCCTTGTCGTATGTCAGGGCGAAAAACACGCCGCCGATGATTATCCAAGCTATCAACGATAAGGCGGCGGTGCGCTTCCAAATCGAGGCTTCGTCGCGTTCTTCGTTGGCGGTTTTTTGGAAACCGTGGGCCATGCCGGTGTCGGTAATGATCCCCACGACTTTTTGAGCGTGCTTTTTTTGATCCCCCATGATTGAGAGGATAGTCTCGGCGTCTGTTTTTAGTTTTGTGACCAGGTCGGCGTGGGTTTTGGCGGCCGCCTCAGCGGCCTTCGTTTCCGCCTCCTCGCGACGCTCCTCCGCCACTTTGAAGACGGACTGCCGCTCCTCCTCGTTTTTCAGCGCGCCTGCCGACCGGGCCTGCTCGGCTGTGGCGAACTCGGTTTGCCGCGCCTGCTGTGCGTCAGAGAATTGTTGCTGGAAGGTGGCGATTGCGTTATCGAGCCTCTGCTTTTGGTTAGCGACCTCCGCGGCAGCCTCGTTGATCTTGGTTTGCAGCCCCGCTTGCATTTTCGAGATGCCGCTACCGTCGCGTTTGATCGCGTCGAGCAGATGCGCGACGGAGGTTCGGTAAGAGGAGGCTGCCTCGCGCATGTTCTCGATACCGTCGGGAGTCTGACGCGGTATGGATGCCAAATTTACGAGACCGTTGTCGAGGTGGGACTGCGCCGTCGTCCAGTGAGCGACGTTGTGGTTCGCCACAAAATTGCTGATTTCCGTCCGAGCTTGCTGCAATGGTGTGGAAATGCTGTTCAGGGTCCCCGGAATGGCCAGAAGGGGATTGATTTGCCCCAAAGCCTGTCGGATGTGAAAGGTAACCGCTTGGGCTCTATCCCAATGGTCAACCAACGTCTTGTCTTGCTGGCAAGACTCTTTGGCGAGTTCCAGCGTCTTTTCGAACTCGTCCAGGTCGTTGAATACCTGATGCCCCTCAATTCTCTCGACCCAATGACTCATGGCTTACCCCTTTACTGGATCAAGACTTTGGGCAGCGGCTTCGAGTTGTCGGCCGCGGTTGCGCGGGCCGGCGCGGCCGCCGTCCTGGCGGGACTGACTATGCTGGGCGGCCTCGTCGCGCTCACGCGCTACGAGACGGTGATACCCGAGGGCAGCGCCATGCGCACCGGCGAACTCTGCATCGTACTCGACCGCTGGGCCTAGGAGGCGAAGCCCTGCACCGAAGAGGCCATCATTCGCCGGGAGCGCAAGCGTTCCGAGCCACAACGCCCAGTGGCGCCAGGCCGAGAGGAGGCGCTTTTGCACAGGATCGTCGAACTCGTCGTGGAATTCATGGATGCGCATTGGCTACGAATTCGACTGCTTAACATCAACCTGTTGCCCCTTGTCTCTCCAAAACTGCCTAATCGCCCCAACGGACAATGAGCCGCGCAGTCTCAAAACACCTTCCCCAACACCCACTTTCTTATGTAAGACTTGTCCGAGAATTTGTTTCTGCTCAGTATCGGAGAGAGTTGATGGGGAGAGGTGAACGCCGCAATCAGCAAGTTCGGAAAAGTCGGTTGCGTGTATCCCTCTGGTTACGAAGGCGTCGGCATCTTGGGATGCAAGCCAAACAGGGAATCCCCATGAACGACCCTGTCTCGCCAAGGAACCAAGCAACCCCGCCTTTCCCTCTTTAGGTAGGAGCAGGTGTGCTTCGTCGACAAATAGAATCATTTGGAGTGGCTGGACACCATCCACGACGGGCAGGTTGCTATTCAACTGTCGCATGATGATGTTCAAGATGAAAGCAACAACTAGGGCTTTAGTGTCAGTGTCGTTACCAAGACTCTTTAGATCGATAACCTTGGAGGCGCTGAGCCACTGTCCAATAGGCACCGATGGCGCAGCGGGAGAAAAAATGTTGAATGAATCTAGCTTGTCAATTATCGACAATGCGACGCCGTCTTCCCCATGATCCCTTAACGACTGGGCGAGAGAGGGAATGTCCGGATTATTCAAGTCCTCGAACGCCTCTTTGATGACCCGCTCTTGATTAGCACCGAGTTGTGAGGCAAAGCACCGTACCAAGTGTGCAGTCTCGGATGCTATTTGGGCGTTCTCAGCAGAGCTTACGCCCCTAAAAAGTGGGTTGATTGGTAGCCCTTCCGAAATCAAACGAATATAGCTCGCTCCCGTTTCATCAAGAAAAGCTCGGCGTTTCTCTTGCTGTTGGGGGTTTTCTGGAGAATCCTCCAGCTCACCCTTCAGGTCGAAAAATAAGAAACGAACACCTTGTCGGGAGGCCTGCAGGAGCAGGTCCAAAGCCAACTGGCTCTTGCCCGAACCGGGGCGACCTGAAATTACCATCAGCCCATTACCACCTGCAGCATTAACCTGCCATGGCTCTTGATCAACCAAGATGGATATGGCCACTGGGCGCGTTACTGGTCGCGTAGTAAGCCCGTTTGACTGCCATCCTTCGATAAATTTGCCAGAACCTGGCACAAGATTGGCGAGTTTTACTAAGAAGGCAATATCATCCTTCCCGCTCTCGACGTAATCCTCTTGTAGAAGCTTTGCACCTCGGTGCCAATGCGCCTCGACAATCTCGCGAAAAATCGTACCTTCAGAAATAATTTCGGGAACAGATGCAGCCACCAGGCATCCCCATAGGTCGGCATCGTCACCGAATAGATGTACGCCCTGAATAGCCGTACCTTTCTCGATATCCGGGTTTAACAAGATGCTCCCGGAAATCGGTTCCGCAAGACTCCTTGCGATTGCCAGACGTCCAGCTGTCGCTTTATCAGGGAGACCAAATGCGGTTCGCAAATCACCAAGGAAGTCTTCGGCAGCCCTTGTTGGCTTATACCGCATCCAGTTGATGTCTTTGACAGTCGCCGTAGCCATTTGTAGCCCTCAGAAATTAGAAGTAGCGGTCTTCATACACGGTGGACACGCCGCTTCCCTCGATCACCTGTTCAAATTCAACGAGAAACTGCTTCCTGATTTTGGGCCTTAACTGATCAACGTAGTTGCCAGAGACTTCTTCGTCGTGAGAGAGAATGATTACTTGGCCAGGCGCAGCGTCCGCCACATATTTGAGTACCCTCGCACGATACTTTGAATCCATGTTGCCTACCGGGGTATCGATAACAATAGGAGCCTCGGTTCCAGATACATCGGCAACAGCTAAAGAAAAAGCCAATCCAAATGCCCGCTTCTGCGCACCGCTCATGGTGCTAATTAGGACTTGTTGTCCAGATGGCCCTTCTAACCAAGGCTCACTGTCGGCCTCGAATTTTGCGTGAAAGCGCAAGTATTCATCCGAAATCATTGCGTGGAAATGCTTGGTACAGCGCTCTTCCAGAGCGACTTTGCATAGAGCGACCAGTTGTTCCTTGGCGTCGTCAACAAGGTCTCGAACACGTTGGGCAACGTCCAGTTTCTGCTGTACCGGACTAACCTTCTCCTGCCTTCCCTCCATTTGGCCGATTGAACCACGGAGATCGTTGATTTCCTGCTGGATCCCACGCTCACGATGTTCGAGCCCCGATACGTGGTTTTGTGCCTCTCTGTGATCATCAAGCGCATTTTGAAGGTCAGCTTTGAGTTTTTGCAGCTGTGGCTGAATATCCTTCACCCTATCAAATCTCGCTCGTGTTTCCTTAAGTCGTGTCTCGACACTCTGCAATCGGATCGCAGCATCGGCTAGGCTATCGCCGCCGGCCTTTGAATACCTTTCTATCTTTTGCAGAATCGATACGCGGTCAGAATTCTGTAAGAACGGAAATTGAAAGTCAGAAGCACAGCCTTCAGGTGGAGGGCTCCAGAGTGCCTCCAAGGCAAGCTCCAGTTTTGCGCGCAATTGATGGGTTTGCTCGTCGAGCAATGGCGGGCTAACGTCTGGAGCGTGGCTGGTAGGGAGAACCTGTTCAACGATCATCGCTGCCTTGCCTGATGCTTCATCTTTAATTAAGAGCCAACGGTCTCTAATCTGCTCGGCCCTCAAGATTCCGGCAACCCGACTACTAGCCCGGCTCAAAGCTAACAGAATCGGAATTTGATTGATTCCGCCTACAAGCTCTTGGCGCAATTTCACTTCCTCGGCTTGAAGAGCGGCAACTGTAGATGCGTATTCTTCAATGTCGGAAGCCTTGTCACCAACCATTGCGTACAGATCGTTTTCTAGTCGCTGACGCTCTTCCTCTGCCTTTGCCTTACTTTTTCTCGAATTCAGAAGCGATGCTTGAACTTGAGTAAGCTCATCCTTCTTTACATCCACCAACTGCCTCTTTTCATCGAGTTCGTCGCTTCGAATGACTCCAACATCCCTTTGAATTGCGGCTCGTTCATTGTTAATGAAGGAGCGTAGGCTCTCCCCGAGCTGATCAAGAATGCCCGTACCGTACAATGTTTTAACGGCCTCGAATAACGCACGCCCACCGGCTGCCTCGACACGCTCTTGAGCCTGCTCTCCATCGAAGAAGAGGCATGGCATTACATTCGCGGGGAAGATTAATTCCTGAATAAGGTTGTTGGCATCCTGCCAAGACTCGCAAACCTTCTTTCTGCCATTGGTTTCGATGAGTATTTCTTCGCCGTCCCTCGAATCCAGGTTCCGCGCTCTCCCAGCGCTGAGAAAGTTCCAACGCCGTTGAATCAATATTGGCGCCCCATCTTCGCCAGTGAATGTCAGCGATACCGAGCAATGAGGATCTTCTGAATCCCTTGCGGGTCGGTGCAGCAAACTCTCAATCAATTTCTTGTAGCTCTTGAGATCGGAATCCCCAGAACTAACTCTACGGAAGCCTTCGATGAGGTCCATCGCCTCTCGTCCAAACAGGCCAAGATACAAAGCCACCAAAAAAGAAGTCTTTCCAACGCCATTCTGCGCCCCAACTAGGATGACATTTCTCTTACCAGAGCGATCAGGCCCCGGTAAATTGAAAGTGGCGTTTCGGTAACTCCTCCAGTTGCGGAGATGAAGCTGTGATAATTGCATCAGTCCCTCCCCTGGTTATCGAGGAATTCTGCAATTACTGCATTGAACTCTTGAGATATCCCGATCTGTTTTCCTCTGCCCAGGTTATTGCGCTGGATTTCAATCAGGTCGGTAACTAGCGGTAGAGATAAGCTATGCCGCTTGCAGAGATCCCTTAATACCTGCCTAGAATCTGGATCGCTGAGAATTGGTAAGGAACGCCGAGCCATTAGTCTTAGTCTCCCAAGATAGCCAGTAATCGATCAGCTTTTCGCATCAGATTTATTGACTTATCGTGTTGCCAAATTGCATGGATCGCCTTGATTTCCTGATTGGAAATCAATTGCACTTTAACGGCACCTTGTAATTCGAGGAGTTTCGCCAATATCGATGATCGTGCCTCAAAGGTTAAAGGTCCAATTCCGTCTTGGCCATTTCTGCGTTGTTTCATCCTATTTGCTTCGTCGTAGCAATAGTCCTTTAGCCAGTCACGAAAGGTAGCCATTGGTACAAGATGCTCAAACCCCTTTTCTAAGTGATTGCGAAACGACTTGTCCTTTTCAACCACAGTACATGTCCAGCAACCAAATCGAACTGACGAACTACCACAAGAGGGTTGGGCATCTGGATCGAGAACCATTGGGCATTCGCCACCCATGGCATCTTTGTATAGCTTCACTAGGGCTTGATGATTGCCACCCCACGGTGCCGGCACAGCCATGAGGTACTCCCAAACCTCGTCGGTAGTGAGTTCGAGGATTGGTCGAAAGACCAAGCAGCCAGGAATATCGTTATGGGCGTTGAGTCGCTCCCCGTTATCGTATCGCTTTGCTGTAGCAGCGCGGGCCGCCGATTCGGATCTGCGAACACCAAGCAAGAGAATTACTTCGCCCTCTATAGCCACTTCGCGCTTCACAAACTCAGTGGTCGGGCGAATTTTCATGCGATCAGTACACCAGCGAAACATCCTTGTGGGCGCCGGATAACCGCGCCCAATAAGGTTGACCCAAAAAGTCTGATCAACCTCCGGGGTGGTCTTCGCTACGGTAAACGGAAGCTCAAGCCCATCCAATGCATACTGGAGGTTGTCGAGAATGCCGTCCACGTAAGATTGGACGATGGGTGACTCAACCAAAGTGTCATTCGCAACCACATGTACCGGTCTAACTCTCTCCGACCAAGGCAATTCCATTAAGGATTCAACGACAAGATGAAGAACAAGTGTTGAGTCCTTGCCACCCGAAAAGCCGATGATCCAAGGCAGATTGTGTGGTGCGCGATATTCGTCCTTTATCGCATTCTTTACTTCATTGATTTTTTTTTGAAGCGAATCTAGGTCGTTCATCTTGGCTTCACCGGCGCTGCAATCATTTATTGAAAGAGGTGCATGCGAAATGGATATGTAATCGGTTCCCACAAGAAGGGCAAGTGGTAGCGTGATATCCCCTCAAGCTACTGCAATGAGGGCGACTCTCGCACCATTGGTTTTGTCTTCGTGATCTTCGTGAATATCGCTCCGAATGACAAAATTTAGTCAACATAGGTGAAAACCGATGTGAAGGCAATCAGATGCGGCTCCACAGCTGTACGCAATTGTTTCTGATATCCAGGGTATTCGTTGGCAGGATCACCAGATGAGCCTTAAATCGATTACTCGCCGTATCGGCTATCTGCCGACATGGCTCCCCCCAATCGCCCGAATCGTAATCAGCAACTGCACATACCCATCCTTCGTCACGCTCTCCGGCAGCTTGATCGAGCGCAGCGCCTTCCATTCGTCGGGCGTGATGCCGAGCGCGTCGGCCAGGGCCTTGTCGCCGGCGAGGGTGCGCAGGCCGTGGGGCGCGTTCTGGTCGGCAAGGATGGCGCGCGCCGGGTGCTTCGGCTCGTATTCCCGCTTGACGATGTTGAGCGCGTCGCCGAGCAGGTCGGAGACGGTCACGCCGAGCGCCTCGGCAATGGCGCGCAGCTTCTCGTTGGAGACGCCCTTGGTGCCGCTTTCCAGGCGCGAGATATGCGTCTGGTCGAGGCCGACGAGCTTGCCCAGGCCGGATTGAGTCAGGCCCTTCTTCTCGCGCAGATCCTTCAGGTGGGGCGCCAGTTTATCCATATGTCAAATATGTGGAATCCCTCATATATTTTGCATATTATAGTCCCGCAGTCATGGAACATGAATTAAAGACATTTATTCGCCTTGCAGCATGGCTTGTGGGCATGTATCATGCCCACCAGTCATTAAAGGAAGCCGTCATGACGCATGAGGATCCGGGACGTCCGCAAGAGCCGGGGCATCACCCAGGCGCAGCTTGGCAGCCGCATCGGCCTGCCGCAATGTGAGATCAGCCGCATCGAGCGCGGGCGCCGCACGCTGAGCGTGCCGCGCCTGTGCTCGATCGCCGCGGTGCTGGAGGTCCATCCCGCCGCCCTCCTCGAAGAACCGCCGCCTCGGCCGGGGCGCGCCGCGTGAATCCGCGCCTCATGGCCGCCATCCTGACCGGAACCCTGTCGCACCGCGAGGCGCGCGTGATGCTCGCCGTGGCCTCCGGCGCCTGGAGCGCTGGCAGCGCCGCCCGTGCCACCGGCCTCGACCGCGCCCACTGCACCCGCGCCATTCGTTCGCTCATTGCCGCCGGCTGGCTGCGCCGCGATATATCCGGCCGCGTCATCCCTATGGACAACCCGCCGCCGCTGGTGCCGGAAGAGCACCACCCGTTGGTGCCGCAGGAGCACCAGGGGGGTGCCGATTCGGCATCACCCCCGGTGCCGCAGAAGCACCACCCCCGTGCCGAAAGAGCACCCGGTGCCGATAAAGCACCAGCGCGGCAAGCCGCGCCCGTGGCCGATTCCCGCGCGGTGGTGCCGAAGCAGCACCACGCCCTCGCGCGCGCACGCGCGAGTGGTGGTTGTAGTTCTTCAACTACTACCACTACACAACCCGAGACGCTCGTCTTCCCGCACGGCTTTACGCCGGCGCAGGAGACGGCCGCCCGCCGCACCCTGGCCGGTGCCGGCGAGCTGGCCCAGGCGCTGCTCGACGAGCTGGCCGGGCGCATGGCGCTGCGGCCGGTCGCCAACCCGCTGGCCTACCTGCGCCGCCTGGCCGAATGCGCCGCGCGCGGCGAGTTCCATCCCGAGGCGGGCCTCGCGGTGGCCGAGGCGCGGCGGCGCGAGGAGGCACGGCAGCGGCAGAGAAAGGAATCCGAGGATGCGATGGCAAGGGAGATCGGCAAACGGCCGCCGCCGCCCGGCGTGCTCGACGCGATCCGCCGCGCGGCGCGCGCCGGCAGCGCCGCGCAATGAGCACGCCGAGCAGGCGGCGCTGGTGGCCTGGGCGCGGCTGCATGAACACCGCCTGCCCGGGCTGGCGCTGCTCTTCGCCATCCCCAACGGCGGGAGGCGCGACGCCGTGACGGGCGCGCGGCTGAAGGCCGAGGGCGTGAGGGCCGGCGTGCCGGATCTGTTTCTGCCGATGGCGAGGCGCGGCTTCCACGGCCTCTTCATCGAGCTGAAGGCGCCGGGCGGCGCCGCTTCGCCGGAGCAACGCGGCTGGATCGCGCGGCTGCGGCAGGCGGGCTACTCGGCGGAGGTGTGCTGCGGCTGGGAGGCCGCGGCATTGACATTGACCCACTACCTGGAGGATTGAATATGACCGATCTCTCGATGCTTCCCCGGACGTCTGCCGCCGGCGGCGCCGTCCCGCCGGGACTGACTTTCGGCGGCGCGGTGCCGGTGGCCGACTTCACCGCCGTCATCAAGCGCATCACCACCACCGACGAGTCGAAGCTGCAGCTCGTGCTCGAGTCCGCCGGCCTCGACGGCGCGGCGATTGCCCAGGTGCAGCGCATGCTGGAGCTGCAGCGCGGCACCGTGCTGCTGACGCTCGCCTCGGCCCAGGGCGGCCTGTTCGATGAAGTTCCTCCGCCTCAAGCGTCATAGGACGCGGCGCGATGGCATCCGCTCGGTGCTGCCGGTGGTCGTGGAGAAGGCGCGCAAGTTCGGCCGCACGCTGCGCGAGGAGAAGATCTCCGTGCGCCGCGATGTCCTCATCACCGGCGCCCACCACTCGGGCAAGACGCGCTGGCTCGCGCGCCTGCACGCCGAGGCGCCGGGCGTGTGGCGGGGGCGCGAGGTGCTCCTGATCCGCTGCGTGAATCCGCTCGCCGCCTGGGTCGACGACCCGCGCGTGATCGCGCACGGCGAGAAGACTGCGGCCCGCCCGTGGACGCAGCTGCGCGCATGGGAGCGGCTGGATGCGCTCGCGGCGTGGGTGGGCGAAGTTCGCGCCGTGGTGCTGTTCGACGACGCGCAGCTCCTCACCGGCCGCAAGCTCGACGTCGCCCTGCGCCTGCTTGCCGGCGCGCGCTGGGTCGTGGCCACCGCCAGCGACGAGGCGCGCCTGCCGGTCTCCTTCCGCCTGGCGCTGCAGCGCCGCCGGCCGCAGCGCGTCAATCTCAAATCCGAGGCGCCCTATGACGCGACGGTGCTCGTCGTCTGGCTGCTGTCGCTCGCCGCGCTCGGCGCGGGCGCCTGGCAGCTCGCCGCCGCCATCGCCGGACTCAACCTTTTGGGGCGCGGACGCCGCGCCGCTCGACAGACATGAGGGACATCAACAACCTGCTGCTCACGCTTCTCGTTACGGCCCTGCTGTGGGTCGTGCTGCTCACTTCCATCGACCCCGGTGGCGCCGTGATGCGCCTGGTGGCCTCGCCGCTCGTGGGGGTGAGGTCATGAGGAACCCCGGAGCCGCGCAGCGGCGAACTGCCGTCACCCCCTCCCTCGGGGAGGGGGCTGGGGGGAGGGCGCGCCTTCTCGCCGTGCTGTGGGGACTGACTTTTGCGGCGCTGGCGCGCGCCGATGCGCCGCTGCCGCCGCCCGCCATCACAGAACCGCCCTTCGCCCTGCCGCTGCTCGACGGCGAGGCGCGCACGCACGCACCGCCGCCGGGGCGCCTAGAGCGGGGCGCGCTGCCGGATCCGCGCGCGCTGTTCGACCTGGCCATGGGCTGCTATCCGGCGCGCTCGCTGTTCCGCGCCGAGATTGCCATCGAAGGCCGCGCCGCCCGCCGCCAGGCCGGCGCCGACGCGCTCAACCCGGCCGAAGCCGCCGCCGGCAGCGGCGCCAGCTACGTCGGCGTCGTCGCCCGCATCCCGCTCTACTCGGCGCTGGAGATCGACCGCGAGCGCGAACGCGAGCTGCGCCGGCGCAAGTCCGTCGCCGAGGCCGTCGGCGCGATGACGCAGGCGCTGGCCGAGCGGGGCGTCGTCTCGCGCAAGCTTGCCCTGTTCCGCGCCCTGGAGAAGCGCGCGCAGGAGCGCGTCGCGGTGGGCGTGACCGAAACCGGCGAGCAGGTGCAGTACCTGAAGGACGTTGCCGACCTGGAGGGTAGGCTGAACGAGACGCGCGCCAAGGTGGTCGAGGCGCGCATGAGCTTCATCGGCCTGTGCGCCGAGGGGGCGCCGGCCGACGGGGTGGATGCCTACATCCGCCGCTTCACGCGGGGCATCGAATGAAGTGGGTGTCCCACGTCGCCATCGCCGCCGCGGTGGCCGCGCCCTTCAGCCCGGCGGCGGTGCCGGTGGCCGCGCTCGGCGCCACCGCGCCGGACTGGCTGGAGTGGATCGAGGAGGGCGTCCTGCACCGTCGCGTGCGCCACCGCACGCACACGCACTACCTCGCCGTCTGGCTGCTGGTGGCGCTGTTCGGCTTCCTGGTGTGGGACTTCCGCGGCTGGATCGCCTGGTTTGGCGTGGGCGCCTGCACGCACTGGTTCGCCGACGCGCTGACCATCCAGGGCGTGCCGCTCGGCTGGTGGAGCGACCGCCGCGTGCATCTTTTCGGCGGGCGCGTGCGCACCGGCAGCGGCGGCGAGTTCGTCATCGCGGCGGCCTGCGTGGCCATCGCCGCCGTGATCGCGTGGCAGGCGCGGCAGGGCGGTTTCCTGCCGTTCTTCTACAACTGGGGGGAGTTCTACGGGCGCGGACTCATCGACGGGCTGGAATGGCGGACCCACCGGTTCAACTGGCTTTAGGGCGCGGCCTCGCCATCGCGCTGCTCGTCGTCGCTGGCCCCGCCGCCGGCGCGGAACCGTGCAGGGTAGACCACTGCCACGACGGCGACACCTGCACCCTGATCTGCGGTCGCGACACGGACACGCTGCGCCGCGTGAAGGTGCGCCTGCACTGCATCGACGCGCCCGAGCTCGGCCAGGCGCCGTGGGGCCGCTGGAGCGCCGAGGCCCTGCGCTGGTACGCGCCGGCCGGTTCGGTTGTCGACCTGGAAACGGTCACCACCGACCGCTATGGCCGCGTCGTCGGCGTGCTGTTTGCGCGCGGCGTCCGGGTTAATGTGGAGATGGTGCGGCAAGGGTTCGCCGCCGTGTATGAGCGGTATTGCGGCGAGCGGGCCTACCATGATGCGAGGGAGGAGGCGAGGGCAGCGGGGCGGGGCATCTGGGCCGTGCCGGGGTTGCAGCAGCGGCCGTGGGAATGGCGGCACGGGAAGGCGGGATTTATCCCCCTACCGAAGCCACAAGGATAATAACGATCACCACAACCCCTTGAGTCCAATAGCTTGTTCTGCGTGGCCAATTTCATTATCTCCGGCTTCGGATTAAGGGAACGGGGCAACTCGGCTGACCTGTCTGTCTCCTTTTTACCCGTAGCAGGGGCCGTCTTTCTTACTGTTCTTCTTCCCGCTTTCTTGCCGGCAGCGTGTAGGCCTGCAGCGCATGGTTGGGTGACTCTGGGTAGAGGAATGCCAGATCGCCTGCTTGCACCATTTCCGATAAGTGCTTGTTGCGAAGGTATTTCAAATCCTTATGCAACAGGGTGGCAAGCTCCTCGCCTCGCAGCGGTTGCCATTCGCAAAGATCCCGGATGAGTTGCCGCAAGCTTTCCGTGCTTAGCCGTTGGCCAGATTCTGGCAGGTGTTCCGCCAGTTCAGGTGGCAAGTCGGGCAGAGCGCGCTTACCACCTTGGGCGCCGGGCTTACCACCTTCGGATCCTTGCTTGCCACCTTCGAGGGGCAATTCGGCCTGAAGGGTTTCACGGCCTTCTGCTTCGCCCGGCGAAGACAGGGTGTAGTAGGTGCGGCTGCCCGCACCCTGCTTTTCCAGCAATCCCCGGTCGCGCAAACGGCGCAGCAAACTGCTTGCCTGCAAGGTGTCCAGCCCGGAAAAATCCCGGCAGGCCGTGTTATCGACTGCGCCCGTCTCTCTCGCATAAATTAGCGCCTTGGCTTCGTCACCGGATAGCGCCTCTCCCGCCAGTTCCTTGAGCCAGGCATAGTCTTCCTCTGTCAGCAGGTGATGCAGGAATAGCGTCACCTTGAATTCGCTCTTTTGCCGATCGGATGCAAATTCAGGCAATGGCAATCCCGCCTCTCCGGCCAGGCGCCGCATGGTGCGGATGCCGGAACCCTTGGTTTCCGCCCAGTTCAGTTCGTGAAGCACAGCCGCGATGGCAGGGTTGCGCAGGCGGGAGCCGGGCGTGCCGAGGCTTGCCATATCCTTCAACGAATAGCCGGGATTGAGTATCTCGATGCGGTTGCTGTAGCGGATGATCTGGATCGGGCTGTGCTCCTGGTAACTGCGATGCATCACCGCGTTGGCCAGCGCTTCACGGATCACCTTGCGCGGCAGGATTGGCTCCTGGCGGCTTTGCAGTTCGCCTTCCGGCAGCCGGAATCCCTTGGGCAGTTCATCCACAATGCTCGCCTCAGCCAGCGGCAAGGCGAGCATCAGCGGCTTGCGGATGTCCAGCGCCTGAAAACGACGCTCGGGATCGTCGATCCATTGCGTGCCCGCAACCCGGATGTAATCGATGCGCAGTGCCGGAAACAATCGGCGCAGGGCTATGGCCCTGCCGAAGAGCACGATGCCGGCCAGCGTCGGCTTGAGCGCTCCATCGACCCGGCGGACTGCCGAAAGCGCCTCCAGCATGTCGGGATTGTCGTAGCCGAGTTCTTCGGCGCGGGGATTCGCCATGGCGCGCAACCGCCGGTATTCGGCGATTGCCTGCGGATCGAAGTCTTCCATCCTGGCATCGGGTATGACGGCCATGTCCGGCCCGACTTGCGGCTGGCTTGCCCCGCGCAACACCCACAGATCCTCATCCGTGCAGCGCTGGTCGGTGGAGCCGATGCGCCGGAAGGCGCCTTTGGGCAGGCCGGTCGCCTTGAGATAGACGGGCTTCTGCGCCACATCCACCTCGGCGACATACACCACGATGACCGTCTTGCCATCGATTTGCTCGACTCTCATTTCCGGCCTGATCGGCGCGTTGAGTGTCGAAGCGCACTGCGTGGCGAGATCGCGCTGTATCTTGTCCGGATCGGAGACGCCCTCCGGCCAGTAGCGCGTGTCGCCCTTGTCATCCACGTCGAAACTGACGCCGAGCAGGATATGACCTCCGCCAAGGCCAGGCTCGTTCGCAAAGGCGATCACCGTTTCCAGCACCGATTTGCCGATCTCGCGAGAGCGCTTGGCCTCGATGCGCGGGGATTCGTCAGCGGCGTTGAGTTCGGCGAGGAGATCTTGGGCGGAACGAATAGTCATAAATGCTTATTGCCATCCGGGATGCATGCAGGGCAATTGTTGTTATCGTGAAGGGGTGCATTCGCCCTCGCGCCCTAGACTGGCGATGCGCCAGGCAAGCCACCATACGGTGACGATTCTGGCCACGAAGGCTAGGTGGCGCAAATATAGCCGAACGATGCGGACGAGGCCAGACGATTCGGTGTCGACCTTCCCCGACCGCGCTGTCATGCGGCTTGCGTTGCAACCCGCCCGCCAGCGCTGCGCCTGCGCGCACTCAACCCCCGCCGCCAGCTCCGCCCGGCCCGCCCAACCCCGCGGGCCGAGCTCCTCTCGCGGCTTCGTGCCTCCGTCAGCCGCTGCTGCTCCAGACCGCCGCCGGGCGCCACGCCGCAGGCTCGCCGAAAAGCCGGCCAGCCTGCGGGCGCCGCCCGACCGGCTGCGCTGGCGCCGGTGAACCGCCGGCAAACCCGCGCATAATGGCCGCATGTGCGGACGCTTCACGCTTCATCCCGAGCCGGCGAGGATCCGCGAGCAGTTCCAGGTCGACCGGATGCTCGATCTCGCGCCGCGCTTCAACATCGCGCCCTCGCAGGACGTCGCCGCCGTGCGGACTGCGCCGGACGGCGCTCGGGAACTGGTCATGCTGCACTGGGGCCTGGTGCCGCGCTGGTCCGACCAGGCGAAGACCGGCTACTCGACCATCAACGCGCGCGCCGAGACGGTGGCCTCGAAGCCGGCCTATCGCGAGGCCTACCGCCGCCGGCGCTGCCTGATCCCCGCCGACGGCTTCTACGAGTGGGCTGTGGTGCCGGGCGGCAAGCAGCCGCACTACTTCGCCCTGCGCGACGGCTCGCCCTTCGCCTTCGCCGGCCTGTGGGAGCGCTGGGAGAAGGCGGGCGAGGCGCTGGAGAGCTGCGCCATTATCGTGACGGAAGCGAACGCGCTCGTGCGCCCCATTCACGACCGCATGCCGGTGATCCTCGATCCGGCCGACTACGCGCTGTGGCTCGATCCGGACATGCGCGACGCGGCGAAGCTCGCGCCGCTGCTGCGCCCGTTCGACGCGCGCAAGATGGCCGAGCGTGTCGTGAGCCGCCGTGTGAACAGCCCGGCCAACGACGACCCGCGCTGCATCGAGCCGGCAAGGCCCGAATAGCGCCGCGCCGCTCAGCTTCGCCAGAGCGGACGCGCGGCAAGCGCCGCGCCTGCCCGCCGTGTCACGGGGACTGACTTTCCCTTATGGATTCGTGCAAAATCCGCACAATCGTATCCGGCAAGGTTTCCATGGCTGATTCCTCATGTGCCACCGATCATCCGCAGTTGATGGGCCACTTCGTGGTTTACATCGTCGGATACATCGTGCGCGACTACCGCTGCATTGATCACAATTCACCAGCTGAATATCCTTGGGAGCAGAGGATGTTCACCACGGAAGGCGGCTGGGCTATCGGCGACAATTCGCGCAACAGGCCGTGCTCCAGGCTGCACAAGCGAATCCGGCGATTCTCCCATTACGATGAAGCTGTGGCAGCTATAGATGCCCGCCGCAGGAAATACCCGAACGAATCTCATCAGCTCATTTACCGTATTCCCGACCAGCGCAAGGAATGGCGCGTGGGCTCGTTGGATGAAGCTCTGTCCATAGATGCCAAGCTGCGCGCAGAAGACGAGGAGAAGGATCGACAACGCAAGGAAAAGTGGGCAGACGATTATCCAGAGAGAGAGCGGCTAGAGATGCGCTATGGATACCGGTCCGGGTTCATGCTCGCTCAGTTCCTTGGATTGGTGAAAAGGATAGGGTTCGAGCAAGCAATCATTTCATCCCGGATTTCACGATCAACTGCCTACAGATACCGTCGTCTGCTTGCTGGGGCTGGGGTCGATTTGCCATAGGGTTGTCCCTGCCTCACAGTTCCCTGCCGTCCTGCAGGGACTGACTTTTGCGTGCCGGCTGCGCCGCCGGGCTTTCGTGCTGCGCACCGGGCCAGCAGGCTGTCCCGGCCCTGCGGGCTTCAATCCCTCACGCCTTCGCTGCGGCCATGCGCCGTCGCGGACGGCTCTTCGGGCTTCGCCACGCCGGCCGCGCCGTCGCATCGCCTCCGCTGCGCGCTTCGCTTGCATGAGTGTGCGCGCTCGCGGCTGCGCCGCCAGCGCGGAAAGAAACTGCAACGCGCAACACCCCCACCCCCCTTTCCCATCATTCCAGCCAGGGTGCACCACCGCAAAATCAGGATCAAGGCCAAGCCCTGCGGGTCGGCTTTCCGCTTGCCGCCTGCGCCGGTGCGCGCGCCGCACTTCGTGGCAACGCCCTCACGCACCCGTGCGTCGTGCCCCGGAAAGCCGAGCCTTGATCCTGATTTTCCGGCGGCGCGGGTGGCTTCCATGATGGGAAAGCGGCCCCCTCCCCCTCTTCGCGGGGGCAGGTATCACGGGGGGTCTGTCCGGCGTGTGGTGGTGGTTTTTTACCAGGGGGTGTTTATGTGGGCTGTTGCGGGTTCGCGTTGTTTGCCGCCGGGCGGGGCGTCGGTGGTGTCGTTTGCGCTGGCGGCGGTGTCGCCGGCTGCCGTGTCGGTGGGGTGCTGCCTTGGGGCCGATGCCGTTGCCCTGGGTTGCCTCGCGCCGTCGCGGCTCTCGGTGTTCGCCGCCTTCGGGCCGCGCGGGGCGGGGGCGTGCCGCTGGTCGGCGGTGGCCGCCGTGTCGGTGTGCGCGGCGCTGGGCGCGCGCGTGTCCTGGTGGGCCGGCGGCGGGCTGGCGGTGCCGCTTCCGGCGCGCCTGGCGGCGCGCACGCGCGCCGTGGTGGGCGCCGCCTCGTCGGGGCTGCTGCTCTTTCCGGCCTCGCCGCTCTCGCGCGGCTCGTGGCTGGCGGCGCGGCTGGCGCTGGCCCGTGGCCTGCCGGTGGTGGCCTTCCCGCTCGGCTTCGCGCCGGGCGAGCTGCCCGCCCTCGGCCGCGGCGCCTGGCAGCCGGCGTCCTGGCGCGGCGGCTGGCGCTGGGTGCCGGCCGGGCGCGGCGAAGTGCCGCATGACCAGGAGTCATTATTTGCTTGACATTATGTCCCTGTAGCATACAATATGACTATAGGGCATCGTTCAGCTATCATCTTCAATCTGTATCAAGTCTGAAAAGGAGTCTGTTCATGGATGGCCTGGCTTTTCTGGAGTTGGCAAACGAAGTGGTCGGCGCGGTGGGCGCAGAGCTGAGGGACTGCGCGGCGCGCCTGTCGCGCAGGGAGGACGGCGGCGGCGCCGACTGGTGGCAGCGCCAGGAGGAACTGGAGCGCGAGCAGCTGGAGGCTTCGCTTGCCCTCGACCATGACCGGGAGGCATGAGCCATGACCGAAGCACATTGCGAAGCCCTGCCCGCATTGGAAAGCGAAGCCGCGGCGCGCGCACTGGCGGTGATGGCGCCGGCGCATCCGCAGCCGGCCAGCCCGCTCGACCTGCCCGCCGAAGTCTTCCGCGCCGGCCTCGACCGGCGCAAGGCGAACCGCGCTGCGCTCATGGAGTGGGTGCGCGCCGCCCTGGTGGAGGGCGTCGACTTCGGCCGCATCCACACCGCCGGCAAGGGCAAGTGCGCCTACGCCGCGCGCGGGCTCGGCCACGAGTGCCCCGACGCGCGCCACTGGAGCAAGCCGAGCCTGTTCAAGCCGGGCGCCGAGAAGATCAGCGGCATGCTCGGCGTCACCGTCCATTACCCGACCCTGCACGACTACGAGCAGGCCGCGCTGCACGGCGTGGACATCAAGCACGTCATTCTCCGCTGCGAGATACGCGACGCCGCCGGCCGCGTGGTGGCCGACGGCGTCGGCGCGCGCACGCTCTCGCAGGACTACGGCGACCTCAACAAGGCCTTGAAGATGGCCGAGAAGAGCGCCCACATCGACGCGGCGCTGCGCATGGCGGGGCTGTCGGAAGTATTCACGCAGGACATCGAGGACATGAAAGGAGGATTCGGCAATGACCAAGGCAAGCAGGATTCCGCTGGCGTGGCGGCTGGCGATGAAGGCGCAGAAGCGCAGGGTGCGCCGGCAGCGATCACGGAGGCGCAGCGGCGACGGCTGGAGGCCCGCCTCGACGAGCTCGGCCTCGAGCGCGAGCGCGTGAAGGCCTGGCTGCGTCGCGCCACGCGCGGGCGCGTCGGCCACTTCGCCGACATGACGACCAGCGATTACGCAATTCTCGACGGCAAGCTGGCGCAGTGGACGCAGGAGCAGCCGGCATGACGCGCGAGGAATGGCTGGCCGCTGCGGTGGAGGCGATGCGGCCGTGGTTCGAGGCGGAGCGCGCGCCGCTGCCGGCGGCGGTGCGCGCCTCCTGCGGCTGGCCGAGCCGCAAGGGCCTGTCGGCGAGCCGGCGCCGCATCGGCGAATGCTGGGACCCGAAGGCCTCGGCGGCGGGCGCGTCGGAGATTTTCATTTCGCCGTGCCTGGCCGAGCCGGCGCGCGTGCTCGACGTGCTGGTGCATGAGCTGGTGCACGCCGCCGTCGGCGTGTCGCAAGGGCACCGCGGGCCGTTCCGCCGCGTGGCGAAGGCGCTCGGGCTGGAAGGGCGCATGACCGCCACCGTCGCCGGGCCGCAGCTATCAGCGCGTTTAAACGCGCTGGCCGAAACGCTCGGCCCGTACCCGCACGGCGCGCTCGACCGCGCCGCCGCCGGGCCCAAGCAGGACACGCGGCTGCGCAAGGCGGTTTGCCCCGCCTGCGGCTTCACCATGCGCGTCGCCGCGAAGTGGGCGCGCTACGGGCTGCCGGTGTGCGCCTGCGGGGAGCAGATCGCGCTGGCGTGAGCAGCGACCTGCACCGCGCGGCGGAGCTGGCCGCGCGCAACGAGGCGCGCCGCCTGGCGTGGCGCGTGAGATGGATCAACCACTGGAGGAACCGAAATGACGAAGAAGCTCTACGACGTGTGCCATGGCAGAGAGTACGAGAAGGGCGGCGAGACGAAGACGGCCTGGAGCCGGGTCGGCGTGCTGGTGATGGCCGAGGACGGCCGCATCGCGATCCGGCTTGACGCCGTGCCGGCCGGCGCCTGGGACGGCTGGCTGAAGGTTTTCCCGCGCGAGGAGAAGGAGAAGCCCGCGCCGGCGCCCGCCGCGCCGCCGCCGAAGGCGAAGCCGGCCTTCGCCGACATGGACGACGACATTCCCTTCTGACAATCGCCGTCCCACGCAGACTGACTTTTACCGAGAGGAGAGGAGGAGAAGACATGCACATCTTTCTGGACATCGAGACGATTCCCGCGCAAGGAGCGGGAGTGCGCGAGGAGATCGCTGCCGGCATTGCGCCGCCCGGCAACTACAAGAAGGCCGAGACCATCGCCGAGTGGGAGCGCGAGCAGAAGCCGGCGCTGGTGGAGGAGGCCTGGCGCAGGACCGCGCTGGACGGCGCCCTCGGGCAGATCGCCTGCGCGGCGCTGGCGATCGACGACGCGCCGCCGGTGGCGTTCTACGCCGAGGACTGGTCGCGCGCCGAGCCGGGCATCCTGCGCAACCTGTTCGCCGCCATCCGCGCGGCGCACGACGCGGCGCGCATGACGCGGCCGGTGTTCATCGGCCACAACATCGCCGGCTTCGACCTGCGCTTCCTGTTCCAGCGCGCCGTGCTGCACGGCATCGAGCCGCCGGCGGCGATTCCCTTCAGCGCCCGGCCGTGGGAGGACTGCATCTTCGACACCATGACCGCGTGGGCTGGTTACGGCAACCGCGTTGGCCTGGACAAGCTCTGCCGCGCGCTGGGCGTGCCGGGGAAGGGCAGCGAGATCGGCGAAGAAATCGACGGCAGCAAGGTGTGGAATTTCGTCGCCGACGGCCGCATCGCCGAGGTGGCGGAATACTGCAAGGGCGACGTCGAGCGCGTGCGCGCCGTGTTCCGCAGGCTGACTTTTGCGGTGAAGCCGGCGGGCGCCGTGCCGCCGGGGCTGACTTTTGCGCGCGGGACGGCGCAGCCCGAGGAGGCCGCATGCTGATCCTGCGCGAGGGCAACACCGTGCTGGTCGGCCTCTCCCGCCGCAACGTCGAGCTGCTGCTGGAGGGCAACCCGATCCGCTTCGACGGCGCCGAGGCGGGGCTGCCGGGCGTGACTTTCCGCATTTTCGCCGGGCAGGCGGAGCCGGCGCTGCGGCCGGCGTGCTTTATGATTCCGGCAGGGAGGATGGCCTGACCGAGGACGGCGGATGAACCTGTTCCTGACCGAGGAGGAAATCGCCCAGCTTACCGGGCGCAAGCTGAAATCGCGGCAGATCGAGTGGCTGCGCGGCTCGGGCGTGCCCTTCTATGTCAATGCCGGCGGGCGCCCGGTCGTGACCCGCGCGGCCGTGGTCGGGGCGGGCGATGCGCCGCCCGTTTTGCGCGCCTGGCAGCCGGCCGTGGCGGCGGCGGGGCGCCGGGCGTAGGATAGCCGCATGGGACGCAAGCCCTACAAGAACCTGAACCTGCCGCCGCGGCTGCGCGCGCGCAAGATGCGCAGCGGCAAGGTCTGGTACTACTACGACACCGGCGAGCGGCCGCGCAAGGAAATCCCGCTCGGCAGCGACTACGCGCTGGCGGTCAAGAAATGGGCCGAGCTGGAGATCGACGCCCAGCCGCGCCACGCGGCCATCGCCACCTTCCGCTATGTCGCGGCGCGCTACCTGCGCGAAGTGCTGCCGCAGAAATCGCCGCGCACCCAGCGCGACAACCTCAAGGAAATCGAAAACCTCTTCGCCTTCTTCGACAACCCGCCGGCCCCGCTCGAAGGCATCGAGCCGATCCACATTCGCCAGTATCTCGACTGGCGCGGCAAGGCGGCGAAGGTGCGCGCCAACCGCGAGAAGGCGCTGTTCTCCCACATCTGGAACAAGGCGCGCGAGTGGGGCTACACCGACAAGGCCAACCCCTGCCAGGGCGTGAAGGACTTCCGCGAGCGCGGGCGTGACATCTATGTCGAGGACGGCATCTTTCGCGCCGTGTACGAGCGCGCCTGCGCGCCGGTGCGCGACGCCATGGACCTGGCCTACCTCACCGGCCAGCGGCCTAGCGACGTCCTGGCGCTACGCGAAACGGACATCCGCGAAGGCGCCCTTGAGCTGGCCCAGGCGAAGACCGGCAAGAAGCTGCGCATCACCGTCACCGGCGAGCTGGCCGAGGCGGTGGAGCGGATCATGGAGCGCAAGAAGGGCCACAAGGTGCGCTCGCTGTCGCTTGTCTGCAACGAGGCCGGCCAGCCCCTCACGGCGTTTGCGCTGCGCTCGCGCTTCGACAAGGCGCGCGCAACCGCCGCAAAGGCGCTCAGGGAAGACGGGCAGGCCGGCTTGGCTGCTGCCGTAGAAGACTTCCAGTTCCGCGACCTGCGAGCCAAGGCAGGCACCGACAAGGCCGAGTCCCGCGACATCCGCGAGGCGCAGAAGCAGCTCGGCCACCAGACGCTGCGCATGACCGAGCACTACGTCAGGAACCGCCGCGGAGAGAAGGTCGAGCCGACGAAATAAGGCCCGAAAACGCGGAATTGCGGAGCAAGCACCAAATTGCGGAGCAAAAGAAAGGGCCTGCATCGCTGCAGGCCCTTGATTTCGGTGGTAGGCCGTACTGGATTTGAACCAGTGACCAACGGATTAAAAGTCCGCTGCTCTACCAACTGAGCTAACGACCCCCGAAAGAGCCGCGCATTATAGAAGCCGGCCTGTGCGGTGTCAATTTTTCAGTGGCTTTATGCCTCCTG
>WBZO01001195.1_pt1 | contig 21554 bp, 19 predicted proteins | sample 5204261 | NCBI WGS metagenome assembly WBZO01 (sample SAMN12412400, study PRJNA552823) | activated sludge metagenome | isolation source: activated sludge from anammox sidestream of wastewater treatment plant... | place: USA: North Carolina | collected 2017-09 | reverse complement strand
CCTGGTGCTCGGGTACATCGACGATCACGTGTTCAAGGCGCTCTACCAGAGCGTCCCGGTCACGAAGCAGATCACCGGCGTCCTCGACGATCTCGCGTCGATCGTCACCAAGTTCGAGGTCGTCACCACGCTCGATCTCCCGGAGGGCGACGCGATCGGCGATGCCCGCGCCAAGCACACGATCGCGGGCATGGCCTACAACTGGAGCGAGCAGCGCCACGTCATCAACGCGCCCGAGCTCGTCGCGAACCTCACGACGCAGACGACGAAGACGAACGCGGTTGCCCTCGAGAAGCTCTCGTCGGAGCTCGAGACCGGCCGCCTGAAGATCGGCGATCACACGTTCTCGGTCCCCGTCGGCTCGTTCGCGGTCTACGCCGCGGAGAAGCTCGCGCAGGACAAGCTCAAGGCCCCGAGCCTGCGCGCGGCGATCGGCAACATCGTCAACTGCAAGGCGCTCGCGGAGGACGTGGCGAACCGCTGCATCGATCCGTTCGGTCCGGGAAAGGTTTGCGTCGGGCACGCGAAGGAGATCGAGGGCCTCTGCACGACGGGCCTCGACGTGCTCGTCGGCGTCGTCATCGGCCAGATCAAGTCGCTCGACATCCCGGTCCTCCACCTCGAGGACGGGACCGCTCAGATGTGGGACGCGCCGGCGCCCGGCCAGCCGCTCGACGCGATCGTGTCGCGCCTCGACAAGGGGTTCTGGACGGCGAAGATCAACGCGGGCAAGAGCGAGAAGCCGGTCGTCGCGACGTTCACCGGAAAGCGTCTCTGAGCATGCGTCGCGCGCTCCTCCTCCTCCTCGGTCTCGTCGCGGTCGGCTGCTCCGCGGAGACGACCGGCGCACCCGAGACCGCCGGCGACGTCTCGGACGTCACAGCCGATGCCACGCTCTCGCTGACGTCGGACTTCCAGACCAAGCTCGTGGGCCGCCCCGCGGCGGGCAAGGGGCTGCGGATCGAGTACGCGCTCGAGCGTCTCCCGCAGTGCCGCGGCAACGTCGGCGGCGGCGGGCCGGGCTGGTCGATCACCGGCTACTACTCGGAGAACGGCGGACCGGCGAAGTCCTTCGAGCCGACCGCGCTCACGGAGGACGGCAAGGATCGCGTCTCGATGCCCGTGACCATCCCGCTCACGCAAGGCGGCGATCTCGCGCTCTGGTTCCAGGTCACGAGCCGGTGGGGCTGCTCGCAGTATGACTCGTCCTTCGGCCAGAACTACCACCTCGACGTGGCCGGGCCGGCGCCCGAGGCCAGCGCGTCGATCGTCTTCGAGAAGGACGGCTCGATCCGGCAGGACGGCGCGCTCCGCGCCGGCAGCAAGGTGAAGATCCGCTACGAGCAGGATCGGCTCCCCGGCTGCCGACGCACGCAGGGCGGATACCCGCAGTGGGCGATCAGCGGCTTCGCCTCGATCGCCGGCGGCGAGCCGCAGTCGTTCCAGACGGGGCGCCCCGACGGCTCGGGGCGCGAGGCGATCGACGCCGTCCTCGACCTGCCGCGATCGGGCGAGCTCGCGCTCTGGTTCCAGGTGAACGACGTCGGCGGCTGCAACGCCTTCGACTCGAACGACGGCAAGAACTACCGCTTCCGCATCGAGTGACAGCCACGACAACGACCGATCCCCGGTGAGCATCGAATCGGCGAGGGCGGATGCCCTCGTCGGTTACCCTTGGGATCGCTCATGAGCACGCTCCGCGGCCTGCTGGACGTCCGGCCCGAAGAACGGCGGACGACGTTCGCCGCGTTCGGAGCGCTGCTCGCCATCACCACGGGACACACGCTGATGGAGACGGCGCGCGACGCGCTGTTCCTGACGAAGCTGCCCGCGGCGCAGCTCCCGTGGATGTACCTCGTGATCGTCGTGTTTGCGCTCGCCCTGGCGCAGCTCGGCCGGCGCGGGGCGAAGACGGACTCGAAGGCGGGCGTCGCGATCGCCCTCGTGGTCGCGGGAGCGGTGACGACGGGCTTCTACGTGCTCGTGCGCGGGGCGGCCTCCGCGATGGTGCTCTACGCCCTCTACGTCTGGTCGGGCCTGTTCGCCTCCTGGGTGATGGTGCAGCTCTGGACGCTGCTCGGCCGCGCGCACACGATGACGCAGGCCAAGCGGCTCTACGGGTTCATCGGCGCCGGCGCGGTCCTCGGCGGCGTCGTGGGCGCCGTCCTCGCGCGCGCCGTCGTCGCCATGTACTCGCCGCGCACGGCGCTCCTCTTCGCGGCCGCGCTCTTCGTCGTCGCGGCGGCTCCGGCCCTCGCAATCCGCGTGCCTCCGGCATCGACGGACGCGTCGTCGCCCGCGCCGGTCGATCCCGACGCGGCCAAGCGCGGCTCGATGACCGCGGGCATGTCGCTCCTGTGGAACAACGCGTTCGCGCGGCGGGTGCTCACGATCGTGCTCGTGTCGACGATCACGGTGACGCTCGCCGACTTCCTCTTCAAGTCGGAGGTCGCGCGCGCGATGCCCGACGCGCGCGTGCTCGCGAGGTACCTCTCGACGTTCTACGCGATCACCAACACGCTCTCGCTGGTCGCCCAGCTCGCGATCGCGCCGTGGGTCTTCCGCACGTTCGGCGTGCAGCGCGCGCTGTTCTTGTTCCCCGTCCTCGTCGCGGCGGCGGCCGGCGGTGTGCTCCTCAGCGGCGGCGTCCTGCTCGCGTCCGTCGCGCTGAAGCTGCTCGACGGGACGTTCCGCTACTCGATCCATCGCACGAGCACGGAGCTGCTCCTCGTGCCGGTGCCGGACGCGACGCGCGAGCGGATCAAGCCGATCGTGGATCTCGTCGGATCGCGCGGCGGTCAGGCGATCGCGTCGGTGGGGATCCTCGTCGTCATGATGCTCGGCGCCGGGAACGCGGCGACGCTCGGCGCGCTCGTCCTCGCGCTCGGGACCCTGTGGATCGCGCTCGTCGTCACCATCCGCCGGCTGTACCTCGACGTCTTCCGCGACACGCTGAAGGCAGGCGGCCTCACGGGGAAGGCCGAGCTCCCGGAGCTCGATCTGGGCGCGCTCGAGACGCTCTTCGCCGGGCTCAATTCGAGCCTCGACATCGAGGTGCTCGCATCGCTCGAGCTCCTGGCCGAGCAGAAGCGCGAGCGCCTCATCCCGGCGCTCATCCTCTATCACCCGAGCCGGGATGTCGTGCTCCGGGCGCTCGAGATCTTCGCGGCGCGAGGGCGGACGGACTTCGTCTCCATCGCGGACCGGCTCGACGGCCACCCCGATCGCGAGGTCGCGGCCGCGGCGCTCCGCGCCCGCACGACCGTTGCGCCGGACAAGGCGTTGCTCGAGAAGCGCCTCGCCGGGCCGTGCAGCCAGGTCGCGGCGACCGCCCTCGTCGCGCTGATGGCGCGCGGGTGGATCGTCGACCGCGACGCCGAGACCCGCGTCGAGGAGGCGATCGCGACGCGGTCGTGGCGGACGGCGGCCGAGCTCGCGCGCGCGATCCGGGACGTGGGCACCGCTGCGTCGATCGATGCGACGAACGGAGAGCGCTTCGACACGCTCCTCGTCCGGCTCGCCGACGAGGCGCACCGCTTCGTCGACGCGTCACGCGGTGACCCCGCCGAGCATACCTCCGCGACCCCGGGGATCATCGGCGGCACGGAGCAGCCGCTCGACGTGCGCATCCGGCTCGAGGTCGCGCGGGCGATGGCTTCTCGAAGGAGCGCGCGATTCTTGCCCGTGCTCGTCGCGATGCTCGGTCGCCACGAGCTCCGAGCGGCGGCGCGCGCGGCGATCGTCGAGATCCCCGGTGCGCTCGATGCGCTCGCCGAGGCGCTGCACGATCCCGAGGTCGCCCACGACGTGCGCACCCATCTCCCGCGGACGATCGCGATGTTCGAACCGTCGGCCGCGGCGAAGATCCTCCTGCCGCAGCTGCTCGTCGAGCGAGACGGCGCGGTCCGCTTCAAGGTGCTCCGCGCGCTCGTGAAGATGCGGCGCGCGAACCCGTCGCTCTCGCTCGACTCGGCCGTGCTCCTGCGCGCGGCGGAGTCGACGCTGGATCACGCCGCCGAGCTGCGCCGGTGGGGAGGCGCCCTCGCGGGAGGGAGCGACGAGCCGCCGGCTTCGCTCGTATCGGCCGATCCGCTGCGCGCGGCGCACCACCTGCTCGTCGATCTCGTCCGGGACAAGGAGACCCACGCCACGCAGCGCCTCTTTCTCGTCCTCGAGCTGCTCCACGGGAACGACTTCGAGGACATCGCACGTGGCCTCCGGAGCCGCGATCCGAAGCGCCGCGCCTCGAGCCTCGAGCTGGTCGAGAACCTGGTCCGTCCTCCGCTCCGGCAGCGCGTGCTCGCACTGATGGGGGACGACGCGGCCGCGTCCGCCGCGCCGCCCATGGCGTACGAGGAGGCGATCCTCGAGATCCTCGCGCGCGGCGGCTCCACGATGCGGGCGATCGCCGAGTACCGGTCCGTGGAGCTGGGGCTCGACACGTCGGCGATCACCGGTCGCCGGTCGGCCGCGCCGGGGCCGCTCGACGCGAACGCGGCGAGCAAGCGTCTCTTCGACAAGGCGCGCGACCTCTTCGCGCCGGACGTCCCGCCTCGAGGAGCAACGCGTGCGCCAGCTTGAGATGACCGAGCGCATCATGCGCCTGCGCGGCGTGCCCGTCTTCAAGGGGGTGTCGAGCAGCGAGCTCGCGCAGCTCGCGTCCTCGATCCGCGAGCGCTCGTTCGAGAGAGGGGACGTGATCATCCGCGAGGACGATCCCCCGCGCTCGTTCTTCCTCCTCACGGCCGGAGCGGTGACGATGCGTCGCAAGGGCAGGCACATCGGCACCGTCCGCGCGCCTGGCGGCGTGGGGTTCCTCTCGGTGCTGGCGAGGACGGCCGGCGCGACGGAGTCGGTCGCCGAATCGTACACGGAGGGCTACGAGGTCCGCGCGGACGCGATGGACGAGATCCTGGAGGATCACTTCTCGGTCTTCCTCGGCACGCTCTCGTGGGGCGCGGAGCGCCTGATCGCCGAGAACAAGGAGGCCCCGCCGCCCTCGTACGTCCCGCCCTCCGTCCCGTTCGATCACCTGATCGGCGAGCGCGAGCTCGGCATCGTCGAGCGCATCTTCCTCTTGCGCCGGTCGCGCGCGATGTCGAACGCGAACGTGAACTCGATCGCGCGCGTGGCCCGTCGCATGGAGGAGGTGCGCGTCCCCGCGGGCACGGTCCTCTGGACGCCGGGCGAGCGCGCCGACGACTCGCTGTTCGTGGTGAAGGGCATGCTCGATCTGCGCTGGCGTTCCGGCGAGTCGGTCCAGCGGATCGGCCCGGGCTACGTCGTCGGGGGGGCGGAGTCGATCCTCGCCCAGCCTCGGTGGAACGAGCTCGTGGCGACCGAGCCGGTCGTCCTGCTCCGCGGCAGCCGCGAGGCCCTCATCGACATGTTCGAGGACGATCACGAGGTCGCGAAGCGCTTCCTCTCGCTGCTCGCCGGCTTGCTCATGACCATGTGGGATCGCAAGGCCGAGGCCGGGATCGCCGCGGTCGGGACGGCCCCGCCGGCCGCCGACGTCGCGCCCCCGTGACCACGCGGCGGCGCCATGCTAAGGCGCGGGGCTCGATGGCGAATTTCCCGAGCACGCCCGAGCGCGAGCCCGTGTCGACGCGCATCCTCCGCGTGCTCGGCCGCACGGCGCCCGGCGAGCGCCGCTTCGACGCGCCGGAGATCTACGGGCGTGAGGCCATCGGCAAGATCGCGCGCGCACTTCCGCCGTTCGAGCGCGCCTACGCCAACGTCCGGTTCTCGATCCTCCGCCCGAAGCTGCTCAGCGTCATGGATCTGCTCCTCCCGGACGAGGGGCGCATCCTCGACATCGGCTGCGGCTTCGGACTCTTCGCCGCCTACTTCGGCCAGACGCAGCCCGCGCGGCGGATCGTCGGCGTCGACCCGAACGCGCGGCGCATCGCGATGGCCCAGCGCGTCTGCGGCAAGGTCGGCCTCGAGGGGCACACCTTCCTCGCGGGCGACGCGCGCGACGTCCGCCTCGACGGCTCCTTCGCCGGCGCGTACGTCCTCGACGTCATGCACCACATCCCCGCGGACGACCAGCTCGCGCTGCTCACGCGCCTGCGCGATCTGCTCGCGCCGCGCGGCGTCCTCGTGATCAAGGACATCACCACCGAGCCGGCCTTCGGGCTCGAGTTCACCCGCCTGCTCGACCGCATGATGGTCGGCTGGGACGAGCCGCTCGCGTACCGCCATCACCGCGAGTGGGGCGAGCTGCTCTCCTCGCTCGGCTTCCACGTGCGGATGGTGCGCGTCCCCGACGTGCTGCCGTACCCGCACGTCGTGATCGCCGCGACCAAGCGCTAGCCCCCGAGGGAGCCCTTGGTCGAAGGGATCCCCGGCGAGCGGGGATCGAGCGCGCACGCTGCGCGGAGCGCCTTCGCGAACGCCTTGAAGCAGATCTCGGTGATGTGATGGAGGTTCGTGCCCGCGTGGAGCACCACGTGGAGGTTGCACGCGGCGCCGCGCGCGAAGCCCTCGAAGAAGACCTCTGCGAGCTCGGTGTCCCACGTGCCGAGCTTCGCCTTCGGCATCGGGACTTCCCAGACGAAGAACGTCCGACCCGACAGATCGAGGGTGCAGGTCGCGCGCGCCTCGTCCATCGGGAGCGTCGCCCAGCCGTAGCGGGCGATGCCCGCCCGATCGCCGAGGGCGCTCGCGAAGGCGCGGCCGAGCACGATGCCGATGTCCTCGGTCGTGTGGTGGCCGTCGATCTCGACGTCGCCCTGGGCCGAAACGACGAGGTCGAACAGCCCGTGGCGGGCGATCTGATCGAGCATGTGCGAGAGGAAGGGCAGGGGGGTGTCGATGGTGCTCGCGCCCGATCCGTCGAGGTCGACCTCGACGGTGATGCGGGTCTCCTTCGTCGCGCGCGTCTCCTTCGACTTCCTCACGGCCTGCCCATTCGACCATCTTTGGCTCGCGCCGCCAAATCCACTAACGTGGCTTTCGTGGGCGACACGCTGGTGGACCTCGACAAGAACGACGTCGCGTCCCGCGCGCTCGTCGAGCAGTACGGCCATCCGTTCGTCCAGGGAGACGTGCTCTTCCGGGAGGGCGAGCCTGCGACCCAGGCGTTCATGCTCCACGACGGACGCGTTCGCTTACTGAAGCGCGTCCGTATGGTCGAGCGCAGCCTCTCCGTCCTGCGGGGCGGGGACCTCTTCGGCGAGGGCGCGCTCATCGAGGGCGCGGTCCGGACGTCGACCGCGATCGCGCTGAGCGACGGGATCGTGCTCACGCTCGATCGTGCGGCGCTCCGGTCGATCCTCGAACGTTTCCCGGTGGTCGCCGAGCGGATCCTCACGCAGCTCGTGAAGCGCCTCCGCGATGCCGAGGACCAGATCGAGGTCCTCATGCTGCGCGACACGCAGTCGAAGGTCGTGAGCGCGCTGCTCAAGATGGCGCGCGGGACGGACGGCGCCGCCGAGCTGACCATGTCGCCGGTCGATCTCTCGAGCCGCGTGGGCCTCGACGTCGACACGGTGAAGCGCGCGGTGCAGCGCCTCCGTGACCAGCAATACCTCCGGATCGTCGGCGAGCGGGTCGAGATCCCGGACGTCGACGCGCTCCGGCGGCTCTACGCCCTGCTCGGCTCGAAAGAGGAGCTCCGGGGCGAGCGGGTGGAACGCTAAGGATTTCGCGGTAGCGCGGCGCGTCAGCGCGCGCGGTGACGACGCCGAAATCCTGAGCGCTGACGCTGCGTTGCTGCTGTGGATTCGAGGGTTGACGACGCTTCCATGGTGGTTTAAACCCGTCGTCCCCTATCCGGATGCGGTCGCGCTCGTCATCTCTCCCCCGAGTCGCAGCAGCCGCGGCGATCGCCCTCGCGATCGCAGCGCCGTTCGCCATGGGGTGCACGGGCAAGTCGAACCAGCAGCCGAACGCGAAGAGCCCGGAGACGCAGAGCGACGCGGAGTACGATCTGGCGCGCGATCTGTTCCAGAAGGGCAAGCCGCGCGAGGCGCTCGATCATGCCCGGAAGGCGACCGAGCTGAACGAGGACAACGACAAGGCCCACTACATGGTGGCCGTCGTCCTGATCTCCTTCTGCCAGACGAACCGCGGCCTCGAGGCGCCCGACTGCAGGCTCGTGGACGTCGAGAAGGCGGCGCGCGCCGCGCTCAAGGCGAACCCGCAGTTCCGGGACGCCACGAACATGCTCGGCACCGTGCTCATCAACGAGAAGAAGTACAAGGAGGCGATCACCGTCCTCGAGCCCCTGACGAAGGACGCCGCCTACGTGAACCCCTACTTCGCGTGGGGGAACCTCGGCTGGGCGCAGCTCGAAGACGGGCAGATCGACGCCAGCATCACGTCGCTCCGGAACGCGGTGGGCACCGAGCCGCGCTTCTGCGTCGGGCACTACCGCCTCGGGCTCGCCCTCGAGAAGAAGGGCGATCTGCCGGGCGCCGAGCAGAGCCTCTCGAGCGCGGTCACGGCCGATCCGGCCTGCGCGGAGCTCCAGGACGCGTGGGAGGCGCGCGGCCGCGTGCGCACGAAGCAGAACAAGCTGCCGGAGGCCCGGCAGGACTTCGCGCGTTGCATCGAGATCTCGAAGGAGACGGCCACCGGAAAGCGGTGCGCGGCCGAGATGACGAAGATCAGCGACGCGACTCACATCGCAGTGAACCCGAATTACGCGAGGAAGACGTGAGCATCGAGACGGTCGGAACCACCCTCCGGCGCCAGCGCGAGCACAAGCGCATGGGTCTCGCCGAGGTGTCGCGCGTGACGCGCATCCCGGTGGCCACGCTCGAGTCCATCGAGCACGATCACTTCGACGATCTCCCGGGCGAGGTCTTCGTCCGTGGCTTCCTGAAGTCCTACGCGCAGACCGTCGGCCTCGTGCCCGACGAGATCGTCGCCCGTTACACCGCCAGCCGCCGCGTCGCGATGGTGACGCCGCTCCCGGTCGCCTCGCCGGTGCAGGCCGCGCGCGAGGGCCAGGGCCGCCGCTTCGGCGTCGCGATCGCCCTCGTCCTGCTCCTCATCCTCTTCACGCTGGCGCTCTCGATCGTGCTGAAGCCGCGCGGCCGCGACATGCCCTCCGAGCTCTCGTTGTCCGGCGCGAAGGGCGCCAGGACGATGGCGTGAAGCGCATCGAGTCCGCCGCGCTCCTCGTGCGGAGCGTCCCGTACGGGGAGGCGGACATCGTCGCGACGTTCTTCACCGAGGAGAGCGGCAAGCTGGGCGCGATCGTCCGCGGCGCGCGGCGCTCGGCGAAGCGCTTCGCCGGTGCGCTCGAGCCGATCCACGAGCTCTTCGTGACGCTCGAGGACAAGGGCAAGGAGCTCTGCGTGCTGAAAGAAGCGCGCATCGGACGCGCGCGCACGGGCATCACGAGCGACCTCGACGCGATGGAGGCCGCGGGCCACGCGCTTCGCTGGGTCCGTCATCTCTGCCCCGCGCGGACGCCGGAGCCGGGCGCATGGACCTCGCTCCGCGAGCTGCTCGACGTCCTCGACGCGCGCGAGGCCGCGATCCCGGCCGCGCAGCACCTCGCGTCGTTCGGCCTGCGGCTCCTCGCGGACGTCGGCTACGCGATCGAGCTCGAGCGGTGCGTCCGCTGCGGGCGCGCTTGCCCCGAGGGGCGCGCGGCGTACGTCGACGCCACCGGTGGAGGCCTCGTCTGCTCGAGCTGCGGCGGCGCCCGGCGCACGCTGTCCGGCGAGCTGCGCGATCAGGCGGTGCGGCTCGGGCGTGGCGAGCGCGTCCTGCTCGCACGGCGGCAGGCAGGCGAGCTGCTCGACATCGTCGAGGACGCGATGGCGGCGCACGCCGGCTTGCCGCCCACGAGCTTGTCGCGCTGATCCCTTCGTGACAGCATCGGGCAGTGACCACCGCCAGTGACGTCGTCTGTTTCGGGGAGCTGCTCTGGGATTTCTTCGAGGCGGAGAAGGGGACGTACAGCCGGCAGCTCGGCGGCGCCTCGGCGAACGTCGCGGTGGCGCTCGCACGGCTCGGCATCGCGGCGGCGGCGGCCGGCGGCGTGGGCGACGACAAGCTCGGCGAGGCCCTGAAGGCGCAGCTCGCGGAGAGCGGCGTCGAAACCACGCACGTGGTCAAGGTGAAGGGCGCGAAGACCGGCATCACCTTCGTGTCGCGAGACGCATCGGGGGAGCCCTCGTTCGTTCCGTACCGGAACGGCACGGCGGACGTCGCGATCGGCGAGGACAAGATCTCGCCGGCGATGGCGAAGGCACGCTTCGTGGTCGTCGGATCGACGTCGCTGCTCCCTTCCGCGCGCGCGGCGACCGACAAGCTCCTGGCCGCCGCGGACAAGGCGAAGGCAGGGATCGTCGTCGACCTCAACGCGCGGCCCCACCTCTGGCCCGATGCCGATGCGCTCCGCGAGGCCTGCAAGGCGCTCGTGAAGCGCGCGGTGCTCGTGAAGGCGTCGGAGAAGGACCTCGGCGCGCTCGCGGGCAAGCGCGGCATGTCATGGCTGGACGAGCACGCGAAGCAGGCGACGTGGATCCTCACCCGCGGCGAGAACGGCGCGGCGTGCGTCGGCGCGCACGGCCAGGCCACCGCGCCCACGAAGCGCGTGCGCTGCATCGACGCGACGGGCGCCGGCGACGCGTTCCTCGGCGGCGTGCTCGCGGTGCTCGTCCGTGCGGGCGCGAAGCCCGGGGGCGCCGACTGGAAGGACGCCAAGCTGTGGACCCGCGCGATGGAGACCGGTCACCAGGTCGCCGCGAAGGTCGTCGCGCAGATCGGGGCCACCACGGGCCTCGCGAACGTGGACGACATCCGCACGCGGCTCGAGGCCAGCAAGAAGGGATGAGATGGACCCGCGGACGCGTTGCAAGGCCGTGCGATCGCCGCGCGGCGCGAAGGTGACCGAGATCGACTGGGGCGACGGCCACAAGGGCATCTATCCGCACGACATCCTGCGCGGCTACTGCCCGTGCGCGGGCTGCCAGGGGCACTCGGGCACGATCTCGTTCATCACGCCGACGAGCGATCTGCAGACCGAGCTCGACGCGATCGAGCCGGTCGGCAACTACGCGCTGCGGCTGACGTGGTTCGACGGGCACGGCAGCGGCCTCTACTCGTACAAGTACCTGCGCGCGCTCTGCCAGTGCGACGAGTGCCGGCCCGGCGAAGCGAAGGACGAGCGGGGCGAGCTCCCCCGCATGTGAGCACCGGCTTGAGTGGCGCGAGCGGCGAAGAAGGGCGGGCCGAACGCGAGCGTCTCGTCGGACGCGCGGGCGTCGTCGGCCTGGGGACGCTGCTCTCCCGCGTGCTCGGCTTCGGCCGCGACGTCGTCATCGCCGCGCTGTTCGATCGCACGCAGACGGACGCATTCGCGGCCGCGCTGACGATTCCGAACGCGCTCCGGCAGCTCCTCGCCGAGGGCGCGGTCTCGAGCGCGGTGGTGCCCGTCCTCAGCGCGCGGCTCGCGAAGGAGGGCGACGAGGCGGGCCGGGCGTTCTTCGCGCGCGCGCGGGCGGTGTCGCTGTCGGCGCTGCTGTTCGTCACCGTCGTCGGCATCGCCCTCGCCGGGCCGCTGACGTGGCTCTTCGCCGGCGGCTACCGCGAGTCGCCGGGGAAGCTCGAGCTCACGACGGACCTGACGCGCGTGATGTTCCCGTACATCTTCTTCATGGGCACCGCCGCCCTGGGGATGGCGGCGCTCAACGCGAAGAAGAAGTTCGGCGTCGCCGCGTTCGCGCCCGGCCTGTTCAACGTCGGCGTCGTCCTCGCCGCGTTCGCCCTCCGGGCTCCGCTCGCGGCGCGCGGGATCGATCCATCGATGTCGCTCGCCATCGGCGTCCTGCTCGGCGGACTCCTGCAGGTGATCGCGCAATGGCCGGCGCTCCGGGCGATCGGCTATGCGAGCCGCCCGATCTTCGACCTCGGCGATCCGCACGTCCGCGAGATGCTCCGCCGGATCCTCCCGATGACGTTCGGGCTCGGCATCTACTACGTCGATCTCGTCCTCTCGCGGCGCTTCCTCTCGGAGCTGCCGGAGGGATCGCAGAGCTACTTCTACTGGGCGTCGCGCATCTGCGATTTTCCGCAGGGGATCTTCGTGATGGCGATCTCGACCGCCGCGCTCCCGTCGCTCGCGACGTTCGCGGCGAAGGGCGACCACGTCGAGCTCGCCAAGACGTGGTCGCACGGGATGCGGCTGTCGCTCTTCGTCGCCGTGCCGTGCAGCGTCGCGCTCGTGGCGATCGGCGAGCCGCTCGTCGCCCTCGTGTTCGAGCGAGGCCACTTCGACGCGGTCGCCTCGCACGAGACCGGGCGCGCGCTCGCTTGGCAGGGCGGGGCGATCTTCACCGTGGCCGCCGTCCGGCAGCTCGTTCCGGCGTTCCATGCCCTCGGCGATACGCGCACGCCGGTGATCGTGAGCGCGCTCGATCTCGTCGCGTTCGTCGTCCTCGCGCTCGTGCTGCGCGGTCCGTTCGGCCACGTCGGCGTGAGCATGGCCATCGCCGGATCGAGCGCCGTGCAGATGCTCCTCCTGTTCTTCGGTCTGCGCCGCAGGCTCGAGACGCTGCACCTCGGCGAGATCTTCTCCTCGTTCGCGCGGATCGGTGCGGCCTCGACGGTCGCCGGCGTCGCCGCCTGGGCGTCGGCGCGGATCATCGAGGGGCGGCGCCTCCCCGGGCTCGTCTCCGGCATCGTGTTCGCGGGGCTCTTCCTCGTCGTCGCGTGGGGCCTCCGCATGCCGGAGCTCGCCGAGATCGGAAGGCCGATCCGCCGGCGTCTCCTCCGCCGCTGATCCCCTCGTCGCCGGGATCGGGGTGGGGCGCACGCGTGGATCGACGAGGGCTCGCCGACCGCCCATCTGCGAGGAAATCTGCGCAGATTGGCCTGTCCTACATTGGTATACAGTGTGCAGAACCGGGCTCCCATGGGCCTCTCCGTCCGTCCGTTCGCCGCGCTGCTCCTGGCACTCTCCGCAGGGCTCGCTGGCGCCTGCAGTGCGGCGGACGACGATGGCGCGAGCGGCAGCGAGGGCGCGCTCATCGACGGCACCCAGGAGCCGATGACGAAGGCGCGGCTCGACGCGATCGTCGCGTCGCGGAACCTCCGCACGCTCGACGCGCTGCCCGCGGCGCTGCCGAAGGACTTCCGCATCAACTTCACGCTCAAGCACGGCAAGCTCCGCGACGGCGAGCGCGGTCATCTCGTCGAGCGCGACGTCAGCCAGAGCTCCGATCCGCTCGCGCCGCGCGTCGTCATGTGGGACGAGCGCAGCGGCTTCACCGTCAGCTACAACGGCGGCACGCCCGGGCAGACCGAGGGCCAGCGGCTCGACGTGTTCGAGTACGACGACGCGAACAAGGCGTTCCACCTCTCGGGCCTCGAGTTCGACGGCACGGGCGCCCCCGTCTACAAGACCGACGCGCAGCTCGCCGAGGGCAAGAAGTGCGCGCGCTGCCACGGGCCCGCGATGCGCCCGATCTTCAGCATGTACCCCGACTGGCCGTCGTTCTACGGCTCGGACAACGACGAGCTCACGGACACGTCGAAGGAAGTGCAGGCCATCGAGGCGCGCGACTACGCCGACTTCAGGCGCCTCGTCTCGACCGACAGGCTCCCGCGCTACGCGCCGCTCTACGACGCGAACGACGTTCGCACGCTCCTGCGCGGAACCGAGCCCTACGCGACGTTCCCGTACCGGCAGGACACGAACACCGAGATCCACGCGGTGTCGCGCGCGTTCGCCTTCCGTCCTTCGCTCCGCTTCGGGATCCTCGCCAATCGTCTGATGGCGCGGGTGGCCTCGGAGCGGATCACGAGCCACCCGAACTTCGAGAAGTTCGGCGCGCTCTTCCTCCACGACGTGCTGCAGTGCCGCTGGCCCGATGCGGCGTCGCTCGCGAACAGCGGATGGCCGTCCGCGGTCGCGTCGGAGATCGGCCGGACGCCGAGGACCGTCGCGGGCGGACGCACGCTGCACTACCGGGACATCCTGAAGATCTTCGATCTCGAGGTGCGCGACATCGACATCCGGTACTCGTACGGGCACTCGGGCTACGAGAACGAGGACGCTTCCGCCAAGCCGATGGAGGTCGGCTACGTCGACGGCGCCTACTGGAACTCGTACTTCGACGGCAGCGCGACGATCGACGAGCTGCTCGCGATGCGCCTGTACGAGCGTCTCTCCGGCGGGGAGGGGGCGCCCGCGATCCCGGGCATCCGCGGGCTGATCACGAGCCCCGACGGCCTCGTCGTGAAGTACTCGCGCTTCACCGAGCGGTACGCGTTCGACAGGAATTTCTTCGAGGAGATGGATCGGAAGGGCACGTGGATCCCGATCCCCTATCCGAAGGAGAAGCTCCAGGACGTCCACCACCGCGAGGGTTACCCGACGCGCTTCTCGTCGCAGCACGCGGCCCTCTGCGGTGCGCTCGAGACGCACCTCCGGAGCGCCGTGCAGGGCGGCGGCACGAACGCGACCAGCTGCCCGGCGAGCTGCGTAGCCTCGACGTACTGCAAGGACCACCCGAACGCCTCGACGGCGATCAAGGTGAACGGCCTGCCGTGCGTGGTCGCGGGCGCGGGCGGCTGTCAGCCGTGCCGCTGAGGCGAGCGCTCAGTTCCTCGGGCCTCGCTTCGGCGGCGTCGAAAGCACGACCTCGAGCTCGTACGTCCCGGGCTCGGCGGTCACGATCGCGGTCCGGCCGTCCGCCCCTGTGACGACGACCTTCAGCGTCTTGCCCTCTTCCTCCTCCCCGAGCTCGACGCCGAGCGTCGGCGCGGGGACCTCGGCGTCGATCGCGCGGCCGCCGATCGACACCTTCGCGATCGGCGCGTTCGCCGTCACGCGCAGCACCGGCCGAGGCTCTTCCGGCACGTCGGGGACGCTCGCCGCCGGCGCGTCCTTGGGGGCCACGACCGTCGCCGACGCGATGGGCGCGCTCGCCAGCTCGGACGACGCCGCGGGCGCGGTGCTCGCCGTACCCGGAGGCGGGCCCGACGACGCGACGACCGCGACGATCGCGATCAGGGCGACGGCTCCCGCGCCGGCCGCGATCGCCGACTTCCGCTTCGTCCACGGCATCAGCTTCGCGAACGCCGCATCCAGGGCGCGGCCGACGGGCGATCGCGGCGGAGCGACGGGCGACTCGTAGATCTGCTGGGCGCTCTCCTCTGCCGGTGCGATCGACGCCGCGGGGCCGAGGATGCGCTCGCTCGCGCGGTCCGCCGGATCGGAGCCGAGGTGGACCTCGATGCCGAGCTCCGAGCCCGGAGGCTCGGGGACGGCGAGGGGCGTCACCGGCATCTCGGGCAGCGACGGAAGCTGCGCGCGCATCGGCGCCGCCGGCGCACCCATCCCGATCATCGTGCGTACGTCCGGGGCGTCGTAGCGCCGCTGGCGACGCAGCTCCGCCAGCCTCGCCTTGCGCTCGGCGAGCACGGGCCCGGCGAGCCGGTTCACGTGCTCGGCGACCTCCTCGGGGTCGGCAAGGAGCCCGGCCGACCGCGCCGCCGACGTCAGCTCGCGGGCGAAGCGCTGCGCGGTGTCGAGCCGCTCGTCGCGGTCGACGCGCAGCGCACGGGCGACGAGCGCGTCGAGCGCCTCCGAGACATCGCTGGCGATGCTGCGCACCCGCGGCGGATCTTCCTTCGGGACGACCACCGCGCCGCTCTCGTCCGCGCCGACGAGCTTCTGCCCGGTGAGTACCTCCCACGCGATGACCCCCGCGGCCCACACGTCGCAGCGCCGATCGAGCGTCTCGCCGCGCGCCTGCTCGGGCGCGACGTAATGGAGCTTGCCCTTGATCAGGCCCGCTCCGGTGTTCGAGATGCGCGACGCCGCCTTCGCGATCCCGAAGTCGGTGAGGCGGGCGATGCCGTCCGTGCCGACGAGGATGTTCTGCGGGGAGAAGTCCCGATGCACGAGGCCGAGCGGCTCGCCGTCCTCGTCCGCGTGCTCGTGCGCGGCGTGGAGCCCGAGGAGCGCATCGCAGAGGATGCGGAGCGCGACGCGCTGCGGGAGCTCGCCGCCGGCCTCGCGCGCGAGCCTCCGCAGCCCGGCGAAGCTGTCGCCGGGCACGTACTCCATCACGAGGAACACGCCGTGCTCGCACTCGCCCACGTCGTAGACCGGCACGACGTTCGTGTGCCGGAGGTGCGCGACGAGCTTCGCCTCGTCGACGAGATGCTTGGCAAAGGTCGGATCGCTCCGCAGGTGAGCGGCCGTGAGCTTCAGGGCCATGTAGCGGTCGAACCCGCCGAGGCCCGAGGCGCGCGCGAGGTAGACGGTGGCCATCCCGCCCTTCGCGATCGGCAGGACGATCTCGTATCTCCCCACCCGTTCGGGCATCGCCGTGACCTCGCTGCCCACTCTTCGGGATAGTACGCGAAGCACGGCCCGCGCCGAAAGCGCGCTAAGCTGGCCGCACCCGTGAGCGACCGCACCGACCGCACCGAGAAGACCGAGCTTCGCATCGCCAAGGCCGAGTTCGCCGCAGCGGCCGCGAAGCCCGACCAGATCCCGCCCCCGCGCGGGCCCGAGATCGCGTTCGCCGGGCGGTCGAACGTCGGCAAGTCGAGCCTGCTCAACATGCTGCTCGCCCGCAAGGGCCTCGCGCGGACGAGCAACACGCCGGGGCGAACCCGGCAGATCAACTTCTTCGACGTCGGCGTCGCGGGCGGTCCCGAGCTCGCCTTCGTCGATCTCCCCGGCTACGGCTACGCGAAGGTCTCGAAGTCCGAGAGCGCATCGTGGAAGGAGCTGCTCGAGAGCTACCTCCAGGAGCGAAAGACCCTCCGCGCGGTCGTCCTGCTCGTCGACATCCGCCGCGGCGTCGAGCAGGAGGAGCGCGATCTGCTCGAGTTCCTCGCGCTACGCAAGGAGCTCACGGTGATCGTCGCCGCGACGAAGATCGACAAAGTCTCGCGAAACGCGCAGAAGCCCACGATCGCGAAGCTGGCGAAGGAGGCGGGGGTGCGTGTCATCGGCACGAGCGCAGACACCCGCGCCGGCCGCGAAGAGCTCTGGTCGCGCATCCTCGAGCAAGTCGGGTAGATTCGATCCGTGCGCCTCACCACGCTCGCGGCTGCTGCGTTCGTGTCGCTCCTGTCGCTCTCCGCGTGCAAGAGCTCCCCCGAGGCGACGCAGAGCGTGCTCTCGCATACCGAGACGTGGTGCCCGGACGGCTTCGAGGTCGGTCCGCAGGACACGTGCTTCGCGATCCCCGACGCGCACGACAAGAACACGCCCGTCCTCGTCTATCTCCACGGCATGTACCAGGGGCACGGCTCGCCCGAGGAATGGTCGGTCGTTCGCGAGGCGACGCGCCGGGGCTTCGCCGTCGTGATCCCGCGCGGCAAGCGCGGCTACTGCGCCTGGAAGGCGGAGCTGAAGGACCACTTCTGCTGGCCCACGGAGATCGAGGACCCGCAGCCGTTCAAGGCGGTCGTCGCCGAATGGGACAAGGTCCTATGGCAGGTCGACGCGCTCCTCGAGGGCGGCGGTACGCACAAGCGCTACGTGCTCGGCTTCTCGAACGGCGCCTTCTTCGCCGAGTACCTGGCCGCCGAGGGGCTGTTCCCCGCGCAGGCGTACGCCATCGTGAACGGCGGCGCGCTCGTCCCGCCCCCGAAGGCGCCGAGGCCGCCGGCCGTGCTCCTCGTGGCCGCGCAGGAGGACCCCGACCAAGCGGGCAAGATGCGCGAGCTGCACGAGGGCCTCGGCAAGGCCGGGTGGACGCACGCGTGGTGCACGCGCCCGGGAAAGCACGCGCTCGCCGCGGAGGACGTCGATGCGGCCCTGCGCTTCTTCAAGCGCGACGCCGAGGGCGCGCTCAAGCCGCAGGCCGGCAGCTACGGCTGCGAGGGCGCCACGAAGCCCGGAGATCCGCCCCCGAAGCACTGACAGACGCACGGACCGCGAGCGGATGCTTGAAACGGCCGCCGTGGTGGGCTATGTCCTCGCTCGCATTCCGGGCGCATAACTCAGCGGTAGAGTGCGACCTTCACACGGTTGAAGTCACAGGTTCAAATCCTGTTGCGCCCACCATATTCCCCGCAAATTCGACGATTCGTTGGGCGATTGGGCGATTCCTGGGCGATTCAGCCAGGAGCCCCGCGGGCAGGGGAGGGAACGGCCTCCCGAACGCCGCGGTCAGGTTCTCCGCCTCGCGGATGTACCCGAGCGTCGTCTCGAAGGTCTCATGACCCGCGCGCCGCATGAGCTTCGTTCCGTCGAGGCCGCGGACGGCTTCCCACGTGATGCCGGTGGATCGCGTCGCGTGGTACCACGTGATGGCCATCGACCCCGCGGTCGACTTGAAGAGCGCCTCTCGCTCGACGCCCGCCGTCGTGAGGTACGCGCGGAGCTTGCGGCTCATCTCCGTTTCGCTCGGCACGCGAGGGAAGAGGAGCCCCTTGCCGTCGGCTTCCTTGTGCATCGCGCGGAGCAGCGGGAGGAGGGTCGGCTCGATCGGCACGGTGCGAAGCGCCTTCTCCGTCTTCGGCTCCTTCACGGCACCCTTCACGAGCGCGCGGTTGCGTGAGCGCTCGACGGCCTTGGTGATGCTGACCGTCCCGTGCACGAGGTCCACGTCCGACCATTCGAGCGCTTCGACCTCCTCGGGCCGCGCGTAGAGGTACGTCGTCACGGCGTAGAGACGACGCCAGAGGAGCGGCACGTCGTCGGAGGAAAGGAACGCCAGCGCCTCCGACGGATAGAGGTACTGCTTTCGTCGGCTCTTGCCGCGGTCGGGGCCAGCGACGTCCGTGCACGGGTTCGTCTCGAGCACGCAGAGGGACGGGTTCTTCGACTTCACCGCATCTTTGAAGAGCTTCGTGACGTTGCCCCAGACGTGGATCGCCGTCTTCCACGAGAAGCGCCCGCCGTCGGCGCTGGCCTTCCGGACCTTGTCGTCGAGGTCGGCGACGAGCGCGCGGAGCTCCTCCCGCGTGACCTGGCGCATGGCCAGATGCCCGATGCGCGGGAGGACGTAGCGCTCGAGTCGTGCGCGGTCATCGGCGACGGTGGAGAGCTTCCGCGCCTCGCGGTCCTCGAGCCAGCGCTTGGCGTACTCACTGACCGTCTCCTCGCGCTCCGTCGGGACGACGTCTCCACGCCGGATGCCCGCGGCGACGCGCTGGCCCACGGCCTTCGCGAGCTCGACCTGGTCCGCCGCGATGCTCGCCGGGAGGTCGTACCAGTCCCTCTTGCTGTCCGGTCCGGTCGCCTGGACTTGCCAGCGTCCGCCGCGCCACTCCGTGTGGCCCGTGATCTTACGCGCCATGTGCGGGACATGATAGCACGCTGGCCCCAGCGCTACCGGATCGCCCGAAGGCCGGCGGCGCGGAACGCTTCGGCGGCCAGGGCTTCGACGTCGTTCGAGGGCCGGGCCTTCGTGCGCGTCGGCGTCGAGGCGCGGTCGACGAGCCAGGCATCGAAGTCGGCGACCGACACGATCCAGTCGCGGCCGACCTTCCGGGCTCCGGGGATCGTCTTGATCATGCGGAGCGCCCATGCCTTGGACTTGCCGGGCGGAGGGTTCTTCGCCGAGTAATGCCCTGGCGCGGCGGAGAGCTTCTCGAGGACGCGCGCGGCGACGCGGTCGGCGAGCTCGTCGAGTAGGGCGTCGAGGTCCACGCTCGATCAGTAGGCGTCGCGCGAGCAGGTGTTAGCAGAAACCGAGGGCCAAAACGCCGACGCCCCGGACCGTGAGGACCGAGGCGCCTGCGTGCTTTGGAGTTGGGGAGGACGCGGGAAGGATTGACCGCGCATCACGAGAGTAGGAAGCGCCCGACGAGCCCTTAGCAGAAAGTGCTAAGAAAACTTTTCTTAGTAAGATCAGGGCTCTTTCTGCTCTCAGTCGTCGATGTCGGTTCCTAGTCTCCCGACGGGAGGACGCACCTCCGGCGAGCTTTGGCCGGACCGTCGCCCAGAAGGAACCAATGATCCGTGTCCCCTGCATCGAAGAATCTCCCCGGCGCCGTCGTGGCGTCGACGCCCCCGTCTGATCTCCTCGCCGCCGCGCTCGAGCATGCGCGCGCTGGCTTCTTCGTCCTCCCCCTGGACGGCAAGATCCCTCTGACCTCTCGCGGCGTGCACGACGCGACGCGCGACGAGGACGTCATCCGACGATGGTGGGCCTCGTGGCCAGACGCGAACGTCGGCATCGCCACCGGGCGGGAGCTCGTCGGGGGCGGCTTCCTCGTCGTCCTCGACATAGACCCGCGCAACGGAGGATGGGAGAGCGCCGCGGCGCTCGAGCAGAACGGCAACCCCTTCGCCGCCGGCCGCACGATCCAGACCGGCGGACACGGCGTGCACATGTACCGTCGCGCGTCGTCGCCGATGGCCGATGGCAAGCTCGCCAAGGGCATCGACGTCAAGGGGAGCGGCTACGTCGTCGCGCCTCCGAGCGTGCATCCCGAGACGGGAGAGGCGTACGCGACGCTCGACGACGGCCCCATCGTCGACCTCGAGCCGTGGATCGCAGTGCAGCTCACGTCCAAGCGGAGGACCGACGCGGAGCAGCCGACGCCGATCGATCCGACGCCCGAGACCGTCGCGACCGCCATCGAAGCGGCGGAGACGATGCCGCCGTCCAAGGGCGACGGCGCAGCCAGCGCGTCCCTGATGGCCGTCGCGGCGCGGCTCCGTATCGATCTCGCGATGCCGTCCGACGAGTGCGAGCGCATCATCGCGGAGCATTTCAACCCGCGCTGCACGACGCCCGACGGCGACCCGTGGCCCTGGTCGGCGGAGGACATCGCGCGCGCCGTCACCAACGCGAGGCGAGAGCCGCGGCTCGTGCTCCTCGAGTCGACGGAGCAGGCGATCGACGCCTTCAAGGCGTCGCGCGCGAAGAACGGCGGTATCGACCGCGACGCCATCAAGCGGCTCGCCGAACGCGCGGCGAATCAAGTCGAGCCCTACGAGCCTCCGTCAATGACCGAGACCGGCAACGCGGAGCTCTTCGTGCAGCTCCACGGCGAGAACGTCCGCTTCGTCCCGGCGTGGAAGAAGTGGCTCGTCTGGGATGGCCAGCGCTGGAAGCACGACGAGCTCGAGACGGTCGCCGGCATGGCCAAGGACGTCGCGAGGCTGCGCTGGAAGTTCGTCGAGGAGTTCGGCGCAGGGAAGGACGCGGACTACCGCGCGAAGCTCTCGAAGTGGGCGATCCAGTCGGAGAGCAAGAGGAACCGAGACAACACCGTCGCGTTGGCGCAGGCGGAGGACGGCATCGCCGTTGCGCACGATGCACTCGATGCGGACCCGTCGCTCCTGAACGTCACGAACGGAACCATCGACCTGCGGAGCGGCGAGCTCCGACCGCACGATCGCGCCGACCTCCTCACGAAGCTGGCGCCCGTCCACTACGACCCCGACGCGTCGTGCCCGACGTGGGACGCCTTCCTCGAGCGCGTGACCGGAGGCCAGCGCGATCTTGCGGAGTTCCTCGCGCGCGCCGTCGGCTACTCGCTGACCGGCGACGTTGGCGAGCAAGTCCTCTTCTTCCTACAGGGCGCGGGCGCCAACGGGAAGAGCACGTTCATGCTCCACCTCAACGGCATCAACTCCCCCACGCACGGGTCCGTGCGCATCG